>SESC01000953.1_pt1 | contig 9912 bp, 7 predicted proteins | sample 3171431 | NCBI WGS metagenome assembly SESC01 (sample SAMN06051868, study PRJNA518727) | freshwater metagenome | biome: subpolar coniferous forest; feature: holomictic lake; material: water; isolation source: holomictic Lake 227, 8 m depth | place: Canada: near Kenora, Ontario | collected 2014-07-08 ... | reverse complement strand
CAGATAAACGATATATTGAGACCCAGAAAATCCGCTACGAACGGGAGGTAAGGAAGTTAAAGAGCGAGATTGAGCAGCTCCGGAGCCCTCCCCTGGTAGTCGGGACTATTACAGATATTATTGATAACAACCGGGTAATCGTCAGGAGTAGTGCGGGGCCTCGTTTTCTTGTCAGGAGCTCGCTCTGCATCGATCAGGATAAACTAAAACCTGGTTCTCGGTGCACACTGAACCAGCAGTCGCTCGCAGTTGTCGATATTCTGCCAAGCAGCTTTGATTCGCAGATCTATGGCATGGAGATCGTGGAAACCCCCAGTGAAAGTTATAGCGATATCGGGGGTCTTGAGCAGCAGATCACTGAAATCAGGGAGGCGGTTGAACTTCCCCTGAAGCGGCCGGACCTGTTCGAAAAAATTGGGATAGAGCCACCGAAAGGGGTTCTTATCCATGGACCACCGGGTACAGGAAAGACCCTTCTCGCACGTGCAGTTGCCCATGAAACAAACGCCCATTTCCTGCGGGTTGTCGGGTCAGAGCTTGTCCAGAAGTACATTGGCGAGGGGGCACGGCTTGTCAGAGAGTTGTTCGAACTCGCGAAACAGAAGGCCCCGACGATTATTTTTATTGATGAGATAGATGCCATCGGGGCATCAAGGACAGAGGCTACCACGTCAGGGGACCGTGAGGTCCAGAGGACACTCATGCAGCTCCTTGCAGGGATGGACGGTTTTGATCGCCGGGGCGATGTAAAGATCATCGGGGCGACAAACAGGATCGATATCCTGGACAGGGCCCTGCTCAGGCCGGGGCGTTTCGATCGCATTATCGAGATCCCACTCCCGGACGCCAGCGGAAGACTCGCAATCCTCAATGTCCATGTCCGCGATATGAATCTTGATGAATCGGTGAGACTTTCTGAAGTTGCGCGACTGACCGAAGGTAAAAACGGGGCTGACCTCAGGGCGATCGTGATGGAGGCAGGGATGTTTGCCATACGGAAAGAGCATGACCACGTCACCCACGATGACCTCCTTGCAGCCATTGAAAAGGTTGAATCAGACTTCGACCGGCAACGGATGATCAGCACGTTCGGTGCAATGTTTGCATGATCACAAAGACCAGGACTGCCAACCATCTTCTTTTTTTCAAAACCCAGTATGGTAAGAGAGAACGGCAATAGATATGCAGGGTGTATTGTTATTCAATGTTGTTTGGGAGATTTCACTGAGGGTTAATGTATACCGGAGGAAATAGCAATGCTCTACAGGAAAGTCCCAAAAACCGGCGATTCGTTATCAATACTGGGCTTTGGTTGTATGCGCCTGCCTTTGACCCGGGCCCATACAATCGATGAGGAACGGACAATTCGCCTGATACGTTACGCGATCGATAACGGGGTCAATTACCTTGATACGGCACCGGCGTACCACCTTGGCCGGAGTGAACCCCTGGTTGGTCGTGCACTCGCTGACGGGTACCGGGAAAAAGTCCGGATTGCTACCAAGTTACCTCCTTGGTCTGTCAGGACCAGGAATGATATGGACCATATCCTTGAGGACCAGCTGGTGAAACTCAAAACGAATCATATTGATTATTATCTCCTTCACAGCCTTGCCAAAGAGAGCTGGGATACCATGCTTCACCTTGGAGTGCTTGAATTCCTCGATCATGCAAAACGATCAGGAAAGATCATCAACGCAGGATTTTCATTTCACGGTAACCTTGCAACCTTCCGGGAGATTGTTGATGCATATGACTGGGAGTTCTGCCAGATCCAGTATAATTTTCTTGATGAGTTGAACCAGGCTGGAACTGAGGGACTGAAATATGCCGCATCAAAACGCCTTGCGGTGATGGTCATGGAACCTCTCCGCGGTGGCAGTCTCGCAGGACATGTGCCAGTCCAGGTAGACAAGATCTGGAGGGAGGCACCGGTCCGGCGGACTCCGGCTGAATGGGGGCTGCGGTTTGTCTGGGACCACCCGGAAGTGACCGTTGTCCTTTCGGGAATGAACCAAGAGGCCCAGATAGTGGAAAATATAACGGTTGCAGGAGAAGCAGGGCCCGGTTCTCTGGCCCCCAGCGAGCTTGCCCTCATTGCGAGAGTACGTGATACGTACACAAGCCTGATGAAAGTGGGCTGCACTGGTTGCGGTTATTGCATGCCATGCCCTGCAGGTGTGAATATACCTGAATGCTTTGCCCTCTACAATGGGGCATCGATGTTTGGAAATCGTCGTGAATACGCATTTCATTATCTCACCCGGCATGGGGGAATAACCGGGGACCGGTCATATGCAGGACTCTGCCGGAATTGCGGGAGGTGTGAAAAAATCTGCCCACAGCACCTGCCCATCCCGGCAGGCCTCAAGGAAGTTTCGACTTCGATGGAAGGGAGGACCTTTGGTGGAAAAGTGGCAGTCCTGCAATGCGGACTCTGGATAATTGACAGGGCAGGGAGATTAGTCCGGATTTTTTCCCGGAAACCAAACGAAGGAGATACAGCAGATCAGGAAAAGATTACCAGTTAAAAATCCCCGGTATTAAGTGCGAATCCAGCGGAGATATGTGCGTCAATACCCTTTCATTACATGGAGTATCCTCTAGTAAACAGGTAGAATGTGATTATAGGGCTGCTCTGCCCGGTAATTGTGAGGACAGATTATTCCAACATAAATCAGATAATGGATTTCAGACAGGCTCAAATTGTCTCGTCGTAGGAACAACCGAATTTTTATTATACGCAAAAAAACAATACGTGCCTGTATTAAGGAGTGTACTTGAAAAATGAGCCTTATTTCTGAATTTAAGGAATTTTTGTATGAATACAAGGTAATTGGCCTTGCTATCGCATTTATCATGGGTGTTGCAGCGACGTCCCTGATAAAATCTCTGGTAGACAATATCATTATGCCCATTATCACCGTATTTGTGCCCGGTGGAGAATGGAGGACAGCCAAATTGGTGATCGGACCTTTTGTCATCGCATGGGGACCGTTCCTGTCAGACCTGATTTATTTCATCATTGTGGCCTTTATCGTGTTCATTATCGCAAAAATGGTGCTGAAAGAGGATAAAGTCACCAAAAAATAATTTTTTTAACTCTTTTTTTTTATTCTTCGGAAATCATTTACCGGCCTGGAAATCTTACGTCTGACTTTTTAATAAGGGTTTCCTGCCTGATTTTCCAGGTCATTTCACTGGCATTCTCATTTGCCTCAGTGATGAGGAGTATAAAACGATCACAGGTTATCACGGGAAGACCAGGTGGATACCAGCACCAATGACAATCCCAAGGATCACCGTGTAGGTCGTCACCAGGACAACCGTCTTTAACCCCATCTGCCGGTAGAGCACAGCGATGGTTGATATGCACGGAACAAAAAGGACGCTGATGATTGCCCAGGTGTATAGCTGGACATTAGTCATTACCGTATTCAGTGCAGGTGTACCGGCAAGGACTACCAATGCGCCGAGTGCCATCTCCTTCCGGAGGATCCCAAACATCAGGGCCGTAGTTGCGTAAGCAGGAATTCCAAGGACCACGGTAGAAAATGGCTCAATAAAATTCGTAAATGCCAGGATTACACCATAATACTGCAGCAAGCCGAGAATAACACTGCTGATTATCAACAGGGGCATTGCAATGGTGAGAAATTCTGAAATTTTTCTCCAGGATTTTTTCACCACATTTACCACCTGCGGCGCCCGGAGCGGCGCCATCTCCATGATCATCCCGAATTGTTCTCCGGGTGTTATCCGCGAGAGAAACAGCCCGGTAAGCACAACGAGAATGAACACGATAAGGTATATTGAAAGCGCCCACCAGATTCCAACAAACGTTGCGACAACCCCCGCGATGATCACCGTCCGTGCGGAGCACGGGATCATGGTCACGAGAAAGGAAGCGATAAAACGTTCGCGGCGCGACGCGAGGAGCCGGATACTCATCACCGCAGGTACGGTGCAGCCAAATCCAAGTATCATGGGAATTATTGCCTGGCCATGCAGACCAACCCTGTGCATTGCCTGGTCTGCCAGGAAGGCCGCCCGGGTCAGGTAACCGGAGTCCTCTAAAATGGATATGAAAATATAGAATGTAAAAATGAAGGGAAATGCGATCCCAATACCTGCCTGCAGACCTAGTAGTACCGAAATCGAGAGCTGCTGCAGGAGCGGTGGCAGGCCGAGAGAAAGGAGCGGTGCGACCAGGTACGAGGCAAAGAAGAAAACAATAATCCCTTCGAGCCATGAACCGATAGTAAATACCACGAGCAGGATCCCAATAAGTATCACAGCCATTATAGGGATGCCAGGGATACCTTTTGTAAGAAACCGGTCCAGGTCGAACCCCGGTTTTTTCTGCCGGTCCGTAATCACACGACCTGCAACCTGCTCTGCAAAATGGTGACGGTTCGCAGAAATAATCTGGCGCGGGGACATCTTGTGACGGTTTTCAATCTCGTTCGCGATTGCGGCAGATGAATCAAGCATTTCCTGGTCTGCCCCGATCCCTTCAAGTGACAGGATGGCAACCGGCCTTGAGACGGGAAAGTTCCCCATAATACTTCTGACAGCAGCCTCGATATGGTGGTCATACGCAACCTTAACAATTGCTGGGCATGCAGATCTGAGGGCAGAAGGGAGAATCTGGCCGGTCCCCCTTCCATGAATTGCTGCAGTCATGATGACCGGGCAGCCAAGAATTTTGGATAATTCTTGCGAATCAACAGATATCCCTGATTTTTCGGTCTCGTCTGCCATATTCAGGACAACTAGCAGGGGAAGGCCATATTCCGCCACCTGGAAAAACAGGTACAGGTTTCGTTCCAGGTGTACTGCATCCAGTATCGCGATTACCAGGTCAAGTTCATGACGTTCCAGCATGCCATTGACGAGTTTTTCCTCCTCTGAATCCCCATCAAGAGAATAAATACCGGGTAGGTCGCAGATTTCAAATTTTTCACGCTGGTAGCAGACATGTCCCGTTTCAAGTCCGACTGTTGTACCGGGATAATTACTTACCTCCACACCGAGCCCGGTCAACTGGTTGAAGATCAGGGATTTCCCGACATTCGGGTTTCCGATAAGCCCGATCTTCATTTACATTTTCTCCACGAGAATTGTCCCTGCGATCTCAGGCGACAACGCGATGTCACATTCCTTGACCTGGAGGACCACCGCGTTGTTATGCAGCCTTCTCTTTAAAATAACCACTTCTCCGGGAATTACACCGAGGTCGATTAACCGGTGAAGGTACTCACCGCCCGTGATGCCTATGACGGCCAGGGGTACCGATTCCATCGCATCGATAAGAGTACTGCCGAGCGGGGTGGATGATGTTCCCGCCGGAGGGATTTTGTTCATACCAGGTACCAAGCCAGAAGCACCTGGATTAGGAATATTATTATTATTTATCAGCCTGTGGTAAGAGGTATTTCCCCGGTGCCAGTTTCTGCGGTGCCCGGCTGATTTCACGTAGTTTCCGATCCGGTTGATAGCGGTATCAGAAATAGAATGCTCCAGAACACACGCCTCGTCCGATGCGGCATGGTCCTCCATCCCGAGAATTTCACCAAGGAAACATTGCAGGACCCGGTGTTTTTTTAGTACGCGCTCTGCAATGGTGCGCCCCTGGACGGTGAGACTGATGGCCCCTGTTTCGTCGAAAACAAGGTCCCCCTGTTCTTCAAGGCTTTTTAAGTCCGCAGATACGGTCCCCTCCCCTATTGACAGGTCTGCAGCGAGATCTTTTGTAGATGGATGGGCCTGTGCAGCAAGAGACCTCACCAGCACTGCTTCGAGATAATCTTCCCGCTCAGAGGATTCCATACCAATCGTATGATTCCGTTCTGTTATATGGATTTGTTACCGCCACGAAACCTTTGCCACCGGGTCAGGTCGCAGGGATGATCGGTTTTTTAGTTCCAGACCTAACCATGGTAAAACCAAAAAAAAGATAGTGCTGGAAACCTGGCCGAAGCCCCCTCCGTACAAAAAATTATCTTTGCCCGGTTATTTTACCCGTTCCTTTTCCTTTTTGTCAGCAAATTCGATCAGCTTTATCGCCATTTGCTTCACCGCTTCTCTTGCAGGACTACCATCCGGGACCAGGGATACCGGTGTCGCCGCAAGGTCCGCAGCTTCTACGGCAGGATCATAGGGCACCACTGCGAGGGGGGCATCCTGAAAGGCACCCGCCGGGGCTACACCACTTTTATACCTGTTAAAAACAAGGTGCATAGCAGAACGGCTGATACCAAGGTCGAGAGCAATATCGATGATCCGGGACGCGGTTCGGAGACCTCGTGCGCCCGGGTCACTCACAATCAGGAGGAGATCGGGAATGCCAATAGTGCCCCGGCTGATATGTTCCATCCCCGCTTCTGAATCAATAATGATGAACGGGTAATCCCGCTCAAGAAGACGCATGCAGGTTTTGAGGAGATCGTTTGCAAAACAATAACAACCAGTCCCTTCAGGCCGGCCCATCGCTATCAGGTCAAACCCATCGTCCTCAACAAGGACCTGGTAAAACCTGTACCTGATATATTCGGTGCGGGTCATCCCGGCAGGAATACTCTTCGTGAACGCATCTTCACGCATCCCACCCAGGTTTTCAAGGACTTCCACGCCAAGTGCCTCATGGAAATTTGCATTGGGGTCAGCATCTACTGCAAGGACCGGTGCTTTTCCCTGCGCGATAAGGGCGCGTACAAGCAGGGAACTGATAGTCGTCTTCCCTGTGCCCCCTTTCCCCGCAACTGCAATGGTATACGGGACGATCACAGGTAACACCTGCTGTTCTCTGACCGGTCGAAAAAGAAACTGCTATGATCTTTCATAAATTGGATTTCCCCCTCACACGGGCTGATATCATTGCAGCAGTCCCCATAATATTACAGGATTCTGTTTCCGTTGCGAACCGTACCCCACAGCTTGGGGTTATTATAGACTGGGCATCGAATAATTTTTCCGGGATATACGAGGTCACGTCTTTCCTGATACCCATGTAGCGCTCGTACAGTGATTCCGGGGTTTCACCGGAAAAAACACGGTTGTCCGCAGGCACAACACCCCATGCGACCACCCCGCCACGTTCGAGATACGTAAAAAGATCGTCCCGGTACAGGAGAAATTCCCTCGTCGTCGCGTAGGCATCAAATGATACGACACCGGGGTCAAGCGAGAAGATAAAATTCCAGTCCGTATTACTACAGCAATGAATTCCGATGCTCCCCTGGAGCAGATCCGCGATATCATGCCATCCTGATCTGACGGTGTCCATGTCTATCGGGACTACCGATGAACCAAGCGCTGCCAGGTATGGTTCATTCACCATCACCAGGGTATTCGTACCACCAGTAATCCCGGTAAGCGCCTGCTCGAGCCACCTGGCCCGGAGAGCGATGAGCTTCGAGAGGACGTCCGCGTACTGGCTGTCGTAATACACCGGGCGTTTTCCGGCATCCACCACCTGCATACCAAACGTTACCGGCCCCGTTACCTGGCATTTCAGGGAGAACGGAGAATTAAATGACCTATTTTTGAATTCATGAAACCCTGATGCATATTCAGTTGACACTGCGTAGGGTGAATAATTCCCTTCCATGTAATCCAGGTAGATTTGTTCCATTTCACCCGACAGATCTGCTTCCCGGTCAACAAGGAGCCTCCCCTCCCTGATTACCCTGCCGGGAAGGCGTTCAGAATCACAAAATACAATATTTTCCAGGAGTCCACGGTTCGGGAGAGAGGGCGCATACGGTAACTGCGGGAATATACTGATTACGTCATCACAGGCTTTTCCCGGGTCTGTATGGGGCAGGCTCCCTACGCCTGTCGCCAGGCTCCCTGGCGGTGCAAGGTGAACAGCCATTATGGCACACCTGGATGGCTTTTTTTCAGACGGCACTCATCGAGCATTTTCTGGACCCCGGGGAACAACGAGAGGTCAGTGTGGGGCAGGAACGAGCTGCCCGTGTATTCATCCATAAAGGAGGGCTCGGCATTCAATTCGATATAGGCGATATTTTTTGCTATTTCATCGAGCGTTTTTCTCTTTTTCCGGTTGATCAATGCCATATTTGCACCCTCAACAGCCCCGTTTCCGATATTTTTTATCTGTTCAATAGGGACTTCAGGAATAAGCCCGATCATGATCGCATTTTCCTTGTGGATATAATTTCCAAATGCTCCTGAAAAATAAATGGTAGACAGTTCAGTTCTTGTAATCCCGGCTTCCTTCATCAGGGTAATGCATGCAGCGAGAACGGATGCCTTACTCATGATCAGGTTCTTGATGTCATTCTCGGTAATTACAATATCCTTATTATTTCCACTCTCCGATTTCCAGGCAATGACATATTCAGGGTAATGGGTACCCTGCCTGATGCGGGGATGAACGATCCCAGTATTGATACGTCCCGTCCTGTCCACGACGCAGGCACGGAGGAGATCGGCAAGGAGGTCAATAAGCCCGGAACCACATATCCCCACCGGCTTTATACTGTTTATGGTCTGGAATTCCGGCTCCAGTGTTACCGGGTCAATCGTGATACGTTCAATTGCACCGGGGTTCGCTCTCATCCCAAAGAGGACCTCCCCTCCTTCAAGGGCAGGACCTGCAGCACCGGCGCATGAGAACATCCAGTCACGGTTCCCTAGAACCACCTCAAAATTCGTCCCGATATCCACAAGAAGTGATATCTCATCTCGTTCACCCATACCGGATGCAAGGATATCCGCAATGATATCACCCCCAATGAAATCAGAAACGGCTGGGAATAAGAAGACCGACGCATTTTTTGCGACCTCAATACCCAACCTTGGGGCCGAGGTAGTCAGGTAACGCCGTACGACCGGGACATAGGGCTCCTCGATCATGTATGCCGGGTCAATACCCAGCAGGATATGGGTCATGATTGTGTTCCCGGCGACGACGACCTCGTAAATATCCTCCAGATCGATCCCGGCCCCATTCGCGGCGGAGGTGATCGCAAGGTTGATACTCTCAGCTGCCAGCGCCTGCAATTTCGGGAGCCCGTTCTTCCTCGCGAAATTCACCCGCGAGAGGATATCCTCACCACAGCTGATCTGGCGGTTGTAATTCGATGCAATACCCACTACATGCCCATCAACGAGGCTGCGAATCGATGCAACTACCGTGGTAGTACCGAGATCAATGGCAACACCGTACAGTCCCGGCCTCGTGTCCCCCTTCTCAAGGTCAATGATCCGGTACCCGCCAGGTACAAGAGCAAGCGTTGCGGTAACCCGCCACCCACTGTCACGGAGGACACGCGGCATCCCCCGGAGGACGTCCAGCGGCGCATACATTTTCTCTGCCAGTGGTCCACCCTGTTTCTGGACACCCCAGACAAGCCGGGTTAGGTCTGGGGAGGGGTCTTCCAGTGTCGGCGGTGAGAGCACGACATAATACTTCCAGACAGATGGCTGAAAGGCAGTCTCGATACCTAACGATTCCATCAGGATTTTCTGCTGCTGGATGAGGGAACTCTCGGGGATTATGACATGGAGATCATCCCTGACTACCGCCTGGCAGGCGAGACATGCCCCCTGGCGAAGTTCATCTGCGGTAAAAAATTTGCCGAATTTTTCACGGTCAAATTCCACCGTGCCGCCTTTTATGTAGACGATGCATTTCCCGCACTTTCCCTGCCCGCCGCAGACAACATTCATCTGGATCTGGGCACGCTGTATTGCATCGAGAATTGTATTCCCGGGGTCCACGGTGATCTTCCGGTAACTTGGAAGGAACGTGATGGTAGGCATCTTAGATTTTCCACTCCTTTACCAGGTAGTCACCGAGTTCTGCCGCATCACGGGGCCCTACCTGGACCTTCCAACCAGTCTCATCCTCGATCTTCCCAGAAAGGGGTGATGCATAAC
>SESC01000952.1_pt1 | contig 9917 bp, 11 predicted proteins | sample 3171431 | NCBI WGS metagenome assembly SESC01 (sample SAMN06051868, study PRJNA518727) | freshwater metagenome | biome: subpolar coniferous forest; feature: holomictic lake; material: water; isolation source: holomictic Lake 227, 8 m depth | place: Canada: near Kenora, Ontario | collected 2014-07-08... | reverse complement strand
CGCAGTCCCTGAATAGGATCCCTGTAGAAGCGCCCGGTCCGGTCATGCTGGCTATTAAGATATAAGAACTTCGGGGGAATATGTTATCGGGAGGTACCCGGACGATGAAAATTGTTGTATCAACCGGTAAGCGACCTGGGGAGACTAATCTGCTCCAGTATAATCCAGACCTGATTGAAGTACGTCTTGACCTGTTGCAAGGGGACATCCCCGGAACCGTCCAGGAATGGTATACGAAGACAGAAATTCCATTAATCCTGACTCTTCGGAGTGAACAGGAAGGAGGGTCATTTTTCGGCTCTTGTGACCGCTGGATCGAAATGATAGCGCCGCTTCTCCCCTATGCGTCCTATATAGATATTGAACAACAGTTCTCCACTCATGCCCGGTCTGTCAGAGAGCAGGGGATTGGCATCATCGCCTCATATCACATGAAAAGTATGCCGTCAATCCAGGAACTGGCTGCAGTTGATGACGCACTTCGCGAATACGGAGACATCCCAAAAATTGTCGTTACACCATCGGATGAACATGATATGATCATATTCCTTTCTTTCACGCTCCATGCAACAAAACCTGTTATCACGAGCATCATGGGCGAACAGTTCCGGCATATGCGCCCTGTTCTCCCTCTATTTGGTTCAGATTGGATATTCGCGCATGCAGGTGAACCTACAGCAGCGGGCCAGTATCATATCAGCGACCTTCGGGAAATTTATGCCCGTCTTCTAACTGTAAACGGGACGGTAAATCATCAACCTATGCCATAAATAAAACACGCAGGAATGGCACATTCTGCCATCCCAGTCCAGTTTTCGATGAATTTCCATTTCTGGATTAACCAAAAAGAAGGATAATCAGGCATGGTTATTCTTCATGAAGGCCTGGAATCCTGAATACTTCAGCTGTTCAAGGAGGCAGTCTACAAGCACCAGCGCGATCATCGCCTCTGCAACCGGGACAATCCGTGGCGCTATACAGGGATCGTGCCTCCCCTGAACCGAAATCGTTGCAGGCGTGCCGGTTACCGTTACTGTCTTTTGTTCCCTGGAAATTGACGGTGTCGGTTTTACAGCGATGCGGACGATAATATCTGCCCCCGTGCTGATACCACCAAGAATACCACCTGCATGGTTGGTTAAAAACCCTTCCGGGACCATTTCGTCGTTGTTTTCATTCCCGAACAATGCCGCAGCATGGAACCCTTCACCAATCTCCACCCCTTTCACTGATCCAATCCCCATCATCGCACTGGCAATGGCAGCATCAAGTTTCCCGGATACCGGATCCCCTATACCCGGGGGTGTGCCTTTCGCGATGACTTCGACTATCCCCCCAACTGAATTTCCCGCATCCCTGGCCGCCCTGATCTCCGCTTCCATTTCAGCCGGAAGAGTTTTTCCATGGACTTTTATGACCCGCCCGGATATTGATATCCCCGTATAGCCAAGCACCTTCATCGCAACGGCACCCGCCGCAACGCGTGATATCGTCTCTCTCCCGGAACTTCGCCCCCCACCACGGAAATCCCGGACGCCATATTTTACCTGGTAGGTATAATCCGCATGCCCGGGCCTGAATACATCCTTCAGGGAGAGATAATCTTCAGTTTTCATATCCTTATTCCGGATGAGAAGCGCGATCGGTGTGCCAGTAGTTTTTCCCTCGAATATCCCTGAAAGTATCTCAACGCGGTCTTCTTCCTTTCTCTGCGATGTCAGGTCTGACTGGCCGGGACGTCGCCTGTCAAGGAGTGGCTGAATATCAGATTCTGTTAGTGGAATACCCGCAGGGCACCCGTCAACCACAACACCGAGCGCTTTCCCGTGGCTTTCCCCGAATGTCGTGCAGCGGAAATTATTACCAAAGGTATTCATCGGGAGCACCTCCTTCCCGGACTGATGGGTCCGGCACAGAAAAATAACCAATCTATTCCGTTCATATGACATACCCCCGTACAATCGCAGGGGGCACTTCAATACCGGTGAAACAGCGGAACTGGGCACAGGCCTGGCGGACAAACATTTCGGTCCCGGGGATCGTGATACAGCCGGCATTCCGGGCTGCGATAAGAAGTGGTGTGTCTGCCGGGGTATAGACAAGGTCAAAAACGGTCATACCACGTTTCAACATGGATACATCAACGGGTGACCGCGAGTCAGACCCCATTCCAACGGGAGTTGCATTGATGACTACATCAGGCTTCGCTTCTGAAAATCCGGACATGGGTTTAACCGGAACAGAAAACCTTTCTGATAATCCCGCTGCATTCTGGGGTGACCGGGCAAGGACTGTGACATCCATGTCAAGGGACTGTACTGCGTACACCGCTGCAGCGGCTGCTCCCCCGGCCCCGATCACAACTGCCCGTGACCCTTTCAGGTGACTAAGTGGGTCCCGTATCCCAGTCCAGTCGGTATTGAACCCTGACGTAGTATTGTCACACATCACGAGCGTATTGCACGCACCGATTGCCGTTGCATGTTCATCCGCTTCATCCGTGCAGGTTAGCGCCTCAGTTTTAAAAGGGATGGTAACGGAAAGCCCGCGGATGCCTATTTTTTTCGACTCCCGGATGATTTCACCGAAATCTGGCCAGCACAACCTTGTGTAATGGCAGTTTATCCGGTAATTTGCGAAGAGACGATTGAACAATATAGGGGAAAGACTATGGTTACACGGGTTTCCTGCAACAGCATAGACCCTGGTAAGGGGGTCCCTTCCGGGAGAGGCAATAGCCCATTCAAGTGCATCGGCTTCATCCTGTGCAATTGAAGTTTTCCTCACAAACGACAGGAACCCCGTTGCATCCTTATGGGTCGAAGTCCCCTCTGCCAGAACATTACGTACGACCATGGCCGTTTCATTTGCTTCTTTATGCGTGGTATCGATGCAAAAATCTGCTGCCGCGATGTAAAACGGTCTCCTGGTGGCCTGGAGCTCGCGGATCTCCTCCCTGAGCGGAAGCCTTGTAAGAGAAGGACGCTTTGTTCGTGCGATCCTCTGCTCAATGGTGCGGTCATCCGCGGTGAGGAGGAACATGGTGCTCCCCGGCCTGAGTGCCGCCACGTTGGATGGGTCCATTATTGCCCCTCCACCGGTACTGACCACGGAATCGATCAGGTCAAGGGTGTTGATTGTTTCACATTCCTTCTTCCGGAAATATTCCTCCCCATGCTTCTGGAATATTTCATATATCGTCATCCCGACACGTTTCTCGATAAGGGCATCAGTATCAAAAAACGGCACACCAAGCATGTGGGCAAGGAGTTCTCCGACCCTTGTCTTACCAGTCCCCCGAAACCCGGAAAGAACAATTCTTACCATACAGCTTCCTCCGTTTCCATTGTATTATACCACATCATACCGGTGCAATCCCCCTGATAATATCAAAGAAATGTGGAAACGACTTGTCTACGCATTCCGCATTCCGGATAGTAATGTCACCGCGTGTAAGTGCGAGTACTGCCGCACTCATCGCAGTCCGGTGGTCGTCTCCCGGGTCGATAACCCCGCCATGAAGCGGAACGGGTGTGATAATGATCCCGTCCTCTGCCAGGTGCGCGTTACCCCCGAGACCGTTCAGGAGGTCAACCGTTGCCTTCAGCCGATCACTTTCCTTGTATTTCAGGTGGGCGATTCCGGTAATGTGGGACGGTGTGGATGCCATGGCTGCAACCATGCAAAGTGTCTGTACCGTGTCAGGAGATGAAGACATATCCATCGTGATCCCCGTAAGGTCCCCCGTCCTCTCAACCCTGATACTATCTGCCTGACAAGTCACCCGGCACCCCATCCTGCCAAGTGCGTCGAGAAACATCCGGTCCCCCTGTACCGATCCGGGATTAAGACCCGACACTTCCACACGGCCTCCGGAAACTGCTGCAATGGCAAAAAAGTACGATGCAGATGAGTAATCTCCTTCGATGGTATAATTCCGACCTTCATAACCTGTACCTGACCGGATCATAAACCTCTGGTAACCTTCACGCCCAGGTCTCACCCCGAATGTCTCCATGCAGTCTGCAGTAATGTCCAGGTAGGACCTTGATGCGATATCCCCGGTAACCAGGACTTCAAGATCGGATTCGGCATAGGGCGCGGATATCAGGAGGGCTGAAATAAACTGGCTGCTGATAGTACCCGGGATTGAGACCATCCCTCCGCGGATCGTACCTTCAATAAGAATCGGGGGATAGTGCGTCATTCCAAGGTACCTGATCCGTCCACCGATAGAATTGAGGGCTTCCACGAGATGCCCTACGGGACGCTCCTGCATCCGTGGGCTCCCGGTAAAAATTACCGGTTGTCTGCATAGTAGCGCTGCGGCAGTCAGGAGCCGGAAGCTGGTACCAGAATTCTCCATATCGAGTGTCATCATCTTCTCACCTGAGAAATGCCCGGAACAACCCCTGATGCGGAGTAGTCCCGGCCCCTCGCGTATTTCTGTACCAAGTGCCCGGAGCGCCCGCAAGGTAACCCGCGTATCTCCTGAATCCAGGGGATTTTTTATCTCTGAAACCCCGGTGGCCATAGCGGCAATAATCAGGGCGCGGTGGGTATAACTTTTTGAAGGGGGAGCGGATACCGTGAACTCGCACTCCTTCATTTTCGGAAGGGTGATATTCACAGGGTAACCTCCAGGCGTTTATAACAGCCAAGCCGCCTGATATTCGTCAGCCCTTCAAGTTCAGCAAGTGACTCACCGTACCCGGACGAGGTCGTAATGTCCATGAAAAAGACATAACTACCCATACCTCTCTTGGATGGACGGGATTCAATCCTGCAGAGGTTAATCCCCCGTCTTTCAAACACACGGAGCAGTTCGTAGAGAAGCCCCGGCCGGTCTGTTGCAGGATCGACAACAATACTGCATTTTTCCGGACTGGATTCCTGCAACGGGTGATCTGACACCCGGAAAAACCGCGTGACATTGTGAGGATTGTTCTCTATGTTGGAAAAAATTACCGGCAAACCGTAGATCTCTGAAATCTTTTTTGATACAACCGCCGCACCACTCCGGTTATCCTGCAGTTCGATGGCACTCGCAGCATTACTCTTTGTCGGGATTATTTCGATACCAAGGTTATCGAGAAATTCACTGCACTGCTCACTGGTCTGGGGATGGGCATAGATCACCGAAACCTGGTCGATGGGAAGAAACGATGCCAGATGATGGTGGACCTCAATATAGATTTCAGCCGTTACAAAAACATTGTACCGCAAAAGACCGTCAAGTGCCGGCCCTACTCCACCAGCTTCGCTATTCTCAACAGGGATAACCCCTTCACCCCGGCCCTGTTCCACATTTGAAAGGACAGTCCCCATGGCAGGAAGGAGCCGGACTTCGCCTGGCGGAACTAACCTGGACGCAAGTTCATGACTGAATGTCCCTTCGGGCCCAAGCGCGAACAAGGTCATCGTTTCACCATCGCTTCGATCAGGGAATCGGTCAGGGATGTCGCAACGTTACAATAATTTCCGAAATGTTCACTATTACGGGTGAAAAGTTGCTCAAACAACCCACTTTCTCCTGATAACACGGTATTTTTCACATCACCAACAGCATGCTCACATGCTTCGAGTACCGCCGGCACGAACGGGTTCATCCGGAGCATATCACCATATAACCCCGGTTCCTGTGACAGGAGCCTTCCCGCAAGGCTGGTCTCGATCTGGTATACAGGGCTCATAAAAGGTTCAGTTTCGGCGGGTGTAATCCCAATCTTCCGCATGGTCTCGGCCATGCTGAGCGTGACGAAATGTGTAAGGCCCTGGACAACGGCCATCATCTGGTCATGTGCCTCAGGGGTGGTGATCGTGATCCTCGCACCTTCCCGCCTGAAAATATCAGTCAGCCAGCCCAGGTTCCCCTGGCTGCAACGTGCAGGGGTGATAATGATCGTCTGCTGTTCCAGTGACCGGACAGAGGGGCCGAACATCGGGTGCAGGCCAATGACTTCCGCCTTTGAACAGAGCATCTCACGGACAGGAAATACCTTGAGCGATGTCAGGTCACAAATAACCTGTGATTCGATCAGATGAGGTGCAATATTCCGGATCACTTCTGTCGTGACATGGATCGGAACTGAAATGATAATGAGATCAGATCCAGCTACAATATCCATGGGGGTAATCCGCGTTCTCCTCCCGGAACAGGTCACTTCGTGTCCTGCCCTTTCAAAAACCCCGGAAAACAGGCTCCCCATCTTCCCGGTCCCCCCGATGATACCGACCTTCATCGTGCCGGGCCCCGGTATTTAATTCCAGAACAAAAAAATGGACTTTTTTTCGCTACCATTCGATACGCCCCATCTTCATTTTTCAATAATATGCTCTTTAACGGCAACACCGAAATGGCGACCACTTTCTGTCACGGTCCCCATGACGATATCCCCGGTTTTTAAGGAGGCAACAGAGCGGGCACTCCCATCTTCACAGACCAGGCGGATAGTTTCAGCATTCTGGAGGATGGCACTCACTTTCCTCCCCTGGCACTCGGCTTCGATGAGCAGAAGCGGCCGTAGTTCAATCTTTACCCTCCCTACGGTCGCTTCTTTTGTCGCTCCCCTGGAATCCGAAATCAGTACCCGATCACCGGCCTTGAGGTCAGACAGGTAGGCCGTTTTTCCGCCGGGCATTGCTGCATAGGCATGAACGGCCCCGGCATTTACACGGAATGGTCGTGGTGCAACATACGGGTTTTCAAGCGTTTCTGCGTGGACCAGAAATGCACCAGCCGAAGTATTACCAATCAGCATCCCTTCGCTGTCGGATAATATTGAACAGGTATCTACACAGACCCGGTCACCCATCCCTGCGGGGATAATCCTGGTTATGGTAAGAGGAACTATTTCAGCCAGTGGAGAGCCAGACTTGAGAAGTGATGCGACCTTCCTGACAACTGCGGGTTCCTTTGTCGAAAGAAGAATACCACAGACCCCCTTTTCAAGAACATTCAGGGCTAGTTCTGCTGATTCAAAATCCTTCACGAGTGCAATGATCCGGTCTGACATCGAAACAAGGTTCTCGAGGGGGATCACATTCCAGTCTTCGGTTTCGACAATCACGTACCCCTTCCTTGAAAGGGCGACTGCCTCGGATTCACTCTCCTTATCCTTAATCCTGCAGGTGAATACATCCCTTTCCGGGACGAGGTCACCGTCGGGAGCGACGGTGCGGACGCGCCCCAGTTCACGAGCGGATTTCGCCAGGTCAACGACAAGTGTATCAGCACCGCTCTCAATTGCGGTAGTCGCAATATCCTTGACCCAGGGCCTGCATTCCACCCAGAACTCTTTCATCCGGACCGCTCCAATGCGCGGGCAGGTTCCAGGTCATCATGGACCACAAGTCCGAGTGCTTTCAGAAAGCCCCCAGGAGAGACCCTCTGGAATGCGTTGCGCCCCACACAAACACCGGCACCTCCGGCATGGACCGATTCGCGGATCATCTGAAGTGACTCTAAGTCCCCCATCTTCTCACCGCCGGCCACCAAAACCGGGACGGAGCAGGCATCGGTGATCTTTTTGAAGGAGACAGGATCGCCCGTATAATTTGTCTTGATTAAATCTGCCCCGAGTTCCTCGGCAACCCTGACACAATGCCCGATGGCCTGCGGTGAATTGGGATCGATACCCTTCCCCCTTGGGTAAATCATAACGAGCAGGGGCATCCCCCAGCGGTTACAATCTTTTACAATCTTCCCGGCCGATTCGATCATTCTCGATTCCTGCGGAGCGCCGAGGTTGATGTGGATTGATACCCCGTCTGCCCCCAGTGCAACAGCCTCCTCCACCGTGCATACGAGGACCTTGTCGTTTGGGTCCGGGTTGAGGGATGTACTTGCCGATAGGTGCACGATAAGCCCGATATCGCGCCCCCGTTTTCGATGACCGCGTTTTACAAGACCTTTATGCAGTACGATTGCATTTGCTCCGCCTTCGGATACCTCGGATATGATCTTTGTCATATCGAGGAGCCCGTCAATCTGCCCAAGGGTAAACCCATGGTCCATCGGTACTATGACCGCCCTTCCCGTATTCCGGTCCATTATCCTTTCTATCCTGATATCCTTGCCAATCATGATGTAATTCCACCCCTTGTCATCCTGTTTATTGTATTACTCCGCTTTCTTTTCCTGGGTCCATTTTTCTGTAGCCCTTCACATCCGTCATCCCCGATGATCTAGATAAGTGATTCAAGTGCTTCATCCACGCTTTTTCGTTCATGAACGATCAGGGCTGCCGCATGGACAAACCGTGCCGGAGTCCGGTGCTGGAACGCGTTCCTCCCGATCGAGAGACCGGCCGCACCTCCTTCCATTGCACCTTCAATTAATTCCAATGTCGAGCGGTCATCCGTTTTCTGACCGCCAGCCACCACCACGGGTACCGGACACCCACGGGTCACTTCAAGGAAACTGTCGGGGTCACCCGTGTACACGGTTTTTACGATATCTGCACCGAGTTCGGCAGCCACCCGGGCAGCCAGCTTCACCTGGTCTACATCATGCTCATCGGTGATCTTTCTGCCCCTCGGGTACATCATTGCAAGGAGCGGCATACCCCATTCCATGCAGTCGACCGCAATTTTTCCGAGGTCTGAAAGCATTACTGCCTCCGAGTCGGCCCCGATGTTCACATGCATCGACACCGCATCGGCTCCCATTTTCAATGCGTTCTGGACCGAGTTGATCAACACTTTTTCGTTGGGATCAGGTCCGATCGATGTACTTGCAGAGAGATGAAGGATGAGCCCGATATCCCGACCGGTTTTCCGGTGCCCGTATAACGCCAGGCCCATATGGCCCAGCACGGCATTGGCCCCCCCTTCCGCCACCTGGTCAACTGCGTTGCCAAGATCGATCAGGCCATCTATCGGCCCGTTCGAGACACCATGGTCCATCGGGACGATGATGGTCTTTCTTGTGTTACGGTTCATGATGCGTTCAAGACGAATATCTTTTCCTCTCATCGTAATCCTCCTACCCAACTGAAACGGTCCAAAGGTTGTCCCGTTCAGTATGGGAGATACCTAAAACTAAAGCAATAACGGTAATAACCAAGGGTTGCTGATATTTTGTGTACAGCACCTGCTGGTCGAACATTCTGGTTAAAACAGGGTCCCCGAACAGGACTACCGGATTTCATGCATCGTGGATGTGCTCTGCTGGTCGTGATAAAAACATTCACGGGCAAAAAAACATTCACCACACATTACATTTTCTATGAGCATTACCAGTATTTAAATAAAGTGGTTCATTCAGGGATAATATTGGAACGTATTGTGAAAATTCAGGGGTATATAAGGGCGCCATGGGTCCTGTTCGTCCCATTTACAGGAAGACCAAAAATATGAAATCTATTTTTTAACTTTTTTTAACTTTTTTGATAGATATGACGTCCCCGAGCGTGGGCACCACATTCCCGGGTTTCCTCTTCCCACTCTCGTCTTCCGGAATATCAAGGAGGCGGATCTCAAGTGTTTTTTCCAGCATCCGGCGCACGTCATCTTCCGGTATCAGGTCACCATTTTCAATCTTTTTTATTAAAAGTTCCCTTACTTTCAGCTCCATTGCGAGGTCTTTCTGCGTCCAGCCCCTCTGCATACGGGCATGCTTGATCAGGTCACCGTAATCATCAACAATTTCACCCACCATCATGTCAAACATATCACGTCGCGTTTTTGCAACAGGATGAGGTACCGGGGGTGCATTTGCCGGCTGGCGACCAGTACCAGGTCTTGGAGCAGTCCTATGGGGCTGCTGAATTTCAACACCATAATGTTCGCACTGGGGACAGACCCGGAGCTCCGCGCCCTCGACCCTCACATTTTTCAAAGCACGCGCATTTGCGCCACATAATTCGCACTGCATAATCGCAAACATCTTTATAGTCATTTTTCCCTATATATCT
>SESC01000951.1_pt1 | contig 9919 bp, 7 predicted proteins | sample 3171431 | NCBI WGS metagenome assembly SESC01 (sample SAMN06051868, study PRJNA518727) | freshwater metagenome | biome: subpolar coniferous forest; feature: holomictic lake; material: water; isolation source: holomictic Lake 227, 8 m depth | place: Canada: near Kenora, Ontario | collected 2014-07-08 ... | reverse complement strand
CGGCGTCGTATTTTTTCTCCCATCCGGTCGCGCTTTTCATTGCCACCGTTTTGGCGTTGTAGTTCTTTTCCGGCAGCGTGAACAAGTGACGCGGCTGGGTGCTGGCCTCGCTGGTGCTGGAATATTTGAAGTCGCCCATCCAAAACGATTTATCGCTGCGGAAGGCGCCCGCAAGAAAGTTTTTGATGCTGTATTGCCGGGATTCCGTGACCGTTTTCGCCTCGATGACTTTGCCGGTGCTGCTGCTGAAGCCGGTGGTTCCAAACTTCTTCTGCACCGAGAGGTCAAAGCTCTTGCTTTCGTCCGGGCGGAGGATTCTGTTGATCTTTTCCTCCTGCATCTGGGCTTGGGCGGCGCTCCCAAGGCATAGTGCCCCCCCGAGCATCAGGAGAAGAAAGAGGGTGCGGGGCATGGGAAAAGCCATTAATGCCATACTTGAGAGCCTCTGGCAAGTCTGGCGGTCATGGCGGAGGGGGTGGGATTCGAACCCACGATGCCTTGCGGCATGCCGGTTTTCAAGACCGGTGCAATAGACCACTCTACCACCCCTCCGGCGGTTCGCGGATGCTGTGATTGCTCACAGCCATTACTAAGTCCTGCAATCGTGGGTTTTGGCAAGTGCGGAGTCTGAAAATATTGAAAAGCGTTTCTGGTGTCTCAAAATTTCAGAAATCAGGCTTTCCACTATGGGGCTGGATATGCGAGGTTTTGCGTATGTCTGGACTGTGTCCGGGCTGTTGAATGAAGCGTTCCGAAAAAAATAGTGCCGCCTCTCCCGGGTTTTCTTCGGGGCCGCAGCCGTTGGTGGCAGATCTGCATCAAATCCAAAAGATGCAGGTTTTCGGGGCTTTGGTGGGCGGGGTTGCCCATGATTTCAACAATGTGCTCTCCATTTTTCACGGGTACACCGAGATTTTGCAAATGGAGCTGCCTGAGGAGAGTCCTCTGCAAGCCTATCTCACGGAGATGACGGCTGCGGTGGAACGCGCCAAGACTCTTACCGGCCAGCTCTCGAATTTCAGTCGTGCAACCACCAGTGCGCCGAGGGTGCTGCGCCTGGAGAGCGTGGTGCAGGAGTTTCGCAAAATGCTGCGGCGGATGATCAGCGAGAATGTCGAACTGGTCATCCTTTTGGGAGAAGAGAGCGGGTGGGTCATGGCGGATCCGCGCCAGATGGAGTCGCTCCTGACCAATCTGGTGGTCAACGCCTGCGAGGCGATGCCCCAGGGGGGGCGCCTTTCCATCGAAATCAAGGACGCCGTGGTGACGCCTGCCAGCCGTCCTGCCGAGGCGGGTTTGGCGCCCGGCGCTTATGTGCGGCTTGCCGTCAGCGATACCGGTATCGGCATGGAGCAAGACCTTATCGCCCGCATTTTCGAGCCGGAATTCACCACCAAGCCGAAAGGGCGCAACACCGGTTTGGGGCTTTTCCTCTGTGCCGGGATTGTGGAGCAAAGCGGCGGAAGAATTCTTGTGGAAAGCGCGCCCGGCAAGGGAAGCACGTTCGCGGTTTACCTTCCCGCGCTCCCATCCCCCGTTCAGGAAGATCTGGAGGAGGCGCTTCCAACGGAGGTTTTCTCTGGAAAAGGGGAGAAGATTTTGATTGTGGAAGACGATGCGCCGGTACGGAAAAGCCTTGCGCTGGCGGTGCGCCGCCTGGGCTTCCAAGTGCTCTCTGCTGCCAACGGGGATGAAGCGTTGCGAATTCTTGAGGGGGAACGTGAAATTCGTCTCGTCATTGCAGATATTGTTATGCCATTGTTAAGTGGAATTGAAATGGCTGAGATCGTGCATCGACGTTGGCCGGGGATAAAAATCATTCTAACCTCGGGGTATACTGTTGAAGCGCCGACTGAGGCCAGTGCAGAATACACCGCTTTTCTGCCCAAGCCGCTCCCCCGCGGCGCTTTGATTCAAACCATTCGTAAACTCTTAGATGTCTGAACTTTCCATTCTCCTTACAGAAGACGACGCCGATGTCGCACGTTACCTGACAACTGTCTTGAAATCACTGGGTCACAGGGTTGTGGCCGTGGCTCACGACGGGAACCAGGCCGTGAAAATGGCTCATGAACTCAAGCCCGGTTTGGTCATCATGGACATTGACCTTCCCGGCATGAGCGGAGTTGAGGCTGCGCGCAAAATCCTTCAAGAGCAGAGTGTTCCCATCATTATCAGCACCGGGCGCACGGATGCCGAAGCTTTGGAAAGCACGCGGGATGTCAATATTCAGGCGTTTCTCATCAAGCCCTTTAGCGCGGTTCAGCTCAAATCGGCCATCGCCGTGGCCATGAGCCAGCATAAGATGCAGAACCAGGCGCGGCAGAAGATCAGCGAATTGAGCGGAGCGCTCGAAGCCGTGCAGGACAAGACGGAAGTCGGCGCCTTCACGCAGGCGCGTCTGCAATCCGTGGGCCTGACCAAGCGCGAGGCGGAGGTGATGGTCTGGGTTGCCCAAGGGAAATCCAATGGGGATATCGCCACCATTCTGGAGAGTTCCCCGCGCACGGTAGCCAAGCATATCGAGCATATATTTGGGAAGTTCAACGTCGAGAGCCGCACGGCGGCGGTTGCCGAGGCGCGCCGTCTTTTGCAGGATGTGGTGGCGGCGGAGTAGTTCTGTTTTTTTGATCGAACGTCTTGCCGCTTCGGGTGTCTGATGACTTGTCCGCGCTATCTGCGGCAGGCAAAACCCTTGAATGCACATGACGAAAACGACTGAAGAAATCACGGCGGAAGTCCGGCATGCAGGCCGGTGGATCGCCCCTTTGCAGGCGGAAGTGGCCCGCGTGGTGGTCGGGCAGAAATATCTGGTGGACGGCTTGCTCATGGGCCTGCTTACCAATGGGCATGTGCTCTTGGAAGGCGTGCCCGGGCTGGCCAAGACGCTCACCGTCAAAACGCTCGCCATGGGCATCCAAACGGGGTTCCAGCGCATCCAGTTTACGCCGGATTTGTTGCCTGCCGATTTGATTGGCACGATGATTTATAACCCGCGCTCGGGGGACTTTACGGTGAAGCACGGGCCGCTCTTTTCCAATTTGATCCTCGCAGACGAGATCAACCGCGCACCGGCCAAGGTTCAGAGCGCGTTGCTCGAAGCCATGCAGGAGCGGCAGGTGACCATCGGCGACCAGACCCACAAGCTGGCCGATCCGTTTCTGGTTCTTGCCACCCAAAACCCGCTGGAGCAAGAGGGAACCTACCAGCTTCCCGAGGCCCAGATCGACCGCTTCATGCTCAAGCTGCGCGTCGGCTACCCAAGCAAAGTGGAGGAACGCCAGATCCTCGACCTGATGGCCACCAGCGCGCCAAAGCTCGACGTGACGCCGCTGGTGGATCCCTGCCAGATCATCCAGGCCCGCTCGGTGGTGAATGAAATTTATGTCGATGACCGGGTGAAGGATTATATTGTGGATGTCGTCTTCGCCACGCGCGAACCAGCCAGCTACAAGCTGCCGCTGGAGGGGATGATCCGGTATGGCGCGTCGCCGCGCGCCACCATCGCGCTCACGCTGGCCGCTCGTGCCCGAGCTTTCCTTCAAGGCCGGGGTTATGTGACGCCGCAGGATGTCAAGAGCATCGGGCTCGACGTGCTGCGCCACCGCATCATCGTCAGCTACGAGGCTGAAGCGGAGGAAGTCACCAGCGAGAAAATCATCGAACGCATCTTCGCCGGGCTGCCTGTGCCTTAGGGAAAAGACGATAGAGGGGGAGAGGATAGATTATTGACGCCCGTTGTGGCAGATGCCACGAGACAATACGGTGTCCGATTTCTTCCTCTAGCATCTCTTAAATTCTATAATCTATAGTCTCATCACCGTGAACGACGCCAAGCGCATCCTATCCAAAATCCGGCGGCTGGAACTGAAGACGCGCGGGCTTGTAGAAGCGGCGTTTGCGGGCCAGTACCGGAGCGTTTTCAAGGGCCGCGGGATGAACTTTGAGGAGGTGCGCGAGTACCAGCCGGGGGACGAAGTGCGCACCATCGACTGGAACGTCACCGCGCGGCTGGGGCACCCCTTCGTGAAAAAATTCACCGAGGAGCGGGAGTTGACGGTGATGCTCGTTGTGGATGTGAGCGCCTCGGGCGCGTTTGGCAGCGTGAACCTCTCGAAGCGCGAACTCGCGGCGGAAGTGGCCTGCGTGATTGCCTTCAGCGCCATTCGCAACAATGACAAGGTGGGGTTGCTCCTTTTTTCTGACCACGTGGAGCTGTTCATCCCGCCCAAAAAAGGACGCATCCACACGCTGCGACTCATTCGCGAGATCCTCTTCTTTGAGCCGCGCGGGCGGGGCACTGCGCCCGCCAGGGCTCTCCATTACTTGAACCGCGTGCTCACGCGCAAGGCGGCGGTCTTCCTGCTCTCTGATTTTCAGACCGATCTCTTCGACCGCGAACTTGGGATCACCGCGCGACGGCATGATCTCATTGCGCTGCCGGTGCTTGACCCCCGCGAGAGCGCGCTGCCGGATGCCGGGATTGTTGTCTTTGAGGATGCCGAAACCGGCGAACAGATTGAGGTGGATACCGGGGATGCTTCGGTGCGCGCAGCGTATGGGCATTTGGTGGAGCGTCGGCGCGAGCAGTGGGAGCGAGCCTTCCGGCGCAAGCGGATCGATTCCATCGCGCTGAAAACGGACGAAGATTATCTTCCCGCGCTAAGGACATTCTTCCGCACCCGCGAAAGGAGGCGGCGGTGAAGAAGATGGAATTAGGAAGCCAGGAAGCCAGGAAGGGGAAAATCTGGAACTCAGGAACTCAGGAGTGGAATGTAGCTGGGCGCTCCTTTTCCCCTCGTTCCCAACCTCCCGATTGGGACTGCCCTGCCGCAGCGCGGCTTAGTTCACGCGAAGCGCACTTTGCAGAGCCCTGCAAGGGATCACGCACTTGTCTGCGAAACTCCGTTTCGACGAGCCTTGCTCTGCTATTCATTTCGGCGCTTGCGGCCCATGCGCAGACCGCTCTTCCGCAACCCGAGCCGACTCCAGAACTGGCTCCCATCGCCCCGCCCGTGCCTGTGTTTCCTTATCCGATGTGGATGGTTGCCAGCGTGGCGATTGCCGTGCTGCTGGTTGTCGCCGCGATCAGTTGGGCGGTGGTGCGGCATATCCAGAACCGCCCGCAGCCTTTGCCGCCCACTCCGCGCGAATTGGCGTTGGCGGCGTTGGAAGCGCTGCGGGCCCGGATGGCGGAACTTGAACCGCACCCGTTCAGCATTGAGGTCTCCGATGTGCTCCGGCTTTTTGTGACGCGGGAATTCCGCGTGCGCGCCACCCAGCAGACTTCGCCGGAGTTTCTTGCGGCGGCGACGGCGAGCCCGCGCTTTAGCGAGGCCGACAAGGCTTTGTTGGCAGCATTTCTAGAAAAGGCGGATTTGATTAAGTTCGCGCGCGTTCAGGCCGGAGCAAGCGACAGTGAACAATTGCTGGAGCAGGCGCGCCGGTTTGTGGAAGGAGGCAGGCCCGCGTGAACCCGTTTGATGATTTCGGCATCACGTTTGCCAACCCGTGGCTCTTGCTGTTGCTGTTGCTGATTCCGCTGCTGGCGTATTTGCGCGGTCTGCGGGGGGGCGCGCCGACGGTGGTTTTCTCCACTACGGAATCGCTCCGCACGCTGGGCAGGCGGGTGCAGAGCCGCAGAGGCAATTTTCTCACGGGCTTGCTGTTTGTTGCGCTGGCGCTGCTCATCGTTGCATTGGCGCGCCCGCAAAAGGGAAAAACGCTGGCTCAAGTGGAGGCGAGCGGCGTTGACATCATGCTCGTGCTCGACGTTTCGGGCTCGATGCTTGCGGAGGATTTCACCATTGGCAGTCAGCGAACCAATCGGGTGAGCGTGGTCAAGAAAGTGACCGAGCAATTCATCGAAGCGCGGCCCAATGACCGGCTGGGCATCATCGCCTTTGCCGGGCGGCCTTATCTGGTGAGCCCGCTTACCCTGGATCACTCCTGGCTGTTGCAAAACATGGAGCGCGTGCAAGTGGGGCTTGTGGATGACGGCACGGCCATCGGCTCGGCGATTGCCTCCGCCGCCAACCGGCTCCGGGGTGACAAGAATGCGAAGAGCCGCGTCATTATTTTGCTGACGGATGGCGACAACAACGCGGGCAAGATTTCTCCCGCAACCGCCGCAGAAGCCGCGCGGGCCCTCGGCGCAAAAATTTACACGATTGGCGCGGGCACCGAGGGGCCGGTTCCGTTTCCCGTGATGGAGCGCTTGGGCGGGCGGATTTTGGGCTATGAACAGCGCCAGTTTCCCATTGATGTTGCATCGCTCAAACAGATTGCGGAAATCGGCAACGGCCAGTTCTTCCGCGCGACCGACACGCGTTCGCTGGAGGGGATTTACAAGCAGATCGACGCGCTGGAAAAGTCGTCCTTTGAAATGAAACAATACCGTCAATACCGGGATCTCTTCCCGTGGTTCCTGGCTGCGGGCGCGGGCCTGCTGCTGGTGCAGACGCTGTTGGCGCAAACCGTGTGGAGGAGGCTGCCGTGAACCCTCTGTTCACCCATGCTCTGACGTTTGGCGAGCCGTTGTGGTTCTGTGCGCTGGCGGTTCTGCCGCTGCTGGTGGGGCTGCTTGCATGGGGGGAACGCCGCCGCCTGCAACTGCTGGAACGCTTGGTGGCCGCGCGTCTGCAACCGGTTCTTGCGGGCAGCGTGAGCCTTGCCAAACGCCGTCTGCACGGGGCGCTCATACTCGGTGCGCTCGCGTGCTTTGCGGTCGCGCTGGCCCAGCCGCGCTACGGCTATACGGTGGAAGAGGCCAAGCGCAAGGGCCGCGATGTGCTGATCGCCGTGGATACTTCCCGTTCCATGCTGGCCAATGACGTGCGGCCCAATCGGCTGGAGCGGGCGAAATTTGCAGCGCAGGATTTGATCAACGCGCTGGAGGGCGACCGCCTGGGGCTTGTGGCGTTCGCTGGTTCGGCGTTTCTGCAAGCGCCTCTCACCGTCGATTACACCGCCGTCTTTGCCTCGCTCAACGAGTTCGATACCACGATCATTCCGCTTGGTGGCACCAACATCGCCGAGGCCATCCGCACGGCCACCGAAGCCTTCGGCAAGGGCGAGAGCGAAAGCCGCTGCCTGATCCTTTTCACCGATGGTGAAGACCTGGGTAGCGATGCCATTGAAGAGGCGCGCAAGGCCGCGGGGACGATGCGCATTTTCACCGTTGGCGTCGGGTCGGGCGAAGGTTCGCTTATCCCTGTTTCCGGCGAGGACGGCGGCACGCAGTTTGTGAAGGGGCCGGACGGGCAGTTTGTGAAATCGCGTCTGGATGAAAAGACGCTCGCGGGCATTGCGGAGGCGACCGGCGGATTCTACACGCGCCTGCAAAATGGCCCCGCCGACATGCAGCGGCTGGTTGCGCAAGGGCTGGGCAGGATGAAGCAGGAAGAGATCGACGCCCGGATGTCCCACCGTCCCATCGAACGCTATCAATGGCCGCTCGGGCTGGGGATCGCGTTGCTCATGGCCTCGGTGCTCATCAATGAGCGCCGCCGCAAAATCCCGGCAAACGCTGGGGCGCTGGCTTTGGCGCTGGTGCTGGCGGGGTTTGTGCCGCGTCCGGCAAACGCCGCAACGGGTGAGGAACTTTATCAAAAAGGGGACTACAAAGAAGCGCGCCAACATTATGAAGAAGCGTTGAAGTGGCGGCCCAACCTGCCTGCCTTGGAGTTTGACAAAGGTGCGACCGATTACGCTTTGGGCGATCTCGATGCGGCGGCTGCCTCCTTCGGAAAGGCGCTCGCTACGACCGACTCCAAGCTGCGCGCCAAAGTGGAGCAAAACCTTGGCACCACATTGCTCAAGCGGGCTCTGGGCCGCGATGAATCCAAACAAGCCAAGGAGCGCGATGCCGATCTCAAGAATTCCATGCAGCATTTGGAAGAATCGCTCAAATTGGAGGCGTCTAATCCGGCAGCAAAAACCAATCTAACCATTGCCAAGCGCGAATTGGAAAAACCAAAGCCGACGCCCTCACCGAGCAAGGAGAACCAACCGGATAACAGTCAGGACGAAAAGAAAGACGACAAGGATCAACAATCGAAGGATCAACAATCGAAAGATCAGCAGTCGAAGGATCAGCAGTCGAAGGATCAGCAGTCGAAGGATCAAGAGTCGAAGGATCAAGAGTCGAAGGATCAACAATCGAAGGATCAACAATCGAAGGATCAGCAGTCGAAAGATCAGCAATCGAAGGATCAGCAAGCAGCGCCGTCGCCGACGGACGAAAAAAAACTTTCCGGGGAGATCAAAGCGAACGAATCTCAGTCCGATGCGAAACCAGAAGAACAGGCCGAAGCGGAGGTTCCCGTGAAGCCGGGCGAAATGTCCCCCAGCCAGGCGCGCGCTGTTCTCGATTCGCTCAAAGGGGAAGACGGGCAACCCTTCAAACATGAACAAAAGAGCAAGGCTCCTGTCTTAAAAGATTGGTGATGAATACAAATCCAGAAGAGTTTCACGCAAAGACGCAAAGACGCAAAGAAAAGGCAGCGTCGCCCAACCCCTTTGCGCCTTTGCGTCTTTGCGTGAGAATGATTTTTCTGCTTCTGGCCCTGTTTGTGTGGACGGGCTTGGCCCGGGCCGAGGACGTTTCTGTTTCCGCCACGCTTTCCAGCGCGACGACTGCCGTGGGCGAGCCGGTGGAGCTTTGCCTCACCGTTCAGGGAACCCAGAAAGCGGCGGCTCCACAGGTGCGCGTGGAGGGGCTTTCTATCCAATACAATGGCGCGTCTACGCAGGTTCAGATGAATAATTTCGATGTGAGCCGCAGCATCAAACACACCTACACGGTGCTGCCGCAAAAGGAGGGAACGTTCACGATCCCGGCGCTTTCCATCGACGCGGGTGGCAAAAAGCTCGCCACGCAGTCGCTCACGCTCACGGTTTCCAATGCGCCCGGCGGCGGAAACGAGGGAGCGCAGGAGCATAAATTCGCTTTTTCGGAATGGGTTGTTCCGAAGTCCACGGCTTATGTGGGTGAGGCGGTTCCCGTGGAACTGCGGGTCTATGTGGCCTCGCAAATTCGTTGGGACATCCATCAAATGCCCTCGCTCAGCGGCGGAGGTTTTACCGTGGCGACCATGCCCAAGCCTGCGATCAATAAAGTCACAAAGGACGGTCGGGAATATGATTTGGTGGTGTTCAAAACGGCGGTTACCCCGGTCAAAGCAGGCAAGCTGATCCTGCCTGCAATGGACGTCAATGCGGTCATGGTGCTGCCGCAGAAACGCAGTCAGCGTCCGCAGCTCCCGAATGGTTTCGCGGACATGTTCAACGACCCATTTTTCAACAGTGCGTTCGGCCAGCAGCAACAGCAGGTGACGATTCGCCCAGACACGGTGGAATTGGAGATCAAACCGCTGCCGCTGGAGGGCAAACCCAAGGATTTTTCGGGAGCTGTCGGGCGGTTCACCCTGGAAACCAAAGCCGCGCCGTTGCGGGTGAGGGCGGGTGATCCGGTGACGCTCACCGCCGTGGTCAAAGGGGTCGGGAGCTTCGACCGCATGAACGCCCCCGCTGTTGCTGAACAGCCGGGCTGGCGCATTTATCCGCCCAGCGGCAAGTTCAAAGCCGACGATGAAGTGGGCATCTCCGGGGTCAAGACTTTTGAAATCGCGGCGATCCCCGAAACCGCGCAAACCGAACTGCCCGCAGTGACGTTTTCGTTCTTTAATCCTTCCACAGAAAAATACGAAACGCTGGCGGCAGATCGGGGTGCGCTTGTGGTGGAAAGCGCGCCCGTTTCCACCCCTGCGCCGGTGGTTGCATCGGCGACTCCCTCTGCGACGCCTGCCGCGACGCCCGCGCCCAAACCAAATGATATTCAATACATCCGCGTTGATGCCGGTTCCTGGGGGGGGCGCTTCGATCCCGTCTGGCGCACGCGCGATTTCTGGCTGGCGCA
>SESC01000947.1_pt1 | contig 9949 bp, 9 predicted proteins | sample 3171431 | NCBI WGS metagenome assembly SESC01 (sample SAMN06051868, study PRJNA518727) | freshwater metagenome | biome: subpolar coniferous forest; feature: holomictic lake; material: water; isolation source: holomictic Lake 227, 8 m depth | place: Canada: near Kenora, Ontario | collected 2014-07-08 ... | reverse complement strand
AGGACCTTCAGATCTTATTTTGCAGGCCCCCATCATGAAGATGCATTTTTCTGCATTGCCCTGGGACATTTCACTTTTAAATGCGAGTATATGAACCATCAAATACTCCCACTTCAATGATTAATTATGGCAAATAGTATCACCATCGAGGTGATTGGACTCCGTGAATCATACTGTTCACCGTTTGCATGTGATAATGAGAGGAGTTGTGGTCTTTTCGACTGTTATCCAATGGGTAGCCTGGTCAGGGCATTTGAGGAACTCGAAAAAACACTTCGAAAAGAATACGGGGACACCGTATCATCGAAACTGATCCTTATCGACGATGAAGTGCCCCCTCATGTCGAAAAAATTATTTCGGAACACTTTCCACCAATCCCCATTATCCTCGTGAATGGAAAAATTACACCGATCGGACGGGTCTCATTACCCCTGATACAAAAAGAGATTGAGAAATGCCTTCCCTGATTACACGATTTTTGTGAGCATCCCCGTTTCCAGGTCATAATAAAGACCATGGACCTGGATACCCTTCTTATCGATAGCATCCCGGACAAGAGGATATGATTTCAAATGTTCGATCTGCAGCCGGACATTTTCCTGCTCAATCATCCTCGACCGTTCTTTAAATTCCTCCGGCGTTCCTGGCTTTGGGATCTTCGCATCAACACGCGATTTCGCATCCATTGCATTGTTAAGCCAATGGGGTATATATGCATCATCGAGGTCCTTGTCAAGGGCTTTTATTGCTCCGCAATCAGAATGCCCACAAATTACGATATGCTTGACTTTAAGGTGTTTGATCCCGTATTCAAGCACGGTTGAAAGATTCCAGTCATTGAGAGCCGCCACATTCCCGATATTCCGGTGAATAAACAGGGTCCCTGGCATTGAATCCGTGATATGCCCGGTCTGGAGGCGGGAATCCGAACACCCAATCCAGAGTACCTCTGGTTTCTGTCCTTTGGCTAGCTCGTTGTAGACACTGACATTTTTCTTAAACTGTATACTCCGAAACTGCTCATTCCCTGATAGAAGTTCTTCAATCGTCATTCAAAACCCCAATTTTAGTAATTATTCTCTTTATTAAAAACAAATATTTATATTATTTGATTTGTGCCGCAAATGAACTGGCAAGAGAATTTTGACTGAAGGCAAATCAGGTAAGGAATAGAAACTAGCAGAAACATAAAACAGCGGGTTCTCTCTATAAATAACAAAAAATCCATCTAAATTAATACCATTTACCAGGTTATTATGCCAGAAAAAAATCAAACAGGGCGATTTGTAGAAATAGACCTGATGCGAGGCCTTGCAGTTATCATGATGGTCCTCTATCATGCCCTCTTCGATATTTATTTTTTTAATATCTACCCGGTTGATGTTACAACAGGATTCTGGAAAATATTTGCCATGATAACAGCTTCACTGTTCCTGCTGTTAGTGGGGATTTCATTCACGATCAGTGCTGCAAAAGCCGAAGTGACAATGAACAGGCGAAATTTTTTCAAAAAATACCTGAAACGAGGCATATCAATCCTGCTTGTTGCGGCCCTGATTACCATCGTAACCTGGTGGTATCTTGGGGAAGGTTACATTATTTTTGGAATTCTGCATCTGATCGGGGTTTCCATTATTATTGCCCCCTTATTTTTCCACCGGAAAATGATAGCGTTGTATGGCGGGATCGTGTTCATCGTTGTGGGAATCCTGCTCCAGGCAGTCAGGGGGCCATTCCTCCTACTCCCGCTGGGGGTACATCCGGTCTCATTTTACAGCGTGGATTATACTCCCATCTTCCCCTGGTTTGGGCTCGTACTCATTGGAATGTACCTGGGGGAACTGCTCTACCCGGGAGGTAAACGGGGTTACTCGCTCCCGGAATTCTCACAGTATGGAAAGTTGCAAGAATTTCCAGGAACCGCATTTGCATTCCTCGGGAGACACTCACTCGCCATCTATATCCTGCACCAACCCGTACTTATTCTCCTGTTACACCCGCCATGGGGATAAACAAAAAATCCAGGTTATCCAAATTTTATATTATATTAAAAACAATATATTTTAAAAACATACAGATTTTCTGGGATAACCGTGCATGTTGATATAATAAAAATTATAACGAAAGGTCCGTCCCAACAGCAGTGTGAAAACATACCCGGCAGTTGTACAGAAAAAAAAGTTGAGTTGATTACCGGTTCCCAGAGAGAAATAGAAATTCCAGGTTCTTTCGATTATACCAAAAATCTTACTCCTAAAAAAAGTACTACCGCCTGCTGGATTTATTCTGGCCCTGGCGGATCAGGAGTTGTGCGTGGTCAAAACAGCGCTTGGCCGCTTCATACTTCCCCAGTTCCTTGAGACAGACCCCACGGTAATTCCATGCATATACATGGTAGGGGTTCAGTTTCAGCACCGAATCGAAACTTTTTATTGCCTCTTCAAATAATTTTAGGTCACCGTTGTTCTTGCCAAGTTTTTCGAGTGACTCCCCCCTGTTATAATAGACTTCCTCATCACCAGGGTTTATTGCAATAACTTTGTTAAAGCACTGTATTGCCTCTTCGTACCTACCTAGTTCTTTTAAGCATATACCTCGTCCATTCCACGCACCGGAATGGCCAGGCTCAATCTCAAGTACCCGATCAAAAGCCTGGAGAGCTTCCTGGAATTTTCCCTGCTTGTAGTAGAGGTCAACACCCTTATGGTACCAGGAATTCGCAGTTTTTCCAAACATACGGTCAAATAACCCAGGTGTGGCAGCATCCGCAATATTTACCGCCTTTTCGGGTGTAACCTCCACCGGGACCATGTCAGGGGCGGGCTTCTCAGGCTTCCGATATTCGGTAATGTCCCTGATCGATTCTATCGCTCCGATGATCTCTCCCTTAGGATTGTAGAGTGGTGTTGCCTTGGCCCAGAGAACCGAAGACTTTCCCTTCGGCGTTGCTTTTTCAGTCTCGGCTATCAGCATGTCCCCTTCATGTTTAATGATTGAATAGTATTTCCGCTGGACTTCACTATCAGGTTTTGTAATCAGGTCAATAAGGATCGGACGCCGTGCACCGTAAAAGGGAAGCGAATACTCATAATTCCCTTTACCCATGATCGCTTCTGCCTGTACACCGGTCATCTCCTCCATAGCCTTGTTCCATGAGATTACCATTCCACTAATATCAATTGCAAATGTTGCGTCCGGCAGGAAATTTATTATCTCGACGAGTAACTTCTCGGATGCCTGCAGGTTCTGTTCCATATGACGCCGCTGGAATGCCTGTTCTATCATATGGGAAAGTTCGGTGAACTGCGCTTTCGGGTCTCCCCCTTTCTGCAGGTAATAATCAGCCCCATTATTGAGCGCATCGATGACAACATGTTCCCGTCCTTTCCCGGTAAATATCAGGAATGGGGTGTTATTTCCTTCAGTCCGGAGGATCTTGAGAAACATGATCCCATCCACCAGCGGCATCTCGTAATCTGACACAATGACATCGAACTGCCGATTTTTTAATATCCCGAGCGCTTCGAGCGCAGACCTGCTGGTTTCCACGGTGATTGATCCTGATTTCTCAAGATACGTCCGTGTGATCTCCAGCAGGGCTGGTTCATCGTCAACAAATAGGACTGAGATCATATCTCTCCATCCCGCAGCGTCTTCGTCCCTAATCGTCCCATGGGATTATCCCCCTCCTGAGGTAAATTGTTCCGAGCCTATATATTAATTCATATTCATTAGCCCTAGCCGAATGGCGCGATTACAGATTTTAGCAGGTCAATTCAACAGTTGTACAGCTGGAAAAGTCCGAAAACCACCTTTTTGTGAGAACATGAACCTGGTACCGGATGAATCTGCAATGAAGCAAGCGAAAGCGTTATATTATCTGAAGGAGACAAAGAATGTACTGAAACTGATATGGTCCGGTTGACTGGTATCATCATATCGTAATGCTGATACTCTTAAGATATGAAAACCGGCTGATACTCCCGGCATCGACCAACCAGCGGGCCATATCGTTCAGCGTATTCTCTGATTCCCAAGATTCAGGTTGGCTTTTTTAGGATTTTGCCTTTCTTTACTACTTCGCAACGAACGGCACCCCGGAAGTCCCCGTTCCAGATGTTTTATAGAAACAGGATTTTTTTGCCTAATTAACAAACAACGGGACATGTTCAAATTTCTCAACAGAAAATAGTCCCCGTGCTGTCAGGCGGAGTTGTGGAATAACAGGCAGACACAGAAATGAGAGGTACATAAACGGGTCATTTATCCCACCCATCTTCCGGGTCACTGAATGGAGCTGGTGAAGCTGTTCAACCACCGCTTCATATGGTCGGACTGACATAAGCCCGGCATTTTCTAGTGGTAACACTATTACATCATTACCCGTCACCGCTGCCAGTCCACCGTTATGCCTGAGTACGGCCGCTATCGCTTTTTGTATTTCTCCATCGCTTGTTCCCGCTGCAATAATATTATGGGCATCATGCGATACACTGCTGGCGATGGCGCCATGATCAAACGAAAAACCATGTACCAGGCCTGTCGCATGCAAGCCGGGACAATAACGACTACAAACAGAGATTTTCATTATATCCTGCTCGAGATCTGGTAATTCTGAACTTTGTATCTCAAAATACAGTTCCTGGGTTATAATCTGACCGGGGACTATACCGATTACTCGTGCAAGCCCGTTACCAGTAAGGACGAAGTCAGCAAGCCCGGGTACGGTTGCATGCATATTCGGAGATGCGGGAGGAGTCATTGCAACGGACACGCCCCTGATCTCTTTTCCACGCCGGAATGTCTTTTTCACAGAAAATTCTCCCTTCGTGTCTACGATGGAAAAATCGGCGATCCTACCAGGAGATATAGCTCCACGGTCATGTAGCCCGAACCTCTCGGCAGCTGATAAGGTAGCCATCCTGAGTGCAAGTTCAAGTTCCAGTCCTTCCGACACGGCAGTGCGGATTACCCCATCGATATGTCCCTGCTCCATCAGTGTATCCGCATGACGGTCATCAGTGGAGAAAGAGCACCGTGAAACAGTACAAGGGGTGACAACAGGCAGCAGCGCCTTGATATTTTTCTCGGTCGAGCCTTCGCGAAGGTAAATGTACATCCCCTTTGATAGCTTTTCACGGGCCTCAGCTGTCGCTGAACATTCATGATCACTTACGGGTCCTGCGAGGATGTAGGCATTTAAATCATTGCCGGCAAGCATTGGGGCATGCCCGTCAACCATCTGAAATATCCCTAGTTTATCAATTATTCCGGCATCACCCGACAGGACACCCGGTACGTTCATCATTTCACCCAATCCTAATACATTGTCTTTGCCGGAGAACGAGGCAATGTCCGATGCCTCAAGTGTAGCACCCCCAAGATCAACAGGAGTCGATGGAACACAGGATGGCAGCATATAAAAAAAATCAATCCCGGTGTTTAGTGACACCCGGAGCATATATTCGATCCCTTCTTTACCTAGCACGTTTGCGATCTCGTGGGGGTCCGCGATTACCGTTGAAGTTCCATGACAGGCAACGAGACGGGCATATTCTGCAGGGCAAAGCAGGGAACTCTCAATATGGACATGGGAATCGATTAATCCCGGAACGACCCGTGCCCCTTTGCAATCGATCTCACAAAGACCGGAATAATTACCTGTTCCAAGCACGATTCCATCTTTTATTGCGAAATCCACAAGGTCCCAATTGCAGGTAAATGGGTCATAGAGTTCCGCGTTCCTGATGACCGTATCCGCAGGGCTAAGACCTCTTGCGGCTTTAATTAGAGATTGCAGGTCAGATTTCAAAATTTCGGATCACCACCGGGTAGCGGTTTGTCCCTGATCTGATATAGATGAAACACCGGTAATTTCCCTTTTGGAGTACGATCGGCAGGGTAAATACGTTATCTCCAGCCTTAAGCGGGAAATTATCTGCATTTCTGTATATTTCGACCTGGTTGAAGTCTTTCAACCGAAAGACCGCGACTTCAAGCACGCCGTCTGGGATAGTCTCTTCGCTCGTAATCGTGAAGGTTAAGGAGCCTGATTGATACGTTACATCCCCGGGTACCTGGTTAAGGCAGCCAGCTGCCAGTACTGAAACGGACAGGAGAGCAAAAATCAGGAAAAATACCTGGGAGCGCATAGTATCCATAACGATTCCCGGGATAAAAATAATGGTGATCTGATCCCCGTACCAGGCAAAAAACAGGGATCCGGTCTTTAACAAACTGCGACATTTGCAGGAGATTTTTTCCAGGGCATCCATATTTTTAAGGTGGCGCCGTTGTGCCAGGTTACCAGTATACCAAAATAAATCCCGTCGCATAAGTGGGGCACCATTCATGTAAAGGGATTAAAAAAATCCTCATTTGGGAAGAGGGTATGATAATTCACCTTTTACAAATTCAATTTTTGCAAAAGGTTAAAGAAGTAGTATAAATATTTATTTATTATGAAACTATCACAAAATTTGATAATAACTATTGTCGTCGTCATCGCTGTCTGCCTGGTAGCGCTCGTCTTCGCATACGCCGTATATACCCGGGCATTACCGTTATCCCAGCCCGCAGTCCAGCCAACTCCGCAACCTACACCGGAAATAGTCCAGCCAACCGCCGCACCAACGGTAATCACGCCAGTACCCACTTCCGCATATGCGTACCTGGATTACATCCAGTCCGGTACCGATAAAGTGAGCCGTGCAAGGAAAGCGATAGATAACGGAAAAGCTCTGATGGTCCCCGCGCTTGCCATCAGGTCTAATTACAATAGTGAGACCACTGCCGTATTTAATGCCAAACAGAATTTCACCCTGGCAGAAAACCTCTATGTAGGCGCCCAGGCTGACTATTCCAATGCTCTGAAAACAGCCCCACCCCAACAGGTAGCAACCCTGAATACATTGATTTCAACGTTGAATGCGATTCAAAGGAACACTGTAACGTATATCTCATCATCCGACTTTGCACTGGGACGCGAATGGGACAGTGCAAATAATGCATATAACCAGGCGAACCTCGGATACCAGAGCAATATGGTCGCCACGAATCAACTAATGGCGGCGATGAACCTAATATCGTGATATCAATGCGGGAGAGATCGCAGCACCCAGGGCACCGGTGATCTGGGGCTCAAACGGGACGAAAAGGGTAACCCCCAGTTCCTTCTCGAGGGCAACCTTTATTCCCGCGTTTTTCGCCACACCACCGACAAACGCGATCTGATCCGTGAGTGCCATACGTTTTGCCATTACAACAATTCTCCGGGCAACACTTGCAATAAGGCCGGCCGCAATATCCGCCTTCGCGATTCCTCTGGCCCGGAGTGAGATCACTTCAGATTCCGCGAAAACCGTGCACATACTCGTAATACCTGCCGGATAGCTGGATAATAGTGCGAGGTTCCCAAGCTCATCAATAGGGACTTCCAGTGCTTTTGCCGTATATTCGAGAAATTTTCCGGTTCCTGCGGCGCACTTATCATTCATAAGAAAGTCAGTGACGCAACCGTCCTCGACAACAATAATCTTTGAGTCCTGGCCACCAACATCGATAATACCCTTAACCTCAGGGAAGAGAAAATAAACCCCCCTTGCATGGGCGGTGATCTCACTGATCCCTTTATCTGCAAAGGAAATCGAATTTCTTCCGTATCCTGTTGCATACACCGTATCAACGTCGCCCTTATCAATATGTGAAACAAGGAGTAACTCGTTATAGATCTTCTCAGCGGTGGTGAGAAAATCGAAAGCGGTACCGGAAATCCGGAATCCCACGATCTCCCGGTCTCTCATAAGCACCGCCTTCGTCGTGGCAGCACCTGAATCGATCCCGGCAGTAATCATGAGACCATCTCCAGGAACGCATCGATGCGGACACCAATCTGCTCAACATCAGAGTCGCCGTAATCTGACTCTATGGCGATCAATGGAATCTTCTCTTTTTTAAGGGCCTTCTGCACCAGAAGTCGTTCGATATTGTAGCCATGGCAGAACGAAAGGGTGTAGTACACCACACCATCGACATGATAGCGTTGGGCCAGGTCAACAACCCGGGAAATCCGCTGGTCGTTTGGGGTCATGCAGGCACAGGGAATCGCGAGGTACCGCTCAGCGAGTGCTGTCCAGGGCTCTTTATTCTCATCAACAAGCTCCCAGAACGACCTTGTCCCCGTGCAACTCTCTTCCACCACGATTACCCCACCCTTTTGCTCAACAAGGTCAGATATCTTCGTGTTTCCTGCGGACATCGGACAACCCGATATCATAATCCGGGGCCCGGACCCGGACGGTGGACTCCGACGCTCCACCTCGTCACAAAGCTGGCGGACCCCTTCCCTGAACTGGTCCGGAGAGAGGAAAAACTGTTTCTGCATTACCCGGAGGACCTCGGACCCGGTAACCGGTGGGGGGTTTCGTCTCCTCAAATCAAAAAGCCGGTGGAGAAGTCTTCGTGTCTCGTTCGACGAACTGATCTGCTTCTTCAATTCCTTTTCACGAATGGTGTTCCCGGTCAGATCCTCAAGGTATTTTCCAAACTTGCGCAATTCTGATAGGAAGTAGGTGATTGCTTCAGGACTGCACGGTTTCTGTGGGAGGTCCAGTACATACGTGGGAAGATACTCGGGAAGGAGCTCGTACATCTTCTTCTTTCCATCACAGGTCGCTTCCGCAACGACGACGTCCACGAGGTGGACATGTGGACAGGAGAGGCTGCCATTGCGACAGGCATCGACTATCGCACCAAACGATGATTTGATCAACGGGCAGATATTCCTCGGCAATGATTGTTCTGCTCGGGCAATTGTATCAGTTTTCCCCCCACAGAGCACGATCCGGTCGGCACCCGCTGCAAAGATAATCTCATCGGGGACAAAAAGACAGAACGTCCCGACAATTTTTGTCCCTTTCGCCTTCTCTTCTTGCAACTGTCCAACCCGGATATCGTACGATTTTTGGAAATAGTCAAGGCTTTTGAGAGGGGACTGCATCATATTTCCGATAATGATATCATACACCCGACATTCGGCATTAATTTTTTTGTACATAATATTTTTCCACATTCGGTCCCAGCAAACGAGCGATTTCCCGTAACTCGTCATTAACATTAAGAATTTGGCAAACTATGCGGTTGTCAATCATCTCATCGATCTGCCGCACTCTCCTAAATAGGAAATAGACCCACTTAGCCCTTGGTCTTTGAGTTGGTTTACCAACCTGGTTCCGAATAGAAATATTCTTCTCTCGTAACAGGTTTCTAAACTGCCATTCAGTAATCGAATAGACCATCAGACACAGAACCATAATCATAGCCAGGGCAGCAATCCTGTTTTCGTTTTCAAGATACACTTCAGAAGCGTGGAAACTCTTATCCTTGATGAATTTGAAGGCGCTTTCAACATTACTTTGCTCTTTATAATAACTGAGCATCACTTCCGGATCTATGTCGGTATCATTACTGGCAAGGATGAATCTTCCCAGGATCTCCTGTTCATGAATAACCTCTTCAGAATTCATAGTGAGAGTACAGGCAGGATAGTAGAACTCTTCAAGAGGCTCGTCTTTTTTCGGCCTTCCTCGCTTTCCTGATGCCCTTCGATGTTTGACTGATATCATTAGATCCTTCATCAGGTACCGGGGATGCTTTGCCAACCATCGTTCAACAGCCATCCGGGCATCGGCTTCACATGCAAATCCTTTTACACCGATTTTATTGAGCGCAGTCTTATCCTTTTTGAACTTCGGGTTCAAATTTTTCTCATATGTCAGTATGCTTTTCTTCTTTTGTTCTGATGATTCGAACAGAACCCACCGTTGTTTTACATCACCATATGAACTCTCATAGATTGCACACTTATAGCGCGTATCGGTGCATAATGACCAATCAGAGTTAGAATTTACTATTTTTTGTGCCTCTTTAATTGTTTCAGGGACCCTGCTG
>SESC01000946.1_pt1 | contig 9959 bp, 10 predicted proteins | sample 3171431 | NCBI WGS metagenome assembly SESC01 (sample SAMN06051868, study PRJNA518727) | freshwater metagenome | biome: subpolar coniferous forest; feature: holomictic lake; material: water; isolation source: holomictic Lake 227, 8 m depth | place: Canada: near Kenora, Ontario | collected 2014-07-08... | reverse complement strand
GCTGCGCTCGTGCCTGCCACCTGTGGGCCCAGCCTGGGCGGCGCTGTCGTCAGGGAGGTCTGGCTTGCCTGGCGGGGAATGGGGGGCAGGAGGCAGGGCGGGCCTGAGGGCCAGGTGGCGCATGCTTGCGGGCCGAGCAGTTTTTCGGAGCGCGGGATTTGGGATTTGGGAAACGATAGCAAGGTGGTTTATAACTTTCCTTCCAATCCTTTGACCAGTTCGTCGGTCATAGTGCATAATCTGGCCGCTTCCCTTCCCACTGTGACCCTGTGCTGGTAAGTTCCGGTGTCTGTAAAGGCATAGACTCTTATCGGCACCCAGTCACTGAAGCTGGCTCCGATAAACATGGCCAGGTCGATGGGTCCCGCGTAGAACAGCAGTACTTCACTGACGCCGAGCTTCAATGCCTGGCTGCGCAGATCATTGATCTCTGCCATTGCTGCCGTGTAATCCCCGGCCTGCAAAAATCCGTCCGAGATCCAGTTTATGATAGGAATGTCTGCCAAGTTATTATCCGCCAAGAACTTTTCCACAGAGGCCAGGGGGTTCTTCCCGACCCCAATAACAATGGCGATGCGACGTTTTGATCGAACGCTTTTCTCATCTTTTTCCAGCAAATTCAATTTTCGCTCTATCCTCTTTCTGGCTATGAGCAAGGTTACGGTCGCCCAAACAAACACGCAGAACATTATGAGCTGCACAATATTAGCGAATTTACCAAGAAGGTCAAAGAGATCCATTTTTTCTCCCCTTTGCAGCTATATAGTTTTCAATGGATATAACTATTCTTGACATCGAGCTATTCGATGGATCATGTGGCTTGGATAGAGGACAATCATCATATAAATTGAAGAAACATTCTTGAAAATGAGATGACGATCAGCCCTCTGTTAACCTGCATTACCACAGCGGAATCATGGGAATCTGCGCTTCAAGAGATCGAGAAATTTGGGATTTGCGGTTTGAACCTGCTCAAGACCGGCCCGGACCCCTTGAGCCATGAAATCAGGCTTATAACCCTCGCGCTCCCCAATCATACCGTCTACATTGCCGACTGCCTTGAACTGGGAAAGACTATTCTGAGCGATTTGGCCGGGCTCCTGGAGAACATCCGGATCAGGAAAGTTTTATTCGATGCCAAGACTGCCCTCGCTTTCATCAGGACCTCGGAGAATCGAAAGCTGGATGCCCGCAATCTATTCGACCTCATGCTTGCTTCAGAGATCTGCTGGTCGGGCTACTATTATCTTACCCCCTCTCATTCCCCCAAAAATCCCTGGAAGAAGAATATTCCCGATCATAGTCTTGCTGCCCTGGCGGAAAGGCATCTGGGCGTTATCCTGGACGGTGAAAATGAGACGGAAAGGAGAGCTGCAGAAGAATCCGCCGTACTATTACCGCTTCACGACATCCTGGCAGCACTCCTGGCTAAAAACGGCTTGCAGAAGATTGCAGATCTGGAATTTAGAGCCGTTTGCTCCCTGGCGGAGATGGAGATCTCGGGTATTTATCTGGACTCTGATCAGGCCAAAAGAAAAGTCGAGGACGAAGAAAATGAGATCTGCAATCTGGTCTGGACGGTGCATGATGAGGCCAGAAGAAAAGGTTTCGTCACAGTTTCAGAGGACGGCAAAAGACTGAGTTATTATCTAAATCCCGACCGGCAGGAAGATGTTTTGGCCTTTTTGAAGAGCCGGGGCTACGGTGTAATCAGCACCAAGGCAGAGATCTTGAGGGGTCTGGCCGCCGCAGGCTGTGCTTTTGCCGAAGCGGTCCTTCGTTACAGGCATGTATCTCACCTTCTAGCATTTCTGAGTAACTGGCTAAGCCATGTTCATGCCAAAGATGGCCGGGTCCATCCTCATTATTTCCAGATCCCATCCTCCACCGGCAGAATCAGTTCCAAAAATCCCAATGCCCAGCAGATTCCCAGGAAGGGGGACGATGCCACAGCCATAAGGAGGCTCTTCTTGCCAGAGGCCGGGAAGAGGTTTGTTAAGGCCGATTTCTCTGCGATTGAGCTACGCATCATGGCATTTCTTTCTGGGGACAGGGCCATGCAGGAAGCATTTCGGGCGGGAGTTGACCTGCACAGGCTAACCGCCTGCAAAATCAGTGGCGCCGACATGAGTCAGGTGACGGACCAGCAACGTCAGGCGGCGAAGATCATGAACTTCCTGCTCATCTACGGCGGATCGGCCAAGACATTGCAGTGGCGGGTTTTGTCCGATTACGGGAGATTCATGTCTCTGGATGAGGCAGAGGAGGCAAAGACCCGGTTCTTCCAAACTTATGAGGGAGTTAGAGTTTGGCAGGAGCGGCAGCTTCAAGAGATGAGTTACACCGTGCTGCACTACTTCCACAACTGCATTCAGGGATACTTTTTCCTGCCGCTCACCTGCACCGCTACGGCTTTAGGCCGCAGAAGGATCTGGCCGCGCTTTGGAACCGGAATTAGGGCTTCCAAATTCCAGATGTACAATACTCCCTGCCAGGGAACGGGAGCGGATCTCATCAAGCTGGTGATGTGCGAGGTCTACGATAAAATATCCTCAGAAGAGGCAAGGATAATCGGCTCCATTCACGATGAAATTCTGCTGGAGGTCCCGGCAGAGCGGGCGGAGGAATATGCCCGAATGCTGCAAGAGATCATGGAAAGGATCGGCTCAGAGCTATTGTATCCCGTGCCGGTAAAGGTGGAGGTGAAAATCCTATCGTCCCTTGGCGAGTAATCATGTTTTTACAAGCATGTACAGAAGAGGCAGCATAAAGGCAATGACGAGAGATCTATTATTACTATTTTAAGAATCTATTACTCCTTAATGAGAGGGTGCAGTTATGCGGACCTTCAGCCCTCTGTTCGCTTCACCATTTTCTCGACTTCCTCGAAGTATCCGGGCTGGCGCATTTCTTCAAGCTCCTCTGGAGTGAAGAACTCCTGCCAGGGCCTGGGGCGAACTACAAGCTTTGTCCTCCCACCTTGCACAATACGCTCCACAGATACGAGCCCTTTTTTCTCCAATCGCAATATTGATGAGTGCGTGCGGCCTGCAGTCCAGCCATTCAGCTTAGAGAGCTCATAAGCGCCCTGTCCAGAGTGTTCGCTAATCAGTTCATATAGCTCATAATCGGTATCGCCGCCCCTCTCCAGCCGTGCGTCCCTTGCTCTCTCTATTGCAGGACGTCTTGCTTTTGACTGCATGCTTATTAATAGCGTTCTGTAAGTATATCAATATATTGGAATATCTTATCCGTATTTTCAAGTTCCTTTTCTCTGTATTAGAAACTATTAAATAGATTTAGAATATTCTGTTAAGTGTGCTGATGGAATTTGATAGAGCAGTTTTGCTCAGCATCTGCAGGGCATGCAAGATGAGCAAGTCTGCTCACGTCCCAGAGAAGGCCTTCGCCCGCAGACAGACAGAGGCAGGACGAGAGGTTAAAAAAGCATTGCGTAAGCTCATAAGCTTGGGATATGTCATAATGCATCCAACCCGAGGAGAGATGACTTATGCGTTGAGCAAGGACGGAGTAGCATTATGTCGTAAAATGCAAGAAGGCGATTGAGAGACCGCACTTTATCCAGCAAAGGAAATCGAACATACTCATTTTCCGAAAGTTTCCCATGGAAAACTGAATTCATAATGTCGATAGATCTTGTTTCCCATCCGCCACGTGTGAGCCCCCGACGGGGCGCATGGGCGTTTCAATTGAGCCACGACTTTTCAGTCATGGAAATCTGTTCTATGATGACGACGTACTAGGTGTAGTAAATTAGTTTCAATTGAGCCACGACTTTTCAGTCATGGAAATAAGGACTACAGCTAAGTGAGGCAATTGAGTCCGGAGGAAGTTTCAATTGAGCCACGACTTTTCAGTCATGGAAATGGACTAGGTTCAGCAGTTCTTCCAGGGTCTTCTTCCAGTAGGTTTCAATTGAGCCACGACTTTTCAGTCATGGAAATAGATCATTGATAAGCCCAACTTTGCAGACAGCCCACTTGGTGTTTCAATTGAGCCACGACTTTTCAGTCATGGAAATTACGTGACTCTGGAACTCAGATTATGGAATATTTCCGCGTTTCAATTGAGCCACGACTTTTCAGTCATGGAAATCAGTTCCAGGTTGACGCCAGTAGCCCTCTAATAACTCGTTTCAATTGAGCCACGACTTTTCAGTCATGGAAATGCGGCATTGGGTAAAAAGCACATTCCCTGGGTTTTATAGGGTTTCAATTGAGCCACGACTTTTCAGTCATGGAAATCAACTTATGAAGTTTTCGACGCATCTTCCCTTGACGGGTTTCAATTGAGCCACGACTTTTCAGTCATGGAAATCGGATCGATCAAACGGCGCGGTGGCGAGAGCTGCTACGTTTCAATTGAGCCACGACTTTTCAGTCATGGAAATAGCAGGAGGTGGTCACGGCATAGACTACAAATACTCCCGTTTCAATTGAGCCACGACTTTTCAGTCATGGAAATGCAAACGCTGCCCAGCCAACCTACAAACAGGTTGTACAAGTTTCAATTGAGCCACGACTTTTCAGTCATGGAAATGACAGGACTACGTATCAATAGAAGAATTCAACAACTTGTTTCAATTGAGCCACGATTTTTCGTCATGGAAATTTTGCGTACACGGATGAAACGTACTTTAATCGCCTTGGGTTTCAATTGAGCCACGACTTTTCAGTCATGGAAATACAGGCGTCCGAGTAGGATTGCACGAAAGTGTTGGGGTTTCAATTGAGCCACGACTTTTCAGTCATGGAAATTCCCAAAAAGCCGCTGCCGCGAATTCTGCAGTATGTCGAGTTTCAATTGAGCCACGACTTTTCAGTCATGGAAATATTCGTTACAGGTGAGCCAAATGTTAACCCAAGTTAATTGTTTCAATTGAGCCACGACTTTTCAGTCATGGAAATTAAAACCGTAAAACTGGCAAGAGAAAACGGAAACCAAAGTTTCAATTGAGCCACGACTTTTCAGTCATGGAAATGAAAGCATTTTGACTGGGGCAATAGTACTTTGCCTGGTTTCAATTGAGCCACGACTTTTCAGTCATGGAAATCCAGCTATCAGTAGATGCCCGGCGCCATTTTCCTTTTGCGTTTCAATTGAGCCACGACTTTTCAGTCATGGAAATCTTGGTCGTGATAGCCGCAGTGCTTTCAGTATTCGGGTTTCAATTGAGCCACGACTTTTCAGTCATGGAAATGATTTGGGAATTGGGAGATAAATAATATCAATCCCGAAAGTTTCAATTGAGCCACGACTTTTCAGTCATGGAAATAGCCACAATATCAAAACATTTGACCAAGGATTACAATTGGGTTTCAATTGAGCCACGACTTTTCAGTCATGGAAATTTTCGAGGTTCTTGCGAATAAGCTTGAAACAACTCCCGGGTTTCAATTGAGCCACGACTTTTCAGTCATGGAAATACAGCAGAAACAATTGCGAAAATCAACATTGGATATTGGGTTTCAATTGAGCCACGACTTTTCAGTCATGGAAATAAAAATGAGCCCTAGAGATTTAATTGCCTACATGTGGAGTTTCAATTGAGCCACGACTTTTCAGTCATGGAAATACGCTAATAGAAAAGAGGTAAAAGACATGAAGACAGCAGTGTTTCAATTGAGCCACGACTTTTCAGTCATGGAAATCCAAAAAGTTGGACAGACTTGAAGTATATAATATTGGTGTTTCAATTGAGCCACGACTTTTCAGTCATGGAAATGATTATGTGGGCATTTAGGAGGTCATCCCATGTTAAAGTTTCAATTGAGCCACGACTTTTCAGTCATGGAAATTATATGAATGAGAGAGCTAAGAACATTACAAATTATTCGTTTCAATTGAGCCACGACTTTTCAGTCATGGAAATCTTGAAGGTGATTACGATGAATTCCGCAAAAACATTAATATCGTTTCAATTGAGCCACGACTTTTCAGTCATGGAAATTCAATGGATGAATACAACACCAATTTCGACACCTTCAGTTTCAATTGAGCCACGACTTTTCAGTCATGGAAATATGATTTTAAATGACTTGGATAGAATATCTAATGGCGTGTAGTTTCAATTGAGCCACGACTTTTCAGTCATGGAAATGGAATAGAATCCGTTGGCTCATTCAGCCAGGAAAAAAGTTTCAATTGAGCCACGACTTTTCAGTCATGGAAATAGAGAGGTGTATAAAGATGGTACTTAATAAGAAGGTAGGTTTCAATTGAGCCACGACTTTTCAGTCATGGAAATCGGTGTTCATGGCATATATCGGTGTTTTCATGCTATTACAGTTTCAATTGAGCCACGACTTTTCAGTCATGGAAATGTAGGCGGTGGCCTACTTTGCGACCTAGATCCAACCTTCGTTTCAATTGAGCCACGACTTTTCAGTCATGGAAATGGCGATATACCGTTGCCAACAAAACTAAGCGGTTCAATGTTTCAATTGAGCCACGACTTTTCAGTCATGGAAATGACATTGACGAGACACAGGCCACTTACGATGACGCGGTGTTTCAATTGAGCCACGACTTTTCAGTCATGGAAATATTTAGTGTCACTAGCACGTATCAACGTAACAATGCTAGAGTTTCAATTGAGCCACGACTTTTCAGTCATGGAAATGATGGCGTTTCTAAAAGAGTTTATTAATCCATCTAAGGGTTTCAATTGAGCCACGACTTTTCAGTCATGGAAATCGATCAGGACTCTCTGAATGGGTTCTTCGGATCATATACGTTTCAATTGAGCCACGACTTTTCAGTCATGGAAATCAAAATACCGCTTCCAAATATGCCAGCTTTACCAAATGGTTTCAATTGAGCCACGACTTTTCAGTCATGGAAATACAAGGCAATCGTGATCTCCTACGGTAACAAGGAGGGTTTCAATTGAGCCACGACTTTTCAGTCATGGAAATAAGACAATATACATTAACCCTGTAACGGGAGCAGTTCGTTTCAATTGAGCCACGACTTTTCAGTCATGGAAATAGTACCGAATAACTCGGAACTTGATAACGACTTATACCTGGTTTCAATTGAGCCACGACTTTTCAGTCATGGAAATAGGGGTTTTGATGAGACTCAACGGACTAGCAAAAGTGGTTTCAATTGAGCCACGACTTTTCAGTCATGGAAATAAAAGTTGGGAACTCCGACAGAAATAGTTTCAGCTGTGTTTCAATTGAGCCACGACTTTTCAGTCATGGAAATGAAGGCCGCTGAACTCGCCGCAGCAAAAGCAAAAGCTTGTTTCAATTGAGCCACGACTTTTCAGTCATGGAAATATTACACCGACAGAGGAAGGAAAAACGACAATGTTGGGTTTCAATTGAGCCACGACTTTTCAGTCATGGAAATCTGTTTGCTCGGGATTTTCATTTTAGCTCTTGGATTCCTGGTTTCAATTGAGCCACGACTTTTCAGTCATGGAAATGAAATATCTCCAGACCATCCCTGATCGGGACGGTAACCTCGTTTCAATTGAGCCACGACTTTTCAGTCATGGAAATGCCGAGAAAGGCCTAAAGAGAGCTGTAAAAGCAATTCAGGTTTCAATTGAGCCACGACTTTTCAGTCATGGAAATAGCTGCCGTTTTTCGGCCTTTACTGCTATCGGAAAAAAGCCGATTTACGAGCATTCTGTTAACTATACAATAATTTTGCAAGTGTTTATGCATTCAAAGATAGGAATTCGATATGCTCTTGCTTCGCGAGCATACCGTCAACTATACGTAATTATCTTAGAAGTGCGTATGTCGTCTCGGGAGTTTTCGTAATACTGGACCACTTGATAGCCCATTTACCTCCCGGACCCACTGGCGCGTTTGTACAACTTCATACTATAATAAACTTCTCTTCTTTATCCTCATGGTGCACTCCCAGAAACTCAATCCTACCATCTACTCCACCTTCCGTCGGACCCATGTCGATTATCATTATGCGATCCTCGTCGATCTTGATCAGCTCGGTAAGAACAGCCACCATTTCCACCCGGCCTTTTGGAATGAGATCGCAGCGAAAAACAGAATAGTGGACCGGCTGCCCGAATCCTAACATGGCTTTATGAACTTTACAAAGCCTCTTTCTGTCCATGATATCATAGCTCACTACAAAGCAATTCAGTCCGCTCATAAATACTCACCTGGTTACGAAAGCCGGATACTCCTTGATCTCGCCGGAAAGAACCCTGGCCAAAAGCCGGGACTGTACTTCCAGCACTCTTCGATTGCTCACCTTATAGCCAAAGATGGGATGGATTACCTCTATCTGCATCCGGCGCTCATAGCCTGCAACAACCTTTTTTCGAGCTTCAGGAGTTAGCGATATGCCGATACCAGTCTTTATGAAATCACTCTCTGTCAGCTCATCTTTATTAAAGAGAGTCAGCGCCGTGGAATCCGCTATTATTGGCCGGAACTCCTCCATCATATCCAGAGCCAATGCCGGTCGACCGTACCTGGGCTGGTGGTAAAATCCAAGGTAAGGATCAAAGCCCGCAGCCAGAACTGTTGAGAAGAGCTCCTTGGCCAGGATGCCGTAAAGGTAGGAGAGGACGGTATTCACCGGATCTCTGGGCGGCCTCTTATTCCTGTTTTGGAAAGAGAAGCCCGAAGAGCTCTTGAGCATGCTGCCCAGGCGCCCAAAGTATTCCTCCGCCGCCGCTCCCTCGAATCCCAGCAAACTCTGCATGCTGGGTGCGCCTTCCGCCCGGCCGACGAGCCGCCCCATGGATTCCAGAACCCCGGCAGGAACCTCGGGGTCATTTCTGCGCAGGAGAATCCTGCAGTTCTCTATTTTTCCGGATACGATTTTCCGGGCAATGGAAAGCGACTTCTCCTCATCACCGGCCCACTGGAATTGCTTGATGCGCAAAAGCACATTCTTGTGGCTCATGCCCTGACAGATGCCAAGAAACCAGCCGCCATGGGAGAAGTGCAGCACCGGCACATTCCTCTGCATCAGCTCCACCATGGCCGGAGTTGTGATCTCCGCACCCCCGTAAAGGCAAACCTTGGATATCTCCCGGATCCGGGCTTCGCTCACCTTGCCTTCTTCATAAGACCAGACCTCCAGACGCTCTCCACGCTTACGCACCGTCTTGCCCTGGCCTACCACGTAAACCGGCACTTGATCGTCCCGGCAGGCAAGCAGCATTCTGATCTTCTCTTCCTCAGGTTTGCCCACCAGCGCATTTTCCGCCTCCATCTCTCGCAAGAGGTTTGCCTCGTCGGGCAGGCAGATGCCCGCCAATGAGCAGCGATCGCAACGCACGCTTCCACGCAGGGGCGGGGGAATCTCGCCCCGCTCCACAGTGCTTCGTAGTTCCGTTAGCATTGACTTTGCTCGATCAATCAATGCGGCGTCGAACTTCACCGGGACCCTTTCTTTGGAGCGGATGAAGTAGACCATTCCTTCTTCACAGGAAAAATCGTTCTCCCGCAGGGCCAGACACTGGGCGGCCAGTTGCATCAGATGTGGCTCGTACAGGCCCGCGGGCGCGCGGGGAGACTCGCCCCGCTTGTACTCCACCGGCGTGACGACCTGGCCGTCGCCCTCCAAAAGATCGATCTTGCAGCACACGCCCGCCTGCGGGGCGGAGAGCGAGACGGATCTCGCGTGGAAAGGCACAAAGTCCTCAGGCACGGCGTCCTGCTCCGCATCTATCCAACGGTGCTGGAATCTGCCGTCGGCCAGCTCGGCGCTGTCCAAAAACTCGCCCTGCACAAACTGCAGGTAGCAGAGCCGAGGACAATAGGCGAAAGCGGCCAGCATGCTGGCTGGGATGAGGTCATTTCCATCTTCAATGGAACTCTTATTCTCCGACATTTTTGCACCTCTAAGATATTTAGAAAATGTATAAGTATGTACCTGTTAATAATTGAGTTAGTTTGGATTTGATTTGCTGGTTGCAGTAGTTCGATATTTTTTAGTTTCCT
>SESC01000945.1_pt1 | contig 9963 bp, 6 predicted proteins | sample 3171431 | NCBI WGS metagenome assembly SESC01 (sample SAMN06051868, study PRJNA518727) | freshwater metagenome | biome: subpolar coniferous forest; feature: holomictic lake; material: water; isolation source: holomictic Lake 227, 8 m depth | place: Canada: near Kenora, Ontario | collected 2014-07-08 ... | reverse complement strand
GTCAGATGCAGATCTAAATAGAGTAGTCGCAGGGTGTTACGATAATGGAAATGGGTGTAACTTTGATATGTCGGATATTCCACCGGTCGTTGGATGTCACCCCTGTTTTTTTGAGCACATAAACTGGTAGAGAAGAGAATATATTAACAGCATGGGGGATACGGTTGAAAATGGGGGAAAGAATGAAGCATTTCGTATCTGATAAATATCGGACAATCGGGAGATGCGCCGGCAGGCAACCGGTAAGAAACCAGCTAAGCCGTCGAGGAAATAGCCAAGATTGCCGGTCGCTCTGATCGGACATTGATAATTCGTCCTACAAATTGATGAAGGGAAAACCGAAATGGCAAACGACAAAGAAGCTCAGGGCAAGAAACTGGGTGAGGTGATCAAGAAGGCATGGGACGATGAGGCATTCATGCAGAGGTTGCTTGAGGATGCGACACCGGTCCTGAAAGAACACGGCATCCAATTGCCCGCAGGCATGAAGGTTAAAGCCGTGACTAACAGTGAAAATTTATCACATCTGGTAGTTCCACCAAGGCCATCTACTATGTTATCCGATGAAGATATGGATAGAGTTGCGGCGGGTATAGATGAAAGTCGATCACCAGAAGGTGCCTTAAGTGGACGAGATTTAGTAATGAGTTGCAATAGTATTATAATATTTTAGCACGTGTTGCGGCAGCAAGCAAATATTAACAAAAAATGGAACAGGGAGGTCTTGCTTCTGCCGAAAAAGTAAGCGTGACTTTTTCCCCATTCGGCTGGCACTATATTATGAGGATGAATCCCATTTTGCGCACGAGCTTGTTATTGATGCTGACGGTGTTTTTATTTTCAGCGGCTGCCGCTGCTGGTCAGGAGGCGTCCGCCCCTTCCTTGCCGGCAGGGATTGGACTGCTGGACGTGGTGCGGACAACGATCGCCCGCAATCCCAATGTGTCCATCCAGAAACAGCAGGTAGAATCATCCCGGGGGGCGCTGCAGCAGGCATCGGGAAAATTTGATGAGACCTTGGGCCTCTCGTTAAACCGGCAGACGGCCGACAGCCCTCTCAATTCTTCACTGTCACCGTATTTTAGTCCCCCCTTCAACAAACAGGATACGACCGGTTATACTGTGTCGCTCACACGTCAGCTCCGTTCCGGGATTACCCTTTTACCGTCCCTTTCCATGACGCGGGCGGAAGCGACCTCTCCATACGCCTTTCAGGCCCAGGGGGTAAGCACGGAGAACCAGGGGGTTGTTTCATTTTCCGTGATTGTGCCCCTTTTGAAGGGGCTCGGAGAAGATGTGGCCGCGGCAGGCGAAAGCAGTGCCAGGAATACATATGAAGCCGACCGGCTGTATCTGAACTATACCGTCGCGCAGAACGTATTCAATACGGTACAGTCCTATTGGTCGTACGTGACGGCAGTAAAAAGGCTTGCCATATTCGTGGAATCAGAACAAAGCGCCCAGACGCTGCTTGCCAGCACCCGGAAGCTCATCGAACATGATCAGCGGCCGGCGGCCAGTATCAGCCTGACGGAGGCGAATCTTTCTTCGAAAAGGGCCAGCCGGATTGCCGCTGAGCAGGCCCTGTCCGATGCCCGCAAGGATCTCGGACTGAACATGGGTCTGAGCGCCGCTGAGATTGTGAGACTCGCCTTGCCGGCGGGAAATGAAATTGCTGAGAAGGACGCCATCATGATCCCCGGTCCGGATAAGGACCAGTATTTCATCGACATGTCCCTGGAGCGCCGGACCGATCTCAAATCATTGCTGAGCCGGCAGGAAGCGGCAAAAATAGGCAAGATTGCCGCTCAAAAGAATATGCTGCCCCAACTCGATCTCAACCTTCAGGCAGGCTATAACTCCCTGTCCGAAAAAAATGCTTTCGGCGATTACTTAACGGCCTACGGGAATAACGCGTCGGGTCTGAATACCACCGCCGTCCTGCAATACATCTGGCCTGTGAGAAATAATGATGCCCGCGGCTACTATGTTCAGCAGAAGGCAAATTATGAAAAGGCTGCCATCAATGTTGCCCGGACCAGCGATACCATAGGCGCCGGGGTCGCCAATGCCCTCAGTTCCCTGCGGAAAATGTCGCTGCAGTTGACCGAGACCAAGGCCTCTGTCCTTTCCTACCGCAAGGCGGTTGAGAACGAGCTCAAGAGATTCACCCTGGGGCAGTCCACCCTCAACGACGTCATCACCAACGAAAATTATCTGGTCAGCGCCCGGCTTGATGAGGCAACTTCGTTTCAGAATGTTGCCGGGGCGATCATCACTTTGCGCTTTCAGACCGGTACGATTATCTCACCGGGAACAGAGACCTTCACCATCAGTCTGAAAGAGCTGACCAGCGTTCCGGAAACGACGCATTAGGAGTGCCATGCTATGGATCAGAAGATTTTCAGAAAAGAATCACTGGACAACATCTCCTCGCCGGAGCAACTGGATTCACTGATGAAGGTTACCACGCCGGTTGGCTGGCTTGCCCTCGTCGCCGCGGGACTCATCATTGCCACGTTGGTTTTGTGGGGCTTTTGGGGCAGCATCCCGACGACCGTGACCGGCAGCGGCCTACTCATCAAGGAAGGGGGCGTTTATGACATTCTGTCCGGAACCAGCGGTCAGATATACGATATCAGAATTAAACCCGGTGAAGCGGTAAAAGCCGGGCAGATCGTGGCGCGGGTGAGCCAGCCCGAGCTGATTGAACAGACAATTAACGCCAGGGATGAGTTCAATGTCATCAGGGAAGATTACCGGGCCCTAAAAAACAACGTTGCCAACAGCAACCGGTTAAACAAAGAATACGCGGAAATGCAGAAGGATGCTTATCTGAAGAAAATTGAAAATGCGCGGCGGCAACTGATCTGGCTAGAAAGTAAGATCAAGGATCAGGAGGCACTCCTGAAGGAAGGCCTGATTACCAGGCAGGAACTGATGACGACAAAGCAGCAGTATGACGGTGCGGAATCCGATATTAAGCAATATAAAAGCCAGATTGAGCAGTTATCTGTCCAGAAGCTTACCAATGAAAATTCCAACCAGGAAAAACTCCTAAGCCGCGATCAGCAGATCAAAACCAAGGAAGCAGAGTTGGCCATGCTTCGGAGCAAACATGAACTTACCGCCTCCATCGTTTCTCCTTACAGTGGCCAGGTTCTTTCCGTCATGCTCAGCATCGGATCGATAGTAAAGACCGATTCTCCGGTCCTGAAAATTTCCCTTGCCGGCAAGAATGTCCGGGGTCTTTCCGCTGTCATTTATGTCCCGGCGGCGGAGGCGAAGATGATCCGTCCGGGCATGAGTGTCCAGATATCGCCGGGCAACACGAAAAAGGAGGAATATGGGTATATGGAAGGGCGCGTCCTATCCGTCTCTCAATTCCCGTCGTCACCGGAAGAGATGATGAACACCCTGCGAAACGATACGCTGGTAAAGGAATTAGAGGGAAAAGTGACGCCGATCAAGATTTATGCCGGCCTGGTGCCGGCTCCCGATACTGAAAGTGGTTTTAAATGGTCCTCCCCGCGGGGGAAAAACGTCAGTGTAACCGAGGGAACACGTTGCACCGCGATGTTCATCGTTCAGGAGCAGCAGCCGATCAGCCTGGTGATCCCCCTCTTCAAGAAATATTTTTATGGAAATTAGAAAGTGACCGTGAGCACCTCTTCTCCAGCAAAAGAAATCAAGGGAAATCATTACCGGCGTGTAAAGACGCCAACGATTCTCCAGATGGAGGCTGTCGAATGCGGGGCCGCTTCCCTGGCGATGATCCTTGCCTATTATGGACTCTTTGTCCCCCTGGAAAAGCTACGGATGGACTGCGGAATCTCGCGGGACGGCAGCAAGGCCAGCAATTTGCTGAGGGCGGCCAAGAACTACGGCCTGACCGCCCAGGGATACCGACTGGAGCTGGACGATTTTGATACCGCGAAACTGCCGGTGATCGTCTTTTGGAATTTTAATCATTTCGTTGTGGTCGAAGGGGTGGAGAAAGAAGGCTTCTACCTGAATGACCCCGCTTCCGGACCTCGGCGCGTAAGCACCGAAGAATTCAATAAATCCTTTACAGGCGTTGTCCTGACCTTCGAGCCCGGCCCTGATTTCCGGAAGGGCGGCAGCAGTCCGAACATCTTGAAGTCCCTCGCCGCCCGGCTGGAAGGTTCGCGAGTCGCCCTCGCCTACGTCTTACTGGCAAGTCTGTTTCTCGTGGCGCCCGGATTGATCATCCCCGTTTTCTCAAAGATATTCGTCGATAACATCCTGGTCGGCGGCATGAAATCATGGATATACCCCCTGCTCTGGGGGATGGCGCTCACGGCCGCGCTACGCGGCGTCCTCACCTGGATGCAGCAGTACTTTTTGCTGTATACGGAGAGAAAGTTCGCCGTCACGTCGTCAACGACCTTTTTCTGGCATGTCTTGCGGCTCCCCATAGAATTCTTCACGCAACGCTATCCCGGTGATATCGCCGGGCGTGTGGCGATAAACGACCAAATCGCCAACTTGCTGTCGGGACAGTTTACGACGAATGTGATCAACCTGTTCATGATCGTTTTTTATGCGGTGGTCATGTTCCAGTACGATATCCTCCTGACCTGCGTCGGTATCTTTATGGCCCTCGCCAATTTTGTTGTCCTGAAGAATATTTCCCGAAATCGCATCAATATCAATAAGAAATTGCAGCAGGAGGAGGGAAAGCTCCTCGGGACGACCATGGACGGGCTCATGACGATCGAGACCTTGAAGGCCACGGGCGCCGAGTCGGACTTTTTTGCCAAATGGGCGGGCTATCAAGCCAAGGTTATCACCTCGGAACAGCAGTTGGGGCTACCGAACCAGGTGCTCACTGTTGTCCCCGTCCTGCTCATGTCAATTGCCAATGCGGCGATCTTGACGCTGGGTGGTTTCCGGGTCATGGATGGTCACCTTACCGTCGGCATGCTTGTCGCTTTCCAGAGTCTCATGATTAGTTTCTTGGGGCCAGTCAATCAACTAGTCTCCCTGGGAGGTGTTATCCAGACAACTGAGGCCAACCTGAATCGCCTCGACGATGTCTTGAAATACGAACTGGACGAGGCCTTCCGGGGCACGGAGAATATCGCTGCCCCGGAAGGCGCCGCCGTCAAACTGACCGGCGAGCTGAAAATGATCGATGTCACCTTCGGATACAGCCGCCTCGAACCACCCCTGATCGAGAACTTCAATCTCTCCTTACTGCCCGGGACGAGAGTCGCCCTGGTCGGGGGATCCGGAAGCGGGAAATCCACGATCGCCAAAGTCGTCTCCGGACTTTACAAACCCTGGTCCGGTGATATCCTCTTTGACGGAAAGCCGCGGGCCGATCTTCATCCGGCGGTGCTGACCAACTCGATCGCGATGGTGGACCAGGACATTTTTATTTTTGAAGGGACAATCAAGGAGAACCTGACCTTGTGGGATACCACAATCCCCGACGGTAAGATAACTTTGGCGGCCAAGGATGCCTGCATACATGATGACATTGCTGCCCGCACCGGGGCCTACAGCGCCGTCGTGGAAGAAGGAGGGAGGAACTTCAGTGGGGGGCAGTGCCAGCGGATGGAAATAGCCCGGGCCCTCGTCACTGATCCGACCATTCTGATCCTGGACGAAGCAACCAGTTCCCTGGACCCCAAAACGGAAATGATGATTGACGCAAACCTGCGCCGACGGGGTTGCACATGCCTGATTGTCGCCCACCGCCTCAGCACGATCAGGGACTGCGATGAGATCATTGTCCTCGACCAGGGGAAGGTGGCGCAACGCGGCACCCATGAGGAATTGCTCGGCGTTGATGGGCTGTATAAGGATTTGATTAAACAAAATTAGGAACAAACCATGGATGTACTGGAAACAATGAACAAAGAAGGGCTCTCCGTAACGGTAGGCGGAAACAGGCCTGTCCTCCTTGATGATTGCGGAGGCGCTTGGATTGTTCAGAAGGGTTCCGTAGATGTATTTGCTGTCCAGATCAAGGATGGCAACCCGCAGGGCGCCCGTTCCCATGTTTTTTCGACAGGTGAAAATGCTGCCCTTTTCGGAGTGGGACTCGACCCCACAGGCGGTGGCATGGGGCTAATCGCCGTGGGGGCTATGGGCACGATCCTCCTCAAGTCCAGCAGAGGGCGCCTTCAGGAGCTGGCCAGGGATGATGTATCGGCGGCTGAGGTTAAGGATCTCCTCGACGGCTGGGCCGCCAATCTCCTGTCCGGCCTGCAGACTCAACAGGCGCCTCCGGAGATCAGAAGGCTTGCCGCCGGGGAATTGTCCGTGGAGAAAGGTGCAGCGTACTGCTCGGCTAAAGGCCTCTTATGGGCGAGGCATCAGGAGGGCAGGTCATTTGTCGGGGGGGATGAAAACCTGCCTTTGATTACGGAAGATGTTTCCTTCCCCCTTTCTGAAGACTCATGGCTCCAAGCCGCCGATGATTGTACTTTAACGTTCACCGACACCCTGGGGCAGATGAAAGCGGACTCCGCCTTGTCTTTCCTGGATAACTTCCACCATGTATTCTGCCGGGCAATTGAATTGCTGAGGGAAGAAGAGCTTTCCCGTGAGTCCGCACGGATCAGGAAAAAACTGGCCAATGAAGCGGCAGATGTGGAGACCGCCCTCCTATCCTTCGTTCGCGGCAAGGACGACGGCAGGGTGATGAACGCCGCTGCGGCAGACCCGCTCTTTGCCGCCTGCAAACTCGTTGGAGACGCCCTGCAGCTAGATATAAGCCCGCCCTCGGCATCCACAAGGGAGAGAAAATTAAGGGATCCCCTCGCCAATATCGCCGTGGCTTCGCGGATCAGGATCCGCAGGGTAGTCCTGGAAGAAGGGTGGTGGGAATCAAACAACGGACCGCTCCTCGCCTTCCGGGGAAAAGAAGGGCATCCCGTGGCCCTTTTGCAGCCGACCCCCGACGCCTATGTAATTCATGACCCGGCGGACCATGGGGCCACACCGGTAGACAAGCGAACTGCGTCCGCATTGTCTCCCGTCGCCTTTACGTTCTACCGGCCCTTTCCGGAAGCAACAGTCCGTATGGGCACGCTCTTTAAATTCGCCTCCTTCGGTAACGCCCTTGATATTAGAATGATTATCCTCATGGGCACGGTGGGCGGCCTCTTGGGACTTGTGCCTCCCTTGAGCACGTCTTACGTATTCGATATCTTCATCCCCATGGCGCAGAGCAGTCAACTTATGCAGATCGGCGCGGCCTTGCTCATTGGCGCCCTCGCTACGGCCATGTTTGATATGACCCGGGCGGTGGCCATGCTTAGGATAGAGGGGAAGATGGACGGTTCGGTTCAGTCGGCGGTAATGGACCGTCTTCTCTCTCTGCCGGTCAGTTTTTTCGGGCAGTATTCCGTGGGCGATCTGACCAGCAGGACTATGAGCATAAATTCCATCAGGCAGATCTTGACCGGTGCCGTGACCGGCTCGCTTTTGTCGGGCATATTTTCGTCCTTCAACCTGGCCCTGCTCTTTTACTACAGCGTTTCCTTGGCTACCCTCGGGGTCGGGCTTATCCTGCTTACTACCTTCATCACCTTTTCCCTCATGATGACAAATGTCCGTTACCAAAGAGAGATCCTGGATATTCGCGGCCGTATCTCAGGGATGGTATTTCAATTCATAAACGGCATGGCGAAGCTCAGGGTATCGGGCTCTGAGAAGAAAGGATTTGTAAAATGGCTGCGGGAATTCCAGAAGCAGAAGGAATACACCCTCAAAGCAGGCAAGGTCGCGGCCTCCCTCGGCACGGTGAACGCGGTTACGCCGGTGGTGTACTCCATGTTGATCTTCACCCTCTTTTATTATAAGGAAGCTTCCCTGAGCATGGGTGAGTTTTTGGCTTTCATCGCGGCGTTCAGTCAGTCCCTGGCGGCGGCGACACAGATTTCAAACGCCCTTACGTCTGTCCTTAGCGTCTTACCACTGTATGAGCGGGCTCTTCCCATCCTCACGGGGCTGCCCGAAATCAGTGCGGCGAAGGAAGACCCCGGTGATTTGTCCGGTGACATCGAAGTGCAGAAAGTGGCGTTCCGCTATAAGAAGGACTCTCCCCTCATTTTGCATAATGTCTCTCTCCATATCAAGGCAGGGGAGTTTGTGGCGATTGTCGGCCCCTCGGGGAGCGGCAAATCAACGCTTCTCAGGCTTTTGCTGGGATTTGAAACCCCCGAGGAAGGCTCGATATACTATGACCGGCAGGATATCCAGACCCTCGATCTGAGGATTATGCGCCGCCAGATAGGCGTCATGCTCCAAAATGGCCAGATTATGGCCGGATCCATCCTCAGCAATATCATCGGCGCCAACAATCTGACCCGGGAGGACGCCTGGGAAGCGGCCCGCATGTCGGGTCTCGACAAAGACATAGAGGCCATGCCGATGGGCATGTTCACGATGGTTCCTCCCGGCGGGAGCACGATATCCGGTGGGCAGCGGCAACGGCTCATGATCGCCAGGGCTATGGCAACCAAACCGCGAATATTCTTTTTCGACGAGGCCACCAGCGCCCTCGACAACATCACCCAGGCTATCGTCGCCAGGAGTCTGGAACAGTTTCATGCCACGAGGCTTGTCATCGCTCATCGCCTGAGCACGGTGATGAACGCCGACCGGATCATGGTTATAGATAGAGGGATCATTGTGGAAAGCGGAACCTATAAGGAACTGATGGAAAAAGGCGGACTGTTCTTCGAACTTGCCCAGAGGCAATTGGCATGATGCCTTAGGATTTGGTCCAGTAGAAATTGTCGGGGAAAATACGATGAAGAATAAATCTGTACTGGTGATGTGGCTTCTTGTCTTGGGTTTGCTTTTATTTTCCTGCCAACAGAGGGATACATCCGAAGAACGTGCCCGGAGGGCGGAAAAGTCGACCGGGGATATAAAGATAGCGGCAGTCGGGTCATGGAGTCATGAACATTCGGAATCAAAAGCCCTTAACGGCATTGAGATGGCTGTTGAAGAGATAAACAAAACGGGTGGCGTCCTGCGGGGAAGAAAATTTCATCTCATCAAAATAGACGACAAGGGAACGATAGACGGCAGCCTACTGGCGGCGGAGGAGATATCCAAGAACCCTGACATCGTGGCGGCTATCGGCCACACATTTTCTTTTACCACGATGCCCTGTGCCGAGGTCTACGCAGCGAAAGGTTTGCTCCTGGTGTCTCCCGTTGCCAGAAACCCCGAACTGTTGGAACGGAACAACAAGTTGATCATTGATGTTCAGGTGAAATCCGATCTGGCGGCAAAATATCTTGCCGAATTTGCCGAGGGCAGAAAATACAAAAAGATTGTCATATGTTATGTTAATGACGATTACGGTACCAGGTTTGCGACGGAGTTCGAAAAGGCCGCGGCCGCTTATGGCATTAAAGTCATCGACTCCGTCCCCTACTGGATGGAGGACATGGATAGCTTCGATTCTCTCGGCACAAAATGGAAAAACTTCGAATTCGATGCCCTACTTTACGCCGGTCATCATCAAGTCCTCGGCAATTTTATTGCAAAAATGAGGAGGGACGGCATCCAGCAGCCGATCCTGACGGATTCGGATTTCACCCCCGCATCCATTACCAAAAGCGAGGGTCACTTGAACAACCTTGTGACCACCTTGTATTTTGATCCGGAACCGGAAGGACGGATGTCCAAAGAGTTTATCAGGGCCTATCAGGACAGATACGGAATTTCTCCGAACCATTATGCCGCCAACGGCTACGAGGCGTTGAAACTACTGGCGGATGGCATGAAAAAGGCGGGATCGGCGGCGCCGGCAAAAGTGGCGCCGGCGCTCCGCGACATAAGGGACTGGCCGGGCTTGAGCGGCAGCTACAGTATAGGGAAGGATGGGGGGATTGTAGGGAAACCGGTTTACCTGGTGGAATTCCGGGATGGCAAAGCCATAAAACTAAATGTAAAAAAGAACTGACACCA
>SESC01000944.1_pt1 | contig 9964 bp, 10 predicted proteins | sample 3171431 | NCBI WGS metagenome assembly SESC01 (sample SAMN06051868, study PRJNA518727) | freshwater metagenome | biome: subpolar coniferous forest; feature: holomictic lake; material: water; isolation source: holomictic Lake 227, 8 m depth | place: Canada: near Kenora, Ontario | collected 2014-07-08... | reverse complement strand
CAGGACGACGATTCTACTTGTCTTTCTTCTTGCGTGATTTTTTCTCTTTTCCTGAATTCGCTTTATCTTTCAACGATTATACCTTGGCGGGATTGCCTGGAGAAAGCGCAATCATCGGATTCGCTGCGGAAACAATGACCGTAGCCGTCGACTTTGCCAGCTTTTTTTCAAGAGACTTTACGGTTCCGTCGAAGGAATACTTGCTGTCAGGCTTGATTTCCGGATCAAAATTGGTCGAAAAATACCGGCCGTGACTGCCCGCATTCACATCCAATATATTTATCGTATCGATTTTATCACAGTAACGCTTCACAGCAAGGGCGCAGTAAGCGTTGACTACGCCCGGATCAAATCGGATATTATTTGGGATCGTGATATGATACTTTGGTCTTTGAGGTACACGTAGCGTACCCCACCTGACTAATGAGTACTGTAAAAATAAGGAGATATTATGAAATCATTGAATATTCAAGTTGAAGACTCATTTTATGATGCTTTACTGGAAATGCTAAGAAATTTACCAAAAAATAAAATTCAAATACAAGAAATGGACAGTGATAGTCACCTGGAATTTGAACAAGCCATGAACTACACCTTGAAAAAAAACAAAGAATTATATAAGCGCTTGTCATGATACGGCTATTAACGCTTGAGCAAGCCCTGCTATTGCATAAGCGAATTATTGAGCAATCAGGTGGTTCAACAGGTATTCGAAATCAAGGTCTTTTAGAGTCGGCATTGGCACAGCCTTGCATGAGTTATGCAGGACAAGAGTTATATTCGTCATTAATAGAAAAAGTGACTGCATTAGGCTTTTCGTTAATTAATAATCATCCTTTTGTGGATGGTAATAAGCGCATCGGGCATGCTGCAATTGAGGTGACTTTACTCATGAACGGCTACGAAATACAGGCTGATGTTGATACACAAGAAGCGGTTATTTTGGCAGTAGCTGCCAGTGAGATGAATAGAGAAAGTTTTTTAGAATGGTTGCAACCCCATGTTATAAAACGATAAAAAATAAGCTGTGAATAAATAGCACGTATATGGAAGCGTTATACAGCAAATACAATTTATGGCAAGCCAAGCTATTGGATGCCCACAAAAAAGGCTACCCCGTAGAAGGAGTAGCCTTTTTATAAAAAGTAACCAGGACAATTAACTTACTTGTCTTTTTGCTTGCGTGATTTTTTCTCTTTTCCTGAACTCGCCTTGTCTTTCAAAGGCTTCACCTTGGCCGGTTTGCCAGGAGATAGGGCAATCATCGGATTCGCTGCGGAAACAGTGACCGTAGCCGTCGACTTTGCCAGCTCTTTTTCAAGAGACTTTACGGTTCCGTCGAAGGAATACTTGCTGTCAGGCTTGATTTCCTTTACTTCGGTCGGCAGGCCGATTTGGTCAAGAATTTTAATAAACGGCTCCGGATCAAGCTCTTCGACATTGACCATCTTCTTCACATCCCAGTCCCCACGGGCAATCAGCATGGCCGCTGCAATCGGCGGGACGCCTGCGGTGTAGCTGATTCCCTGTGACTCAACTTCTTCGAAACAGTGCTTGTGATCCGAGACCTGATAGATTAATATCTCGCGCTTTTTTCCTTCCATCCAACCCTTGACGAAAGTACCGATGCAGGTATTTCCTGTATAACCTGGAGCAAGCGTCATTGGATCGGGAAGCAATGCCTTGACCACTTTAAGAGGTACTACTTCCTGGCCGGTAGTTAGCGTCACGGGCAGATGTGAGAGAAAACCAAGAGTACGGAGAACGGTAAATACGTTGATGTAGTGGTCACCAAAGCCCATCCAGAAGCGGATGCTTTCGGCATCAATGTTTTTTGACAGGGAGTGCAGTTCGTCATGACCGTTCAGATAGATGGGTTGCTTTCCGACCACCGGAAACTCATATTCGCGCTTCACCGAGTGAGTAGGGAATTCTTGCCACTGCCTATCGATCCAGGTCCAGACCTTTACGAATTCCCGAAAATTAATCTCCGGATCAAAATTGGTCGAAAAATACCGGCCGTGACTGCCCGCATTCACATCCAATATATCTATCGTATCGATTTTATCAAAGTAACGCTTCACAGCAAGGGCGCAGTAAGCGTTGACCACGCCCGGATCAAACCCGGCACCCAGGATTGCGGTTATCCCCTTTTCAGCGCAGCGCTCTTTGCGCTTCCACTCGTAATTGGCATACCAGGGCGGCTCTTCACAAACCTTGTCAGGATCTTCGTGAATGGCGGTATCGATATACGCCGCACCGGTCTCTATGCACGCTTCCAGCACCGACATATTGATAAAGGCTGAGCCAAGGTTAATCACAATCCCCGATTTGGTTTTCTTGATCAGCTTAACGGTCGCCGGAATATCCAGTGCATCAAGCTGGGCTGAAAACAGCCGGCCGGCCGGTTTCTTAAGATGCCCTTTCCAGTTCACGCTGTCAATGATCGCATTACACTTGGCCTGTGTTCGTGAGGCGATGCAAATATTGCCCAGCACATCGTTGTTCATAGCCGCTTTATGAGCGGCAACATGTGCCACTCCTCCAGCGCCGATAATCATTACATTCTTTTTCATGTTATAAATCCCCCTTATGATAAATTACCCAAGTAATCTTTATAGTCAAAACTGCGTACCAGCTCTACTGTGCCGTTCAGCCTTTTTACTACAATCGAAGGCATCGCAACCCCGTTAAACCAGTTTTTCTTTACCATTGTGTATCCTGCTGCATCTGCAAAGCGCACTTCATCGCCAATCTTTAACGGCGCTTCAAGTTTGTAGCTGCCGAATAAATCACCCGCCAGACAGGTTCTGCCGGTAATCATAACCGGTTGAGTTCCGAGGACAGGAAATGAAATATTAGGATTTGTGTTATAAATCAGGTGATCCAGCATGTGCGCTTCGATAGAGGCGTCAACAATAGCGATGTCGACTTCGTTATGGACAACATCCAGCACCGTGGTTACCAATTCAGCGCTACCTGTGATAGCGGCCTCACCCGGCTCAAGATAGACTTGCACACCGTATTTTTCTGCGAAATTCTTTAAAATCCGGCAAAACTTTTCCAGCGGATAGTCGGTTTTAGTAAAATAAATGCCGCCGCCGAAACTGACCCATTGCATTCTTTTTAGTACAGACGCGTACTTTATGGCGATTTGATCTATGGCGGCAGCGATGTTTTCAATATCGTCATTTTCGCAGTTGAAATGAAACATCAACCCGCTAATCAGGTTGGCCGCTGATTGGAGTTCAGATTCGCTACAAACCCCTAACCTTGAATATCTGCGTGCCGGGTCTGCCAGATCAAAGTGGGAATAGCTGATGCCCGGATTGACGCGAAGTCCGACTTTCAGGTTGCGTATAGAGTGATGGAACAGGTTAAGCTGAGAGAGGGAATTAAATATCACCTTGTCGGCAAATTTGGCTACCGCTTCAATTTCTTCAGCCGAATAAGCAACGCTGTAGGCATGTACCTCCTTACCGAATTTTTCGTAGCCAAGTCTCGCCTCGAACAGTGAGCTGCTGGTGGTGCCATCCATGTATTGACGCATCAAATCGAATACGCACCACGTTGAAAAGCATTTGAGCGCCAGGACAGATTTTGCGCCGGATTCTTCACGTATGTGTTGAATGAGCTCGAGATTTTTTAGTAGCCTGGTTTCATCGATAAGATAATAGGGCGTGCGCAATTGCGACATCTTTGGTCTCGCAGAAAAGCGATAAATTCAACAAAGAATAAAATCATTGATACTATTTGTCAATGCCTTTGAAAGTACAAATCACGCATTGGTTACAGGCAGTTGCAAGTATCATCATACAAAAATGGTTTTCTGAAGCAGGCTAATAGGCAACTAAAGCGTTGCCGGGTTATAAGGGGCTAACCAGCCGCACTTGATTCTCCGTTGTGTTACGGGCCAAAGTATAATAAACTTTTTTAAAACTTACCCTAATATATATCACGTCTTATTTTTATACCACTAACCCCTGTAATCAGCACATGCCTACCGCACCAGTAGATTTTCAATTTAGTGGTTTTATCAAGTACTTGATTCAGGAAGGTTTGCTCACTGAAAGTGAAGCCAAAATTCATAACCAGGAAGCGCAAACAAAAAATCTCCCGTTATTAAGTTACCTGGTTGCAAACAGACTTGTTGATAGTAAAGTGGTTGCCACCAAGGCCTCGGTTGAATATGGCGCGCCTTTTTTTGATCTGGATGCCATTGATCTCCATAATCTGCCATTAAGTTTAATTAATGAAAAACTGATCCGTAAACACCGTGCGCTCCCTCTTTTTGTCAGGGGTAAAACATTATTTGTTGGGCTATCTGATCCAACCAATCTGCTGGCACTGGATGAAATAAAATTTCAATGTCGATTGTATCCGGAAACCATTCTGGTTGAAGAAAACAAGCTGATCAAAGCGATTGAAACAGCACTGGAAGCGGTTGATACCTCCATGACTGATCTTCTTGACGAAGACCTTGAGCATCTGGATATTACTGGCGGTGATGAAGAAGCGGCTAAAGCCGATATCGATACCGATATTGATGATGCGCCGATTGTTAGATTTGTAAATAAAATCCTGTTGGATGCGATAAAAAAAGGGGCTTCCGATATACACATGGAGCCTTATGAAAAAAACTTTCGCATACGTTTCAGGGCGGACGGCATACTGTATCAGGTAGCCAGTCCCCCGACCAACATCGCCAGCAGAATAATATCCCGGGTTAAGGTGATGGCAAAAATGGATATTGCAGAGCGTCGGATACCGCAGGATGGCAGGATAAAAATGAACCTGTCCAAGCACCATGCGATTGATTTTCGGGTTAATACCTGCCCCACCTTATTCGGTGAAAAGGTGGTTTTGCGTATTTTAGATCCGACCAGTGCCCAGATTGGTATCGAAAAACTGGGCTTTGAACCCGAACAAGAACAACTTTTTCTCCACGCTATTAACAAGCCTTACGGGATGGTTTTGGTTACCGGCCCTACGGGCAGCGGTAAAACGGTTACCTTGTATACCGGTTTAAACTTGCTCAATAGCATCGAACGCAATATTTGCACGGCCGAGGATCCCGTTGAAATTACCGTCGAAGGTATCAATCAGGTTAACATGAACGTTAAGGCAGGATTGACCTTCGCTAATGCCTTACGAGCTTTTTTGCGTCAAGATCCCGATATTATTATGGTCGGTGAGATTCGGGATTTGGAAACCGCCGACATTGCCGTTAAAGCTGCACAAACCGGTCATTTGGTGTTATCAACACTGCATACCAACGATGCGCCGCAAACATTAAACCGGCTCATGCAAATGGGTATTGAACCTTTCAACATCGTCTCTGCCGTTATTTTGATTATGGCGCAACGTCTGGCGCGGCGCTTATGTGAGTACTGCAAAATCCCGGCTGATTTTCCTGATCACATCTTTATTTCCGCCGGTTTTACCGAAGAGGATTTAAAAACGCTTAGGGTATTTAGCCCCGTCGGTTGTGAGCACTGTACCAATGGTTATAAAGGTCGGGTCGGCATTTATCAGGTGATGACCCTGAGCGAAAATATGCGTGCGCTTATTCTGGAAGGGGGCAATGCCATGCAGTTGGCTGAGCTGGCCAAGTCCGAAGGCATTAATGACTTACGCGCTTCGGGCTTGAATAAAGTGCGACTGGGAATCACTAGTCTTGAAGAAATTGATCGGGTAACCAAGGAGTAATCATGGCAGACCAAAATGAACCACTTGATTTTATCTGGGAAGGCATAGGTAAAGACAGAAAAAAAACCAACGGGGTTATCACCGCTAAAAATGAACTGATAGCAAAAACCGAGCTAAGGCGACAAGGTTATCGCGTCACTAAAATCAAGAAAAAATCCAAGCCATTTTTTAGCCCCCGGTTAAAAGCTATTACACCGGCAGATATAGCTATTTTCGCCAGGCAATTAGCCACCATGCTGGGTGCCGGCATACCGCTTGTACAATCCTTCGATATTGTCGGCAAAGGCCATGAAAACCCCAGTATGCAAGATATGCTCTTGAGCGTAAAAGCGGATATTGAAGGCGGTGACACCTTGGCGGAGGCACTGAAAAAAAAGCCCCTGTATTTTGATGAGTTATTCTGTAATTTGGTGGATGCCGGCGAACAAGCCGGGGTACTGGAAACATTGCTGGATAAGATTGCGACTTACAAAGAAAAAACCGAGTCCATGAAGAAAAAAATCAAAAAGGCACTGGGCTACCCCATCGCCGTGATTGTGGTCGCTTTTATTGTTACCGCTATTTTGCTGTTGTTTGTCGTACCTGTGTTTGAAGATATGTTTAAGAGCTTTGGCGCTGATTTACCGGCGTTTACCCGCATGGTGGTTAATATGTCCCAATGGATGAAAGAATGGTGGTGGATTGTAATTGGCGTCGTTATTATTGCAGTTTATGTGTTTAGCTACTTCAAAAAACGTTCGCGACCGTTTAATCATTTTCTGGATAAAACCTTACTGAAAATACCGGTAGTGGGTATGATTATCAACAAATCAGCGATTGCCCGTTTTGCCAGAACCTTATCCACCATGTCTGCGGCAGGCGTGCCTTTGGTAGATGCGTTACAATCGGTAGCCGGCGCTTGTGGCAACATCATTTACGCCGAAGCCGTTTTAAAAATGCGCGAAGAAGTGGCAACCGGTCAACGCTTGCAGGTTGCCATGCTGCAAACCAATCTTTTTCCACACATGGTGCAACAGATGGTTGCTATCGGCGAAGAGTCCGGTTCAATGGATGCAATGCTCGCTAAAGTGGCTGATTTTTTTGAAGAAGAAGTTGATAACCTGGTCGATAATTTAAGCAGCTTGATGGAGCCGATTATTATGGTTATTTTAGGTATTTTGATTGGAGGCCTGGTCGTCGCCATGTATTTGCCTATTTTTAAAATGGGTGCGGCGGTTAGCTAAACCTGTAAAATGACGATGATCAAGCCGCCAATCACAACACCCACATTACAAAAATGATACAACAGTTGGATATTTTATTAACAAACCCTTATTTACTGACGGCCTTGGTGGGTCTTATTGGTTTAATGGCGGGCAGCTTTCTTAATGTTGTTATTTATCGGTTACCGATAATGATGCAACAAAACTGGCGCAAAGAATGTACGCAATATTTGCAAATCGAAGCTACTGAAACAGAGCCACGTCAAGAACCGTTTAATCTGTCTTTGCCTTTATCCCGCTGCCCTCATTGCAAGACACCCATTAAGGCTTATCAAAATATACCCGTCATCAGTTACCTGTTTTTAAAGGGGCGTTGTGCCGGCTGCAACAAGCCTATTTCTATACGCTATCCGCTGATAGAAACATTTACTGCCCTGTTATCTGCCATCGTCGCCTGGCATTTTGGCTACACGCCACAAACCATATTTGCCTTGGTGCTCACCTGGTCACTGATTGCCCTAAGCTTTATTGACATAGACCATCAATTATTACCGGATAACATTACCCTGCCGGTACTTTGGCTGGGTTTGTTGTTAAGCCTGTTTGGTTTTTTTACCGAGTCTCATGCCAGTATTATCGGTACTTGTGCCGGCTACATCAGCCTTTGGAGCGTCTTTCATTTATTTAAACTGGCAACCGGTAAAGAAGGCATGGGCTTTGGTGATTTTAAATTACTGGCTTTATTCGGTGCCTGGTTGGGTTGGCAATATTTACCCGTTATTATTTTATTATCCTCATTGGTTGGCGCAATCATTGGCGTATCGATGATTATTTTTGCTAAACGCAATCATAATACGCCCATTCCTTTTGGCCCTTATTTGGCTGCTGCCGGCTGGCTGGTCTTATTGTGGGGCAGTGATATCAATCAGTTTTATTTAACAACGGCGGGTTTATAAAAGCATGTTAAAAATCGGCCTTACCGGCGGTATAGGTTGCGGAAAAAGCACCATTGCCAACATTTTTGAGCACTTAAAAGTACCTGTTATTGATGCTGACGACATAGCCCACCAGTTGGTTGCTGTCGGGCAACCGGCACTCGCCCGGATTGAGCTGGAATATGGTTCGGATATACTTAACAAGGAGGGTTCGCTCAATAGAGCGCGACTTAGGGAACTTGTTTTTTCAGATGTCCAACAAAAACAAAAACTGGAAGCTATTTTGCATCCTTTGGTTTATCAAGCCATACAAGCAGAACTTAAGCAATTAAACGCGCCGTATTGCATTATTTGTATCCCGTTATTATTTGAAACCAAGATGACCCGCTTGGTTGACAGGACACTGGTTGTTGATTGTCCGGTTGAAACCCAAATAGAACGGTTACTAAAACGCAATGCTATGACGATAGCCAGCATACAAGCCATTATTGACAGTCAGGTAAGCCGCGCTTTTAGAAAAGCCCACGCCGATGACCTGATCGATAACTCAAAAACCGACGATAGACTTGCAGAAGCCGTCAAAAAACTGCACAATTTCTATCTTTCTTTAAGCACTTGCCAGGAAAAACGTGTCTGTGAATAACACTACTACTTTTGAATTTCCACTCAATGAACGAATCCGTGTCTTCATAAGGCTTGAACAACTATTTCAACAATTTATCCACTTTTCGACGGGGGATAGCATTGCCGACAAACGGGCTGCAATTTCCGTGTTGCTGGATATTATGTCTATTTTTAGACGTAACGATCTAAAATCGGAAATTCTAAAAGAACTCGATCGACAGGCAACCGTACTCAATAAAATTGCCGACAGCGACGGTGTTGATAAAGAAAAGCTGCATGAGATACTTGATCAACTCGCCCATATCAGCAAAAAACTGTATGCGGTTAAGGGAAGAATTGGTGTCAATATTATGGAAAGTGATTTATTCCAAAGCATTGCCCAACGCAGTTCCATCCCTGGTGGTACCTGTTCTTTTGACTTGCCTGAATATCATTATTGGCTGGAACAGGATGAAGCCATTCGCGCCAAAGACCTGCAACACTGGAGCGGTCCGTTTATTGATATTCATACAGCGATTGATTTTATTCTTAATTTTATACGCAACAGTCGAGCCGCCAAGCATGAAGTCGCGAGTGCCGGCTTTTTTCAAATTACCCTGGATAAAACCCAGCCTTTCCAGTTGATTAAAGTAAATCTTGATAAATCCCTTTCCTGCTTTGCCGAAATAAGTGGCGGCAAACATCGATGCACCATCCGGTTTATGGAGCCCTCTGTCGGCGACATTCGGCCGAAACAAAGTACCGAGGATATTCCCTTTGCCTTAACCTGCTGTTTATTCTAATGACATCAACCGATAAACCCCTCATCGTAAAATGCCCAACTTGTCTGCGTCCGGTTCCCTGGACACCTGAACAGGAACATAAACCTTTTTGCTGTGAACGCTGTAAGTTAATAGATCTGGGCGAGTGGGCCATGGAAGAAAAAAGGATTCCCGGCGAAGCACTGGAATTGGAAAATGATGACGGCGAGGATGCTTTTTTTCATTGAAGAAAAGTATTGTTTGATTGTCCCCAAACTCAATGTGAAGATTGAGTGCCAGAAACGGCGCAGGCAGGAATAAGGCTTTTCGAGCGGAAGCGAGAGCAAGCGTTTCCGGCAGCCTGTACGATAGTCGGAAGCGCCACCACAGGCCATGTTTGAGTGGTCTTATTCCGGCTTAGTTAGTAGTCTTTCTCTTGGAATCTTGAAATTTCCTTCATTATAAATATATTGTATATGGGGTTTTAAAAACCCTTTAATGTAGGGCATAATAAGCGCCATGAAAGCAAAATTATTAAGTCGTATCAAACAAACGTGGGGTGCTGGCGTAATTGAGGGCGTCATTTGGGAGGTGCCGGAGCCGGTACCTCCCTCAAAGCATCGTATTAAGTATCGACTGGTTTACATAGTAAATGGCGTGCGTATCGTCGGTTATGACAATGAGCGAGGAAAAGGCGACCATAAACACGTGCTTGATAGTGAGATGATTTATATCTTTCATGATGCGTCCACGC
>SESC01000943.1_pt1 | contig 9976 bp, 6 predicted proteins | sample 3171431 | NCBI WGS metagenome assembly SESC01 (sample SAMN06051868, study PRJNA518727) | freshwater metagenome | biome: subpolar coniferous forest; feature: holomictic lake; material: water; isolation source: holomictic Lake 227, 8 m depth | place: Canada: near Kenora, Ontario | collected 2014-07-08 ... | reverse complement strand
TGGACATATCGGTTGAAGGATTGGTGATATTGTCCAACACGTTGCCGACGGCTCTGGCATTGGCATCACCGGGATTGGCGTCACTGGCGAAGCCGTTTGCGGCGCGGCTGGAGGTCAGTATCAGCTCATAGCCTGTCGTGGTCGCAGCAAAGGTCGCTTTTTTGTTGCCGGTAAGGCTAATGACCGGGACTTCTATAGCAGTGCCGCCGGTCGAGCCTTGTATAATTTTGTAGGTTGTGTTGTTAGGTATGTAATTCGAGACATTCAGATCGAGGACGTTAAGGGCTTTGACAGTAGCTAACCCTTTCGACACTATCGATCCGCTGGTACTGCCGTTGACAGCGACCATCAGCGTTGAGAAAGCACCCTGAGTATAAGCGCCGCCAATATTAAGGGTTGTCATGTCAATATCGAGGATGTTGTTGTTGTTAACGTCTCCGGTGCCGAGGGCATGGCTATTGTCGGCCCGCAAAATGCCAGCGCTGATCGTTGTCCCGCCGGTATACGTGTTGTCACCTGAGAATATCTGAGTGCCGGTGCCAATTTTGGTTATGACGCCACCCTCGCCAGAGATAACGCCGGCATAAGCTGCCGGGCTGGAATTATCTCCGCCAACTGTTAGCATTTTAGCACCGAGCAACACTTTGCCACCCGTCACGCCACCGCCAGTGATGGAACCGATCTGTGTATCGAAGCCAGTGATGTCAAGGTTTGTGGATGCGTCATTTGCCATAATCACGGCCGAATTATTGCCAAACGCGCCACTGGTATTCGGCACTGAGGCAACGCCAGCTTTTAGCGTTCCCGCATTAACGGTTGTGTCTCCTTTGTAGGTGTTGGCCCCGCTCAGGGTAAGCGTTCCTGCGCCCGTTTTTGTGAATGATCCATCACCAGAGACCACGCTTGACAAAGTTGGTGCGTAACTGTTGGTATCGAAGGTTCCGCCGCCAGTATTTCCAGTATTTAAGATAATTGACCGGGCGGAATTGAAGGCTGCCAGATATTGCAGTTTGCCGCCAGTGAATGACCAGTTGCCGGATGCCTCCCCGAAACTGTCGTCTCGATAAGCCGCGATGGTGCCGCCGTTAAACTCGGTTCCTCCGGTATAGGTTGTTGCTGCGTTGGGAAGGGTCAGCGTTCCTGAACCAGTCTTGATCAAGGCGCGGCCGCCAGTCAGAAGGGAGGCGTCAGGCTTGCTGTCGTTGTCCGCTTTCCCGAACATCAGGCTGGTGGCTTCGCCAAAATAACTCGTAAAGTCAAACGTGGCAAAGAGGCCGCGCCCCAAGGTTGAAGCCAAAAGAACGTCGTCAGTCGCGTTGTATTGAAGTGCGAATATCGGGGCATTAGGCAGCAGTTCACCGAGAGGTTTCCAGACTGCCCCGTTATTTATTGCAGGATCAATAGTGTAATATATAGGATTAACGACTGTATCGGTAGTGCTTTTGTGCAGACCACCGGCAAGCAGGGCATTAACCCCGTTATAGGAAACATATTCCACTGCTCTTCTGGCTATGAAGTTTGCAGGAAGAGAGGCCGAGACGGAATCAAAATCATACAGGGTTGCCGGGGTTGTCGGGTTGCTGTTCCTTGTGCCTCTCCAGATGGTGGCACCATCAGCCACATAGAAATTGTCACTGTTTGTCCTACCATCAAACACAAGACTCTGAACTGATCCTCCGGGCTTTCCGCCCAGACCAACTGTATCAAAATTGGTCAACCTTACTGGCGCTTTGCTATTTGCATCATCGCTGTACCATAGTTGTCCGTATCTATACTTCTCAATAATCGGCTCTTCGGGAGGAAGCGCAACGAATTGCTGATCGCCAACACCTCCAAGTATGGCGTTGGGGCGATTCTCCGCACCGTATGCTATGCTGCCGAATCCGACTTTGTTTGTCACTTCAGTGGAGCTTACAATCTCCTGTACCTTAAGCCTGATCTCGCCAGAGTTGTTATTTAACGGATCATCCGTACCCGTGAAGAGAGAATAGCCACCCAAGGCGAATTTGGTTTGATCGTATCGGTTCAACACGAGGGTTGGGTAAAACGGCATCACAGTCTTATTGTTAAGGTCTATCTCTTTTCCATTCTCTGATTTATACAGGGTAATTTTGGTGGTGCTTGCCGAATCAACACTACCGTCGCGGGCCATGTTGAAACGGACAAGGCTTCCCAAATTCTGAGTGCTGCCGTAAATGACCGCATCACCCTTGCTGCTCAATGTCTGCGAGTTAACCGCATTCGCGCCGCCATCTCCGGCGTCGATCATCCCCCAACGGGTGCTTCCCTTGAACTGGTAGACCGAACCATTGTCCTGCATGCCGGCAACCGCGATGTGTGCCAGGGGGTTCCATGAAGAGGCGTCAACCTCGGAGACCTGAATGTTCCCGAGCAATGGCGTCCCGAACAATGGCGTCCATTGGCCTTTGACCTTTGGGTTGCTCAAACTATAAATACCGCCGTCATCGGTCTGGATCAGATGACCGGCTGAATCTATGAAAATACTGCGGCTGTCAGCATGGGGAGAGGAATTGTTGATGGCACCGTTGTTGGTCAGCGGCCCCCATGTTGTAATATGGGTTACGGAGTCGTACACTCCGCGAAAGATTCGACCGCTGTATGCATCGGCTCCGATTGAGTTGGGGAACTGGGCGTTGGTGCCGTTATCAGGTTGCCGGACACCAGACACATAAATAATGTTGGTATTGTTCGGATCAATGGCAAGAGCAGCATTGTTGAACTGAGCAGAAGGGAACAGGCCTTGTTTCTGCAAGCCATTGTCCTTATCATGATCATTGGTCACGGGCTGGGTCATGGAAGTCCAGTTTTTACCGCCATCGGTAGAACGATAGAAAACTGTTTCATCGTACTTAATGCCGTTTACCACTCCTGCAACCAGGGTTTTGCCGGTAGTCGCCAGCAATATACGTTCTGTGGTGCTGCCTACGGTAGTGATGTTGTTGTTGATAAGTTGCCAGCTTGCACCAGAATCGGTACTTTTGTAAATACCTGATGATGTTCCAATCTTGTTAATGACAGAAGCGTAGAACGTTTTCTTATAATCAGGATTAGTTGTATCAAGATCAGCCTTCAGGTCGGATATCGTTCCCGCTCCAAGCCCTGTGGACGTATCAACCCTGGCCAGACCGCCCCCGCCGGTAGCGCTTCTGTAAAGGCCTGTCTCGTCTCTACCAGGGTTCGTTATCCCCACCAGCATCAGGTTATTATCCACGAACATCTTGACAATATCCTTGCCTTCAAGGGTTTTGCCGGTATCTGGCGAACTCCAGGCTCCTCCATTGGTGCTTAGCATGATGCCGTTGAGCGGTCCGCCAAGACTGGCATAATTGCTCTGCCTGCCAAAACCTATATACAAATTTAAAGGATTACTGCGGTCAAAGCTCATGTCGCCGATGGAAAGTGAAGAAAGTTTGTCGGTAAGCGCTGCCCACGAACGGCCTGCGTCGGGGCTTTTCCAGACCCCTCCGTTTGTAGTACCGACATAAAGGATACTTGGGTTGCCAGGGGCCTCAAGTGCTATGTTCATGGCACCCACTGAAGGGTTGCCGTAGTCCAGCATTCCCTCCACTCCTGTGTAGCTGCTTATGTCGCTTTTGATTATTGTGGAAGGGCCAAGAGGAGTCCACTCGGCCTCGGAATTTGAGGCATTTAAGAGCACGGCAGACAGAAAGATTGTGGCGTTTATAGAGAATTTCATATACTTACCCCTTTTGTTATCTTGAGAATTATTGCAAGCATTGTTATGTACCGATCTGAAGCGGGACGCGGCTTGCAACACCTTCCCAAAGGTTTTGACTCCGCAACTATCTTTGTATCATTCGGAAAACCCTGCTAACGGGGGCATACCCCGTCCGGCTTGGGCAACCCGGTCAACGATAAGCAGTGCTGCACGGTTGTGGGAGCGACGCCCACGTCGCGATTAACGGCCAACGGCCAACGCCTCAAATCGCGACGTGGGCGTCGCTCCCACGAATCAAGTGGCCTCGATGAAGCAAAGCGGAATCGAGGGTTTATCAACTCCGAATACCTCGATTTTACTACGCTGCATCGGGGCTACTTGCTTTCTCGGAGGGGCTTGGGTTAGGGGCGGTTTTTTAAATAAAACCGCCTCTGCCTTGGCTTTGCCCTCCCCCTTTTTTCAAAAGGGGGAGATGAATACTTACAGTCAGGTTAGGCACGGGCCGATACAATGACGCTTAACAACCCGGCTTTTGATTTTTATAATTGATTTCGTGGCAGGTAAAGGTGATACCAATCACATGGGCTTGCTGATTAAAAAGCACCCCTACTTAACGTTGGATTCCGACAATAAAGGCTAACTGCGTTAAAGGCCGGCTTTGAGATTATACCTGACATTTTGTGACGCAAAGCCAAGACAATCAGCAGCAGTACGGATAATTAGTCACCTTTTCTTTACGGCAAGTTATTTAAAGGATAAGACTTACACCACCACCTTTGGCACCGGTGCACTAAAGTCGGTGGTACCGTCCGGTGTTACAGCGGCTACCCTAAAATAATATTTGCTGCCTACAGTAAGCCCGGTAATTTCATAATAAGAGCGGGTGCCTGTTGCAACCAATACCCAGTCACTTTCTGCCACGGGCACACTGTCTTTTGCAGACTGCCAAATGTAAGCCCCCGCCCGATCCACGGCTTTTGCCGTCAACTTTATACTACCGGTATTGGCACCGTCTCCTGCCGATAATTGGGGTTTTTGGGGGAATGTGGGTTGCCTGGATTCATGAAAGCCGCTACTTAAAATTTTAGTTGCATCCCCTTCAGCCACTTTTTCGACATACGCGGCCAATTTATAAAAAAGGGTATCCGTTGCAGTTTCGTTATCGTGCATGGCAGAAATGGCGGTGTGACTGCCATCACGCGAAGCTACATAAGAAGCTTCCAAAAGTATCTACTGCCGTTTTAGCGTCTGCTAAGGGCACCTCAGGCGTTGGGTAAGCGGGGTTGTCGGTTAATTTGGCAATAATATTACGATAAAAAGCGATTTTTTCTGCTACTGATAATTTGATAAAATCTAATAGCACTTTGATTTTTTTCATACCGGTCTCCTTTAAATAGTTAATCGAGCAATTAAAACAATTAAAGTATATTTTGATTATTTCACAGCTTTATACACTGTGTAAAATGATTTTTTTATTGAAACAAGGGGGTGTTTTTATTGGCAACCCTTCTGCTTCACTGGGAATCCGACGTGCTTTTCTTGTAATGTTTCCTGTTCCCGTTGAAACAAGAATTATTACACTTGGAATACCCCCGTCTCCAAATTGCATACGGCGCGTTCCACTTGGAGTACGGACTGCTCAAATTAAAGTACGGCCTGTTCCAAGTGGAGTTCGGTCTGCTCCCATTAATACAAGGATTATCACGCTTGGAATACCTCCGGCTCCAATTTGCATGCGGTGCGTTCCAATTGGAGTTAATTAATCAAAAAGTATTAGATATTTTAATTGTAGAGTGTCCATGCTTTACTGGCAATAAAAAAAGCAACCACAATCATAGTCGTGGGAGCGACGCCCACGTCGCGATTAACGACCAACGCCTCAAATCGCGACGTGGGCGTCGCTCCTACAAAACTCGCAGGATTAACTGACGCAAGAAAAATCTTAAAAATCCATTAGCAATCCAGGTATGCCAATATTTTGTATATGCCGGGCATTTTTTCCTTCTTCATAAGCAAGCAGTTTTCCTTCTTTTTGCCAGAGTCTAAACGCCAGGGAATAGGATAAAACGCGAATGGGGTAATCGCGAGGCAGTAACTGCAAGTAAGGCTGTATGGTGACAAAGTCAGTCGCGCCATACTGTTGCATGATAAATTTAAGACCGCCGTTGGCAGGGCCAATATTGTAGGCCAGCAAGCCAAGAAACAAGTCATCATTCATCTCGGCCAGATAGTATTTTAGGGTGGCGGCGGCAATAAACGCATTATGTCTCGGGTTGTTTAATGAAAGCTGGTGCTCCGACAAATGCTTGCCAGCCTGTTCTACGATAGCTTTTGGCACTTGGGTAATTTGGAATAAACCGCGTCCGCCATCGACACTATTACGCGGCAAAAAAGAGGACTCTGCCGCCGCGATGCCTTGCAACAAATTAATATCAATATCAAATGCCTTGGCCGCTTCTTTGATGGCTGGATTATAAGCTTGTGCGCGTTGTACCAAAAGCAGCAATTGCGCTGAATCATAACGACGGTAGGCCGCATAGACTTGATGCGCCAGCGTTACCCTGCCAGCCTCGTGCTTGCCACCCACCAAGGTGCGAAAGTGGCCGCGTGCCAGGGCAAATTGATCTTGCATCGAGATCCAGCCGATAACCACGGCAAGACAGATAGCCAGAATTGGAGGCAAAAACAATGCCCAGCCCTGCAACCATTTCCGCAATTTCCACCAGCCTATCAGTAAACCGGCCGTTGCCACAATCAACCCCAACACGCCGATTGCAAAAGGCAATAAATTGGAAAAAAAGCGGGCACCTGAAAACCAGTTAGCCGAATAACCCAAAATAACCATGATGACTGAAACCGCCGTAACCGCCAAACCCAGCACCTCAAGACTGATCAAAATAAACCTGTCCCGAAAACTGGCCACTGGCGGCTTGGCTAGCGCTTTTTTTGATGCTTGCCGTGGCGAACGGGTTCGGGGTTTACGTTCGGGATTAACCTCGGATTTGACCTTTATCAGCTTACGTTCGGGACTCATCTCGGATTTGACCTTTACCGGCTTGACAGGCGTTATCGGTTTATTCATCAGAAAAAGTATTGATAGCTACAAGCATAATCGATTTTACCTTTTAGAATCGGTGTTATTCAATAACAAGGAAAAACTTCGTTTAGTTTTTCAGTAAGCATGATAAACCCCTTGTATGATATTTACATGACCGTGAAAGCATAACCTTCAATACTACGCAGTGATAAGCCAACGTTATAATCGTCCAAGAAAACCCGATTTAGAAAATTTCTCTAGCCAAACAGGCTACAGCAACGGCGGGTGCGCAATCGGCTGTAGTCAATCCTGTTTGATGGGTAGCTTCCGGAAATAAGTCGGCAAAATCAAGATAAGGATAACCTAATGACTGTGCGATTTGTTTAACCAAAAACCGCCCGACTCCAGCGCCTATCAGTGGGTTGTTTTTAGAAAAATCGACGTTTTTTATCCGGCACTCACAACCGCGCTGTATTTTTTGTAATTGTTGGTCACGAATAGCTTCCGCAAATTGTCGCCAACGTGGTAGCTCTTCAGGGAAAAAATCACTGCCTATCATGCGCGATAAACGCCTGGCGCTGGCCGTGATGTTTTTTTCTGCACCATCGGCTGTTTCAGTTTGGTCGTGTAATTCGTTAAGCTCTCCGGTAACGCGGTACACATCGGCCATGGTAGCAAAATATTCGGCCATGATGCCAATTTCCTGATGTTGATCGCGTGCAGTCTGGGCTACCGCCATCACCGCCGTTCTAACGATGCCGGTATAAATGAGTTCTTGAGAGCATAAGCGTTGGTAATCCGTGTAACCTTGCGCCAACACGTTGCCGTCATTGAGCAGAAGAATATCGGTGGTCGTGCTGCCGATATCGATAAACAGTCCGTCACCCGCTTTTTGTGCGGCAAACGAGGCACTGGCCAGCCAGTTTGCAGAAGCGATAGCCTTATAATCGTCGGCTTTAACCTGTTCAGCTTCAATAAATCCGGCCAGACCTGCAAATAGCAAACAGTGTGTTTGCGGTAACAGTGTCGTCATGGTGCCAATGATTTGCTTAACGCCATCATCCCGATCTTCAAACAAATCCACCAGCTCGCCCGTCATGGTAATCGCCTGCTGATACTGCCAAGCGGATGCTTCCTGTAATATCAGCGTTACCGCATTTCGGAGTTGATCCAGTCCTTTCCATAAAGGACAGGGCTGTTGATAAACGGCTATAACGTCACCCGCCGGATTAATAACCGCCGCTTTGACATGCGCCCCGCCTATATCCCAGCCCATCGTATTAGTTTGAGTCATGTGTAGTCACTTTAATGGTTATGGGTTGGTTGCATAAGGGCTTGATGATAGGGTCGCCTTTCAGTAATTGCAGGATATTTTCAGCGACGTTAATACCTAATGCCGCGTTAATGCCTACAAACGAGGTGGTCAGACGCGGATTTATTTCAAGAACGAATAGTTGTTCCGGCGTTGCTATTAAATCAATGCCCACATAACCCCATAAGTCAGGTAACGCGTGAGCGATAGCATCGACCAAATGCTCATAACCACTGACATCGGTGTCATCATTTACAATAATTTTTGACAACTGATATTGCTGATTGATGATGTCGAAATGCTGAAAATTAGCGCACAACAACCAGCCCCTGCCGTCTTTAAACAAGCAAGACAAACTGCTTTTTTTACCTTGAATATGCGGCTGAATAACATAGTCACCTTGACGTGAGCGCATTTGCTCAAAATGGTCCGGGGTTGTCAGTATATAACTGTCTGTACAGCCTGCGCCATCAACAGGTTTTACCAACCATTCCTCAACTTTACCTGTCAGGCTTAAACCGGCAAGCTCTTCTTCCAACTGTTGGGCATCACCCTGACTCGCCCACGATTCGGCAGCAAACAGCCGCGTGGGCACCGTAATAATATGATGCTGTTTAAGGTGTCGATAGGTGTTAAATTTATTGCCGGTTACCGCAACAGCACTGGCAGGCGAGGTTAATAACGGCTTACCCAGCCACTCAACGGTTTGACACAGTACTTGTAAAATACCGTCAAACTCGGGCGCAATCGGCCAGACCGCATCACACTGTAATGCTAACCGCACAAATTCTTCATGGCTATTGTGTTCCGGGTTGATGATGGCCGTGTAAAACCCGTCGGTATTGATTAAGCCGCTAACCCGACTATCCACCATCACTACAACGTTTATTTCACTCTCCCTCTTATCCTTGGCATAGGCACGCAAGCTGTCAAGTAGCGCGTGCAACATCAATCGCCCTTCCCTTGCCAATGAATCCGGTAAATCCTGCTTATTAAAGCCGCCACCGGTGATATACTCAAATACTAAAATTTTCATTACACCATTTTAACATCTGAACAACGGCAGCGACTTTACCCATGAAAATAATTCCGGTTATTGATTTAAAAGACGGTGTTGTGGTTCATGCCCGCCAAGGTCTGCGTGACCACTATCAGCCCATTAATACCAAACTGTGTCAGTCTTCGGACATTTATCAGGTTATCGAGGCGTTTCTGGGGTTTTATAATTTTGACACGATTTATATTGCTGATTTAAATGCCATTACGCAACAGGGCGACCATGAGCGTTTAATCACGGCGGTGGTCACTTGTTTTCCGCACCTTACCTTCTGGATAGATAGCGGCTATCAACGCGTTAAAAAGTATCCCGATAATCACTTACCGATATTAGGCAGTGAATGTTATAGCGATGAAACTGTTTTAGAATTAAAAGCCTTTAATAACCGCTTTATTCTTTCTCTGGATTATTCGATGACCGGGGAACTGGGTGCAAAAAGTCTTTTTTGCGGACAGGATTTGTGGCCGGACAGCATCATCATTATGACCTTAAGTCGGGTCGGCAGTCATCAGGGACCTGATTTGGTCAAGTTAAACGAGTTTTGCAGACACTATCCAGATAAACAGTTTATTGCTGCGGGCGGCATAAGAAACGCCGATGATTTACACGCCTTAAAACAGGCGGGCGTAAAACGGGCGCTAATTGCCAGCGCACTTCATTCCGGCGCGATAAGCCGTGAAGACATTCAAATCCTATAGGCAAAAAAATACCCCGGCAAGCCGGGGTATTTTTAACAACTCATACAAGATGCGTTAACGCATCAAGCAAAGGAATTAACCTTCGTTGTTAACTGCGAACGGATGTTTAGCAGTTGATTTTGCAGCTACAACTTCAGCAGCAGTTGGTGAACCGGCAATAGCGCGTTTCAGA
>SESC01000939.1_pt1 | contig 9989 bp, 11 predicted proteins | sample 3171431 | NCBI WGS metagenome assembly SESC01 (sample SAMN06051868, study PRJNA518727) | freshwater metagenome | biome: subpolar coniferous forest; feature: holomictic lake; material: water; isolation source: holomictic Lake 227, 8 m depth | place: Canada: near Kenora, Ontario | collected 2014-07-08... | reverse complement strand
AGTCATTTTCTTTAAATAAAGTTAAGTGGATAGCGTTTTTCTGACTGTGACTTTAAGTCAGCCAAGTAATTTATCGTAGTCGGCATGACTACCAATCCAAAACCACTGAACCCCTTGATCAACTGGAGCGCCAAGGGCGCGATAGCCAGAGCTGACACGAACACTCCGAAAGGCACCGTTCTTAACCTGTTTGAATTGTAGCGAAGGATGAGCCGGATTTTGTTTAAGCAGCTCATAGTTATCACGCGCAAGTTTTTGAATATTTGCGGGTAAATCATCGTAATATTGCCAGAACTTTGATGACGTAAAATGCTTCAAATTTGCCGTGCCTTGCCATTATGGTACTCGGCTAAAGCCTCGGCAGCCAATGCATCAAGTTTACCTGCACCCGCATCGGCTTCAATTTGCGCGTCCCAAACCGCATCATCGAACCGGGTAAACCAACGACGAAATTCAGCCAAATCTTGGGGGGGAAGTTGTTGAATGGCTTGCTCAATAGATTGAATAGTAGTCGTCATGAATTACTCCAAAATAGTTGTTCGCATAATCGAACTTACAAATCTGTTTATTGGTTTAGATAATTATAGCGCCCTGAATTAATTAAGTAATTCTGTAGGTTGATTTCTGCGATAGTCGTATTCAAAAATCCCAAACATCAAAGCAAAAAAATTGGGTTAGGCGTCAGCCTAACCCAATCTATAAAAACTTTCTTAGGGCAACCACAAGGGATTGCCCCTACAAGCCTAGTTCTTGCCTGCTCTTTTACGCTCGTTTTCAGTCAACAATTTCTTGCGTAAACGGATGGACTTGGGTGTAACTTCAACCAACTCATCTTCAGCAATAAATTCAAGCGCTTGCTCTAAAGTCATTTTCTGAATACGTGCCAATACCAAACTTTCATCAGTACCTGAAGCCCGAACGTTGGTTAATTGTTTTGGTTTGCAGGGGTTAACGCATAAATCATTGCTGCGTGAATGCAAGCCTACCAACATGCCTTCGTAGATTTCATCGCCATTAACCAACAGCAATTCACCACGTTCCTGTAACGGATGTAATGAATAAGTGACCGCTTTACCGGCAACCATTGAAATCATAACGCCACGTTGACGATTACCCACTTCACCGGCTTTCATTGGGCCGTAATGATCGAATACATGATAAAGCAGACCGGAACCTGAGGTTGCTGTCATAAATTCGGTTTGGAAGCCGATTAGACCGCGTGAGGGCATCATATATTCCAAACGAATACGACCTTTGCCATCGGGAACCATGTTGGTTAGATCGCCTTTACGCTCGCCCAGTTTTTCCATGATAGAGCCTTGATGCTCTTCTTCCACTTCAATGGTGACCATTTCGAAAGGTTCGCATTTTTTACCATCAATTTCTTTAATGATAACTTCCGGACGCGAAACGCCCATTTCAAAACCTTCGCGGCGCATGTTCTCAATCAGAACAGATAAATGCAATTCACCACGACCCGATACTTTAAATTTATCAGGGTCAGCCGTGTCTTCAACTTTTAAGGCAACGTTATGTTGTAATTCCTTGTCCAGTCGGTCGCGTATTTGTCGGGTAGTAACGAATTTACCTTCTTTACCGGCAAAAGGCGAGTTGTTAACCTGAAATGTCATGGTTACGGTAGGTTCATCAACCGTTAACGGAGTCATCGCTTCTACTAATTCAGGATTGCAGATAGTGTCTGATATTTCCAGCTTTTCAATACCGGCAAAGGCAATAATGTCGCCAGCGCGAGCTTCAGCGACTTCAACACGTTCCAGACCGTGAAAGCCAAAAATTTGCAACATGCGACCTTTACGCTCGACACCTTCGCGATTGACAATAATCAATGGCTGATTGGGTTTAATGCTGCCGCGCTGGATACGACCGATACCAATAACACCAACATACGTATTGTAATCCAGACTGGAAACCTGCATTTGGAAAGGACCGTCCATATCAACAGGTGGCGGACTTACTTTTGCCACGATTGTTTCAAATAACGGAGTCATATCACCACCGGTTATGGTGTGCTCCAAGCCGGCATAGCCGTTAATAGCCGAGGCATAAACGATAGGGAAATCCAGTTGTTCATCCGTTGCGCCCAAACGATCAAATAAATCAAATGTTTGATCAACAACCCAATCAGGACGTGCGCCCGGACGGTCAATTTTATTGATAACAACAATGGGTTTTAAACCCAAAGCAAAGGCTTTTTGGGTTACAAAACGGGTTTGTGGCATCGGGCCATCAACAGCATCTACCAGAAGCAATACTGAATCAACCATCGATAATACCCGTTCTACTTCACCACCAAAGTCAGCATGGCCTGGGGTGTCAACGATATTGATATGGTAACCGTTCCAATCCAGTGCCGTGTTTTTTGCCAGAATGGTAATGCCACGTTCTTTTTCAATATCGTTGGAATCCATCATCCGCTCAGTCACTTTGGTATGTGAGGCAAAGGTACCGGACTGTTGTAACAGCTTGTCAACCAAAGTTGTCTTACCGTGGTCAACGTGGGCAATAATGGCGATGTTTCTTAATTTTTCGATCACTTTTTGTGTACTCTAATGGGTTTAATAAAATTGTGTAGGGTGTGTTTAGATACCCTGTGTAGCATGATGTATAAGGATTGCACTCTATCGTGTCGGTTCTTGTTAGTCTGTGCAAAAACGATGGTGATAGTCCCATCAAGACTGAAATTGGATTTTGTTGGCAAGATCCAGCCTAATCCAGGCAGGATAGGGATTAACTCTGCACCCAAGGCAAACCATTGAAACGCCAGCCACCCAGATTACCTCGATGATTTAACGAATCCAGGGAACCTTCAAAGCCATCAATAATATTGACAAGCCGCTGATACCCTGCCTCTTCGAGTGCTTTTGCTGCATCCAGCGAACGCTGGCCACTTCGACAGAGCAATAAAACCGGTGCATTTCTATCTGGCACACGTTTTTTAACGTCGGTAACAAACTGTGCATTAACCTGCCAGTCCGGCGCTTCTTTCCAGGCAATATGAACGGCACCTACGGGGTGTCCGACAAAAGCATGCTCAACTTTTGTGCGTACATCAACCAATACGGCGTCAGTATTTTGTTGCATCAAGTCCCACGCCTGTTGTGGGGTTAAATTTTCTATCATGGTGTTACCAATTATTTACGTTTCTGGCCGACAAACTGGGCTTCATTTCTTAAACCCCGATGATGTTCGCCGATTAAAGCGTTCTCTCTGTAAAAAACGACCCTTAACGGTGCAAACAGCTCCAGCAGTTCACCACAACCCAGTAGATAATCGGGATTATTGGGCCGTTTTTGACTTACTTTTTCTTGCGTAAAAGTCTGATAAAAAAGCAATCCATCCGGTTTAAGTGCTCCTATTATCGCATCACTTAGAGTACGGTCAAGAAATCGACTCACAACGATGACATCAAAAGAACATTTAGTAAAGCTTTCTGTCACGATTTTTTCTTGGCATGCATTGATATTTAGCCCTTGCCGGACTGCATAAGTCATTAATTTATCTATAGCAATTAAAGAAATATCCCAGGCAGTCACCGCCCATCCTCGCTCTGCCAAAAAAACGGCATTAGCCCCCAAACCGCAAGCCAAATCCAGCGCGGTTCCGGTCGACGGCAGCAAAAAATTATTTTCAGTCAGCACTGATGCCGCCGGATAAAAAACCGGCTCCGACTCGCTATAAACAGCATTCCATTTGCCAATTACAGCAGCCATTATTCAGTTCCCGGCATACTCACGCGATGCTCCAACCATGCCTGCAAAAAATCCATAAAGCCTTTGACCTTGGCGGATAAATATTTCCGGTGCGGATAGACGGCATGTATATCTAAAGGCGGCAAGGGGTAATTCCCCAGTACCACTTTTAGTGTGCCATTTTCAATATCCCTGCCAACAATATAGGTAGGCAGCATCACCAGCCCCAAGCCATTAATGGCTGCGATACGAATCGGGTGGGCCGCATTGGCCTGCATTTTTCCTGTGACGGTGACTACCTTAAAGCCTGTTTCCGTTTTAAATTGCCATTTATTACGTGGTGAAATGGCCCAATTGACCAGGCAACTATGCTCTGTCAAATCTTCCGGTGTCTGCGGAATGCCGTGACGCTGCAAATAATCCGGCGATCCGCAAACAACCAGCGATGAACTGGCTAATTTACGGGCAACCATACTGGTGTCATCCAAATCGCCCAGAAAAATGGCAACATCAATGCCCTCATCAATCAAATCGCCCGGGCTGCCCTGCAAAACCATCTCAACGGTCAAGTCCGTATGTATTTTTAAAAATTCTGCGACGCCACGTGCAATATGGGTGGCGCCAATAGCTGGCGGCGCACTGATTTTTAATAATCCCCGTGGCTCAGTTTGCAAATGTGTCACTGCGGACTCCATTTCTTCAACATCTATCAGCACTTGCTGACAGCGTTCAAGATAAGAGACACCAACATCGGTCAGGCTTAAACTACGCGTAGTGCGATTGATTAAGCGCGTTCCCAAGCTGCCTTCAAGTTGCATAATATGCTTGGTTGCCATTGCCCTGGAAATACCCAGATCCCGTGCGCCGCCCGCAAAACTGCCAGCTTTTGCGACACGCACAAAAACGGTCATACTCGTTAATTTATCCATTTAAGCCTCAATTAGTTGCAAGGTGACTGTCATCAAGTTAAGGAGTGGGTGCCAATAAATTTGCGCCGGCAAGTGTCCCGTTTTTGGTTGACTTAATTGCAGTAAGTGAAAGGTGCGGGCTATCGTATTTTTGCTTTGCATCTTGCACCTGTCGTATATCAACAAAAGCCTTGACATTACACACTATTTCTACACAGGAAACAATTTATTTATTATTTGGCATATTGTATACAATAAATATCCCTGTATAGTATTAACCATGTAAGAACGCAACAAGATTTGTAAAACGGCAACAAAGCTGCATAAAGACTCCTTAACTTTATTACAGGATTAAACTAATGAAAACCTTCAACAAAGACATAATGATCGGCTTAATATTTATTGCCGGCATAGGAAGTTTCATTTCAGGTCAATTTATTATTTCGACCGTATTGTTTGCCTCCGCTGCTATTTATAGCAATATTGTAATGCGAGTAAAGCTGAACAGCTAAGCGTTAATAGTTAACTACCTCCTGGTGTTATACCTCCAAGCAGTTCCTCCTCATAATGCTCTGCTTGAATTTTTGCCTCTCTCTGCGGATACGCATTGGGAGGTTTTTTTTGCCTGCCATTTTTAACCAGACACTTGCTCATCGAGTTTTTTACCATTCGATAGCAAGTCGCCATTTTTGCACTGTGGCACAAAACCTGAAACAGCACGCTTTAACACGTCTCTAACTTGCTCAAAATCATCATCACTGGTTGCTTTTTCCAAAGCCCCCAGCATTTTTTCCAGTTCAACCCAAGGAATAATATCTTCTTCTGCTCGCATAATTCTGGGGTGACTGGTTTCTGAAACATGATCGCCAATCAACAACTCTTCATAAAGTTTTTCACCCGGCCGCAAGCCGGTAAAACTAATCGCTATCTCACCCGCAGGATGATTTTCATCTTTTACTTCCAAACCGCTTAAATGAATCATTCGCTTTGCCAAATCAACAATTCGGATAGGTTCGCCCATATCCAGCACAAACACATCGCCGCCTTGACTTAAAGCGCCTGCTTGAATAACCAACTGCGAGGCTTCGGGTATGGTCATAAAATAACGGATAATTCTGGCATCGGTAACGGTTACCGGCCCGCCTCGGGCTATTTGCTCTCTAAACAACGGCACTACAGAGCCGGACGAGCCTAAAACATTACCAAAGCGCACCATCGTAAAACGGGTTTTGGAATTATAATCCGCGTTTAAACTCAGAGCCTGTAAAATCAATTCTGCAAAACGCTTGGTCGCGCCCATGATATTCGTCGGCCTGACTGCTTTATCCGTTGAAATTAATACAAAAAGTTCAACTTCTGCATTGATGGCCGCCTGCGCTGCACGAAAAGTCCCAAAGATATTGTTCCATACGGCTTCCCCGGGATTTTTCTCTACCATCGGCACATGCTTGTAAGCAGCAGTATGATAAATAGTTTGTACCTTAAAAGCTTTACATACTTTTTCAATGCGCTTGGCTTGCGTTACTGAACCCAGAACGGCAATAATTTCTATGGACTTGAAACCTAAAGCATGAGTTAACAGGTGATTCAATTCTTTTTCTATCGCATAAAGCCCGAATTCACTCACCTCAAAAAGAATCAGTGCAAGCGGTTGCAATTGAATAATCTGTCGGCACAATTCTGATCCTATAGACCCCCCAGCCCCCGTCACCATGACCACTTTGCCGCTAATTGACGCCTTAAGCAGTGAAGGGTCGGGCGCAACCGAGTCACGCCCCAAAAGATCAGCAATATCAACTTCCTGAAGCGCATCGACCTTAACCCTGCCTTGGGCTATATCAGATAACCCGGGCATTGAGAGCACATGAATGGCATAAGGTTCCAGCAAACGGATAAGCTCACTGATGCGTGAGCGTTTCGCAGAAGGCATGGCCAGCAAAACATCTGAAACCTGGTAACGCTGTATCAAATAACTTAAAGAACTTAGCGGATAGATTCGCAGTCCATTCGCTTTTCTTTTGAGCAAGGATTTATCATCATCGATAAAAGCCACAGCTTTAAAATCACGCCCGTGCGCCAGTGCAGAAGCCAGCTGCACACCCGCACTGCCCGCGCCATAAATCACTACATTTTTTTTACCGGAATCGGCTGCACTTCGAATGCCACCCAAGCTAAAATAAGTCTCACCCAGCCACCAGCGTGCAAAAAAACGACTGCTACCCACCAGCAGCATAATAAGCAGCCAATTTAACGGGGATACCGTTCGGGGAATAACCTGGATAGCGGATTCATACAAAACAAAGGCAAAAACCAGGGCATAAAGCGTAGTGGCCTGAGCGATTGTCCATAACGCCCTGATCTCAATATAACGAATAATGGCCCGGTATAAACCTAGTCGTACAAAAATAGGTACGGCGATAAAAGGTGCCGCTGCAAATAAATACCACTCATCGCCTTTAGGAATATAAAACTCTCCCCAACGCAAAGAAAACGCCGCCCACAGCGAAAACAAGACAAAAAACACATCCGCGCTAATTAAAATAATTGCCTTATTCCGGCGCTGAAGACCAATAAACCAGTGCGCTAATTGTCGTTGCATAAGTCCGGCTCTCTTGCTCCTGAGTTAAAATAAATAGCCAATGCTATAAGCGGTAAATAAGCCAACACCAAACCCAGCAAGGCATTAAGACCCGCCAGCCCAACCCCTAGCGCCAACGGCATTAACCAACACACGTTAATAACACCAATAACCAGTGAAACGGTCTTATGTGAACGATAATAACGCGAAGCCTGTTGATAAGCATGGCTGCGGTGAGCCTCGTAGACTTTTTCACCATTTAAAAAACGTCGCGCCAACGTCCAGGAGGCATCCACGATAAACACGCCCAGTAAAATTAACCAACTCCAAAAAAACTGCGGCGCAATCCAGGCAGCTTGAATGGAAAAAAGTCCCAACACCATGCCTAAAAAACCACTCCCCGCATCACCCATAAAAATCCTGGCGGGCGGAAAATTCCAAAACAGAAAACCGGCAACCGTCATTGCCAGCAATACCGGCGTAACCCACTGCCCACTATTATCAGAGCCTGATAAATACAAAAGCGCCCCGCCCAGACAAACAGTTATCGCCTCAATACTGGCCAGCCCGTCAATGCCATCCATAAAATTGTAGAGATTAAGCAACCAAACCAAATAAAACAGCCCCAAAATTTGCCCTGCCCAGCCCAAATCAATAGAATACACGTCCTGACTCGTTGGCAACGAGAACACGAGCGGCGGCAATCCACCCAACCAATAAAGCCCCCACGCTGCCCCGATAAAATGAACCAGTAGTCGCCATCGCGCCGGAATGTGGCCATGATCATCCAGAAACCCTACCAAAGCCACCCACGCCCCCGCCCCAACAAGTGCCCACAGTGTATTTGTCGCCAATACCCCCAGCGCTAAAAGTACCGGAAGTCCCAGCAAAAATACAATAACAATCGACAAACCTCCACCGCGAGGCGTTGCCACACTATGCGAACTGCGGGCATTTGGCATATCCAACAAGCTGGCTGCCAAGGCGTAACGGCGTAATAATCCGGTTAATACCACTGCCAAAATCAGGGCCATAAAAAATACCCAGCCGATATTAATCATGGGTGGCGCTGCTATAAAAGTGCGCCGTCTTGCGCAGAGCATCATCTACCTTTACAGGCGGCTTCCAAGCCAATAAAGTACACGTCTTGGAAATATCGACTTGCAATGAACCACAGAGTCGCTGCGCCATCGCTTGTTTGCCTGTCAATGTTGCTCCCCACGCCAATAAAAATCCGGGAACCGGCAACAACCACGCTTTTTTGCCTAAAGCCGCCGCCGTTCGCTGTAACAATTCAGGCGTTGAAAGATCCTCGCCGTCGGACACCAAGAAGGTTTGATTAGCTGCGGCGGGGTGATGAATACAAGTGATTATTAAATCAAGCAAATTATCCAAAGCAACCAGACTGCGCTGGTTATGAATCGCGCCCAAAGGCAAAGGAACACCCTTGTCCAGCAAGCGAATCATGCTTAAAAAATTAGCCTTCACACCCGGCCCATAAATCAGCGGTGGACGAATAATAACCACTTCCAACCCGGTATCACGGGCTAACTGACGTAACGCATCTTCGGCTTCGCGCTTGGAAATACCGTAAGGATCAACCGGAGCAGGCAGGTCTTCAGTCGTATAGGGATGCCCTAATAATGTGCCTTCACCATTCGCCTTAATGGAGCTGATAAAAATAAAGCGCTTTACGCCAGCCTCAACCGCTTGCCTGGCAAGATGTAAAGTACCCTCAACATTAACCCTGCGAAACTCTGCCAACGCATCACTAGCAGTATCATTCATAACATGCGCACGCGCAGCAAGATGAATAACCACCTTGATACCCGACAACGCATTTGTCCAATCTGTCTGGCCGTTTAGCTCACCGACGGCTACCGTCTCGCAATTTTCAATCGGCCTGTTTGCACTGCGCACCGCCGCTCGCACGGCTTGACCTTGCGCCAATAACACCTGACAAAGCGGCTTGCCAACAAAACCATTCGCTCCGGTAACAAGTAACGCATTCAAAATTGGGTTATATCCGTTATTTAATCTATCCATCTTGCTCATCTATTAATCATGACGCTCGGTTAATCAATTGTTTCAGCAAAGAGTCTGGGGAAAAATATATCTATAGACTCAACCGGAAACCTTAAAGAGACTGGGCCTTTTATAGTGTCTGACGCTAATACACCCTTTTCCAGTAATGATGCCAACACTGTTCTACCCGTCCGCTCGCCTAGTCCTGTAGTCGCTATTGCGTCCCCTCGGGCAACTTCTCCGTTATGCCAGACGTATTTTAAGATATTGAGCGCCTCGCCTCTAATTTCATGAATCTTTATGTATTTTTCTAACCTGGACTCCATTGTATTTAAATCGTAAAGACTATCCATAAAAGTCACTTGGTCAATGCATATATCAATAAACCAATTGATAAAATCAGTCAGTGCCCTTTTCGATAGATTACCACAACCATCTAGCTCCCCTTGTCATTTCATATCAGCATGATTCATGATTTGTTTGTAGCTCATGCGACCATCAAGTCCTCTGGATAAGCCACGAGATACTGACCACAAACCACTCGCGCCTATACCCGCATAAAGCCCCATCGCATGACCCATTAACAGGCTAACTCGACCATTTCCATCGGGGAAGGGATGAATATAGTTGAATCGGTGATGTGCCGCAGCCATAGCAAGGATCCTGCTATTCATCCTCATTGGTTGCATGCAATACTTTTGTTCAAAATACGCCATAAATTTCTCAACTACCTTGCTGCTTGGTGGTAAATGTTGACCGACTATAACG
>SESC01000938.1_pt1 | contig 10001 bp, 14 predicted proteins | sample 3171431 | NCBI WGS metagenome assembly SESC01 (sample SAMN06051868, study PRJNA518727) | freshwater metagenome | biome: subpolar coniferous forest; feature: holomictic lake; material: water; isolation source: holomictic Lake 227, 8 m depth | place: Canada: near Kenora, Ontario | collected... | reverse complement strand
TGGGTGGTTGTGGAGTTCGGAGACGCGCGGTTCCGATGCTGCCTACTTCGTTTTCTACTATGGCATCCCTAGTTGGGCTCCCCGGTCCGGCGGCACCTACCGGGCACTCCCGGTACGCTCTGATAAATGATTATTCGGTCATTTGATCCTTTGGTTATTTTCTTTTATCGGATACAGGGCGGTGCCCTGTTCGCTACAAAAATTGTGACTCCTGGTCTTTGACTTATGGTCCAATATTAACATCTTCCCCTCTATCGGTGACACCGGCAGGATAATAAAGAGGGTCACTATTTGAAATAGCAATCATCACTCCAATGTCAGACCGACCGTTGTGTTGTTGTGTTCTTCGTAAGACACGCTCCCTACAACTTTTGTTCCCTGCCCAGCTTAAACAAACAAATCCGCCACGAAATCCCATTCAGCTTACCTGCCATGAAAAAGCTCATCACATCTCTCCATATAGCGATTCACATCAGCCTATGCTTTAATAACGAAAATCTCTTTTCTGTCTTGTTATTCTTAACCCCAATGGCCAGAGCCTTCTTCGTCCCAACAACTACGACCAGCTTCCTACCCCTGGTAACTGCAGTATAAATTAGATTCCGCTGGAGCATCATGTAATGTGTCATCATGACAGGAATGACGACTGCCGGATACTCTGATCCCTGACTTTTGTGGACGGTAATAGCATAAGCCGACACAAGCTCATCCAGGTCTGAAAATTCATAAGCGACCTGTCTGTCATCGTAAAGAACCGTTACCTCTTGTTCCTCCTGGTTGATATGGAAGATCTTGCCGATGTCCCCGTTGAAAACATCCTTGTCGTAATTATTCCTGATCTGCATGACCTTATCACCAATCCTGAACATCTTGCCGCCTCTGGAAACCCCATCCTCTCTGGGATTCAATACTTTTTGCAGCTCGATATTCAGATTCGTCACCCCGACAATCCCTCTGTTCATGGGGCTCAACACCTGAACCTCATCAACAGGATCAAAACCGAACCTCGCCGGTATCCTTTCCTTTATCAAATTCAAAATAGTCTCCAAAGCCTTCTCCGGCTCCTCCTGCTGGATAAAATAGAAATCAGAGAGTTTATCCTTTGATGTTTGCGCCTCCGGCAAAAATCCCTGGTTGATCCTGTGGGCATTGACAATAATGGAACTCTCCTTGGCCTGTCTGAAAATCTCATTCAATTCAACGACTGTAATCTCTCCCGATTCGATTATGTCCCTCAAAACATTCCCAGGACCAACAGAGGGCAATTGGTTCACATCGCCAACCAAAATCAATGTTGCACTGATAGGGACCGCCTTTAGGAGATGATGCATAAGAATAATGTCGATCATGGAAGCTTCGTCAATTATAAGAATATCGCAATCCAAAGGGGTCTCATCATTCTTCTGAAATCCACCCTTCTTCATATTGAATTCAAGAAGACGATGGATAGTCTTTGCTTCATGTCCTGTAGATTCGGTCATTCTCTTTGCCGCTCTACCGGTAGGTGCAGCCAATAAAATTCTTGCTTTAACGGCAGCGAAGATTTTAAGGACAGCATTGATGATGGTAGTTTTCCCTGTACCTGGACCGCCGGTAATAATCATGACCTTATGTTCGACAGCTGACTTGACGGCTTCAAATTGTTTTTCTGCCAAAGTAATTGACAATTTCTCCTGAACCCACGGAATGGCTTTGTCAATATCCAACTTTCTGATCTTCTGGGATGCCTTGAGCAGTGACTTTAATCTTCCTGCCGCTTGGTTTTCTGCCAGGTGGAAATGGGACAGATAGACTGCTTTATGATCAAGATAAGGTTTCTCATCAATGGTAATCTTATATTCAGCGGCAAGATTCAGGATGGCTTTCTCGATTACGCAAGCATCGATCTCCAAGATAGTTTGAGATTGCTCAATCAGTGGCTGTTCCGGGTAATAGACATGCCCCTGATCCGCCAGTTGATTCAGAACATAAAGAACTCCCGCTTCAGCCCTGACCAGAGAATCTTTGGCGAATCCCATCTTTTCAGCGATCTTATCCGCTGTAATAAATCCGATACCGAATATGTCCATGGCCAACCGATAAGGATTTTCTTGGACAATCTTTATAGCGGCATTGCCATATTGCTTGAATATCTTGGCCGCATAGCCGGAACTGACGCCATGAGTTTGCAGAAAAATCATGACCACCCGGATCTCTTTCTGATCCTGCCATGCCTTCTTTATTTTGCCGATGCGCCCTACCCCGATGCCGGCTACTTCAGCAAGTTTTTCAATGTTGCTTTCGATGATGTCCAGAGTGTCCTTCCCAAACATGTTGACGATTCTTTTGGCCATGACCGGCCCTATCCCTTTAATCAAGCCTGAGCCAAGGTATTTCTGAATCCCATAGACAGAGGCAGGCGTCGTCGTTTGGCAGAAGACAATTTTGAACTGCTGGCCGAATTTCGGATGGTTGGTCCATTCGCCTTTCATCTTGATGATCTCACCGGGTGTAGGATTGATAAGGTTGCCGACGCAGGTGACGAGATCCTTGTTTCCATAGATCTTGACTTTGGCGATTGTATAGCCTGATTCTTCATCGAAATAGGTTATACGTTCTATCAGACCTTGGAGATCTGTGAGGGCAGTTTGTTTTTGCATGTATGGTTCATTCCTATTGATCTTGATGATTTGTTTTCCCCTTTACCTTATCACTATTTGGATCTATGATGCATTCCAATATAAATCAACAATTTCAGGTGCAGATTGTGATCCGGGCCACTTCCGGCCCTTTCAACCTGAGACCCTTGACGTCCTCATTGTACCATTGGACCTTATCGCGAATCGCTTTGAAATCATCTTTTTCCCTGTTCACCTAACTATGAGGGTCAGTGGCGATTCAAATGTCGCATCCTCAATGACAATGACCGAGAAACCACTCCTACCACCCCGTCTGGAAGTAATACAAGTGTAGAAGGGATAACGGATGAAAAGAACAGCCACGCTTTTAATAGCCGTCATAATGGCAGCGGCTATGCTGACAACAAACACCATCGCTCAAGAAAAGTCAGCCGCTTTTCCGGCCTACGGAACGGGACCGATAGAGGTGCGGCTTTACACCGACTATTTCTGCCCGCCATGCAGGGCCATGAAGCCCAAAGTGGAATCGTTACTGAAAGGGCTGGTATCAGCAAACAAGATTCACCTGATCCTCGTAGATACCCCCATAAGCAGAGAAAGCATTTTCTACGCCAAAGAATTCCTGCGCGGTATCCAAACCTACCAAAACACCCTAAGCAATGCCCTTTTTCTCAAAGATCATCTCAACCTTGCGGCGGCGGCAGGGACGACCGGCCAAAACATTCCGTCGTACCTGACCTTGGCAAGCGTTCAGCGGCAGCCGTCCTTAGATGTCAGCACCGCCCTCGCACGCTACAACACCCTGATTAAACAGGACCAGGTGAGATCGACGCCGACCTGTGTTATCATCGGCAAAAACGGCAACAAAAAAACGTACAGCGGCACGCAAAAGGTTGTCGATGCGCTGCAAGCCATCAGGTAAAGGAGACATATGACGCCGCAAGAACTGTTCGAAACCGTAGAGACAGGGGCGAGCCGCTTCCGTCACGTATTAAATCAAGCCCCCGCCGGTGCGGCAATGATTTCCCTTGATTACCACCTCCTGGCAATCGACGAGGAACTTTGCCGGATTAATGGCTATTTGCCGAAGGAGCTGACCTCCCGGAGCTTATGACATTACCCGACGACCTTGCTGCCTTGTTAGTGCAGCTATCTTCGCGGACGAGGTGTCAGTAATAAGCACGAGGCCCTCAAGTGGTATCGCAAAGCATCCGATCAGGGCTGCCCGTTTGCGCAAAGTTCATCGAGAAATATATTTAGGTACGGCAAAGGAGGGATTGCCGCAGACAAAACAGAAAGCGACAACTGGGCGGATATGTGCTCTGATCACAGACATCACGGTGACTGGTGCGATGCTGATCAGGGATTCGAAGGCACCAATTGTCCTATCATCGTGCGGGACGCAAAAAAATGATCTGTACCGAATGCAAAACAGAATTCACCGGACACAGGGGAAGGAAATACTGCACAGACAAGTGCAGTTATACCGCGAAGGTAAGACGCGAGAAATCCTATCAGCAGCAATACAGAGACAGACATACTTTGGGGAAAACAAATAGAAGTACGAACTCTGCGAATTCTACGGAAAAGTCCCCTGGGATTGAGGCGGAAATATCCACCATCTGCACCTGTCCGACGTGCCGAATACCGCACACAAAACCCGGAAGATACAGTCGCAAGTGGGTAATGTGCGACGGATGCAGCGACAACAGGGAACATGCCATGAACGGATACATGGGGTCGTTGTATTGAACAGATTTCCGCCGCTGCGGGGAAAACGACATGAGAATATGCAGAACAAACGGAAATAGCTTTAACGAGTACCAAATTACTTCGTGCGATTCGTGCGGCCAACCCCTTGATCAACTTTACGATGATAGAGATATCGCTTTGGCATTGTGCCAGAAATGCAACGAACCCGGTGAAGTTGTTGCTTGGATACATCCACCTGAAGTAAGATCGGAGCCGATCCCGCGGCAATGTGACAAATGCTGCGGTCTTAGGGTAATTGATGCATTCATTGTCTAGAGCGTGGAACAGATAAATATTGCGATTCTGATGGTTGTCCTGCATGGGGCATAGCCACGGAAGATCGGTGCAGATGCACAAACCCGCCACCGTTTCTTCCCGTTTATAACTTTGAAGAGAGGGATTGAAAAATGCCAGGCGCTAAAGTTACTTGTACAACGAGCTTCACAATTGAGGGATGGGAGATCATGGATTATTTGGGAATGGTGAGGGGGATCGTCGTCCGCTCGCTTTCCATTTCGCAGGGACTCATGGGCGCAGTGTCCTCTATACTGGGCGGTTCGATACAGGCCTATACCGAAATGTGCGAAAAAACTCGATCCGATGCTTATTCTGACATGTTGCGCCATGCGCAGATGTCTGGGGCGAATGCTGTCATAGGTGTACGGTATGATTCGGCGGCGATTACAGGACGAGATGGAGGCGCCGCTACAGAGGTTCTGTGTTATGGGACGGCGGTGATGATAAAAAAAGTTCAACAGCCCTCCGTGAGCAGCCATGGCAATCAGTCTGAGTCCGGTATGCTTTCAGAACGGCCTATTGAGGGTAAGGATAACTATCGAGGTGAGCTGGTTAATTCTTCGCCGGTAGATAGAGTAGCACCTGTGAGGGAAAATATCGGCAAATGGGAGTTGCCGCGATGATTAGTAGCAAATTCACCTTGGCAGATTGCATCTCAAAAAAATTCCGTGCAAATGGGAACGCCAACCGCCCCTGTCCATTGTGCACAGTGAGGATACCCAAAGAAAGGAGTAGGACCCAATGTTAAAAAAGAGAAAATCTCATGATACGAGTTTAATGGCCGAACTAGTCATTAGAATTGAAGATATTTTATCTGAAGAAAATATATCTCTGACAGCAGAAAAAAAAGCTAAATTATACGTGCATATATATGAGGAAGTAGTAAATGATGACATAAATGCGGAATCAATAGAGGCCAAAATACTAAAGTTACTTCGTCTTATAAAATAGAAAAGATATACATCAAGGGTGAAAAAAGCGGGGGATAATAGATGGGAAATGCAATCGGGAAGAGATACCGGCGAGTCAGCAATGCCTCAGCAAGCGGAGGAAACTTGAATAAAGAAGCAGTAGCGGCTGCTGCAATCCGCAGAGGCCGCGATTGCCTGAAGATGGGCAAATATTCCCAGGCACTCGACCTTTTTGGGGAGGCGATACTGTTCAATCCAGGCAATGCTGATGCATATTATTACCTGGGGGTGGCGTCCGTTGGATTGGAAAAACACGCCGCGGCAATTGACTGTTTTACGGAGGCGCACAAACGGTCCCCTGGTAATGCGCTTTTTCTCGTACACAGAGGGACTGCATACTGTACAGTCGGCCAGTATGAAAGTGCTGTCGAAGATCTGAACGAGGCCATCCACATCGACCCAGGGATAGAGGATGCTTATGCTTATTATACGCGGGCATTCGCTTATTTGAAACTCAGGAAGTATAAACGTGCTATCGAGGACGCTACCACGGCGATTCAGATTAGATGTACTGGAGGCGCCTACGCCTGCCGGGCGGTCGCTCACCTCAAGCTGGGTCAGTATGAGCAATCTGTCGAGGACTCCGAAGAGGCACTCCGGTTGGAACCGAATAATGAGGGCGCACAGCGTTGCCGGGAGACTGCCCTCAAACACATAAAAAGGCTAAAAGAGTATGTAACTTGCTGTGGTTGCAAACACTTCCGCATGTGGAAACCAATAGAAATGTACTGCACGGTCAAAAAAGATGTCGTTGACCCGCTCCACGAAAATCAGCCCTGCTACATAGAGAGGAAAGGACTCAAATGGCTCGACTTTGGTCCTCCTCGCAAAGACCGAAAAGTTGGGGATGCGACTCCTTGACCGCCTCCTTCTTTACATATGGACGTGATCCGGGAAATTCCGTTCCGATCAGTCCCCCTGTACGCACTATACTGCCCCGGAAGGAATACCTGAAGAAAAGAAAGGAGAAACAAAATGATACACGATACAATACACGCCGCCAAGGACTCTGACGAGGCAGTCCGAATGAACTCACATCTCCGCTTGAGAGCGCACAGCGCTGCCAAGACAGTGCCTTCTTGGATCAGAGCCGCACATACAAATAATTGGAGGCGCCGCTTTAGGTACTAAGCCGGATGTGGGTTAAATAAACATCGACAACAAAGAGGAAGAAAATTTCTGATCCCCCTCGCATATCGGACATATGCTTCTGTGTTGCCTTCCAGGTGCAGGTTAAATCAATTTTGGGAAAGATTCGCTGCTGCGAGAATGTTTTCTTACTCGACATAGGTGAGATCGGTGGGGGGACATATCTGACGGGCGGCGATGCCGGACGGGATGCTTCATTTCCCGTCCGGTTTTTTTACGCCCGGAAGTAATACCAGAATTAAAAGAAAGGAGAAAAAATGACACACGGAACAATCCATGCCGCCGAGTTAATCGCTAATCTTCGGAAAGAAATCGACAAAAAGGATGCGGAGATTGCGAGCCTTACCGAACAGATTATTCAGATGAATGCAATCAATGAGGCAAAAGAAGAGATGCGACAGATCACAGACGCAGTAGGTAAACAAATACGACAATTCCGCGAAGACGTAGGGGATTTCGAAAAAGGCAAATGGCACGAAATCATTAGTCTGCTTAAAGCAGCAACAGCGGCAGTCAAATAAGGAGGAAGAAAAATGGTCTTCATGGAAAACTTCGCAAATTCAAGCAAGGAATCAAGCGTAAAGAGCGCACAAGTTCAGGAAATCATAGCTGCTGCCGAACAAGGGAATACCGATGCGCAAAGCCGCCTGGGAGAGATGTATGCCAAAGGTCTCGGAGTCGGGAAGGACCTGCAGGAGGCCTCAAAGTGGTATATTAATGCTGCCGAACAGGATCCAAATTGCCAGTACAATATTGGAATGTTTCACGAGCACGGTGGTTTTGAGTATCGTTCGGGCGAACCGAAGTACGTTCCAAATAAACAAGAGGCTTTGAAATGGTATCGACTGGCCGCTGCGCAAGGCCACGATTCGGCACGCTTCCGCGTTGAGCAGAGCCTTGATCCTGAGTTCCCGCGTCATCTGTGGTCCTGGAAGCCCGGTTTCGGTGAGCCCAAACAATGCTCAGAACCGTCTGTGTCTCTCTTTCGAGCAAACTGATATGCTCAATAAAAACGAGGATGTTAACGAAAGCGGAAGCGAATCACTGGAAACGACGATCAAGAAAATCTTTTACTACAACAGCCTGGATGCAGACACAAAATCGTTCCTGTTGGAGAGCGAAGAGGAAATCGATTTTATTGTTAAGCAGTCAGGGTGGAAGATTGGCCATATCCTTCTCAAGGTGAAGGATCGGTTACCTCACGGCGACTTCGGTACATGGCTGGACAACCGATGGGGATGGACAGACCGCACAGCACAAAGTATGATGAACATTGCCAGGAGCTTCAAAAGCGAAATTATTTCGGATTTGTTCCCGCGCCAGGTTCAAAATCTTCTGGCCAGCACTTCCACTCCCGAATCCGCCATGGAAGAAGCAATCTCCCGCGCCGAGGACGGCGAAAAGCCGACCCATGCCCAGGTGAAGGAACTGGTGGAGGCCAAAAAAGCTATCGCGGGCCTGGAAAATAAAATCGCCTCACTTGAATCTCAGCTACCTACCGAAGTAGTCCTTTTGCAGATTGAGAAGCTCAAAGCCGATCTGGAAACCGCGCTTACAAAACCTGCAAAACTGATCATAGAGCAAGAGCAGGCGCTCGTCGAAACGAACGAAGTCAACCGTAGGCTCCAGGACCAAATAGAAACTCTCGAACAAACGCTGTCAGCTGCCGCAACCAAACCTCCTGAAGTGAAAATTGTTGAGAAGGTAGTCGAGAAGATACCCGGCGATTATGAAAGCCTGAAAGAGCAGCGAGACGCCCTCAATGTAGAGATTGTTACTCTCCAGAAGAAAATCAAGTCAAACACCAAAACTCACAATGACGAGGTTGATTTCAAAGTCAACGCCAAAGTCAACGAGCTGCGGGGGACAATAGCGGAGCGGGAGCACCACTTGGCACAGGTAAAAGGCGAGATTGCCAAATTGTACATCGTCAGAAGTCAGCTTGATAGCGACGTTGGCGACATCGCCGCATCGCAGGAAACGTGCAAGATCGTCAGGCAGCGCCTGTTAGAAATCGCTCTTGCACTTCATAATCTGCTGGACGATCACACAATCCACCCAGACTGCGAGGCTGACATCGAGCACCTCTGCAGCAGTATGGAAGACGGAGCAGCAGATTTCCGCCGCTATCTGAACCAAAGGCCAGGCGGCAAAACCGTGGAGATCCTAAAAGATGGGTATGCAATTGGCATTGTTCGATGACAGGGAAAGCATCATCGCAGAGGCGTCAAAACGTGTCGGTGCGAAGCTTCCCGCAGGCACGAGGATTGAGGATCGCATTGCGCGGTGTGATGCACTTCGCTCTCACGAACAGTTAAGGGCAGCGATCACGGCGCATGGCGGTTATGTGGATCCCGACGATAAGGCATCTACAAGCTTCAAGGGAATAACGATTACCATTAACAAAAATATCAGGAAAGTTTTCGGCAAGCCAGTGAGATCGATGATGAGTGAGCTCGATTTGATTGTTCTCACACGGATTAGAGAAGCGGTTGCCTTGGCAATAGCCCGAGGCGAACGGCAAAGAATGACGCGAATGGACATCAAGAAAAAAATACGTGCAGCAATAGAGAATTGTTACGATATCTATAGCGAATAAAGAAAAGGAAGAAAGACAGTAGAACCGTTCATAAGGTATTGGAATATTGATAAGTCGGAAGTTCAAAACATAACACATCGAAGAACTGTTATCGGAACCGGGTGGGAGTCGGCGAATCAATCTACAGAAATCGGTGTAAATTTTATGGTAGGATTTTAAATGTCTCAATTAAATGTCTGCATGGTCCAGGACGACAAGTATCAATGCTTTACCACTAACCCGAACGAACAGCGGATGTGCAAATACTACTCGGCGTATGCTGATGGCAAATGTTCTTATGAGAAAGAAGGTATCTGTCATCATGCTGTAGCCAGATCGCTGGCAAAAGAGGCCGTCCAGGCTTCGCCGAGGAACGAAAAGCAGTTCGAATAAACTCAAATAAGCCTTTGCGAAGGAATCGGACGCTGATGCGGGCGTTATCGCAAAAAGCCCCCCACCCTTTTCACAGGCAAACATGAGATCGTCGATTACAGGGCATTTTAGAGGATCGGCCTGGAAACAGTCTAACCATAGTGGTCTTGGGCTTTTTGCGCAACAAGGGGAAGCGATGTGAGTTGGTTGATTTGCTTTGCTGCTTTTATTGCTATTCTTTTAATAATAGTGTTGATTTTGCCA
>SESC01000937.1_pt1 | contig 10004 bp, 5 predicted proteins | sample 3171431 | NCBI WGS metagenome assembly SESC01 (sample SAMN06051868, study PRJNA518727) | freshwater metagenome | biome: subpolar coniferous forest; feature: holomictic lake; material: water; isolation source: holomictic Lake 227, 8 m depth | place: Canada: near Kenora, Ontario | collected 2014-07-08... | reverse complement strand
GATGCCATAGGGCTGGAGCGGGGCGATCAGGCCTTGATAGAATGCCGATGGCTGGTCAACGGTGGCCCGGGAGATGGGCGGAGCTGGCTTGCGCGGGGCGGGTTTGCCCGCAGCGGTCGCTGCGGCGGCAGCCTCTTCCCAGGCCTTTAGCAAGGCGGGTTCCTCAGCCTGGTATTTGGCCAGTACGGCGGGGTAGTCGGCAATTTTTTTCTCATGCGCGGCGAGAATCTCCGGAAAATCGGAAGCGAGGCGGGTTTGGCTGATCCACTTTTCCGCCGGGGAACCGCCCCTGGAGCGGTTAATCAGACCGATCGGCACCTGCAACTGGCGGTGCAAATCACGCCCGAAATAATACCCGACGGCGGTAAACTGGGCGGCGGTCTGAGGGGAGCATACCTCCCATTTACCGGTGATGCTGGGTTGCGTAGGGGTGGACGGCATACGGGTCTCAGCGAAATAGCGGATTTTGGGGTAATCCGCCGCCGCCACTTCCTGCTCCCAGTTGACCAAGGGTTGCTGAGGGGGGCGCGGTCCGAGCTGGCGCTCCATGTTGGACTGGCCGGAGCACACCCAGACTTCACCCAGCCAGACGTCGCTCAACGCGACGCGGTTCTTGCCCTCAAAAACGAGGGCGAAAGGACCGCCTGCGGGTTGGGCGGGCAAGCGCACCGACCAACGGCCATCCGCGCCAGCGACGGTGGTTTCGGCGATTTTTTCGGCGAGGCGCACCGTGACTTTTTCGCCCGGCGCGGCCTGGCCCCAGACCGGGATGGGCTTGTCGCGCTGGAGCACGGCATGGTCGCAAAACAACGCGTTGGGCGTGACGTCGGCGTGCAAAGCAGCGGCGAACGTCAATGTGCAGATCAGGACTGAGCGTACGTGTTTATTCAAGGTGATTGGGTTGTTAGTCAGGAAACCATGTGGGATTTAGGGTGCCCGAAGTCTCAAGCGATCAAGCGTAAAACGGGGGCAATTTATTGAATCATTTGGACATCCGCCCGGCGGCTTTCCGGGGTCACTTTCAGGTTCTCCACTTTTCCACCGCGCACCCGGCCCTCGACGATGGTATTCAGCGGGGCGTTCAGTTTGAAATCCACATCCCAGCCTTTCGGCCATGCTGGCATCAGGGTGATCTTGCGGCCTTCGCACTGCATTAACATCAATTGCAAAGCATGAAGGCCGTTGCCGCCGTTGTCTTCGTCGGGCGCATAATCATGGCCGCCCTCCCAAAACGCAGGGAAGCGCAGCTGCTTATCCTGCCGTTCCAAAACGAACGTCACATTCTTACGGGCAGTTTCAGTATCGCCAAGCAGCGCGGCCTGAATTCCGTCCTGGCACCAGCAGCCATTGGTTTTAAAATGCCGGGCGGCAAAGGTCGCCCTTGCCAGTTCGAGATCCGGCTTGCCGAGCCCGAACAGACGAAACGGATAGATGGAATAGAGCTCCGGGTTTTCAGAATTATGGCCCTTGTCAAAGACCTCGGCAGGCAACAGAAGCTTTACACCCGCATTTTCGGCAACCGGCAGCTCGGGGATCTCGCCTTGAAACCGCTGCCAGCGCTGGCGCTGTTCGGGAGTAGTCAGATCGGATGGCAATGCGAGCATGCCCGCCAACACCCACCGCAATCCCGCAATGTCCGGAGCCGGATTCGTTGCCTTCCAAAACATCTCAATCGCGTTGTCATTATCCAGAAAAAGTTTCCCCTTCGGATCGCGCTTCCAATGCTGATCAAAAAACTTCAGCCCGGCATCGGCCACCGGCAGCAAGGTTTTCGTCACAAAATCGCGGTCGCAGGTGAAAGCGAAGTAATCGAGCATCATCGCGCTCAGCTCGAGGATCGGGGTGTAATAATGCTGGGTAAAACCGCCTTTACTCTCAGCCGTAAGGAGATTGATTCCTCCCCAGAACGGTTTGGTTTCGCAAAAGTATGCGCCTTCATGTTTGTAGAAATCCCGAACCGCCTTGGTGTTGTCGGGAAGCATGGCCTGAAACATTCGGAAGAGCGGCTGCATCATGTCAAAGTCGCCTTCCGCCAACATCGGCCAATACATCGCACGGGTATTTTGGAACCAACACTGGCCGCCCCATGCCCGGCAATCGGGACTGTTCATGGACTCCTGGTACACGCCGTCGACCTTCCGTTTCACTTTGTAATCCATCGTGAATATCGAGCCGTTGAACTTGATCGGATAGGCTCCGCGTCCAGCGCAGGCTGAAATAAACCGCTGCAGGTTGTAACCCTGGCTCACCTTTTTTGCATCGTCATCGCCCGACGCAAAAAGCCAGCTTCGATTCCAGAACGCCTGCCACCATGCCTGGTGTTTCGCCCGGGCGGATTCGAGATCGGAATCGTTCGCGATTTGCTTATCCACCGCTGCCAGCCACTCCGCGTCCGAGCCGGTCTGCAAAGTGAGCGGGTAAATGGCGAGATGCAAAGTGCGACCTGGCTTCGCCGACTGAAGCGTGGTGGTCCCAGTGGAAATCAAGCCCTCGCCCTTCATCTCCGCGCCGAAGGTGAGATTCGTCAACTGCGGGACCCGGGTGTTCAGGTTCCGGTAAACCCAGGCAACCCGGTTTTTTCCAGCGTCCAAAACCGAGTCAGCCTGAAGATTCTTCACCGCCACGGGACGAAGCGTTTCAAACGATGCCGTGGCTTGAAAATCTGCCGCGCTTTTTCCCTCCAAATGGATCACCGGCCGGTTGGCGTCAACCCAGAGCCGGAGCGAGATTGCGGTCTTCGGCTGGCCCGCTTCGATCTGAATCTCTCCATTCCGCAGGATAAGCGCCTGGCTGAATGGCGCTCCTCCGGCAAACGGATTTGGATCAAGATGAACCCTCACCCGGCCCACTTTGGCGAGACCGTAATCTCCCGGCACGTGATCCGTCCACGCATCGGTTTTGCTGATGTAAAATAGAAGGTCACCCTCTTTTTCGACCCAGACATTGAGACCGATGTCGCCGTTTCCGAGTGGCATCGAATCGCGAGAATCCGCCCCTGGCGAGGTCCAAACCACATTGAAAGAGTCGATTCCCGCAGGGGCGGTCCACCCACGGGCAATGGAGAGGACTGCAATGCAACTGCCAATGAAAAGGCGGTTCAGGAGGCTTCGCCGGTGTCTTGTCTTCATGGCATTGATTCCTTCACACTGCGTCTTGTAACCTGAAACCCGTCGAGGTATAGATACTGGCCTGATTTCTTTACGATTTTGATAGTGTGGGGGCCGTCCTCTTTCCATTCGTAGTGGAACACGGTCTCTTGGCCCAGTCGTTGGGAAGTGGTGAGTGAGACGGTCTTTTCTAGCTTGTCGTCCGGAAACCTGCAGGGCGATGCCCTGTCCTTCCAATTATATAAATCCGTGGAGGAATACACATGCACGCCCACCTCCGCCTCTTCGACCAGGGTTTTGTGTTCGCCAAACCAGTAATAAACGCCCTGGTGGAACAGCACGCCGCCCCCGTGCGCGTTGATGTGGACGCCATTGTTGTCAGGCCATGGCTGGTCGGGATTAAATTTCGTCTGGAGCGATGATGTCGCGGATGGGTTCATGTTGTTTTTCTGTATATTGAGTCTTGGTCGCTACTTCTTATTTCGTGACAGGTGGGAAAATCTCAAACTCATCAATAGTAGGAGATCCGCTGGCTTTAATGATATTCAGACGAACAAAGCGGGTGGTAACGGTCGGAAATTGATATTCCTTCACTCCTTTAATCGTCGTCCCCCGATGCAATTCTTTCCATTGATCGCCATCTTTATATTCGATTGCGAATTCTTGCGTGCGGGGGAAGCTTTGTTCGGTGACGACCACACGACCGATAACTGTTTGCTGTCCAAGATCAACCTCAAGCCACCCGCTATTGGCATTTGATGCTGCTGACCACCGTGTTGATTTGTCGCCGTCAACCGCTTTGCTAGCAACGAATTCCTCCCCCCAGCTGCTGGAAGCCTTCACGGACTTCCTCGCCGAAAGCGCCGAATTTTCAGGAAGCGGCAGTAGAACGGAGGGCACCGGAAGCTCCAGCACAGGAGCGGGTGCCGAAGTCTTGATCATCTCACCGACTTTGCGGAGCGTGGCCACATCGATGTCACGGAGCTTGCCTTGGTAGTCGGGCCCGACATCAATGGAAAAAATGTTCCCGTATTTAAGGGCGCCCAGATAATCCAGATACAGCTTTTCTGCCGAATGACAGAGATTATCATGTTTTGGTAACGAGTAGAACCAGTTCGCTCCGCCGTTGTGTTTGGGCAGGATCGGATAGGTAAATTCAGCCATTAACGGACCATTCGGTTTGATCGTTACTGGACCTGGCTTGCCCATTTCGCCCAAGCGAATATCCCCTACTTTTTGCCCACTGTTAAATCCAACAAAGCAAGCGGGCTGGATCGACTTTACAAAGGCTACAGTCTCTGAGTGGCTGAGTCCTCCGTCGCCGATCGCATGGTCAAACCAGATGTATTCTATCGGGCCGTATTGTGTGAGAAGTTCGCGCAACTGCTCCTTTTTCATTTCAGGATTCGATCCCCCCTGATTCCCCTTTTTTGGCCCGGGCGTAGAGGGATCGTCCAAGCCGCCCGACCACCTCCATTCGCTCTCGGACTGATAAATTGCGAGCTTGATGCCATACTTGTCACATGACTTCTTTACCTCGGCCAGCACGTCCCGGCCCAGCGGAGCTTTGGTGATTTTTCGATCCGTTGTCTTTGTGTCCCACAGGCAGAAACCGTCATGGTGTTTAGCCAGAAAAAGGATATACCCCATCCCTGCCTCTTTGGCTGTCCTGGCCCACTGGTCGGTATCGACCTCCGTCGCCTTAAAGAAGGAAACATCATTGATACCACCCGTCCATTCCTTGCCGGAGAAGGTGCTGAAGCTCCAACAAATGAACATTCCCCATCGGAGGTTTTGGAGTTCGGCGACACGCTGTGGACTATTCAGCGGCGACGTAGGGGTTGCCTGTGAGTCAGCGTTCGCAGCGAAAACAGTATTCGTGAAGGCCGTTGCGGCCAGCGTCAGGAAGAGGAGAATGGATTGGCATTGTGTTTTCATGGTATTGTTTCCTTTGCACTGCGTCTTGTGACCCGAAACCCGTCGAGGTATAGATACTGACCTGATTTCTTTACGATCTTGATGGTGTGGGGGCCGTCCTGTTTCCATTCGTGGTGGAACACGGTCTGTTGGCCCAGCCGTTCGGGAGTGGTCAGCGAGACGGTCTTCTCCAACTTGTCGTCAATGTAGACATCCGCCTCGCCAGGGGCGGTGAATGTCTCGACCAGGAAGTCGATCGCATGGCCGGTGAACGATAACGACGCCGTCGCTCCATTTTCCGGGCTCACCTGCACATCGCCATTGAGGTCAGGAATCGCCGATCGCATGTCATTATAGTCCCATTTTCCAGTGTAAGTGATCTGCGGGGAATCGTTGTTCACCAGATAAACCGGCGGCGGCGGGATGTGCTTTTTGATGTCGGCAAACCCGGGCTCCAATCCGGCTTTTTTGATAACCGCCGCTGCTGCCTCCGGCGGATTGTGCAGCGAGATCTTGTCGTTGTTGTCTTGGACAGTGGTGCGGGTGCCTTGGTTATTTTGATAGTCTTTGTCGCGAAAATTATGATGGACGTCGATATCATGAATCGAGTCGCGCCACATGTAGATCCAGGCCTTTCCGACCTTTGCGACCACATTGCCATGGATCTCCATGAATCCGCTGCCTTCGTCGGCATACATGCCCTGGCCGTGATCGCCATGGTGGATGTAGTTCCCGGTCCAGACGGTTTTGTGTTCGGCATCGCCCTGGTTGCCGAGGGTGTAAATGCCGCCGCCGTCGTGCAGGACCTTCATGTAGAACCCGACCGCGTTATTCGAAATCGTGTTCTGGAAGCTGTAGCCAAGATTGCTCCAGCCCCACCCGACCGAGATGCCGGTATAGGGGCAGTCGAAGACCTCGTTGTGGTCGAGTATCAGTTTGCGCGAAAACCCGACGCAGATGCCGATCTGATCCTCAAAATCGACCCCCGGCCTTTCAATGTAGTTGTTCGCGATGAGGTTGGAATCCGTCCAGTTCTTCGGGTCGGTCTCGCTCGCATCGTCGAATTCCCCCAGGAAAATCCCGTTGCCGGAAATGTCGTAGATGCAGTTGCCAACGATCGCGTTATTCTGAGGCGCGTGGCCGAAATCAATCCCGGTGCCGCCCATGTGTGCGACGACGTTCCTCTCGAAGCGGACGTTCGACGCGTATTGAAAGGAGATCGCGCCATCGGTTTTGTGGAGGCCGGGCGGAACGTTCACCCAAACGACGCCGGACTGGTTATCGGCGTAGCCCTGGTCTCCGCTCGGAAACAGCCAGGTGGCGTGCTCGAAGGTCAGCCCGCGAAACTGGAGGTTGTGGATCCGCCGGTCGGCACTGGAACCGCGGGCGTCGATGAGCTTTTCCAGCTTGGCAAGCACGGCGGTTGATAGGTCTTCGCTCTCCTTCAGGAGATTTTCCCGGGGGATATAATAAACGTAGTTTTCGGTGCGATCGAGATACCACTGGCCCGGCTTGGTGAGAAGTTCGAAGGCGTTCTCAACCCATTCGACCTCATTCATCTGCTGGCTGCCAAGCCCGTGGAGCGGGTTGCCGGGTTTGGGAGATTTAGAGGCATTCAACCAGCCGGGAGTTTTCATATCCACACGGGCAGCTTCCACTGGTGTCGGCGCGGGGACCGGGGCGGGTGTCGGTTCGCCCGGTTTGGGCTTCGCCTGCGGCTTGGCCTTGGGCGTGAGCGTGTCGATCTTGATCGAGGCCACACCGCAGCGCAGATGCTTCCACGAACTGCGCGAGACGATCTCAATATCCGAGGGATTGCGCCACTTGGCTATCGATTGATCCAGGCACCCCCAGCCGGAATCGATTTTAAACCAACCCTTCGGCTGAATCTCGCCGCGCGCTCGCTCGGCGCGAACCCCGTTGACGTAAAGCTGGCGCGACTGCGTCCCTGCTGGCACCTGCGCGCGGTAGATGTTTTTTTCCTTATCGAACAACGTCCAGTTTTTTAGGGCCAGCCCCCCGCTGAGGACCGGGCGGGCTCCGGGGGCGGCCTGATAAATGATATCAAAACCGTTGTTTCCCGAATCGTGGACCGTGTCGGTTTCGAGCAGCTCCAACGGTTGCGCCATCCGATAGACGCCGCCAGCTAGCTGCACCACGATGTCCCCGGTCATCGTGCCATTGATTTTTCGCACCTTGTCTCTGGCAGCGAGAAGCGAGCACGGGGAAGCCGGTGAACTCCCGGTCCCCGTGCCCTCGGGGCTCACATAGATGGTCGATTCGATCGGGTGCCCGGCCGCCGACAAGTCGCAAAGCGCGGCGGCGAGAAGCATGGGAGGAATAAAGAGCCGGTTCAGGTGATACATATTGGCGTTCGGTGGGAATGCGGGCGGCGGAGCCTGTCAATTGACGCAAAATGCCATAATTCGCATGGTATGGCCGGTCTTGCTGGTTTTGTCTGATATCCGCAGGACCACCCGATGCTTGCCCGGCTTCAAGTCGGTTCCCAGCATGACGGTCCACGGATACTGATACCCACCGCTGTAGGAACCGAATAGATTGATGGAGCGGGCGGGCTCTCCATCCACACTCACTTCGACGATGCCGGCATCAGGACCAGCTAGGACGAACGCGCCGATAGCGGTTCCTTCAAAGTCCACGGTGAGTTCGGCTCCCGGTTCGGTGGCAGAAAGCATCGGAACGGATTTCCACCGCGGCGACATCTTGCCAGGAAGGGTGTTGAAATCGGGGATTCCATACGTCCATTCTTTGCTGGCTTTCGCTTGTTGCACATCCAGGAAATGACCGGAAAAATAGCTCGATGGATCCAGTGTTTTTTCAGGCATCACCTGCGCGACGGGTTGGGCGGTCGCCGGCAGCGGCGCGGTCCAGACGCGATTGAAGAGTTCATCCATCATCCGGGCGATCAGCGCCTGACCAACCGGGCCGGGATGGACGCCGCCATATTGTTCAAAGGTCATGGTTCCGGCGGCGATCTCGGCCGTCATTTCCTTGGCCACGTTGATGGTCGGCACCTGGTAATGCTTGGCGACCTCATCGTGGGCGGCGATGGAGACCGGCTGCTCCCCTTTTTGAAGCATACTGATGATGTGTCCATTCACCATGAACGTCATGACGATATCCATGTTGGGATTTTGCAGCCGGGCATGACGGATGACGCCCTCCATCCCGCGGATGGCATCAGTCCGACTGAGGTGCCCGTCCTGATCATCATTGACGGCGAACTCCACGAACAGCAAATCGGGGATCCCATGCTGCAGGACATCCCGCTCAAGACGGAACGCGCCGGTATGGGAACATGTGGAACCGATGCCGGCGTTGGTGAAGGTGAAAGCGGTGTTGGGGAAACGCTTTTTGAGAATCGCCTCAACCATCGGCCGATAGCCGGCCGCCTCGGTGATCGACCCGCCGAGGAAGGCGACGTTGCCGGTTTTTTTCTGCTCAAACTGAAGGCGGGAGTTGTTCAGATTGCCACGTACCTGGATGTTGTCGCCGAAGGGGGGGCTGCTCTCGGCAGAGAAGGTCAAAGTATTTGCCCCCAAGACCAGCAGGGTGCTCAAGGCAATTGTCAGGAATGGTACCGGTTTGTGGTTCATGATCATTCCTTTTCGTTTCCACTGTATTGTTTGACCAGCAACTCCGCCCCTCTGTGGATTTCGACCAGGCTCCTGTTCCCGGCGTCGGCAGTGAACTGTATCGCGTCAGTCTGGCCGTCCCATTGGAGGGCCGCACGCTGCCGGGCTGCGTCGTAAACGATTTTCGGGAGCGGCTCGCCGGATTTGAATGGCAGCAGCAGGATGCGGTAGGCAACCGACTTGGCCTTCTGATTGATGGTGAGCCGGTCGAAATACTGCATCTTCCCGTTGCGGTCTTTTGGCCCTTCGATCCTCTTGACCTCGAAAAGCGGCGTCTGCGGGTCGCCGCTGCCGTCCATGCCCAAGGCGCAGACGAGCAGGAGCGGGTCGCCCGGCTTGGGAGCCAGTGTGGGCTTGGACGCGTTTTCCGTCATTTTGGGGTCGACTCCGCTGGAGGCCAAGGCGAGCATGTTGGACGGCAGTCCGGGCACGTCGGCCTGCCAGACTCCGCCGTTCAACATGCCGAACCACTGGTAGAGGTGGTCGGCATCGTCTTTTTTCAGGTCGTCGACCACGAAACCGTAGGGATGCGCTCCTTTGACCAGTCCGACGCTACGGAAGACATATTGCATGGGATTGAACGGGGCGCGGCTCGTCGGGATGTAGTTCCCGTAAGTGTAGTTCGCACACCATGGACGGAGTTTGTAGCGCGCCGTGCCTGCGAATATCTTCATATTCATCGGAGAAGGCTCCAATTCCCACGGCATCGCCTTGAGTTCGTCCGACCAAACTTGTGGCGGCTGTGTGTTCCAGCGCCATGAGTAGGCGTAAGTCAGGTCGGCGGCACCGACCGAGGCGCTGGCGGCAAACTTTGAACCGAGGTAGGTGGCCGCGCCGTTGTAGCCGTTCGGCCCGCCAGGGATGTTGGTCGGCGTGGACTCTCCATCGACCTGCACCAGATTGAAATACTTCCCGGCATACTCCTGCTGCAATGGCGATTGCATGAACCAATCCACGCCCAAAGCGGAGAAGTGGAACATCCCGGCGTCGGCGTGGGGGTGTCCCGCGCCTAGATAATGGTTCGGACGCACATCAAGAGCCTGCTTGATTAGGGATGCCGTTTTCTTGGTCATGACTGCACGAGGCGGATGTTGAGAGGGAGAGGCAAGAACAAGGCTAGGGAAGACATACTTGCCGTCATTGGCTATAGCGCCGTAAGCCATGAGCATCTGAATGGGAGTCACAGCCATGGATTGCCCGAATGACATCCGTGCCTTGGTAAGCGCATCCCACTTTGCTGGAGGATTGATCAGGCCGGGAGATTCATACTGGAGGGGAATGCCCGTGACTTCACCAAATCCAAAGCGGTGGATCCAGTTGTTGA
>SESC01000932.1_pt1 | contig 10043 bp, 10 predicted proteins | sample 3171431 | NCBI WGS metagenome assembly SESC01 (sample SAMN06051868, study PRJNA518727) | freshwater metagenome | biome: subpolar coniferous forest; feature: holomictic lake; material: water; isolation source: holomictic Lake 227, 8 m depth | place: Canada: near Kenora, Ontario | collected... | reverse complement strand
AGGTAACCGAGTACCTTGGAATTATTGTGATCCAGGGTAGCTGTTAAAAACCTTATAATTATTTTCTTTGTCAAAACTGACCACTTTATAGGCGTCTTTTTTGCCGCCCATTTCCATGCCCGGTGTGCCTTTGGGCATACCGGGAACGGCTATCCCCGCTATTTTTGGTTTGGTTTTTAGCAGGTTCATGATGTCATTGGCGGGTACATGACCTTCAATAACATAACCGTCGACGATAGCGGTGTGACAGGAGGCCATCGCGGCCGAGACACCGTATTTATCCTTAACTGTCTGGACATCATCGGTAACGATATCTTTGACCGTAAAGTTGTTGTTTTTGATATGTTCCAGCCATTTACCGCAACACTCACAGCTTGGGCTTCTATAAACAACCACAGCAACGGATTTGCCGGCTTCAAGGGTTTCGGCTTTTATAGGACCATTAAGAACCAGTAAGCCCAGTGCCAACATACTGTTTAATACTTTCATAAGTGCGTTCTCTCGTGTAATTATTGATGATAAGCAGGGCTGTAGGCATGCACAGCATCGACCATTGCTTTAACATGCTCCGGATTCATGTCGGGCAATATACCGTGTCCCAGATTAAAAACATGCCCGGAACCGGCTCCATATTTATGTAAAATGGATTTGACTTTTTCGACGATAATTTCAGGTTGTGCGTAAAGAGCGACAGGATCCATGTTACCTTGTAAAGCAACCTGGTCACCGACTCGGGCGCGGGCTTTTTGTATATCGGTCTGCCAATCCAGACCCAAGGCATCATAACCGGCGTCGGTCATCGCTTCCAGCCAAAGCCCACCGCCTTTGGTAAATAAAATGGTGGGGATTTGTTGTCCATCTATCGTGGTTTTAAGCAAAGCTCTGACTTGTTTGGCGTAATACAAAGAAAATTCGCTATAATCTTCGGATGTTAACATTCCGCCCCAAGTATCAAACAACATGACTGCTTGAGCACCGGCCTCAATTTGGGCATTCAAGTAGGCCGCTACCGATTGCGCCAGTTTATCCAGCATGATATGTAACAGTTTGGGCTGTTCATACATTAAGCTTTTAACTTTTTGAAAACTTTTGCTGCTGCCACCTTCAACCATATAAGTTGCCAAAGTCCAGGGACTTCCGGAAAAGCCGATTAAAGGCACACTGCCTTGCAATGTTTTTCTGATTAAGCGAACGGCATCAACCACATAACGTAAATCAGTATCGGGATCAGGAATGGGCAGTTTTTTAATATCGGCCGCAGTTTTAACCGGATATTTAAATTTAGGACCTTCGCCTTCAGTAAAATAAAGCCCCAAGCCCATCGCATCCGGTATGGTTAATATGTCGGAAAACAAAATGGCCGCGTCAAAATCAAAGCGACGCAGCGGTTGCAGAGTCACCTCACAGGCCAGTTCGGGATTGGTACACAGATTTAAAAAGCTGCCGGCCTCTTCCCTGATTTTTCTGTATTCGGGTAAATATCTTCCGGCCTGACGCATCATCCACACAGGTGTGTAGTCAACAGGTTGTTTTAAAAGAGCTCTGATAAAGGTGTCGTTTTTTAATGCAGTCATTATGAAGGTTTAAGATAATGTTTAAAAAAGATAAGTGTCCACGAAAAAAATCTGATTGAAATGTGCTGGTGTCTGGCAGTCAAGTAGTCATGTAACCTTAAACTGTCCAGCCTTAAGTAGATATAGTCTTTCAGAAATTAAACTTCCATTACATGAAGTTTGGAGCACATACGGATAACATCCCTTAAAGAGATGGTATCCGTTAGCATCGAAATTATTTATCTGAAAATCTATAGCCGAAGTTTTTAAACGTTTCGGTCGGGGTTGCAAACCCCGACCGGCATTGGCGAGAACAAGCGTTTCCGGCATCGTTATCGTGGCCCCACTAAATTTTTCATTCATTTAGTCTCGCCACTTTCATTGCCGACTGATTGTTCAACAACCGGAGCAGGCGTTCGCTTAAGGTTGTATTCCGAGGCACTAAACCACTGAGTGCCAAGGGCTATAGCAATTAATCCCAGCACGGCAGCCACCAAAATCCATAGCGAATGGTTACCGGGTATGGCTTCGTCCAGCGCGGGGAGTTTAACGACCATTAAGCCTGGAATACCTTGAGTTTCGAGATAAACAGCGGCTATCAGGGTATCATCAATCTCATTAAAAGCGACAGGGAGACGGGATTTAGTCGCTAAATGTTGTAAAAATTCACCGCATTGTCGTTCTGACAAGGGCGGGATTTCAATTAAGTGACCGGCATCAAGCGCATTATCCGAGCTGTATTTATCATCCAGCTCATCATGCGTTAACACAAAAACAACCCGTAAAACCGGATTGTTGGCGGCATAGTCAATGAGTGTGTTTATCAGTCCGGGCGCTAACTGCCCTGCCTCATCAATCATTAAAATAATTTTCTTGTGTTGCTTTTCAAGCCCCCGAAAAGCACCCGATAAAGCGTTAAGCGTCAAGTTATGCCGGTTGTCCTGCTTAATAGCCTGAACCAGCTGTTTCTGAATCGTTTCGATGGTTAACTTTACCGTGCCTTTTACGGGACAATAAAGCCATGAATCAATCTTGCGCGCTTGCAATACTGTTAAAAAAGTTGATTTACCGATACCTTCAGGGCCGCAAACAACCAACGCTTGTCTTGAGTTAGCCAGCAAGTGGATTAATAATTCCAGCTTGCGGGTTCGTTCCTGAGTCATCAAAGACTGCAAGCCCCTGTTTTTCTGAGCAGCCAAGGGCTTGTTCATAAGATACGTTAAGGTATCATTTCCTGCCATAAGTGTTAAGCGTTTGTATTAACAGGTCTTTGTCTACATCAATGGGCAGGGTGGCGACACCGATTTTTGATAACAAAATCAGCCTGATTTGACCATTCACATTCTTTTTATCAACGGCCATTAATTCTAAAAATCGATCTGAATCCAGTTGTTCGGGTGGATGAGTGGGTAACTTGCATTTTTTAAACAGCGCGATAATTCTGTCGACCTCGGCATCCGTTAACCAGCCTTTTCTTCTGGACAGATCAGCCGCCTGGCAGGTGCCTATCGCCACGGCTTCACCATGAAGATAAGTGCCGTAACCTGCGCCTGTTTCAATGGCATGACCAAAGGTATGGCCTAAATTTAAGGTTGCCCTGACACCGGTTTCAGTTTCATCTTCAGAGACAATCTGGGCTTTATTAAGACAGGAGCGCTCAATGGCATAAGCCAGTGCTTGCTTGTCACGGGCCAATAAGGCGTTGATATTAGCTTCCAGCCACTCAAAAAACTCGAGATCCCTAATCAAGCCATATTTAATAACTTCCGCCAAACCTGCGGATAAATGTCGGTCATCCAGGGTATCCAACACATCGGCATCGGCGATAACACATTGTGGCTGATAAAAAGCACCGATCATGTTTTTACCCAAGGGATGATTAACGCCGGTTTTGCCGCCTACGGAAGAGTCAACTTGCGCCAATAAGGTGGTGGGTATTTGCACAAACGCAATGCCGCGCTGATAACAGGCTGCCGCAAAGCCGCCCATATCACCAATAACGCCGCCACCTAAAGCAATCAAGGTCGCATTACGGCTAAATTTACTTGTCAGTAATTTGTCAAAAATATGCGTGACCGTTTCTAAAGTCTTAAATTGCTCACCATCAGGCAATATGACGGTTTCAACAGCAAATTCCTGCAAGTTTTTTAAAACCTTGTCAAGGTACAAAGGGGCAATGGTGGTATTGGTTACCACCATCACTTGTCTGGCTTTGATATGTTGTGTGTAAAGTTCGGCTTGGTTTAATAAACCGGCACCTATATAAATCGGGTAACTACGGTCACCCAACTCTACCTGTAATTTTTTCATGTGTTTTAACGATTGGCCGATCGGTATTCTTCCAGGATATGACTAACAACGGCTTTGCTTTGCATAACGCCGGTATCAATTATAAAATCCGCACAGGACAAGTAAAGATGCTCACGTTGGGCGAACAAATCTTCTATACGCTCTTTGGGATTGTCTGCTTTTAACAAAGGCCGTTGGGTATCCCGACGGGTTCGTTCCAATATCCGTTCTACTGAACATTGCAGATAAACAATAAAACCGTTTTCTTTTAAGAGCCGGCGGTTTTCGTCGCGTAAAATGGCACCGCCACCGGTAGCCAGTACGATGCCGTCTAATTCCGTCAGTTGCTGAATCATTTTTTGTTCGCGATCTCTGAAGCCTTCTTCGCCTTCAAATTCAAAAATAGTGGGAATATCGACTCCCGTACTTTCTTCAATCGCTTTGTCACTGTCGTAAAAAGGGACGGTCAGTGATTTTGCCAACTGGCGACCTATCGTGGTTTTTCCTGCGCCCATAAGGCCCACTAAATATATATTTTCTGATCTTGTCATCAAAATACCGTGCTGGTTTAAAATATCCCGTTAAAGGAAATTGTTGCTGTTTCACAGTCCGGCTGGGGACTGTCGTTTAAGATAATCACTTTATTCACTGGTCTTTATAATCGACTAAACGCACTATCCATCAAACGATTATCACGCCATGAATAAAGTCGGGCCTATCGGTTAAAACCAATAGGCGATACAGCACACCTTTAATACCCAAACAAAAAGGGGGCATTTTAGTCGATAAATAAGGTATCCTTCATAGAAGCTCAAAAGCAGTTGACACTTTTTTATCACGAAAAATGCTAATAATCTCTGTAGGTCGGGTTAGGCGCTAGCCGTAACCCGACCTACGCGACTTTAACCTGACTTTTTAAGCGCTATGCTACATTATAAGGTTAAATCTTAAAAAAAGGGCAGGATTATGCCCCTTTTTACCGCAAGAAGAAACTATCAATTGCTTGCCGTGTTGGCATTAACAATTTTTGGCGTTATAAAAATCAATAATTCCTTCTTTTCATTCAGTTCATCTGTTCTCTTAAACAAGAAGCCAATGCCCGGCAAATCGGCGAGAAAAGGCACTGCATTAGTTGTATTCTGTAAATTCCCGTCAAAGACACCGCCCAGCACAACCGTTTCACCATCCATCACTTGTACAGTTGTTTCAACTTGCCGTTTTGTAATAGGTGGCGGACCACCACTAATTGAATTCGACGGACCTGGCTCATCCTTGGTAATATTCAAATTCATGGAAATACTACCACTGGGCGTTATTTGCGGCAGAACGTCAAGCTCCAGTAATGCATTTACAAATTGAGTATTGGCAGCGACTCCTGTTGTACCACCAGAAAAATAGGGTATTTGCGAACCTTGGAGAATCTTCGCGGTACAACGGTCAGTGGTCATTACTCTTGGATTGGATACAATTTCCCCATTGCTCTGATCCTGCAAGGCTTGTAGCTCAAGGTTCAGTACATAATCAGCGCCCCGTGCCAAAGTCATGCCTAATGCGCCGTAGGGGTTGGAAGCCGGAAGATTTACCAGTGCATCATTCACGATAGCTGTTCCATTGATACTGCCGCTTGTACCACCCAATGTATTTACCGACCCCACAGGGAGTCCCTGGCCGTTTGTAAGCCCTCCAACATGAATACCCGTTCCTGCAACCCCAAACCTGACCCCCAACGTCTTAGCAAATCTATTGCTGGCAATGACTATTCTCGATTCAATCATCACTTGGCGAACCGGTACATCCAGCTTACGAATCAGTTTCTTTGCCTCTTCTAACCGTATTGTAGTTTCGCGAACAATCAGGGTATTGGTTCTTGCATCAACAACTGCGGAGCCTCGAGAAGAAAGAATTTTAAATTTTTCATTCTGTGCGCCTTGTGTTTTTCCTTGTGTTCCGGTTTGAGTTCCGGGTTGAGTTACGGGTTGTATTCCGTATGGAGCTCCGGATTGCACTCCTGCTTGGGTTCCAGATCCAGATACGCCTTTTGTTCCACAAGTACCCATTTCTCCCGTATCCAGCCCATTTAACAGGTTTCTAAAATTTTCGGCTTTGGCATAATTTATTTTGATATATTCAGTTACCAGCGGATCCAGTTGTTCAATGACGGTCGCAGTCTCCTGTTGCTTTTCTTTGTACTCCTTAATCTTACCGACAGGGGCAATTAACGTGACGGTACCGGATTCAAATTTCTCCAATCCCTTGGTCATCATAATAAAATCCAGTGCTTCATCCCAAGGCACATCATCCAGTTTTAAAGTAATCGTTCCGTTGACATCATCACCGGCCACCACGTTTTGTCCGGTAAACTCGGCCAAAATGGCGATAACGCTGCGTATGTCAATTTCCTGAAAGTTTAAAGACAAGCGGTCACCTTTATATTTTTCCCGTACTCTGTCCAGCGCGTCTTTTTCTTCAATGCTTAAGGGTCGAAATTCAATCGTCAGCAAGCCTTCAGACTGAAACAGGGAATAATCATAAAGCTCGTTTTGCGTGGTCACCGTCACCGTGGTTTCCTGTTTTAAAGCGACGGTATCAATAAACTTGATCGGGGTTGCAAACTCGGATACATCCAGTCTTTTCGCCAGGTTTTCCGGCAAGCGGGTGTTTAACAGGTTAATGACCACTTTGCCACCCTCCTGTTTGGAGTTAACCACGGTGTCGGGATTGGCCAAGTAGATCAGTATACGTCCTTCACCCTTATCGCCCCGCTTAAAATCAAAGCCGCTAATAACCTGTTCGGGTATCAAGGTTGCCACCACGGAATTCACATTTTTCTTGGCAAGCGGCATTTTGGGTTTGGCCGCAACGGGTTTTAAGTTGGTAGAGATCATGGTTTTTGTACGGTTTAGCGTCAGTAGTACTTTGTTGCCCGCCACTTTGGTTTCAAAGGGTGTTGCTTCAAGCAGGTTAATGACCACACGAATTCTATCCGCCGCTTCCGCGATATAAATAGTGCTCACTGCTCCTTGGTTTACCGGAATCATTTTTTTTGCCAGCGCATTGGTAACACCAACAAAATCCAGGGCAATCCGCGCCGGATTATCCGTTTTAAATACTTTAGGTTGAACAGCCGCTCCATTCATGTCCAGCTGTATTTGTAATTTGTCGCCGGAAAGTGAAGCGAAGTCTATTGCCGTAATAGCCAAATCACCGGCGTTAACCCGTGTGCTTTGGCATAGCAACAAAAACAAGAGCGGAAAAAACCCTAAAAAATACCCCACTTGATTTAAAACAATACTGCTTTGCTGAGTCTTCATTGCTTATTCCCAAAATCACTCTGTTAACGCTAATGCTGTTTGTTGCTCACGCCATACGCCCGGCTTGTCTGTCACTATTTCCATGAGTTCAATTTTATCCAGGCTGATACGAATAATTTTTCCGTAATTTTTCCCCATATAATTACCCGTTTGAACGCGATGAATGCTGCCGTCACTGGCTTTTACCAGCCCCCACAAGTTTGATTTCATTTTTATGGTACCGACCATTTTCAAGTCTTCTAAAGGCAATATCTCCAGTTCTTCTTTGCGACGGGTAAAATCAGGCTTTATTCCATTTCCTGTTGCTGGTGCCGGTGTTGCATCGGGCTGTTCAGGTTGTGCCAGTGGTTTAAAGGGATCACGCAGACCTGTGGGGTTAAATATAAAGGTTTCAACACCCTTAATTTCAGGCAATGGCTGTATTGCTCCTTTAGGAACCGCTTTTACTTTTGAGATATATTGCTTTAAATCGGCAAAATCGTCAGTGCCACAACCGGTTAAACAAGCCAAAATAATGGCACAACCGAGGGGTAAATAATGTCGATTTGGGCGTCCTTCAGTTTTGCCCGAAAGTTCTGAACAGTTGAATTCATAAAACGATGCCGGTCGGGGTTTGCAACCCCGACTGAAACGTTTGACGGCTTCAAGCACTTTCAAAACGTGAGTAACGGGGTTACAAACCCCGTCACGCTTCAGTAAACAGTGTCGGTTTATACTTGAAAAAAATAAGATAGGGCAGGTCACTATTTTCTATCCCGTTTCTTTTTAGCCCCAGTGCCCGCAGAGGTTTTATCTTCCTCGTTGTAAGTCTTTACCACTGCACTCATCAGAAGTTCTCCAAGCTTGCCTTCGGGGGTAATTTTGACATCGTGCAGGGTGACAATTCTGGGTAAAGAGGCCAAGCCGCTCACAAACAACCCCAGCTCTTCGTATTTCCCTATCACCTGTATATTAATCGGTAACTCTGAGTAAAAGTCTTTTATGATAGACGCTTCCGGCTTAAACAGCCTAAATTGTAAACCACTCGCCAAACCTGTTTGCGAAATATCAACCAACAGGCTGGCAACTTCTTCTTCGGTGGGCATTTGCCGGATCATTTTATCCAATGATATTTCAATTTGTTTTAATTGATCCTGATAATCCTGAAGATTGACGGCTTTTTTTTGTTTTACCTCAAAATCGGTTTTTAATGTCAACTCTTTCTGCTCGGCTGTATCCAGAGTTTTTAGCTGATCCAGTGTGTCAAAATAAATCCCGGTACTGACGACAGCAATGCAAGCAAAAAGTATGATTGCCATTTTAACGGGTTCAGCCCAGTTTCCCGCCGCATGAATATCCCAATTAATTTCCGACAGATTCATGGCTACCTCCCGTTTCAGTTTTAGCGCTTGGCTTTTCTTGTGTAGCATGTAGCGTAAAATCACTTAACTGTTCCGTACCCGATTTGTCGGTTGACGGTTTGTCGGGTGATCTAATCACTGTCAGTCCTGGTGTTTGCAGCCAGGGCGATGCTTCTATGGCTCGCATAAATGCAGAGACTCTGGCATTGGATTGAGACTTGCCCTCAAAAATCAATTCTGACCCGGTTTGCGTGAATTGGGTAAGAAAAACACCGTCAGGTGTAGTCTTGGCGATTTCATCAAACAAATGCACAATCTCCGGGCGACTTTCTTGCAGTTTTTGAATAAGATCTATTTTAGCCAACAATTTGTGTTTTTTTTCTTCAATGTTCTTAATATCTACAATTTTACTATCCAGTAGCGCAATTTCGCTTAACAGTAACTGGTTTCTTTGTTCCTGATAGGTGTTTAATCCAGCGATATAGGTATGAAGCAAGCCCATTATAATAATACCCACCAAAGCCGATAGCGCGATGGCATTTAAAAAATCTTTCTGCTTTCTCTTAAGTAGCTCTTCTCGCCACGGCAGTAAATTAATTTTTGTCATTAATCAAAACTCCTTAATGCCAAGCCACAAGCAATCATCATTGCCGGTGCGTCACGGTATAAAGCATCCGGGTTTATTTTATTCGAAAAAGTCATATCTATAAAAGGGTTGGCGACATAAGTGGGTACGCCTAAATTGCTTTCAACCAATTTATCAACGCCTTGAATGGATGCGCAACCGCCCGCCAGAACGATGCAGTCAATGGTTCTGTTGACACTTGAGGATACAAAAAACTGTAATGATCGTTGAATTTGTTGAACTATTGCTCTTTTAAAAGGGCCAAGTACATCTACGATATAGTTTTCAGGCAATCCGCCACACCTTTTTCCCATACCGGCTTCTTCGTAAGAAAGTCCGTATCGACGTTGAATTTCTTCGGTTAATTGCTTGCCGCCAAATTCCTGTTCCCGTGTATATATAGCGCGGCCATCATGCAATATTGTTAAGTTTGAGATAGTTGACCCTATGTCGGCAATGGCCACTGTTTTAGCGCCGGTTGAGTTTTTAAAAGGGTCGGGCAGTAATTTAAAAGCATTTTCCATAGCAAATGTTTCAACATCGATAATGCTGGCTTTTAACCCCGCTTTTACTAATGCCTCAATCCGGTCATCAACATTTTCTTTTCTGGAGGCCACGAGTAGTACATTAACCAAATCAGGATTAGTTTCATTTATCCCTTGTATTTCGAAATCGAAATTAACTTGATCAAGCGAAAAAGGGACGTATTGATCCGCTTCAATTATAATTTGATCTTGCATCTCAACATCAGACAATGCGCTTGGCATAGTGATTATTTTTGTCATTACGGCCGATCCGGAAACGGCAACCGTCGCTTGATTTAGCTTGGATTGGGATCGTATTAAAGCAATTTTTATAGCCTCGGCTATCGTATCGACATGGGCAATATTTTTCTCAATAAGTGGAGCTTGATGTAAGGGGGCTA
>SESC01000930.1_pt1 | contig 10054 bp, 9 predicted proteins | sample 3171431 | NCBI WGS metagenome assembly SESC01 (sample SAMN06051868, study PRJNA518727) | freshwater metagenome | biome: subpolar coniferous forest; feature: holomictic lake; material: water; isolation source: holomictic Lake 227, 8 m depth | place: Canada: near Kenora, Ontario | collected 2014-07-08... | reverse complement strand
TATTTTTTGTGGGAGCCGCTTTAGCTGGGTATACGCGGCGAACTTTTCATGCTGACAACGGGGGGGGATAAAATTGGATTTTTATTTGTATACATCACGACGGTTGCCAATTTTTACAACAAGGACGCACAAAATTCCGTCCTGTATCTCGCAAATTATCCGATGCTCACCTACTCGGTAACGCCAGAGATCGCCAAGAGGGCCGGTCAATGCCTTACCTAAGCTGCGCGGATTTTCAAGAGCCGCCAAGCGTTGACTCAAGAATGTTGTCATTCGCTTTGCCTCGACTTTATCAAACTTCGACAACTGTTTGGTTGCAGTTGCTGTTAATTCAATCCGCCAGACCAAGAGAATCCTCCACTTCATTCAATGTGAAAGTCTTCTCTTCACCTTTCTTAACTCGCTCTAATACATTAGCAGCCAAATAGTAATCTTCCATATCCTCAAGTCCACGTTCGATAATTTCACGCAAGTAAAATGTTTTTGTGCGACCAGTCTGGACAGCTAGATTGTCAAGTCTTTGTTCAACTTCTGGTGTCAATCGAATTGAAGTAGGCATATTAAACTCTGTTGAATAAAGTCATTAAATACATGTATTCAATATATCACAGTCCTTGATTTAATGTGCCTTGCAAAATCGACTATAAAGCATGCCCGATTAAGGACTTGTAAGGATTTAGTTAAGGCGCAACAGTGACTTTTTGTACAGGTGTATACTCACCATTCGCATCACCTTTATCCCACCATCTTAACCGATACTCACGTATCTCGGGCGCGGTATCAACCAGCAAAGCCCGTTCATCGTACCAAGGTTTCGTTACTGCAATACCCAAAACCTCCCACGGACCACCATTACGGCGACTCTCAACGATCACTCCACCATGATTATATTTGGTAAAGGTCAATTTAACGCGCTCAATGGTAGGTCCACGTTCTGTGGTCACGGTAAAATCAGGCACATCAGAGTCAGCCGTGCTCTGAGTACCTATAATACCTACATCTTTACCTACCACCAGGTTATAAGTCGCGACCATTTTAATGCGCTGAATCAGATTAAATAAGCGCGTCAAAACACCCGGCAACACCAGCACAGGCTCCGGATCAAAAACCACATGGGCGGGTAACGCCACCAGCTCACTACCTGAACCCGTCCTTATCAGCGCTTTAAAAGCCGAAGCTTCCATTGCATTTTTCCGAACGGCGGGGCTCCAGCTCTGTACCAGCCAGATATAAAAATCAATATCCGCCAGGGTACTGGCAATATCATCGAGAGAAAAGTCAATCTCCATGCGATGAGCCGGCAGCTTGGTGCGAAAATGAGCCAGCCAAACACAGCGTTCGGCCTCACTTATTAAGAAAACAACATAACTGACTTTCTCAATGACCACAGAGAGAACTTCAGACCTTACGCGCACTTATAAAAACTAATCGTGATCCGTCCCTGGTGCTTTGTAGGAAGCTATAATACCTAACTTGAGATGCCTAACACCTCTTTTTAACTCATCGGGTAGCTGATATTACCCAGTAGGGTGCTAATAACACGCCTGTGACAAGCATTGAACTGGTTGAAGGCTGCTATTTTTGAAGGCTATTCACCCACTATCACTAAAAATAACACTCACAATCAAGCTCAACAACCTGATGCGGCCTTCTTCACCACTATCAGAACAACTAAAAAAGGTGGGAGTATTACTAATACCTTGCAAAGTATTAGTAACTCCTCGGCTATAGGCCCTATTTTAGATAAGAGATAGTTATAAATAACTTTATTTACAAGCTAACTGAGAAATCCTTACGATTGGTTGATAGGTAACGAATATATTAATTTTTGGGAGTGATGTAGTCTTCCCGTGTGCTATGATTCAATGATCAGTAAATACTTTAATCCTTATGTAGACAAGACTGGATGCATTTAATATATGGCATCATTCATGCTTCATTTTTCACAGAACTAAACAACACATAGCTGAAGTGCCATGAAATCAATCTGGAAAAACTATAAAACTGACATTGCTTACGATGAACTGATGCATTCAGAATTCCAATCTCGTCCAGTGAGTCATCGATTATGTCAATATTTGGATTCACTCAAAAAGGAGGACATCGACAAAAGAAAGATAGCAGCAGAACTGGCTATTATGGAAATGGGCATCAGCTTTACTGTCTATAGTGATGAGGGAAACATAGATAGGGCTTGGCCTTTTGACATCATCCCACGCATTATTGCCGCTACTGAATGGAAAATCATAGAAAAAGGCCTAAAGCAGCGCTTAACAGCCTTAAATTGTTTCATCAGCGATGTTTATGGCGAACAGGCTTTTCTTAAAGATGGCAAAATGCCTAGCGAGATTATTACTAGCTCCAAGAATTTTCGTAAAGAATGCATCGGCATGAAACCCAAGCATAATGTCTGGGCTAATATTTGTGGCACTGATTTGGTGCGTGACAAAGATGGCATTATGTATGTTCTGGAAGATAATTTACGGGTCCCGTCAGGGGTTTCGTATATGTTAGAAAACAGAGTTATTACAAAACGGGTTTTTCCTGAGCTTTTGCAAGACATTGATATTCTGCCCATTGACGATTACCCTACGCATTTACACGATATGCTTACGTCAATTGCACCTAAACAAGATGGATTAATTACCTGTGCCGTTTTAACCCCCGGTATTTATAATTCTGCCTATTTTGAACATGCTTATTTAGCGCAACAAATTGGTGCGCAACTGGTAGAAGGAAATGACCTGGTAGTCAATGATGACAATTGCGTCTACATGAAAACAATTGAGGGTCTTGAAAGAGTCGATGTTATCTACCGACGTATTGATGATGACTTCCTGGACCCTGAAGTTTTTCGTAAAGACTCGACACTCGGTGTACCAGGCTTAATGCGTGCATGGAAAGCAGGCAATGTGGCTCTTGCTAATGCTCCGGGCGCCGGAGTTGCGGATGATAAAGTAGTGTATGCCTATGTCCCTGAAATGATCCGTTATTTTCTCAACGAAGAGCCTATATTACCCAACGTCCCTACTTATTTATGTAGCAACAAGGATGATTTTGATTATGTGCTAGAGCACCTTGCTGAATTGGTTGTAAAACCAGCCAATGAATCGGGTGGTTACGGTATGCTTGTTGGACCTCACGCAACTGCAAAGGAAGTTGAAAGCTTTCGGCAGATTATTAAAAAAGATCCCCGCAATTATATTGCCCAACCCACACTTTCAATATCAACCGCACCAACTTTGTGCAAAGGAAAGCTGGAACCGCGTCATATTGACCTGCGCCCTTTTATTTTACAAGGAGAAAACACCTTCGTTACTGCAGGTGGATTAACTAGAGTGGCCTTAAGAAAAGGCTCACTGGTTGTAAATTCATCGCAAGGAGGTGGTAGTAAAGATACCTGGATTATTAATATGGAGGACAGCTAATGTTATCTCGCTCAGCAGAACGCCTGTATTGGCTCGCCCGTTATCTGGAACGTACAGAAAATATAGCCAGACTGGTTAACGTACACATGAATTTATTAATGGATCTGCCCAAAGGTGTTGAAATGGGTTGGAGACAGTTAATCTCGATTAATGCCTCAGAGCAAGAGTTTTACAAGAAAAACAATGTTGCGACTGAACGTAACGTCACCCGTTTCCTACTTGCAGATCAGACTTATCCAGGCTCTTTATTTTCTTCATTAACGGCTGCCAGGGAAAACATCCGTACCTCTAGAGAATTATTACCCGACGAAGCTTGGGAACAAGTCAACGAAATGTATTTGTTCGCAAAAAATAATTTAGAGACGGTGGCTAATCGTCGTCAAAGAGTTATTTTTCTAAATGAAATACTGAAAGGATGCCAACGCTTTACGGGCTTATTGTCTGGCTATATGAGCCACAACCACCCCTATAGCTTTATTCGCTTAGGCAGAAATATTGAACGGGCTGATATGACTAGCCGTATTCTTGATTTAGCGTCTTTGCTACTGTCAGAATCGCGCAGTGACGAAGTTCGCCAATATGAAACCATTCTGTGGATGAACATATTAAAAGCATTAAATGCTTTGCTTATGTACCGTCAACAGAAACACAATCGAGTGAATGGAGATGATGTTCTTAACTTTCTTTTACAAGATACGAATCTACCCCGTTCCGTTATTTGCTGTATCTCAGAAATTTCAACTTGTATCAACAAACTTCCTAATAGCCATGTACTACCGGCTAAAGTTAATGAACTGGAAGCTTATGTTAAATCTATTGATTCCGAAAATACCACCCAGATACAACTACGGGGCATACTTGATGATCTACAGAATAAACTGGGCAGCCTGCACAATCAAATAGCTGATAACTGGTTTCTGATTTCAACGCCAGAATAGCAAAGTTTAGATACTGTCTTAAATTAAGCCATCATGGACATATTATGTGTCCATGATGGCCAATGCATATAAATCGAATTAAGATTTATAAAACCATTCGAATGAGTTTATTTGATTTTTTATCTAACGCTGGCAAAGCCGCAATTGCCTCACGCAGTTTATTTTCCCAACTGCGTCTAAGCTGCAACATATAATCATCGTCATCATCAAAACAATAATATTCATCCAAGCTATAACTGTTTTTACGATAAATCAACATTTCTACTGGCGATCCGACACTCGCATTACTACGGATGGTTGAATCCATAGAAACCAGACAGCAACGCGCTGCTTCATCAATCGACGTATTCAACTTAAGAAAACGATCCAGGATCGGTTTGCCATATTTACTTTCACCGATTTGAAGGAAAGGCGTATTAGCTGAACTGGTAATGCTATTACCCTCCGCGTATATCATATAGGCGCCATGTGGATCGCCGCCAATCTGACCCGCAAGAATAAAACTAGCCGTTGGATTAAAAGCTGATTGACCCTGTGAGCTTTTATATTGCTTTTGTTTTTCTACACTGACGTGACCTAAATAATCTGCCGCTTCAAATAAGCTTTCAACATTATTTAAGTTGATCGTTGCATTTTTTAGTTTATCACGATGTAACTGTTCTAAAACAGCTTGGGTTGTCGCTAGATTGCCTGCACAAAGAAGCACTATCTTGCGATCACTTGTTGTTTCAAATGCATGCATCTTGCCATGTGTGCTCACATTATCAATACCAGCATTAGTTCTTGAATCTGAAACCAGAATAAGTCCTTCATCTATAGAAGCTGCAATACAATAAGTCATGAACTCTGCCGTTATTAAAAAGTTATAATATGCTAATTATCCAGCAAATCGACGCGAACGTCCATGCTATTCAACAAACAACCTGATCCAAACTGATGGAATATAGACACATCGGCTGCATCGCGTCCAAAAGCAATAATCACTCGCCCCCCTTTTAACTCAGCTTGTGTGGGGTCAAAAGTATACCATTTATCCCCCACATAAACCTCAAACCAGGCATGTAAATCCATTGGCTGCAGGTTATATAAATAGCCTACAACCAGTCTAGCTGGAATACTGATGCTGCGACATAAGGCTATTGCAACCTGAGCCAGATCCCTACAGACCCCATAACCACGGAGATGTACTTCGGCTGCAGACATTGGAAATTCACTAGAGCCCGGAACATACTTTATGGTATCTCGAACCCAATCGTTAATTTTACTCACTTGATCATAACCTGGAAGACTATCAAACGTTATTTCTCTTGCCAGGTCACCAAACCGGTCAGATTCACAATAACGACTGGGTAATAAATACGGTAATATTTCATTAGGAAGATAGTGTATCTCAACAAAATAATTTCCAGGGGCTGCTTCAACCTTGTCTGCCACAATAACATCTGTCGAGGTGTATATCAGAAAATTTCCGACCGGTACTCTTATGCGCTGCAACGAATTACCAAAGCTATCAACACTTTCTATCATGGGCGTTACTGGCTTGATAATATAAACCTCTCGATTAATCCATTGCTGAATACCTCTATACGGCCGTAGCATTAAAATCAATACTGTCGTTTCAATAATCTGAAATCGAAGACTGCAACTCACCCTCAATTTCATGAAGCTTAACTTCCTGTAAATATAAAAGATATTACAACCGAATTCATCTTAGACACCAACAGATTCGATTTCTTTATAAGCATGATTTAACCAGATTTTAACTCGCTGCCTTTCAAGTAATCCCAAGGCATCCACGCTTTCAAGATCTTTATTTTTTGCAGCCCAAAAGCTATAACTATTATTGTCAATCTTAGTCATTACAGGCGCATGAAGCCGCTTCAAAGTCATCACCTTAGCATCAAATGCCAAAGCACGCTCTTTGACCCCTGAAAACTCTAAAATATTGAAATGCTCATCACGGATTTGATTTTGCACCAACACATAGTTAATTCGAGTATTAAACTGCGTCAGCAATTTATTTAATAAATCGACCGAATCCTTGCCAGAGTCCATTACATTCCAATAGGTGATAGTAATACCCAATTCTTCTGCCAACTCTAAAACCCCTGATTCATCTATCCATTGCGCTAACGCTTGATGGGTTTGTGCCGCTAAATCCACTAGAATGCGCTGCTCGGGCTTTTCTGCAGCAACCTCCATAATCGCATCCAGACTCTGATAATTATCAATGATTGTTGGAGAAGCATAGTCGGTATAAAAGCGCAATAATGACCCATGCGATTTATCGGTATCAAAGCCGATAAACGGGATTTGACGGTCAATCATATATTGCGCTAATAATCGCGCAACAACCGATTTACCTACTCCGCCTTTTTCTCCGCCAATAAGATGTATAGTAGACATGTAACCTCCATTAAAGTAAAAATTAAGATGTTTGTAACGATTTAAAAATAGTAAAACTTACTCAATCCTTAACACATCGACTGATACGGACAAGACGTGCTGACCACCACCAAAAGCAATGCCCTTAAGGGGTGTTACATCTGAAAAATCACGTCCCCATGCTAAAGTAATATGCTGATCAAGAGGAATGGTATTATTTGTTGGATCAAAATCTAGCCAACCCGAATTAGGGATATAAACAGAAAACCAGGCATGCGAAGCATCAGCACCAGTCAGTCGCTGCTTACCCGGTTCGGGCAAGGTTTCAACATAACCACTGATGTATCGGGCAGCTATTCCATAAGCCCGCAAACAGCCAATAGCTAAATGAGCAAAATCCTGACAGACACCCCGCCGAAAATTCAGCACATCTGATAAAGGAGTTGCTATTGTGGTAAACGTTGGATCGTAAGTAAAATCATTGTAAATACGCGCCATTAAATCATGAACGACATCAACCAATGGCCGATTGGGTTGAAATGAGATTCGCGCATATTCAGCAAGTTCTGGGGTAACCTTAACCATAGGCGAATCCAGAAGAAATTGCTTGGCATCAAATAGTTCTTGCGCATAGTCCTGGTTTTGCCATAGAACTTGACTTTGCTGACTTTGCGACTGTGAGAGACCTTGTAGCGGTAATCCCTGTAAAATATTGCGGACCGACTCCCATGCTATCTGATTAAAGAGCTCTAATACATTTTGTTTAGGGAATATAGTCACTTCACTGATAGCGGTCACATTCAATTTGGTGTGTGGTTTCTGAACAGCGAAATAGGTCACACGATTACCAAAATAATCCAGGCGCTCCTGAAAATCAATAGGCTCAGGCGTAATATCGAAATAACTCGTATGACAATGCTGACGCCAAAAGTTTCTGGGTTGCAATCGCGCTTCATTCTGACATAACCCAACTGGCTGACTGTAATGATACAGCGTACTATGCGTAATTCTGTATTTCAAAGTTCATCCTCAGTGGATTTATGAGCGATTAATTGCGAAGTTTGAGAATGACTGAAGTAAGCGTTTGCAATACTCTCAGAGAGTTTCCACAACAAAGCGGTGGTATCGTAAAGTAATTTCTCAAAGTCAGCATAAATACCCTCTTCTTCGCCCGTTTTGGTTAATTCAAATACATTACACAATCGTAGATCAGTGTAAGCTTTTAAAATTAACCGCTCCTCTTCACTGAGCTGGCTATTAACCTTTACTCTGGGTAAGGCCGCGATATGAATAGATAACTCATGTAGTTGATACGCAACTGACCTAGGATGCGTCTCATCCAGTAATAATAACTCCAGCACTAACGGTAACTGTATATATGACCGATAACGACGCTGATAAATGGTTAAACTATCGGTTGAAACCAATACGGCTTCGAGCACCTGGTTTTGTAAGACGTCTTCGTGGCGTAACGCCAATGTGGAACGCATTAAGGCAATAAGAGCCAATGCACGCTCTAGCCTACGACCACTATCCATCATTAACCAGGCCGCTTCTCGCGTCATGCTTTCACTGGTTAAACCCGTAAAAGCAACAATGCCAGTAATTAAATCGTCTAAGTGATTGGGCAATTGGTCGGTATTAATTTCATTACCAATAACCCTTTGCTGCCAGCGCCGTTGGATGTTATCAACGCTACGCCAAGTATCTTGTGACCACAAATCCCGAATGCTAAAGGCCGCCTGGAAAAATGCCTGAATATTAGCCGTGAGAGAACCTCTTCTGTAAACATCTTTTACGAGTGACAGTAACTCCGGCACCGGTGAGTTAAGCAGTTCTTCCTCACACGTTATAAATCCGGGATATGTTCCTGTTACTTGCGTGAAGGTGCGTAATAATACTCTTAGACATTCGGTATCAATCGAATCTTTCGATTCATTAGCCACTCTATATTTAACCAATACTGTACGTAATAACCTGGTTACCGCTTCTGTACGCTCAAGATGCCGACCCACCCAAAAGAGATTGTCCGCTGCACGACTGGTCAGTGGTTCAGTGACGGCATCAATCAGTTGATTACGTTTAGGTTGAGTCCATAAACTCACTGGCTTATCGGGTTCAGGGGCTAAAACCCAGGTGTCTTTACTAATCCCCCCCGCCTGATTTGAAACAACAAAGTTATCTTTCTGGCGAGCAACACGGGTTAAGCCACCGGGCATCACTTCGTAATCATCACCAGATGCCACAAGAAAATTACGCAAAACTGCATTACGAGGCTCGATTTGATGATCAATAAAAGCAGGCAATGTAGAAAAGCTAACTCGCTCCTGACCAATAAACAAATGTGGCTTAGCTAAGATTTGACTCCGTAAATCGTCTTTTTCCTTGACACTTAAAGCGCCTCCAAACACCCCCTGATTACCAATACTGCGATTGATGGGCTTAATAACCAGACTATCAATATTTTGCAAAACAAACTCACGCTCTCTTCGTTGCCCACACCACCAAGTGGCTATCGAAGGCAACTTTAGATCTTCATTAAGATAATGACGCGCTAATCGAGGTAAAAAGGCCAATAAGGCTGGATTTTCTAAAACACTGCTACCGAATGGATTGGCTATTGCAACATTACCTCTTCGAACGACTTCAAGTAACCCTGCGACACCCAATTTTGATTCGCTACGAAATTCTAATGGATCACAAAAAGAATCATCAACCCGTCTTAAAATAATGTCGACCGCCTGTAATCCGGCCAGTGACTTAAGCCAAACACGACCATCACGAACTGTTAAATCACCACCTTGTACCAGGGTATAACCCAAATAAGCGGCTAAATAAGCATGCTCAAAATAAGTTTCATTGAGTGGTCCTGGCGTCATGATGACAATGCGAGGATCTTCTTTATTATTGGGTGCGATATCAACAAGCCCCTTATGCAGGGACTTAAAAAAACCTGACAGACGATGAACCTGTGTTTCACGATAAATATCAGGCAATACTCGCGCCATCACTGTCCGGTTTTCCAGGGCATAACCAGAACCAGAAGGTGCTTGTGTTCTATCATCCAAGACCCACATCAAACCATTTGGCCCCCGCGCAAGATTGGCAGAATAAATGGTTAGATGTCGCTTTTGATTTTGCAAAGCACCGACGCAAGGATGCAAGAACCCTTCATGCCCAAACACTAACTCAGCGGGCAGTAGTCCTTTTTTTAAGAGACTCTGTTTACCGTAAATGTCTTTTAAGATTAAATCCAGCAGATCAGCGCGTTGCTTTAGACCTGCTTCAATAACCAGCCATTCT
>SESC01000926.1_pt1 | contig 10095 bp, 4 predicted proteins | sample 3171431 | NCBI WGS metagenome assembly SESC01 (sample SAMN06051868, study PRJNA518727) | freshwater metagenome | biome: subpolar coniferous forest; feature: holomictic lake; material: water; isolation source: holomictic Lake 227, 8 m depth | place: Canada: near Kenora, Ontario | collected 2014-07-08... | reverse complement strand
GCGGGGCGCAGAATAATTTAGTGAAAAACGGAGATTTCACAGACGGTGCAAAAAACTGGGGAGGCTCGGGGAATGGAAAAGCCGAGATCAGGAAAGATACTGGGAGAGAGGGCGGAGGAAGCCTTCTGATTGCCAATCCCGATGAAAAAAGAACTGTCAGGACTCAAAGAATTGTTGCTCCGCCGGGAGTATATAATGTGAGCGGTTATGTGAAGTCCGACTCCGTGAACACCGCTGAAATACGCCTGATCTTTTACAGCACTTCTGACGACAAATACATAATCGGCGGAGAGATTGGAGTCGGAACCATTTCGGGAAGTTCGAAGGATTGGAAACGGCTGGAGGCGAATGTAAACGTCAAAGAGGGGACATATTTCAATCTTTGGCTTTCAGTGTCGGGCACGGGGAGCGCTGAATTCAGCGACATAAAAGTCGAGGCCGGGGAAAAGAAAAACGGTAATCTGCTCAGGAACAGCTCTTTTAAACAGTGCTCCAATCCGGATACGCCTGACTATTGGGGGATTTTGGGAGGATTTCAATTCCGTATCCCAGACTGGGACACGGGCAAATATTTCTCAATCCAGAGGGATGTAATTAGTCCAGAACCCGGTACTGACGTGCTTAAACTTTCCGGGAGTGCTGAGAGAAATATGTTTTTAGTAAGCGCCATCTATATGCAAAAATTTCCAGGAAAATACACTTTCTCACTCTATGCGTGCTCGGAAAAAGAATTAACTCCGCTTGAGTTTGGGTGGATATACGGTGGATTCGCGAATTCAAAACAAGGGATTTCAGTCGGTAAGGAATGGAAAAGACACAGCTTCACTTATGATTTAAGCGAGGTTGATGCCGCAAAAAACATAAATCTCTCATTTGCCGTCATTATTCCAAAAGGAGAGTCTGTCTTCATCGCGGCGCCTCAACTAGAGAGAGGCGAGACGATGACAGCTTACTCCGAGTCTCTCTTTGACAAAAATATTGGCGCTGCGTGCAAAGAGGATAAGAAAGTTCCGGTGAATACATTCTCAATTCCCAAAACTAATTCCGCTCCGCTTCTTGATGGCCTTTTGAATGATGAATGCTGGAAAACCGCCTTTAAGTTCGGGGATTTTGTCGACAATGGAACGGGGAAACCGGCTAAAACCGGAACCAATGGTTGGATATGCGCTGATGAGGACAATATTTATCTAGCCTTCCGCTGCACCGAGCCTGATATGGGGAAATTCACACTGCCACCTCCTAAATACCTTTATTCTGGAGACAACCTCGAGATTTTCATTCAAGCCGGCATGCCTGGCAACACATATCATAGGCTCGCAGTCTCTCCTTATAAAAAACAGGACTCCTCTATTGGTTTAAACGGCGTTTGGAACATTGGGGAACTGGATATCGGTGTCAAAAAAGAGTCTGACTGTTGGATGCTTGAAATAGCAATTCCCCTGAAGAAATTAAAAATAGGGGACAATTCAATGTGGGGGTTCAACTTCGGGCGTTTCTGGAAGGATGTCACAAACCAATGCGAGGAGACATCTGTCTGGAACGGCCCGAACGGCTATCATAACGCCAAGGCTTTTGCCAGTGCCAACGCTCTTTCCGCCCCCAACACCTCGCCCGAATCAACCTTGCAGGCATTTTCGGAACTAACGCTTTATCCCACAGGTGTAAAGCAGATTGTTTGCAAAATATCTGGGGCTGAAGCTTTCGATCGCCTGACTGTAGCCCTCCGTAACCAATCAGGAGCAGGGGGATTGGAGGCGGAGGTTAACATTCCGCCACAAGGTGGCCTGACAGCCATTCCGGCTGAAAAATTTAAGCCCGGCAATTATGAACTTGTGGCAAAAGGGTTCAAGGCAGGCAAAGAGGTTGCGTCTTTTATGGATTCTTTCAATATTTCTTCAGGAAGGGAACTTGTCGGACAGAACAAGTTCCTGCGCTGTCTTACAATCGGCGGCAAGCCCTTCTTTCCAATCGGGTTTCTGAAGGAGTTCTATGCGCCTGATGAATTGAAGGAATCGCAGTATGCGGCGATAAAGGAAAAAGGATTTAACACAATTATAGCGATTTCGCGTAAAGGCAACGAGGCCTTGCAAAAAGGCGACATTGACGGTGCGGCCAAATATTTTAAAGAAAATTTTGACATCATCGCAAAACAGGGTTTTAAAATCATTTGGTGGTTACATGCAGGGGTGCCCTCCAAAGATCTGGTTCAGACATTGGCTGCGGCTGAAAAAATCGAAAATTTGATTGAGCGCTTCAAAGATTACAGCGGCATAATCGGCTGGTATGTAGCGGATGAGCCGGACAAGGCAAACGTCTCCGATGAAGCTCTTCAAAAATATTACCAGACAATAAAAAAATCCTCTGCGGATTGTCCTGTTTTCATCAATTACAACTGGTGCGGCATAAATGAAGGTTCCTTGCCTGTAGGCGGACATGGCAGCACTGACCTGATGTTTCTTGATGTTTACCCATTCTCCGATTGGGGAATTGATGCCCCGCTCGAAAAATACGCTTACTCCACGTGGTTGGGCAACAAAATTGCGGCAGAACGAAGCCGAACTCAAATGATGTGGCTGCAAACTTATGGATACTGTGATGGCTTGCGTGAGCCAAATGCGCAGGAGTATGAGAACATGGTTTGGCAGTCTCTGATTTTCGGCACACGTGGTCTGGCGTGTTTCACGGAGCGACCAATGTCCAAAAGCCTTTGGGAGAGGGAGGGGGTAGTCCACGCCAAAATAAAAAAAATGGAGGGCATAATGTTCGCCAATGATTTCAAGGGAATCGCATCTCAGAAAGCTGTCAAAGTCGGAGTCAACCACGCCATCTGGTCAAGCGGGGGAAAATACTATCTGCTTTTTGCCAACCAGAAATATGAGAGCTTCCCTTTTGTTATCGATATCAAGACTCTGTGTGGCAGAGAGTTCAAGACAGCAGAAGATTTTTTCGGAGGCGATAAGATTGAGATTAAAAACGGTATTTTAAATATCCAAGCCGCACCCGCTGCGACTGGGACATATATCATTTATTAGGTTTTTTTATTGCCTAAAGGAAGGAGGGGGAAAGAATGGAAAATATTTCAAGAAGTCAACTTTTTAACACTGAACTATATACAAGGAGGTTTGAGAAAATGAACAACTATCAATTTGAACGAAAAATGCACGGTTCGGGTATCGGGTTGAGCTGGGAAAAGGAAACGCGGAGCCCGGTTGGTTTAAGTCGCAACATGTTGATGATTAAGGTATTTACAATGACTGAGCTCCTCGTGGTAATAGCGATTATAGCAATCCTTTCGTCAATGTTGCTCCCGGCCCTGAATAAGGCCAAGTCCACAGCCATACAGATTAACTGTACCAGTAATTTGAAGCAGTTATACACAGGATATTTTCAATATAACACCGACTATTCCAGGCAGCCGGCGTTTCTTTTTGAGGAAAAACCTTCTTCAAGTACTAAAGTCCTTAATGGGGAATACATAAAGATGGTATCTCTCTGGCAAGGTTTCGGAAAACTTTACGAGTGTGATTATATAAAGGCAGGACGTGTCTTTTATTGCCCAAGTCCGACAAACACTCTCAGCGATGGCACAACGACCTATGAGAAATCATGGAAGCCGACAAGCGCAAACACACAATGCCTGAATAACTACTGGTCGAGATGGTGTGAATGGACATATTATCAGGAAGAGGTGTCAACTTCGGGACAGATGAAGGCAAACCTTGATTCAAATTCACCTGAAAGATGGCTTGCGATGGACAACTATGGTTTCGGTTATGTAACTTCCCCGGATTATTGGCTTCCTCATAAGGGAAGTAATAATGCTGGCGGATTGAATATACTTTTTGTAGGAGGGCACGTCACATATTTTGTGAAAAAACTACCCGAAATCAAAAATCAAGGAGCGCCTTCGAGTCTTGCGGCAAAGACATTCGGCAACTGGAGCACTCCGTAATGCGAGTAGTGAAAGGACATGAGAATATCGTGATGAAAGATGGCAGCAATATAACTGTTCTGGATAAGTCAAACACTAACCATGGGATTGCTCTGCCGATAATCGGAATGACGCATGCTGAGCGCAAGCGTTGGTGGCAGGAGGCGCGGTTCGGCATGTTCATCCACTGGGGCCTCTACGCCATTCCGGCATTCGGCGAATGGGTGATGCACGAGCGCGGCGTAACGATAGCGGAATATGCGGAACTCGCAGCAGTCTTCAATCCCAATCATTATGATCCGAGGGCATGGGCCCGCCTTGCGCGGGAAGCTGGCATGCGCTACATGGTGCTCACCACAAAACATCATGACGGATTTGCGCTTTTCGACACTGGGCATTCGGATTTCAACGCTGTGAACAGCGGTGCAAAACGGGATCTGTTACGCGAATATGCCGATGCCTGCCGTGCGGAAGGGCTCGGGGTCGGTTTCTATTTTTCGATTGCAGACTGGCATCATCCGAATTGTCCGCTCCTGGGATATAACGGGGAGAAGCTGCGCCAGCTTGAGCCCCATGCCCGGAATCCAGATCCGGCATTGTTTGCTGAGTACATGAAAGGGCAACTTACGGAATTATTGACGAATTACGGAACGGTGGACATTCTCTGGTTCGACGGCCGGATGGAAAATTTGTACCCATTCGGTAAATCGCTTGAAAGCATGATCCGGAAATTGCAGCCGGACATTCTCATTAATAATCGTCTCGGCCCTGATAGTACTGGCGACTTCCAGACTCCTGAACAGATTATTCCAGACAAACCGCTGCTTGCGCCTGACGGTAAGCCTGCGCTTATGGAAATCTGCGATACATTGACGGGCACAACGTGGGGATACGACCGCTATCGTGGAGGCAACAGGCGTTCTCCGGGCGAAATAATTAAACGACTTGTTTCTGCTGCCAGCATCGGAGGCAATTATCTATTGAATATCGGGCCGCGCCCCGATGGCAGTATCGAGCCAGTGGAGGTCGATCTGCTCAAAGATATAGGCCGATGGATGCGTGACAACGGGGAATCTATATATGGGGCTGAAGCCTGTGTGCCGTTTCAATGTTCGAATGGACGTGTAACGCGCAAGGGAAATAAGTTATATCTGCATGTCTTCGATTGGCCTGAGAATGGCAAACTGAATCTCCCAGATGTGACAGGGAAACTGCTGTCGGCAAAAATTCTGAACGGCGACGCTGTGAGGATCTCCAGTGGTACTGCCATGCTGCCGGAAAGATCGCCGGATCCGCTTGTCAGTGTTGTCGCGCTGGAATATGATCGGACACCGACATGCGCGCCAAAGAAGGAAAAGCTCCGGGTGGAAAAACCGGCTGTTGGGTATTCTGTTGCACGCATGCGCCCCGTTGTCGTCAATGGCGTGCCTGAAAAGGAGGTATGGGATCACGTGCAAGCGCTTCGCCTAACGCCTCAAACGCATTATGATGAGGCGCAATTTTCCGGTACGGAGCATTTTGCGGCTACGTTGAAGGCAATGCATGCAGGTGATATTCTCTATTTTCTAGCGGAAATAGAAACAGATGAAATATATCCATCTCCAGATCCTGCCTGCTTTTGGCTGAACGATTGCGGCAGATTCCTCATTGGCGCCGGACAAAAACGGATGGAAATGGATCCGTTCGCCCATCTGCGTGAGACGTTTGAGATTTCGATTATGGCGTTTGGTAAAGCCGTCATGCCTTACGAACAGAATTTTCCGGGCACGGTGTTCCGCCATGCGGTTGAACGCACAGAAAAGGGATACACGATCATGCTTGCCGTGCCTTTGCGTATAATGCTCAAGGATGATACGGACGAAGATTCATATATTCGCGCCGGTGACACTTTCCGTTTTAATTTCATTGCAACCCAGGGCGCACCGTCGATCATTTCCGATCAGCCTGCGGATCCTGAAACTCCGTGGTGGGAGCGTCCGCCGGAGCGGCGATGGAACGGAGTGCGCCATTGGCTCTATTTGAAAGGGAAGAACCAGAATGCGTTCAACGTTGTTGCCGAATGGGATCTGTGGCGGATAGGGCACTGATGAACGAAATAAAACAATTTTAAATTTGGTTTAAAATATTTTAGAATCAGAATACGAGATAACATATAAGGGAAGAATATATTATGAAGCACATTAAAGTCGGAGGAATGAGTGAGGGTGGACATGCCTTGGAAACACTTAAGGCGATTCATTCTGAAAAGCTGGGTGACTATACAGTTCTTTTTGGTGGATCGTGGTCTTTGGAACGGGTGAAACAAATTGCTGATTTCTGTAAAGAACACAGAATCAGTTTTGTAATGGACGAGATGTGGAGCCGTTTGGACGGGGTTATCAGGGAAGACTATGCAAAATACGACTGGAATGAACTGCGGGAAACTCTTGAGTCCGCAGGTGACCTTTTTGAAGGCACTCTGTTCATGTGTGAATACGGGGGGCTAGAACTTTACTGGCCTGCGACGACAGTTGCCGGCTCTCCAAATTTAATTCCCCGCACAAGTTGCGCGGCAAAGGCCAAAAGACATTTTGTGGGAAAACTGCGTGAACTTATTGGCGCATTTTCAGGCAGGGTGCCTGGCCCGTTGATTTGTATCGAGGCATCGGGAACCGCGAGATATCTTTTCGAGGCTGGAATAGATAGGGTGGATCTCGAAGTGACCTACGACAGATTCAACGAACTGTATTTTTCTGCGACCAAAGGAGCGTGTCTTGCCTATGATAAGAAATGTTTCGGTACCGATATGGCGATGGTATGGTATGGAGGCAACGAGTACAATGAACTCTGGCGGCATCGCTGGAGGACATCACTTTACCATGCCTTCATCCGCGGCGCTGATCCAATTTATGCCGAACATGGGATGATAGACATCAACGCGCTTGGGAATTTTTTTGATACAGATTCCGCCGAAGTGAAAATGCATAGGAAAGAGCTTTCGGATTTCGCGGATTTCGCCAAAAAACATCCGCGTCCATCCGGTTTCCCGAAGGCGAGGATCGCCGTCATCTTTGGCAACTTGGACAGTTTTGCAATGGGAGAGAAACATGTCTGGGGACAGCGCGGTGTGGACGGAATAAAAACCGGCAGTGCAGAGGATTCATGGGATTTGTTCAACTCCTTTTACAGAAAACAGCCTTGGGAATTCCGCTATTCTGTCGGAGATCATGATTTTTCCGGGAATCCCCCTCTCGGCCAAATAGACGTTATCCCTGCTGATTGCCCATTATCCCTTATGCTGAACTATGATTGCCTCATTTTTTTAGGCTGGAACACGATGACTCCGGAAATCTATGCGAATCTTCATGAATTTGTAAGTCATGGAGGACATCTGCTCGCAACTTTGGCGCATCTTGATAGCCGAACGGACAGGAATGCTGTTATGTCTATCATAAACAAGGGAGATATCAGAGAACTTTTCGGCGTGACTGTGAGCATTGAGGACGACTTTAATGATCATGGCGTGAAATTTTTACGGCAGCCAAGTGCTGGGAATTATCATTTTCCGCTATGGTCGGAGTGGTGCGATCCGAAATACGATGATGGCGGATTCCCTTGCGGGAAAATTGAAATTCACACTGCGGAAATAATTGCAGGAGTGTCTGAACGTCTTGCAGACAGTTTTGAAAATATTGAACTGAATCCAGTGTTAACCGCCAACAGATGCGGAAAGGGAATGGCTTTTCTTGTTAATTCAACCGAATTCCCAGGATACAGGAATTTGAGACGCTTCTACACAGACCTTCTATATCATTTTAACTCGGCTTTCCAGAAAGATATTCTTGTGGCGGGAGGTGACAGCATTCGTTTTGCCGTATATCCTGAAAATGATATGTATGTGATTTATTTGTTAAATACAGATCCCAATCGTATTCAACAGACGCTGATTTCAGCATGGGCGAATAAGCACATTCCGGTTACGCTGAAAGCAAGGGAAATGCGGACTGTCTATTGCACAGAAAGAAGCCTTGTTATTCCCGGCAAAGCGGATTTGCGCATAACCGGAATGAGTATTGAAGGAGGGAAATTGATCCTTTCAAAATATCAAAGTTGCGATAAATTTGAAAACGTTTCCTGTTTTGTAGACGGACATGCCTATTTTGATAAAATAACTGAGTTAATCGCAACATTGCCGAATTCAACGGTTATAAAATGAACCCTATAAAAGCAAAGAAGGCTGTTAAACTGCATGGCAGGCTCGAACACCTGCTTGGCGGACTTGTGGACAAGGGATATGAGCTTGGAGTTCAGGCCGCAGTCTATCTCGATGGTGATCTGATCTCGGATATCTGCATCGGACAAGTCTCATCTCATTCCAACAGGAAAATCGAATCAAACACCATTTTTCCTGTCTGTTCGACTGGCAAAGGGATATCCGCCGTTTTACTGCATGTTCTTGCCTCGCGCGGCAAATTGGACTATGATAGCCCGGTTGCGCGCTACTGGCCCGAATATGGAGTGAACGGTAAAGCCTCGACAACTGTGAGACAGGCCTTATCGCATCAAGCCGGAATACCACGTCTTCCTCAGTTCAAGTCATTTGAGGAAATTTGCGACTGGAAGACCGCCTGTGCAAAAGTTGCGGCATTGACTCCGGAATGGATTTCGGGTACAAGAGCGGAATACCATGCCATTACCTGGGGTTGGCTCGCCGGACGAATCGCGGAGGGTGCCGCAGGACGCCCGTTCATGGAATTGTTCCGGGATATTGTGACACAGCCATTGGGAATTGAGGATTCCTTGTATTTTGGGATCGATGTCGAAGCGGAGAAACGAGTCTCTAAGTTTGAACCCCAGCCAACTCAACAGGAGCAGTGTATGACTGCACCAGAGGTGTATGATGTAAAGCTGATACGCCCAGTTCCCGGGCCGCTGATGGATTTTGTCAACATGCCGGAAACCAGACACGCCTGTATTCCGTCAGTCAACGGGATGATGTCGGCAAAGGCGATCGCCAAAGTATATGCTTCAATGATTGGAAGAGTCGATGGAGTCCGACTGGTCCATGAGTCAATCTTGAATATGGTGACGACAGTGCAGACACAGCCAAACTCATTGCCTGCCTGCTTCGGGCATGGGATGGGGCTTGGTTATGCGCTCAAAGGGCCGGCTTCCGTTCCCGGCGTTTTTTTCGGACATGGCGGGGCCGGAGGTTCGGAAGGAATGGCGAATCGTGCTTTGGGAATGGCTTTCGGCCTTACCAAGAATCGGATGGACACACATGTGAATGCGCCAGGCCACACTCATACGCTGTTCATCAATGAGATTTTGAACGTCCTGGGGCACGAGGGTGATGGGGGATTCTACAAAATGGAGAATGCATGAAATAGAAATGCTTCACTGAAGCACGTTTTTTTGAGTATTTATCCGCTGGGGGATTTATTCAATTCCGGCCAAGGGTGAAAGAAGTGCCAGTCCAAGCAAATGAAAGAAGTGCCAGTCCAGGCAAATACCTGAAATACAATGGGATACTATTATAATGTACAGTCGTGGCAGTCGGTAAAACTCAGAATCAGAGCTCTCTCGTTTGACAAAAGGTGAAGCTGAAAGTTGTGCGCAGGGGAATGGTTTGGGAAGTTCGAAAGAGCGTGAATGCGGAAGTTCTGGAGTTGAGGATTTAACGCTAACAGCTAGTAGTTCACAGGTCATAGCTGACAGGTAATCAGTTGGATGTCAATGGAATCAGTCTTTCAGTAATTTTCTGCCCTTTTCAGTAAATCCTTTCAAGAATGTCCCAATTATGTCCCTATGGCTTCTGGGGCTTCTGTCAGGCTCCCGCAACTGTTAAAAGACAAGGCTGGAAGTTATTCGGACTTCTCTTTTCCCGATTCAGAGTCAGGCGGAGGAAGCGGATTGCTATCAGGTTCGGAGCTTATCCACACACCATCCCCTACCACAGCTGCAATCCTCCCCATTACACAAACATGCTCCACATCCGGCAGAATCCCAGATCGGGGATGATTGGAACTTCCGGGCAACTTTGTCCGGAAGTTGGATAATGTGTTTTTACCACAATACGTCAGAGGAACTTGTATAGAAAGGACGGAAAGCCCGGGACACATTATCGGAGCGCACGACATCCGTTTTGGCGATGCCTGAGATTACTTGACACCATGGACAGAACA
>SESC01000922.1_pt1 | contig 10136 bp, 12 predicted proteins | sample 3171431 | NCBI WGS metagenome assembly SESC01 (sample SAMN06051868, study PRJNA518727) | freshwater metagenome | biome: subpolar coniferous forest; feature: holomictic lake; material: water; isolation source: holomictic Lake 227, 8 m depth | place: Canada: near Kenora, Ontario | collected... | reverse complement strand
TCAAAACCTAAGACAACACCGTGTTGATGTATTCAAACCTTTCCGATTAGCACGAGACATTAGAGGCGTAACCCATGGAATTAGATTATGTTGAATAAAGGTTCCCCAGCCACTGAAATTAAAAAAGCCGATCTCACTAAAATCAAAAAACTGGAAGAAGCTTTAGCCAAGCTTAAATCCGGCGAAGAAAACTATTATGTAATCACCAAACTGAGCAGTATTAAAAGCCTTTGCCAAAATGAAACTATACGGCAGCATTACTGTTGGCACTTGTTTGATTGCGTGAAGAGACAATTGGTAACAGAGACTGACCAGCAAACGCTTCAAGAACAGTTTATATGTAATCTGTTGGATGAAATTGCACAAGTCATGGTTGAGATGAAGGAAGGGAAAGAAGTTGGCGATGCACTTCGCAAGTATCAAAGTCAACTCGCTCATTTCCAGTCTGATTACGAAAAATTCAAATGGACAACTGTCCGCTTGATTAAAAGCACAGAATTATTGATCATTGAGTATCTGATTCTCTGTCTGCTTAGCACCGACGAATATGCGCAAAAATTAGCGTATCACGCAACCCGGTCATATGTTGAACAGTATGATTCCAGTGTCGGTACCGGCTTAATCGCAAAATCCATTCCGATGCTGGAGGATGTGATGACATTTTGGCGAGGAATTGCGTTTAGCGGAGCCATCAAAAATATTAACAGGGCGAAAGAGTAGCACTTGAAGCGTGACGGGGTTTGTAATCCCGTTACACACGTTTTAGCCTGCCTGAACTAAACAGCTATACCATACCTAACGCAAACTTTTTGAATAACGGTAAATACCAAACGTTTGGGGCGGGGTTGCAAATCCCGCCCCGCATTCGTTAAATAACGTAATGATCTTGGGTTTCATGTTCTTTTTAAGTTTGGTGATCAGCTCAACATCGCTCATGACTAAAAGTCATAGATAGCATAGTATGCTAAAATCTATCTCCTTAAGATAAGAAATCCATGCAATGAAACAACAAGCATTTGATAGAAATGTACATGTATACAGGAATGATGCATTTGCCGAACTGGTTAAAGATGCAATTAGGTTCTTCAATGGCACTCCTGTTCATACACTTCCTCCGCCAAACTCCTTTTTAGGTACAGGCGTGTATGCTCTCTATTACACAGGGCAAACTCCTCTGTACAACCGATATGCAGAGTTAAACCGTCTTTCATATGATTACCCTATCTATATTGGAAAAGCTGTACCCAGAGGATGGCGACAAGCTCGTTTGTCTGACAACCCTCTAAATCAGTCCCGAGAACTCATTGGACGCCTTCGTGAACATAGTAGAAGTATTATCCTAGGTGCTGAACTTTCGATTGAGGATTTCATGTGCCGCTTTGTTATTTTCGAAGAAGAGGGCTCGGACATGATCAGCACAATAGAAGCGGCTCTAATCAAACTGAATAGACCGCTTTGGAATACGGCTGTTGATGGATTTGGTAACCATGACCCAGGAAGTGGTCGGTATGAACAGGCAAAGTCAGACTGGGATGTTATCCATGAAGGTAGGGGTTGGGCGAACAAATGCAATGGAGTGCATGTAGAAAAAAGTGTAATTATTTCAAAAGCCTTACTTCATTTGAAGGGTCTAGGGCAATCGGTATGAGAACACTTGAAATTTTTTCAGGTGCTGGTGGATTAGCAAAAGGATTAGAGTTATCTGGATTCAATCATGCTGCTTTTGTTGAATTTAACAAACATGCATGCGATTCTCTTGCTGAAAATTTTAACCCAGAACGCGTTTTTTTTGGTGATATTAAGGATTTTGATTTAGATAGTCTTGAGCAAATTGACGTAGTTGCGGGAGGTCCGCCTTGCCAACCCTTTTCACTAGGTGGGAAACATAAAGCCAATCAAGATAGTCGGGACATGTTTCCATATGCTATACACGCTATTGAAAAGCTCGCCCCGAAGGCATTTGTGTTTGAAAATGTAAAAGGGCTACTTCGCCAAACTTTTTCAGATTACTTTGAATATATTATTCTTAGATTAAGCTATCCAGACTTTGCATCAAAAAAGGATTCCGAATGGGAATGTCATCTTGATGAACTACGTAATATTAGTAAGTTTGGCTATACAGGGAAAAAATACAATGTTCAGTTCAAGTTAATAAACGCTGCTAATTATGGGGTGCCGCAAACTCGGGAACGTGTTGTTATTGTAGGTGTAAGGTCTGATCTTTCATTGTCTTGGTCGTTTCCTTCAGAAACGCACTCAGAAGATAGGCTTCTTTGGGATATGTATGTAACTTGGGAATACTGGGATCGTCACAAGATCCCTAAATCATTGCGGCCTGTTTTAATTGGCTCTCTTAGAGAAAAAATAGTTCGCCTATATAATAAATATGGGATGTTTGAGCCTGAGTCACTGCCGTGGAAAACAATCCGAGACACTTTATTTGATACTCCAGATCCCAAATCAAACCACGGAATAATCGATCATATATTCCGTGATGGCGCACGCACCTACCCAGGGCATACAGGGAGCGATTTTGATTGGCCGTCAAAAACAATCAAAGCCGGAGGCCATGGGGTTCCGGGCGGAGAAAATATGATCCGTTTCAATGACGGGAGTGTTCGATACCTCACCACATTTGAAGCGAAGCGAATACAAACTTTCCCCGATGACTTTGTTATCAAAGGTGCGTGGGGGGAGGCTATGCGCCAAATAGGTAATGCCGTTCCCGTATTACTTGCTGAAAAAATAGGTTGTGAGTTAGCAAAGGAAATAAGTCGCATAACATTATACTCAAGCGGAGCTACGAAAAAAGTCGCGCAGCTTGCTTAGGCGCTCATCATCTGTGACGCCCAAGAGATTTACTATGTAAGTTGGTTTCCAATTTAATCCAGAATTGTTATTTTCTGTGTCCGTTATTGGCAAATTGTCGAACTTCATTCTGCCGTATTCATTGCCATAAAGCGGCCAGACACAACAGGCTGCTTTTGGCCGAACTGGATCTGTCAATGTAGGACTCAATCCAAGCTAATGTTTGAAGCTGTCAGATCAAGTTTAGAGTTTTATAACTTATCGTTGGCCTGTTTTCTCAATCACTACAAAGCAAATAATTCGCGCATTTTTTTGCCGGGGCTTTCGGCTCTCATAAAGACTTCACCGACCAAAAAGGCGTAAATGTCATTATCCAGAATCAGTTGCACATCGTCGTGTGTGTGGATGCCGCTTTCGGTGATAATGATGCGATCTTCAGGAATTTGCTGTTTTAAATCCAAGGTGGTTTGCAACGCGGTTTCAAAGGTGCGCAAGTTGCGGTTGTTAATACCGATTAATCGGGTATCCAGTTTAAGCGCCCGTTGCAGTTCTTCTGCATCATGAACTTCAACCAGCACATCCATACCCAATTTGGTGGCGGTATCTGACAGCTCGTGCATCAGCTCATCTTCAAGGGCTGCAACAATCAGCAAAATACAATCGGCACCCAAGGCACGGGCTTCATAGACTTGATAAGCATCAATCATAAAGTCTTTTCTTAATACAGGCAGTGGACAGCGTTCTCTGACCATTTGCAAATACGCTTCCGAACCCTGAAAAAATTCTTTATCCGTTAATACCGATAAACAGGTGGCACCATTCATGGCGTAATCCTGACCGATAAGTACCGGCTGAAAATTTTCCCTAATCACGCCTTGGCTGGGTGATGCTTTCTTGATTTCGGCAATAATCGCCGGTTTTTTCTTCAATACCTTATCTTGGATAGCTTTATAAAAGCCACGCGGACGTTCTACACCGCCGGCAATTTCTTCAAGATTGGCTATCGACATACCGGATTTGCGTCTGGCGACTTCTTCGGCTTTTTTTGCCAGGATGGTTTTTAAAATGTCAGGGGTATTAGTCATATTTAGTTGTTAATTCGTTAAGGTTTGAATAAGCGATTAATGCGTCGAGTTTGGCTCTTGCCTCGCCACTGGCGATAACTTGCCGAGCCTTTTCTATACCCGAAGCCAGGGAATCAGTAATATTTGCCGCATAAATGGCAGCGCCTGCATTTAACAGCACGATATCCAGCGCCGCTCCGGCTTGGTTATCCAGCACTGACTTTACCATCACCAAACTGGATACGGCACCGTCAACGGCTAAATCATTAAGACTGGCGCGTTTAAAACCAAACTGTTCAGGGGTAATGGTATAAGTAGTGACTTGGTTATTTTTAAGTTCTGCAATAGTGGAAGCGGAAGCAATGCTGATTTCATCCAGACCATCATCCGCATTGACGATTAACACATGCTGGCTACCCAGTTTTTTTAATACCTGCGCCAGCGGTTCGACCCACTCTTTTGCAAAGACACCGATTAATTGGTTGGGTGCACACGCCGGATTGGATAAAGGGCCTAATAAATTAAACAGGGTTCTAACGCCCATTTCTTTACGCACATTAATGGTGTGCTTCATGGCACCGTGATGTTTGGGGGCAAATAAAAACCCGACACCTATTTCATTAACGCATTGCGTAATTTGTTCAGCGCATAAATTCAGATTAACGCCCGCCGCTTCCAGCAAATCCGCACTGCCACAGCTACTGGACACCGAGCGATTGCCGTGTTTGGCAACTTGCCCTCCCGCCGCTGCCACCACAAAAGCGCAAGTGGTAGAAATATTAAACGTATTCGCGCCATCGCCACCGGTACCGCAGGTGTCGATAACATGCTCGCCAGTGATGGTTACTTTACTGGCCAATTCGCGCATCACTTCAACAGCGGCGGCAATCTCGTCGATAGTTTCGCCTTTGCAACGCAACGCGATTAAAAAACCGCCGATTTGTGCATCAGTCGCTTTGCCGGACATAATCAAACGCATGACCTCACGCATTTCATCGGCGGTCAGGTTTTGTTTATCCAGCAGTTTTTGTAACGCTTTTTGTATGTGCATTTTAAATAAATCCAGGGGAATTTCTAATTGTTCTTTATTCCGTGTTCAGTCCGCTATCAAATCTTATTCGCCTGTTAACTCACATGCCATTCAAGCTCTCTCATTGATTTCATCTCAACAACCAGTGGATGCGCATCAACCGATTTTAGCAATTGCCGTATTTTTTGCTGTACATCTGCCGGATTGATCGCGCGTGGACGCAGCTTTGAATGCTTCGCTGGTTGCTCAAGATGCAAGACTACTCTCAACCTAAGTGCAGCAGATACGGCACGGGCTAATTGCTTTTCATCAGAATGGGTTGCATAAATTTTTGCCGGAATGATTGCTGCCAAGGTATCAAAAACTTTGTGTGCTACTTCTATACCCAAAGCGGATGGTTTTGTGCGTGGATGGAGGCGATAATCTTTAACTTCGATTAACCAAGCGGTTTTATTCGGGTCAACTGCCAACAAATCCAATGACTTGATACCATCTTTTATAGTTATAAACTGATTTCGGTAAAATGACCAGTCATCGTATTTGCCAACTTGCCAATCATCAGGAAAATCAAAATCTAAGCCATCCACGTTAAAACGCTGCATGATCAATCGACTGCCAAAAAGCGGTCGGATTGTGCCAGCTCTTCGTCTAATGCAGCTATATCGCCTATGTCGTCTACAGTGAAACCTTGATCGATGCTGACGCCTTCATGGGTTTGATGAAGCCCAAAGAATTTTGCGTTAACTTTTTTACGAACTGGATCAGATAGCAATATTTCAAGTTCCCGCAGCAAGAAAAGACTGTGCGTAGCAATAAAAACTTGAATGCCTGAGTCAGACAAATCCAAAATACTTTTTGCAACTTGTTTGATGAGTACCGGGTTGAGATTGGCCTCAGGTTCATCCCAGAACAGGTAGCCTTTGTCGAGCAACGCCCCCGTTGCAATCAAACGTGCAAGCATTCCTAATTTGCGCAAGCCTTCGGCGACCAATGGCATTTCCATGCTAGCGTTATCAGTTTTTAAATAAAAGCGCCCATTCCTATCAAGCACTATTGTCCCGCCCATCGCTATTTCTAAAGGCTCAAGAAGCTCTCGAATTCGCTTCTCCTTTGTGCCTCTTTGAATTAATGCGCCGAGTAATAAACAGGTGTCTCGCCAGGTTTCTTCAAACTCAAGATAGTGTCCCTCGTAAACCGAAATGAAGTTAGGATATATGGTTAATAATTCTCGTGTTGGTAAGTACACTGGCGAAACATCTACCCAAGTATTCGGCAACTTTTCGATACTCACCTCAGATTTGCTGTTGCTGGCAAAGCTAAATGCTATATCCCAATCGCTTTGTTCAAACACCAAGCTAATATCGCATCGCTCACGCCCTTGTTTTCTCTTCGCAAGACGACCTAATGACTCAGGCCGGTAAATATTAACCAATTTGTCGGCAAGCCGCGTTTGCAAAACCGATTTAGTCGGTAATGTTGTTTTCGGCTTGCGCCCTTCTTCAGTGCTTACAGATAACACTGAATAAATCATCTTAAGCAAATGTGTTTTACCTGCGCCGTTTTCACCAACGATCACATTCAGATTACGTCCAAATTTAAGATCTGCCGTTGAAAATACGGTCAAGTTGTTAATAGTCATCTGCGTTAGCATGGTTTTTTCTCCTTGGAGGTATAGAGCCTTGACCATTTAACGTTCATATACTGGAGCGTAAAATAGTAAACCTTACCGCTCCAAAAAATTCCTCAGCAAATCATGGCCATGTTCCGTCAAAATAGATTCTGGATGAAATTGTACGCCTTCGATATCCAGGGTTTTATGCCTGACGCCCATGATTTCATCCAAATTACCTGCGTCATCCTGTGTCCACGCTGTAATTTCCAGACAATCAGGTAACGTGGCCTGTTCGATAACCAGAGAATGATAACGGGTAGCCGTGAACGGATTAGACAAGCCTTTAAACACGCCAAGATTATGATGATAAATCAGTGACGTTTTACCGTGCATGATATGTTTGGCATGGATAACATGGCCGCCAAAGGCATAACCGATACTTTGATGCCCCAAGCAAACGCCCAGAACAGGATATTTTCCGGCAAATTTTAAAATGGCTTCAACCGATACACCGGCTTCTTTAGGTGTGCAAGGGCCGGGGGAAATGACAATTTTATCCGGTGCCAGCTTTTCTATATCCGCGATGGTCACCTGATCATTACGCACAACCGTAACATCCGCACCCAGTTCGCCAAAATACTGCACCAGATTATAAGTAAACGAATCGTAATTATCGACCATGACTACTTTTACTGCACTCATGCCTGTTCTCCTTCCAGGCCTGCTTCGGCCATACTGACGGCACGAAATATAGCGCGGCCTTTGTTCATGGTTTCATCCCATTCGTTTCTGGGTACAGAATCGTAAACGATACCGGCACCCGCTTGTATATGTAACCGCTGGTCTTTAATAACAGCGGTTCTAATGGCAATGGCGGTATCCAAATTTCCGGACCAAGCGATATAACCGACAGCACCTGAATAAACGCCGCGTTTTACGGGTTCCAGTTCATCAATAATTTCCATTGCGCGTATTTTTGGCGCACCGCTAACCGTTCCGGCCGGAAAAGTGGCTGCCAGTACATCAAAGGCATTTTTACCTTGCTGAAGTGTTCCGGTGACATTGGAAACAATGTGCATCACATGAGAATAGCGTTCGACGATCATTTTATCGGTCAATTGTACTGTGCCACAAACAGCAACACGCCCCGCATCATTGCGGCCTAAATCAATCAGCATTAAGTGTTCCGCCAGTTCTTTTGGGTCTGCCAATAATTCGTGTTCAAGAGCAATGTCTTGTTCAGGCGTTGCACCGCGCCGACGGGTTCCGGCAATCGGGCGCACCGTCACGGTATTATCTTCCAGTCTGACCAATATTTCCGGTGACGAGCCAACGATATGAAAATCATCCAGATTCAGGTAAAACATATAAGGCGATGGATTTAAGCAGCGCAAAGCGCGGTATAAATTCAGTGGCGAAGCGGTATAAGGAATGGACAGGCGCTGCGATAAAACGACCTGCATAATGTCGCCGTCGGTAATATAGTCCTTGGCTTTTAATACCGCCTCTTCAAAACCTTGTTGGGTAAAGCCGGAGACAAAATCAGTCTCTTCAACCGTGCAAGGGTTGGCATGTTTTTGGGGTTTGGCTTGCAGGTCACGCAGTTTGACCGCCAGTTCAGAGACTCGCGCCACCGCACGCTGATAGGCATCGGCTTCTTCCGGGTGTGCATGTGTCAATAACAACACCTTGCCGGACAGATTATCAAACACCAGAATTTCTTCTGACACCATCAGCAAAATATCAGGACATCCCAGCGGGTCGGGCTTTTCTGTTCCACGCAAACGCGGTTCTATATAACGAATGGTTTCATAACCAAAATAACCGACCAGACCGCCATTAAAGCGAGGTAAATCGGCAATGTCGGGCACGTTATAACGCTGCTTGAATTGCTCAATCCAGACTAGCGGGTTGTCGTGCGTTACGGTTTCCAGTAAGACGCCGTCTTTTTCTACCCGAATTTGAGTGCCGTTGATTTTAACGACCGTTTTACAGGGCAGTCCTATAATGGAATAACGCCCCCATTGTTCACCACCGTGAACCGATTCAAATAAATAGGAATAAGCGCTATCAGCTAATTTCAGATAAGCACTTAAAGGCGTATCCAAATCAGCCAAGACTTCGCGGCTAACCGGAATACGGTTGTAGCCTTGTAGGGCCAGGTGATTAAATTGTTCTAGGGTCATGGTGTTATTCGAATAGTTGTAAATCAATAACCTGATTTAATCAGCGGAAATGCTTATCCAGCTAGTGTATGGAGTGGTCATGTTGTTTTGAATTTTGAGCGATAAGCAAGTCTGGAATACCCACGCCATTAATACCCGTATTTAAACACGCTATTTGCCATTGAATTATTTCAGCCCAATCTATTTTCAAGGGTAACAGTGTGATGCTTCGCAATAATTCAACAATTTTATGTTGTTTTTTATGATTAAAAAAGATACCAATTCTGCAAGAATAATATCATTGATAGCAATCAGATTGTCTTCAAGCATAACATCTAATTTAGCAGAATTAGCGCCACTTTTAAAATAATCAACCCAAATAGAAGTATCAACCAGAATGTGCATTGCGGTTTCTAAGTAAATCCATGTCCATATCAAGATTAATTTTGCCTTTATAAGCCCTTAGTTCAGCGATTAGCTCTTGCCGAGCCACTATAATAACTTCAATTTTTGTTTTAATATCGGTTAATTGCATGGCTTCTTCCATTAACTGATCGGGTAAATCAAGTGTTGTTTTCATTCTTGCAGATCTCTGTTGTGAGTAACTTGCCAGTATCGTTAACCCAATTCTTCGAAGCTACAAAAGTTGGGTTACCAAACAGCGTGCAACCCAACCTGCGCGACTTGCTTGTATAGAGACCTTCGTTGATTAAGCGACATTATTTTCTGTAGGGCGTGCCGTTCGCGCCTTGAAAAATAAGGCACGCACGGCACGCCCTACGTACTTAATTAAATATCTCAACTACATGAGGAAATTCAGTAAAGATAAGGCTATGCTCCAGGTCGCCTGTATTTTTGTAAAATTTCATAATCCCCTCTGAACCACACAACCAAAATTCTTTACAACCTCTGGCAAAATAGAGCTCTTTTTTTTCATCCATCTCCGCAGTGGTATTTGACGGCGATATGATTTCAATACAGATTTCAGGCGCTTCAATAAAGGGTGTCATATCTTGGTTGGTTTGGATAAACTGGGCTGATGCCCAGGCAACATCCGCCACTTTTGTGCCTTCACTGGTTTCTATTGAGCACTCCGCGATCACTGTGCCGGTGTGCATCATGCGACTGAGCAAGGCGACGATTTTTGCCTGATAGATTCCATGCCTGTTGCTTGCAGGACTCATCACGATATTGCCCCATTTATCAGTCTGAATTTTAAAAGGTAAATTTGCCAATACAGAATTTTCACAAATACTTGCCCAATTCATAAAATTATCCTACCAGGGATGCAATTTGGGGTAGTCCCTACAAAACAGTGCAGGTCTATAAAACCAATAAGTTGCGATAATTTATATGTCACGTTTATGGTTTATAGATAGTTATAAATCAATGGATTGGAAAAACACATATTGCTTAATATGCCTCACCTGCATCAGTTTGTAGGGGCTACCCAATTT
>SESC01000920.1_pt1 | contig 10142 bp, 7 predicted proteins | sample 3171431 | NCBI WGS metagenome assembly SESC01 (sample SAMN06051868, study PRJNA518727) | freshwater metagenome | biome: subpolar coniferous forest; feature: holomictic lake; material: water; isolation source: holomictic Lake 227, 8 m depth | place: Canada: near Kenora, Ontario | collected 2014-07-08... | reverse complement strand
GCCAGCCGCACCTCTTCTTCCACCGCCAGTGTTAAACAACGAACATAATTCATCAGCACCTACGGAGTTTGTTAAAGGTGCTCTAACGCTGACTTGATAGCCCCCTTGTGGGTTAAATCTCAAAACAGCATGGGCTTGATCAGGATAAAGATTAGCTAAATGATTACCCAGTACGCCACTCACACGTCTTGCCCAGGCTTCGTCAGGCAGAATTGTGACACTCACTTTATCTGTTTGATATTCTGGGGCGATGCTATTGGCTTGGGTCATATCATCGTGGTAGCTGGATAATAGTTTTTCATAAACGACAGGGTTGTCGTTTATGAATTCAAAAGGTGATTCATAAGCGGCTAACGATTGGTATAGTTTATCCGGTGCAAAATAGAGGTCAGCGAAAGAATCCCCGTAACTATTATAATTAACGCACGTGCCTAATGATTTTAATTGCTCAAATTGTTTTGTAGTTAATGATAAGGTTTTAGCAAGTTCTTCGGCCTTAGCCAATAAGTTATCACCAAAAGCCCCCGTTAATGCCCATGCTCGATACTTCCCGGATAAATAGTGATCAACCAGTAAACTGGTGCAGGTGATTTCTACCGTGTTGATAATGGTTTTAAGGTTGGGATGGTTCGGGATTTCTCCTGTTTCATGATGGTCAACATAAAACACGAAGGCACCTTGTTGCAAAATAGTATCAAGGGCAAGGCGATTCTTTTTTAAAGAAACATCGAGCACTGTGACCAGATCATTGGCTTGTACTGACACGTTATTTAAGAGCGCTGTCTCTCTTTTTACGCCAGAAACAAGTGTTGCGTTAACGACGGGTTCTGCCAATCGCAATTGTATCAGTGCACAAATGCCATCGGCATCACCATTAAAGACATCAAATTGCATTAGGTATTCCTGAGGTTGGTTTGATTATTTTCTCAACTGGACTATGAGTGTTTCGAGTGTGTTCTCGGCTTCGGTATCAATCGCAATAACATAGGGGTGTTCTTCAGTAGATAGGAGTTCAGCTGATTGTAACTGATGATGCAAAACTTCAATAGTCGCTTCTGATGGATCATGTTGGCGATTGACTATGCGACGACATAATTCTTCATTAGAGGCTTGAACATCAAGAATAATAAATGGCGCGTTACATGCAATAGCGAGTTGTTGAAACAGGTTTCGCTGCGCTCTTTTAAGAAAGCTCGCATCAATAATGACAGAAAATCCCGACTGGATTATTGTTTTTGCACACTGGGCAAGATAGAGATAAAGTGCCTGAGTTATTTGTGGTGTATAAAGTCCTACGCCCAATTTACTAGGCTCATTATTAGTTGCCGGATGACCAAACAGTCGTTTACGTTCTATATCTGAACGTATCTGAAGGGCGCCGATATTTTCTGCCAGTTTTTCTGAAAGGGTTGATTTACCAGAACCAGAAAAGCCATGCGTAATGATTAATTTAGGTGATGTTGCTTCGGTGTAACGTTCAGCCAGATTAGCAAAACTGCTATAACGCAGTTGATTGGAGTCGTCAGTATTGGGTAGTTGCGCATCCCGCAATAAAGCGATTTTAGCAAAGACCAGTGCACGGTAAACGAGATAGTATCGTAATAAAATAACGCTTTGATAATCTCCAGTCACTTGCAAATAATGATTAAGAAAACGGTGCGTATAATTTGCATAGCCATAGTGAAGTAGATCAATCATTAAAAAGGCAACTTCACTGATGACATCTATCCAACGAAACATGGGGTTAAATTCAATGCAATCAAACAACCTGACTTTGTTATCGATTAGGGTTATATTACTTAAATGCAAATCTCCGTGACAATCCCGGACATAACCTTGCTCTCTTCTCAGTTGCATCAGTTCCGATGTGTTGCTCCATTCATGGTCACCCCAGAGTTGGATTTTTTGCAGTTGCTCTTTGTGTTTTGCCTCGATCAATAAAGGGCTGATCTGGGTGAAATTCTCATCAAACCAATGTTTAATATCTGCATTCTGTCCATAATCTGATGTTGCTGTGGCTTTTTCTATAACAGCATGAAATTCTGCAACACTTTTAGACAGTTGATCAATTTCATCAACAGTTAACTTTTCCTGTTCGGCGAGTTCACTGAGTGTCTGGTCGGCAGGAAACTGACGCATCTTGACCGCGTAATCAATAACGTCTCCGGTTCCACCCATTTGGGGTTTGTCTATCGTCCCTGTAATGGCGACGACTTCAAGATACAAGTCAGGTGAGAAACGTTGATTAAGCCTTATTTCTTCATGACAAAAAAAGGCTCGCTTCTCTAAAGTGGAGAAGTCCAGAAAACCAAAGTTGACCGGCTTCTTGATTTTATAGGCGTAGTCGCCTGTCAGTAACACCCAGGAAATATGAGTCTCAACAAGGCGGATAGATTTTACTGGATGTTGATAGGCTTTCGCCCTGGTTAAGGGGGTAATCAGAGGGCAAGCACTTTTCAGGGGCATTTTGGTATAGTCATTAAGTGGTTGCTAAATGCATAGATTAATAATGTAAAGCGGTAAGCTATAACTGGATATAGGGTAACTGAATTAAGGGCTAAAGTCATACCTGTTTAAGAGGGTTAAGGATAATTTGCAAGGTGATAAAATAAATCCTAATACACACACCAATGTACATCCACCAGGTTGGTTCTATGACGACTTTAACGGACCGTATTTTTAAAAATGGTAACTTAATTAAAAACAAGCCACCCTCAGTTGAAGAACGCATCAATGCACTCGATCCAGAAGATAAGTTATGTATGTCCTATTTTACTTAAGCTGAGTTATTAAAGGGTGCAGAAGGTAGTACACGTAAAAATCAAGTGTTAAAACAGTTGTAAAGCTGTCTATTGAAGAAAAATAAAATTAGAGTTTTATGCAGACTAACTCATCTGCCTTAACGGATGTGCAGCAGGTTTTTGACTACAGATGATCCTTTATGTAATAAGGTATCTAAATGTTGCTATGAAGTATTATTGGTTATGTGTACATAAAAAACAAAATGTACTCAGTGTTTGTTGATTAAAATCAGTTAATAAATTGACGCTACTATCGTAGCGAGAGGATACTTTGAATTGGAATAATTCCAGTAGGGGATTTTCCAGTTTGTAACTATATAATAACTAATAACTATTTGAGGTGTATTATGTTTAAAAGAGTTTCAAAGTCAACTCCGTTAGTTGTCATGGTTTTGTTAGGCGGACTATCATTAGCTCACGATGTAATGAGCGATGTTACTGGGACAATTCCAGTGAGTGGGGTTGTCTACAGCTTGAATAATGGTCGAGTGAGTAACTCCGCCAGCCCAGGCACTACAAGCTCTGATGTCTTGGTTTCTAGTGTTAACATAATTAATAAAGGTAAGTCACGAGATTATCTCGTGCGTTTTTGTACCAACGGAGACATGGTTGGAACAGATGGTAGTTCAGGATCAGCGGAGATTGCGGCACAGCTTGATGGTGTCGAAATATCACATCAGCAATTTTTCACTTTTCCAGATGATAAAGCTTTCGAACCCGTCTGCTTTGATTGGGTCGCAACGAACGTTAAGAAAGGCACGCACACTGTGAGTATTCATTCTGTAGTCCATAGCGCTGGTTACTCGACATCAAATCTATCCGTAAATCTTGATAGCGCTACTTTAACTGTTTGGTAAACTCGCGACTTAACCAGTGAGTTAATCATAAAAACTAAATGAAGTTATAAGAAGTTAACACCAAGGTGGCATGATAATGGGTGTTGCGCCACCTTTTCAAGTTCACAGCGAAATGTATTAAGTTAGTCTATGAGCTACAGTGGTAATAGAACTGCCATCTCTGGCGCTGTTAACGTCAATTCGTAACGCCATTTGTTCTTTTAATTCACTGACATGAGAAATGATCCCGATCATGCGACCGCTAGATTGCAAGTCAATCAAGGTTTTTATCGCTAAGTCTAAAGACTCTGAGTCCAGACTACCAAAGCCTTCATCTATAAATAGGGTATCCAGTTTGATGCCTCCAGCATAAGACTGTACGACATCGGATAAACCTAAAGCTAATGACAGGGCAGCCATAAAAGACTCTCCACCGGAAAGCGTAGCGACAGGTCGAGACTTATCCGTGTAACTGTCTTCAACTTCCAGATCCAGACCTGCCGCCGCATTACCGCCAATGGCATCTTCTCGACGAAGTAATCGATAGCGACCTTTACTCATTAAGTTAAGGCGTTGTGAGGCTTGAATCAGTACATCATCCAGTAGCACACTTAACACAAACCGTTGCAGACTGATGCGTTTACCGGAGGTGCCATTGGCTACGTCACTCAGGGTGCCGATTATTTGATACTGGGCATCCAGTTCGGCTGTTTTAGTTTTAATCTGGGTTAATTGCGCTTTTATATTAGTGAGCAGATTATTGCGTTCTTCCAGTTGCTGCCAGGCTTTATCGGCCAGATTAAATTCACCTGTTGTGTCGATTAATGTTTGCTCGATTTTAATTAAATCAGGCCGCGTTTGGGTCTCTAAATCCGCTTTAAGTTGCTTTACAGCACCTTGTAAACCGGTTAATTCAGCATTGAATGTCTCGATTATATTCTTAATGGTTTTTTGCTTGGTTTCCGATAACAGCGCAGTTTGAAAAGCCTTTACATCAGCAAAACAACTGTGGGCGAGAGCCGTGTTCCAGCTTAATGTGGTTTCGGTGCTTTCAAGTATTAGCGTTTTTTCTTGCGCCTGCAATTGGGCATGTCTGGCGGTTTTTGCTTCTAAACTTAGACTTTTGTTCTCAAATTGTTCTTGGGCAGTAGTGAGTGCCTGATTCAATTGCTGAATACTGGCTTCAATAGCTGACAGCTCATTGATTAATTTATTAGCATCCCGATAAGCTTCAGGAATCTGATTTTCTAATTGTGTAACGACAGTCGTTGCTTGTATTAAAGCAGATTTATCGTCATTAGCCAGGGTCTGCAACGATGAAAGGTTAGTGGTGATAGTTGCCAGATTGTCTTTAATCTTGGTAATACTGAGTAAGAGTGCTTCTTGATCTTTTTGTACTTGGAGTAATCGATTGACTTCTGTTTCAGTGGTCTTAACTGTTTGGGTCATTACTTCCAGACTTTGGTGAGCCAGTTCATTTAATGACTCCTCAAGTTCGCTGAGGTGTCTTTGAATCGTTGTGATGTCAATGTTGGCTTTGTTCAAATCAGCTTCAGCTTTTTGCAGGGCAGTACGCGCTTTCTCTTCAGCGGCGCGTGCTGCGTCCAAATGCTCTTTGGTCACTAAAGCGGTCGTGTCTTTTATAATAGCTGGCTCTGGGTGATCTTTACTACCACAAACTAAGCACGGTTCACCTGATTTAAGTTCAGCCGCTAATAAAGCGGCTTGTCCGGTATGCCAGGCAAACTCTGTTTGTCGGGCGTTTAATTGACTGGCCTCACATTGAGATTGTTTGGTATTAAATAGCTTTAATGCACTCGCCACATTCTTTTCTAGCGCTATTTTATGTGTGCGAAGTTGCTCTAAGGTCGTTCGCTTTTCAAGTTTACTCCGTTGATCTGCTAAGGCTATCTGTTGGGGGGATAAGGCGGTTAACTCATGAGTCAGCGCTGTGTTAATTGTTTCTTTTTCTATTTGCTGTGTTGATAATTGAGTCTGTCTTTTTAGTTCAGCATCAACTTTGGTCTGACTTGCTTGTGCTTTTGCTTGTTGGCTTGCTAACGTGGTGCGGTCACTTTCAAGTTGAGTGACTTGAGCTGTAAATTGATTTAATTCAAATTGTTGCTTATTCAGTTCACTGATTTTTAATGCGGATTGTTTTGCAGTATTGAGCAGGTTTTCGGCGGTTGCCTTCTCTAGCGTCGCTGTTTCAATCGCCTTTGCAGAGTCCGCAATGTCTTGAGTCAGCTTGTTTAATGCGGCGGATTTCTCTAAATAGTTTTTATAAAGCGGCTGTATTTTGTCGGCATTAATCGCGTCATCCAGTACTTTTTGCTGGCTTAACACACTGGGCTGTAACGCTTGCTTTTTTTCCAGTTCAAGTTCTTTTTTGGATAACTCATCAAAGCGTTGCTTTAATGCTTCTGCTTGCTGTTTGGCTAATACGGCTTGTGTTTGTGCTTGTTGAGCCTGTGCTTTTAGAGTGGTTGCATGGGTTAATTGTGGTGCTAGTTGTAACACTTCATCGTCAAGTTCAGTGTCAGAGCCAACACTTGCAGTTTGCAGTACCCCTATAATTTGCTGATTATTATCCGCAACCGCTCTTCTAATCTCGGCAGATTGAGCTTTTAATAGGTCTTCAATGCGTTTATAAATATGTGTCTGGAAAAGCTGACTAAAGATCGCTTCACGATCTTTAGAATTAGCCATCAGTAACTCACGGAATTTACCTTGCGGTAAGACAATCACCTGTCTAAATTGCTCAACATTCAGCCCCAGTAATTCGGATATTTTAGCGGTCGCATCGATTACTTTTTTAGCCACCAGCAGCTCACCATCAGCCGAGCCATCAAGTATCCAGAGTTGTGCTTCTGGCGTCTGTTGAGTCGTGCCTTCGCCTCTGGTTCTTGGACGCTCTTGAGCAGGAATACGTCTAATGCGATAAATCTTACCCCCTAAACTAAAGTCTAAAATCACTTCAGTCAGTAACTCTGCGGCGGCATTATCACAGCGCATTTGAGCACCATCACGTTCTGCCCCCGTCGTTTGTCCATATAAAGCAAAACAAATGGCATCTAATATAGAGCTTTTACCGGCACCTGTGGGTCCATTAATTAAAAATAAGGGATTAGCTCCCAAGACACTAAAGTCGATATGTTCTGTTTTTGCGAAAGGGCCAAAGGCTTGCAGGGTCAGTTTTAAAGGCTTCATGCCAGACCGCCTTCGTGGGTACTGATACTCGTGATAATGTTTTTAATGGCTGTTTGTTGCTCAGTCGTTAAGTCATTTCCGGAAATCTGTTTAAAGAAGTCCTGAAACATCTCCAGTTCACCGCGTTTAAGTTTTTCACGATTAGCCTGAAGAGTACCTGAATCTTGTAACCAGGTTTTTTCAATATGCAGAACATTTTCGTAGACTTGTCTTAACTTACTCATCGGGTCAAGAATGGCACTTTGATCGGTTAAACGAATTAATAAATAATCCTGATTATTAGGATCAGTCGAACCTTCTTTGAGTAATGTCTCTAAGTCACCTTCCAGGATTCGCATGTCGCGTAGTGGTGTTAATGGTAAATGTGTGGTCGACTTAAGACCCTTCTCATTCATTTCCACGAGTGTCACACCTTTTAGTTGCCGTTGTTCTGAGAAACTGTATTTTAAGATGGACCCTGAATAGCGAATATGCTCGGCACCTTTATGCTGTGGGTTATGTAAATGCCCCAAGGCGACATAATTGAAGGCTTTAAAAGGCTCAACACTCACTCGATCTGCACCGCCAATCGATAACGGTCTTTCTGATTCTGAGGCTTCTGCACCATCAATAAAACAATGACTGATTAACACATTGATGGCGGTATCTGTTTTAACGGCGTTGATTTGTTCGACTAAAAATTGGTGTGCTTCATCATGGCTAGACACATCGACAGAGAAATGATTACGTACCGATTCAGGGTCGTTATAAGGGATACCGTAAAATGAAACTTCGCAACCGTTTTTATTGAGAATGACCGGTTGAGTGATTTGATTTAAGTCACCGATAATATGCAAACCGGCCTGGCTTAGCTGGTTTGAGCCAAAGCGTAAGCGTTCTGCTCCATCATGATTACCCGGAATTAATATCACGGGTATGCCTAGTTCAGAGCAAATGGTATTGAGTACTTCATCCAATAAACTCACTGCAGCAGCGGGCGGTACTGAACGATCATAAATATCACCGGCAATAATCACCGCATCAACGGCTTCGTTTTTTATATGCTCAATAACTTGTTCAAGGACATGGCGTTGATCATCTAATAATGACACATTGTGAAACTGTCGACCGATATGCCAATCAGAGGTGTGTATAAATTTCATGGTGATAATAGCTGTGATTTAGCACTCAACAATTTTAGTTTTTTACAATACGCTATCTTACCTGATTATGCCTAAAAATATCTTAACTCATAAATCTGATCTGACAAGAGCGCTACTCAGGGTTTTGGTTGTACAAACGACAACATGCCCCATCATGCCTGATAGTTGCCTTGATAATTGATCTTTTAAGGTATCAAGCATCCTTGTATCAGTATGATCCTTACAAACAATCAGTAACTTATAGGAAGGATCAGCATCACCTAGTTCATTGGTTTTTCTATACAATCTTTCGATAACCGCAATGGAGCCACTCCATTTTTTACAAAACTCAACCTTAATATCTTTCCATGCTGCTTTTATTACCTCGCGCTCTTCTCGCTGAGTAATGGCTCTAGCTGTATCAGTTTGTAGCCGTCTAAGTTCCGTATCAATATAAGCATCACAACTTTTCATGCACTCTTTTAAATCACTCAATTCTATTAGTTTAACAGCGGTATCATTTGTTACAAAATAATCTACTTTATTAATCATACCAGGATGAAAACCGAGTGCTTTAGCGATGCCATCGTCGTCATCTATTTTAAAGGCTTTTAATGTGGAACTTTCAATCTCTCCAATAGGGCAACGAGCATGTACAATGAGTTGTAAATACTGATTTTTATCAATCATCAAACTATAAGTCACTAAAGTACAGCTTCTCGTACGTGGAATTTAGCAATTCTCGCGCTTCAATCAACTGTTGAGCTGAATCTGTAGATTCAAACTCAAATAATTTACCGTCTGAATCAACAAAATGCACTGACAAAAAATCTTTTGAATCAATTTTCTGCTTCTTTAAATTAACTTCCAAGGCTTTCAGTAGATCTGTGCTGTGTGTGGTGATCACAATATTCACACCTGCCTTTGCTAATACTAACAACACCCTCATTAATATAACTTGCCAATCGGGGTGTAAGTTGGTTTCCGGTTCATCAATAAAGACGAAAGAACCTTCTGTAATTACATTATGTTTTAATAAGGCCTGAATCATGCCAAGGTTAGTCATACCAAAAGAAACCAGATTTTTTGATATGTCTCGCCCAGATTTATTATCTTTAAAGCTTAAGTTATCACCTTTAAAAACAAACTCACCACCCAGTGCAGCATCTAATAAATCAGTTGCCGCTTTAAAAGCGCCTTCTGTTTTAGTTTTGGTGTTTAACACATTATCCAAATCATAAAAATATTTAGGCACGCCTGTTAAAACATCATTATTTTTCTTACCCATTAATCGAGGGCGATTTTGGTTATCTTTAGCCGATTGTAATGCTTCCCTCACTTTCCAATAAGCAGGGGATTCAAAAAAGACCACGCTGGATAATCCCGATACATCATCAATGAATTCATCATCTAACTCAATATGTTTTGTTTTAGCGCTGAGTTCAATCAATAAAAGCCCATCGACTTTAATTTCTATCTTTTCTTCTTCAAAACTAATTAATTCAGCTAATGTAGAAATTTGAAAGTTGTCCTTAAGTTCATCTTCAATATCAATAATAAATAACTTAGAGTACCTATCTCTCGGCTCTTTAAGTTGATGCTGAAAATCCCAGAAGTTACTATTAATAGCCTCAGAAATACTTTCAATAGAACTTATTTTGGCCGGTTTGTTATTGAGTTCGTACAAATACTTCGTGTAAGCAGCATGAATTTCTTTTACAGCCCCTATTTTTGAAATAGCAAAAGCAAGATAGTCAATAATTTTCCAACTACTAACTTCTTCAAATTCACTTTTTAACTTATCAAGATCGTTTGATATTTCGGCGATAACAGAAAGATCATTGGTAGCTCCATACGCGACATTCGCAATAACTGTTTGTAACTGAAGTTGAATTTGCCGAATGGTTTGGTTGAGCGATTCATGATACACATTTTTATTAATGACATTTAAAATCGAATACAAGGACTTGGTAAAAAAACTTTTACCGGTTCCATTCTGTCCGGTAATAACTGTCATCGGACGAATCTGAAACTCTGCGTCCTTTAATCTACCCAAGTTTTTGACTTTTACGTCAATCTTCATAACTCTCTCTTTTAATTTTACCGATTGTTTAGGTAAGGTACACATACCTATGGGTCAAAGTATCGCACCTTAATACCATTGTCACAACTCG
>SESC01000915.1_pt1 | contig 10174 bp, 10 predicted proteins | sample 3171431 | NCBI WGS metagenome assembly SESC01 (sample SAMN06051868, study PRJNA518727) | freshwater metagenome | biome: subpolar coniferous forest; feature: holomictic lake; material: water; isolation source: holomictic Lake 227, 8 m depth | place: Canada: near Kenora, Ontario | collected... | reverse complement strand
ACCATGTAAATAACCGACAAATTTCAGAAGCGAGTCCTCACTCCCTTCAGCAATTACCTGCACAGACCCGTCCGGCATGTTACGGACATAACCCAAAATCCCCGTCTGTTGTGCATAATCAGCCACAAAGTTCCGGTATCCCACTCCCTGCACCCGGCCTTTCACATTCACAACAATACGTTTCATTGACAGTTATAGTACAGATTCCATAAAATAAACCTTACTCAAATGGGTACAAACACCGGTGAATCTCCGGGTCGGCAGTACTATCCGCCTTAAATGTCATGCAGCCAGGCACACGTCCATTCCCATTGAACAAAAGACTCCGAATTTATTCGCAGTTAACCGTATCCTTAAGTGTTTCCAGGCCGACACTAGAACAATCAACAAACAGGTTGGTACTATGAACAACTCCGTGATCCTGGTGGGCATCATCATTATCTGCCTGATGACCATCGCGTCCTCCGGCTGCCTTGGCTCAATACCTGGCAGCCAGAAACCAGAACAGACTCCGCCACCGACACCGCCCGGAACGCCGGTGCAGGTGCAGGTGGAGCACCTGGTAATCCATGAAGAACAGAACAACGCGACCGTGAACCTTGGGTTAAACAACACCCTCACGCTCATGCTGAATGAAAATCCGACAACGGGGTTCCAATGGAACCTTACCACAAGCCCGGGGCTCGTTGTCACCGCCGATCATTACCTGCCTTCGGCACCGCAACTCACGGGTTCAGGCGGGGTCCATACGTGGGAGATAAAAGCCGTCCAGATCGGCACTCAAAAGATTAAGGACACCTACATGCGATCATGGGAGCCCGTGACGGGGAACGAGAGTGCGTTCTCATTAACGGTAATCGTTGCGAATCCCTGACGATCAATTCCAAATACTCCGACTTCCTTCTCCTCCTCCATTTTTCCCTGGACCGGACCATTTTTAATAAAAACCCGGATGGACATCCCGTGTCCCGGGGAAACCATTGATGTACATTTTCCGCCTGCTGGCGTTTATGACACGATTAGCAAAGTTTGATCGAGCCAAAACCAGGACAACACCTCACCCGGGACGTGTTAATACGTGGTACTTGTGATACAAATAAACCCTGCCGGGAAACCCGGGGCAAGGGGGAACTATTTATAATTCATGATCATAGTATCGCTTATGTCTCCACGACATATTACAAAAGAGAGGCCTGTCCGTTTACGATCTCCATTGACCGGGCAGGACCGGGCCCGTCACCGTGACTCCCACCGGCACCATCCCGAATCCAGCCCTTTTCCCCATCCTCCCCACCAGTCATATAGAAAACCTGCACTTCCGGCCAGGCACCACCCCCACACCAGGCCTGTGGACCTGGATATCGATCACGGGACCCGCCAGGACAGGCCTCAACCGGAAAAAATATTCAGTAAACTCAGTAAAAATGTGTTCAGACCCGGGTAACTAAAAATTTCAGCGGGATCAATTTTCTCGGGACAACCATTTGCCCGATACCAATCGTATCACTTTTTTACCGGGTTTACCCGAAAAAACTGCTAAAGACCAGGGACCGTCTGTCTGTCATCAAGGGGGATGATAAACCATTTCTACCTGGAGTACAAATTAATATAAAAAAATCTTGAATGAAGGTGAAATGAATGGGACTTTTTGATAAACTGGCAGGGACCAGGGCAGTAGAGCTGAATCCTAAATCAGCACTTGTATTAACCGCGCTTACCGTAATTGCAGCAGATGGTGTAATTGACGAGGCAGAAATGCTGGACCTGGCGAAGATTGTTCGAGGGGACAGGAAATCCATTGATGACGCAGTGAAAGTACTGAAGGCCAACTCACTCGAAGGATCGATGGACCTCGTCACAAAATGCTTAAACGAGAAACAGAAGATCGCAACACTTGCCATTGTCATCGATATTGCCATGGCAGATGGTGTGCTCGCTGAAGATGAACAGAAACTGATACAGTTGTATATTACCAAGTTCGGGGTATCAGAAGATATTCTCAAACCGATCTTTGATACCGTAGCGATCAAGAACGATTTTTCAATCTTCAAATAAATTTTTACACGAACAGAACTTTTTTTTTAACTTCCCGGCCGGGTTACGGTAAAATGTGCCGGAACCAAAAAGGGGTCCGGGCCTGACGTTTGCATTACCAATCCGGGCGGGAGAACTGGTCCGATGAAATCCTGCTGATTATTTTGGCCCTTCCTTTTGCCTCATGACCCGGGTAGGGATGAATATATGATACCATAAACACCAGGTACAGTAAGGTGGGTTTGAAACGGAACTGATAAGCCAGTTTATTCTTCCCTACTGGCTCAACCTGCTTGCGCTCTTCCTGTTCGCGTTAACCGGGGCACTTGCGGCGATTGAAGAGGGATATGATATTATCGGGGTGACGGCCCTCGCGTTAATTGCAGGTACCGGTGGGAGCCTGATCCGGGACGGCCTGATCCTCCAGCAGGGGGTCCCCATGTTTTTCCGTGACCCGTCGTTTCTTTACGCTGTAGTGCTGGCAGTCATGATCGGGATAGTTTTCCGTTCTTACATTGTACTCCATAAACGACCATTCACGGTTTCATTTCTCCTTTTCGATGCCCTTGGCCTGGGGATATTCGGAGTTGTCGGGACGCAGATGGCGTTATTTGCCGGACTTGCTTCGGCCCCGGCCATACTCACGGGGGTGATAAATGCCACCGGCGGGGGTCTGCTCAGGGATGTACTGACCGCTCGTGAACCCCTGATTTTCAAGCCCAGCCAGTACTACGCGGCGACATCCCTTGCAGGGTGTATTATCTTTGTCGTACTGGCATTATGGTTGGGACAGAGTGCGGGAACAGCTGCGTTCATCGCGATATCCCTGACATTTTTCCTGCGTGCACTCACCATGTGGTTTGACTGGAAGACTAAACCATTAATCGGGATAGACCTTCTCCCAAAATTAAAACAGGAATGAATGAATGACCCCCGAAGGGGGACAAGTGAAATTTTCCCTTGGGAACCTGGTGCGGAGTCCCCTTCACTCGCCAATTTGGGGCTGAAAAGTTCAATGTTAATTTGGTTTGCCTGATGCATATATCAATGGTGTTTTACTTGTAACAGGTAAACCCTAGAATTTGTAAAGGACTGGTATCTTTTGTTTTATCCGTTATCACCCGGGAAGATACCAAAAAATATTGCTGACCTGTTGGATAGAGGGGGAGCCAGGGTTCATTCATGTAACTTTCGAGCCCTGGAATCTGGCTAAAGGCATACCTTAAAGTTCAAATGGATACCACCGTTTGGTACAGGACGTGTATTACGAATGAAAATGATATGGTATATATGTTTTATTGGCATCCTGCTCACCCTGGTTGCCATTTCACCGGTGATTGCAATTTCTCCGGTATCGATTGCGGTTCAGAATGAATCATATGGCGGAGCATTGTCACCCACTCAAAGTGCGACCGTTCTTGTCCTCCCGAATAAAAATGTTGTGACCGGGGGCAACAATAGTTTTATCTTTTCAACGCCGGTTAAACCGACGCAGGGGAGATTTGCCTGGCGGGTTAATAATTTTACACCGGTAAAACCGCTCTCACCAGGCAACCGTTTTAACTTCTACAACCAGATCGCCACGGTCAACACCCGCACGTATACAGAAAATGACAATGGTAAGGTCATTACCGCTACCAAAGACCAGGTCGTAAAAGTTAAGCTCAGTGAGAACCCGACAACAGGATACCGGTGGGAACCGTCCGTAAGTTCAGGCATTGAAATCACAGATGATACGTATTCACGGTCAACACCGTGGGCTATCGGTTCGGGTGGGTCCAGGACCTGGACACTCAAATTCACCGGGACCGGGGGCCTGTATTTTAATGCAGATTACAAGCGCTCGTGGGAAAACGGTTCTGTCGATAGTTATTCGCTACATTTCGTTGTTGCATAAAATTCGAAATAACCAAAAAATACACCACTCTTTTTTTACGTTTTGTAACCTACCTTTCAAACCATTTTCAGGTTCCCGGGCCTGGCAATGTACTGAATCAAAAAAAAGGAAAAAAAAGAGTTGTTATCCTGTTTTTCGCCTGAAAAGGAACACTGCAACAGAGCAAATTCCAAGCGCTGACAACACACTCATCGTTCCGAGTGGCTGGGTCGGTACCGGTGTCGCAACGGGTGAAAGCGCCGCGTTAATCTGGACAGATTGTCCGGGGGTTACCTTTCCTGATGTGGTATAGGGTGTATACCCGTCCATTTTAATTGTCACGGTATAGGTCTGTGTCGTATCCAACGGGACATTCTGGAAGTTCAGCGGGGTCACACCCTTGTAAACGTTGTTGACGTAGACATCCGCACCTTCAGGCGTGGAAAATATCTCGGCACTTACCGTTCCGGAAGGCGGAGTTCCTGATGACTGGAGCGTCGCAGCAACCTGCGCGGTCTGCCCCCCTACAATTTTTACCGTGGTCGTATAGTCGTTATACCCGCTCTTTTTCAGGACAACCGTGTAGGTAGCGGCTGTCAGATCGGTGATGTCCAATGGACCCCCGCTTGAGGTCGTGACACCCTGGTAATTGCCATTAAGATAGACTGCCGCACCTGACGGAGATGAAGTCACAAGGAGATCGCCGGTACTGGGGTTCTGTACCGGGACCAGGGTCACGCTTGCATAGGTTGTCTGACCGGAGTTGACGCCGTAGGTATTGGTGAAGGTCTGGTAACCAGCCAGTTTAAGGGTCACCGTATGTGAACCTACCGCAAGGCCACCGACAATCTGGTTTGTTTCACCCTGGTAAATGTTGTCAACGTAGAGCCCGGCACCTTTCGGGATTGAACTGATCGAAAGGCTGCCGGACTGCACTGTCCGGACAAGATTTGCAAATACATTGGTAGTCCCGCCGTTTGTTACCTGGATGTTGGAGTCTGAATATGTCTGGTAACCGGGCATGGTGACCCGCACATTGTGCCAGCCTGGGGCGACATTATAGAATGTCCCCGGGGTAATGAGCGAGTCCTGCCCGTTATCAAGGATCGCGGTCGCTCCCTGCGGGGATGAACCCACGTAGATATTTCCACCCTGTGGTTGGACCGGTGTTAATTGAGCATAAATGTTGACGGTCTGTCCGGCCGCTGGGTTTCCGGTAACAGACTGGGTCCAGGACTGGTACCCTGTTGCCGTGATGACGATGGTGTGGCCCGGGGTTCCGGAAGTACTGACATCAACCGTAACCGGTGTAGTCCCGACATACTTATTGTCGAACGTAATAGACCCGGTTGGAGTTGACTGGATACTGTAATATCCCTTTTCGCCACCTGGCGGGGGAGTAACAGGAAGGGTCACCGGGATGGCAACCAGCTGTGCAAACACGGATACATGCCCACCAGTAGGTGGATTGGTCGAGTAATACTTAGCCCATGGTTGGTACCCTTCCTTCGATACCGTTATCGTATGACCCGGCGTTCCGGTTACATACACCGTTGCAGTCGTTGGCGTTGAACCGACATTTGTTCCATCAACTGATGCCATCGCCCCGGAAGGAGACGAGGAGATATCGTAATAGCCTTCTTCGCCTCCGATGGGATTCATTACAGATTCTGCTCCCACGAACGTTAGTGTTGCGAGTGCAACGAGAAACACCAGCATGATCATGATCAGGTTCTTTGTTTTCATCGAAATCCTCTTTGTATAGAATTTCAGTCTTTTTTGTACGTTAAATATTAATCGGTTAACACTTATCCAGGTCCACTCATGGTTGTTACATGCAGGTGAATAGGAGCGAAAAAAATTGCGAAGCATTAAAAAAATGAGCGGAAATTATAGCTCGAATCATTTTTTACGGTACAGATCATCATTGACCCGCGGTGTATGAGAAAATGCAATATTCCGGTATGCGTTCATTCAGCGCCTGGTTTTCTGCCGACCGCCTGGATTATGTTTACAGAAACGTAAGAGCAGTGCCCGAATTTCCAATACAAACCACATGGGAAAAAATAGGATCTACCTATTCAAGCGTACGGCGGTAGGTGATGATACCAAGGATGATGGCCCCGACTGAAAAGATGGCAAGAGCAAGGAGGTCAAGCCAGATGACATTGATGCCCTGTCCCCGGAGGATAATACTTCGGAGTGCCTGGACGGCATAAAATTCAGGGTTGATTACGGTAATCCAACGGAGCCATGATGGCATCCCGAGCACCGGGTAAAAAGCACCGCTCGTCATGAAAAGGAGGAGGCTGAAAAAGGCGATTACTGATGAATACTCCTGCTGGCTTGAGAAACGGGATGCCAGTGAGACCACGAGGCTCGTCACCCCGATACTTGTCATGAAGAGCACGAGCAGGACAAGGATGAAATCTTCAGGTGCCCGGATAATCACCCCTGCAATAAAAATATCGACAAGGAAAATAATAAACCCGGCAAAAAATGCTTTTACCGTCCCACTCCCGATGGTACCGAGGATAATGCTTGACCGTTTGACGGGTGTGACAAAGTAACCCTCGATGATCCCCATCTCGCGGTCCCGGATCAGGGCAAGGCCGCCACCAAACATCGTTGTCATGAAAATGGCCATTACTATTACTCCAACCCCGAAAAACTGGATGTAATCAATCGTCCCATAGACATTCACCGCTTCTATCGGATTTTTAGCCCCTGTAGCCGCAACAGATCCCGTAACCCCCGATTGGATCAGTGCCGGAACCGTAAACTCTGAACTGTCCATGTAGAGCCGTATCGTCCGGCCAGGTTCAAGATCAGAAGGGAAAACCAGGTATGCCATTATTTCACCGTCTGCCAGGGCATTTTTTGCAATTCGTTCATCGGTGAAACTCTGGACGTGGAATAACGCAGGTTTATCAGGCTGGGTATGGAAATGTTCGAGCTGCTCAAGGCCTGCTAAATAAAGGGGCGTTTCATGAACAAAAGGCTGTTTCTGGACGATTCCAATCGGGATTCCCGTGATTGTACCCCCAATAGCATTGCCAAAGATCAGCAGGTACATGATTGGCATTGCCAGGGTCATGACGAGCATGAACGGGTTGCTCGTAAATTTTTTAAAATCACGCCGGAATATTGCAATTGCTCCACGTAACATTATCGGGAGCCTCCGTGACGGGAAACCGGTATATCAGAGGTCATATCATCAAGTTTCTTACCCGTGAGGTACAGGAACACGTCCTCCAGAGAGGGGGACCGGATCGAGATGGAAGTAATGATGATCCCGAACTTTTCAAATTCGGCAATAAGAACTGGAAGCAGGTTACTCCCATTTTTTGCAGAGATCTGAATTATTCCCTCTTTCTTTTCTACCGATATCACCTGTTGATGAGCGCGGATCACCGCCAGGAGGGAATCATCAAAATGGTCATATCCTAGCTCTATCAGTTCGCCCGCAGGCATCGCCAGCTTCAGGTTCTCGGGTGTATCAAGTGAGACCAGGCGACCATGGTCCACAAATGCAATCCTCTGGCAGAGTTTCTCCGCCTCGTCCATGTAGTGGGTCGTCAGGATGATCGTGATATTTTCTGTATTGAGCATCGAGATCTGCTGCCAGACCTCCCGGCGTGCTTCCGGGTCAAGGCCGATCGTCGGTTCATCGAGGAACAGGATCAGTGGCCGGTGGAGGAACGCCCGGACAATCTCGAGTTTCCTCCTCATCCCACCGGATAATGTGCTGACCCGTGAATGCGCACGGTCGGAAAGATCTGCCATCCGGAGCAACTCCCATATCCGCTCATCAAGAACGCTGTCATCGACATTTACCAGTTTGCCATAAAATTCCAGGTTATCATACGCAGTCAGCTCAACATCGAGCGTGCTGTTCTGGGGGCATACACCAATAATGCCCCGGACTTTTTCATCGTCTTTTGTCACCTCGTAGATATCAAGAAATGCCCTTCCGCTATTGGGCTTCATCAGAGTTGTAAGGATACGGATCAGCGTGCTTTTTCCTGCACCGTTCGGTCCAAGGAGGCCGAATATTTCACCCCGCCTGACGTTAAACGATACATCATCAACTGCAGTGACACTCCCGGTGGCGGTCCTGAAAATCTTTGAAATATGTTCTATCCTGATAATATTGTCATCTGCTCCCATGATTATCCCCCCGGAATGGCCGAATCGATTTTTTTAAGGGTAAAAAAACCGCCTGTTTCGCCTGTGAACAACCGATTTTCCCGGGTGCCCAATTTTTCCACGAGTATGGTGTAGGAGTTCCCGAACACCCGGATAAAAAAGCCGTTGCCCCGTTCTGATTCATTGTACCTCATCCTGGTTCAACGCGTCTTTTTTCTCCGCCGGATAATGCCGAAATAGACGATTGCAACGACAATGAGGAGAAGAACAACGATGGCGAACGGGTTCGACGAGACCTGTTTGACCAGTGAGGATGACGTGATATCTACTGTCAGCTTGACGCGATCAGACACCTGGTCATTGTTCAGGGCGTCCCGGTATAGTATCTCTGAATCGAGCCCGTAATCCTTCACCGTGGTCCCCGGATCGGCAGTAATATCGAAATGTGCAATTTTTTCCTCCCCGGGTGCAAGATCTCCAAGGTATGAGGTATCGTCGCTGCTCGTGAACGGGTCAACCGTAAAAATCCTCGCCAGTGCACTGTTCACCCCCGTGGTCCCGGTATTCCTGTACGTGACTGCGATCACCTTTCTCTCACCGGGGCTCATCTCTACCGGTGGCGAGACGATGGTAAAGGCGATTTTCCCACCCACCGGTACGCCGAGAGTAACCGTGTCGGTAGTGACGAGATCTCCGTCGCGGTTCTTATAGGTGACCGTAATGTTTACCGGGTAGGTGATTGCCTCGGCATCCCTGGATACGGATACCTTATATTGCAGCGGCACGATGGAATTTTTTGGAAAATTCCCGATATATACACTGCTTGCTACCGGTACAACAGGGCTGTTCCCATTCTGTACGAGCTTTACTATCGACTCCCTGCCATCTTCATTACCAATATTTTTCAGGCTGATATTCAAGTACCCGGTGGTCCCCGCATTCAGGCCCCCTGACCCGACAGACATCACATCCAGCAGGACTTCAGGCTTGATCCTGATCGGCAGGTTAAGCGTCTCAACCTGCTCCTTGTAGAAATATTGGAGCATATCGGTACCATACTGGTCCGCTCTCATCAGGTACGTGTACCGTATCGTAAGGGGGAGGTTATAGGTCTCATATGGTGCATCAGGAGCGATTTTGACCTTAAAATTAGCTACCGTGTTACGACCACCTGCCAGGTCCCCGAGCAATTGGGGGTCAGACCTGACCGTGACGGGAGCATCCCCGGGTCCCAGTGTGACCATCATCAGTTTGGCCGTGTTCGGAAGATCCGCAGCGGTTAGCTGGTTCGGGTAGGTAAATACATACTCGAGCAGGCCACTGTTCTGGATCGTTACCGGGATTGTGATCTCATCGCCCGGTGAGAAATCATTCGATCCGAGGATTGCCGCTGTCAGGTTCGGGCCCCCGGAGACAAACCGTTCTCCTGCCATAGCTGGCGCTGCTATCCCCACCAGTAGAACGAGGACTGCCAGTACTCTCAACGAAGTAATGAGTCGTTTGTTTCTCATATTGATCTTTTTACAATGTTCGTCCATTGCATCCTCCCTGTCCCGATTTCAATTTATCTCAAATCCCGCAGGAAAACCGGGATTTTGTAGTCTTTTCCGATATCTGCTACCCATTTTCCCAATTTTATTCGGTCATCCGGGCAGGCATATTTATCATGACAATGAGTTATACGAGCTTGGCATATAATTGTTTGATGTATGCCAACGATTTTTTCTGTTTTCATATTGTTGTTACGTTACATTTTCAGAATCCAAAAAAAAGGAGACGCTGCGGGTACCACAATGCACCCAATTCCCGCTCAGTAGTTTTCACACCAGATTTCGTAATACGCCTGCGGGTGATCGCAGACCGGGCATTTATCAGGGGCGGAAATATCGAGGTGGACATACCCGCAATTCCTGCATTTCCAGGATTTTATGCCTGACTTTTTAAAGACGGTACCATTGCTGACATTTGCAAGCAGTTTCCTGTACCGCTGTTCATGGTGCTCTTCCACTTTGGCGATCTCGCGGAAGGTATGGGCCGCTACTGAAAATCCCTCTTTATCGGCAACAACCGCAAATCCGGGATACAAGGTTGACCATTCGAGTTGTTCCCCTTCTG
>SESC01000904.1_pt1 | contig 10272 bp, 6 predicted proteins | sample 3171431 | NCBI WGS metagenome assembly SESC01 (sample SAMN06051868, study PRJNA518727) | freshwater metagenome | biome: subpolar coniferous forest; feature: holomictic lake; material: water; isolation source: holomictic Lake 227, 8 m depth | place: Canada: near Kenora, Ontario | collected 2014-07-08... | reverse complement strand
CATTGAATTTTCCTTTTTTATTACCGAAACCTCCGAGCCTGTCATGGTCGAATGTGATAAACAGCGCTTGACCGAAGCCCTGGGTTTCCTGCTTGACAATGCATTCAAATTCACTAAATTCGGCCACATTACCCTGGGGTGCCACATCATTTCCGGCAAGGAGGTGATCATGTTCGTAAAGGACACCGGGATTGGAATATCCAAAGAAAAACAGGAGTTTGTCTTCGACAAATTCAGGCAGGGCGACGAGTCGAGTACCCGTCAGTACGGCGGACTTGGCCTGGGCCTTACCCTGGCCAGGGAGTTCATCGTGCTTCAGGGAGGCCGGATGTGGTTGCAGTCAGAGCCGGATAAAGGAACCTCGGTTTATTGCTCCCTCCCCTACCAGGAAAAGAGATCAGCCATACAGCCGGGCCATGATACCGCAGCCCATGATATGATCGACCTTTCGGGCAAATCAATCCTTGTGGCGGAGGATACCGACAGCAATTTTATCCTGCTTTCACGCTGGCTGCGAAAAACCAATGCCCGTGTCATCTGGGCCAAAAATGGTCTGGAGGCCATTGAAATCTGCCACAATGACGATACCATCGACATGATCCTGATGGACCTGCAGATGCCCATCGTAAACGGATATGAAGCCACCCGCGATATTCTGGGCTTCCGCCCGGGATTGCCCATCATTGCTCAAACAGCCTACTCTCTTGATTTTAATGAACGCAGAGCCCTGGAGGCAGGATGCGTGGCCTACTTGCCCAAACCCCTGAATATCACCAGCCTCTTTGCGGCCATCAAAAAACACCTCGGCAAGGATGCCTCCTGATCACCCGCTTTATGACAGTCCTTTATCTATAATCTGTAGTTCAGGAAACATTGGCCTCAATGCCTTGCGCAGGCTGGATTCGGGAGGGCAACCGGTGCATGAAGGCTTTACGACAATCATGGTATCGCAAAACGAGTTGTCCCGTTTACAGAATTTATTCCTTATCTTCCGCTGCTAAAAATTTCGCCTCATGAGAATCACTGCAGTGATCCTGATGGTTTTACTTGGTTTTCAGGCCGTCCATGCCCAGAAAGAGGGCCAGGCCAGGATCGATTCACTGTTGTCGGAATTGCCGAAAATTAAGGAGGATACCACCAAGGTCAGGTTGCTGGCCACCATCTGCTTCGAGATGCGCAACATCAATCCCCGCCAGGCGCTGAATCACGGGCTGGAAGCGCTGCAAATTTCTGAAAGGCTGAATTATGCTTACGGGGAGGGAATTGCGCATTATGCGCTCATCTTTATATACCACTTTTTATCCCTTATGCCCAAGTCACTGGATCATGCCCTGCAGGCGGAGAAAATTTTCGAAAATCTTAGGGATAAGGAATACCTGTGTGCATCCTACCTGATGCTTGCCTTCCTCTACCTGGATCTTGACGCGGAGATCTCTTCGGCATATATTGTCAAGGCCAAGGCCCTGCTGCCCCTAAACAGGCCTGGATTATGGAAAGCCAGGAACTATGGCACCCTGGGGAACAATTACCGGAACATGGATCAGCTCGATTCGGCCAGGAAATATATGAACCTTCACCTGAAGATGGCCGAGGAGTATCACCTTAACGGGGAGATCATGATCGAGAAGAACAGGTTCGGGTATCTTTACATGAAGGAATCCAAACTGGATTCGGCCTTTGCCCTGATCAGCGCAGGACTGGCCTATTTCAAATCGATCCAGTCGTTTAGGATGGTTTCAGAGAATTATACCACCCTGGGCAAGATCAGGTTTCGCCAGGGTACTGAAAAGGGAGCGAAGGGCAAACAATATCTCAGGGAGGCTGAGAACTATGCCATGGTGGGACTGGAATATGCCACAAAAATAGGGTACCTGTACCAGATATTTGCAGCCAACAAGCTGTTGTCCGACATTTATATCGCCGAAGGCAATAACCGAAAGGCGCTCGAATACCTTCGCACCGCCTTCAGTAACTACGACAGCATTTACGGAGCACAGATCGTGAGCAAAGCCTCGGCGCTGAGCTGGAAAAGTGCGGAGCAGCTGAAGGAAAAACAAATGGAGCTGCTGAAGCTCCACAACAGGCAGCAGCTGATCTTTGTCTATGCGGCCATTATCGGGGTCCTGATCCTGGTGATCATTGTTCTGATCATCATCAGGAGCCGGATGAATTTAAAAAAGTCCTACATCCTGGTCAACGAGCAGCGGAATGAGATCAGCCGGCAGCAGGATGCCCTCAAGGAGAGCCAGGCACACCTGGTCCAGTCGGAGAAGATGGCTTCGCTTGGTATGCTTACCCTCGGCATCGCCCATGAGATCAATAACCCGGTGAATTTTATCAACTCCGCGGCCATCAGCCTTCAGAAGGATTATGATGATCTGAAAAAGATCATCGACTCCATTGAAAAGCTTCCGCCCGAAACCCGGAAACTGGCCGACGAACTCGCCCTGACCGACCTCCTGGAGATCATCCCGCAAACCATTGCGGATATCCAGATCGGCGTGCAGCGGACGACTGAAATTGTAAAGGGGCTGCGCAACTTCACCCGGATGGATGTATCGGAGATGAAAGAGGCCGACCTCATTGAAGGAATCAACTCCACCCTGCTGCTGTTAAATCACAAGATCAAGGACCGGATTGAGATCATCAGGGATTTTGACCCGGAGTTGGGGTATATTAAATGCTACCCCGGACAACTGAACCAGGTTTTTATGAACCTGATCAACAATGCCATCGATGCCATCGAGCAGAAAAAAAAGGAGACGCCGGGAGTGACGGCCGGTTCGGGTGAAACCGGGCCTTCTTACCAGATCAGGATATCCGCAAAACTAACGGCGGAAGGCGATAAAAAGATAGTCCAGATTGATATCAGCGACGAAGGCTCCGGTATCCGCGATGAGATCAGGGACAAGCTCTTCGATCCCTTCTTCACTACCAGGGATGTTGGCCAGGGAACGGGGCTGGGTTTGTTCATCAGTCAAGGTATCATAGCCAAACACGGCGGGACCATCACCTTTGAAAGCAGCGAAGGAAAGGGAACGACGTTTACAATAAGGATACCGGGGGAAATGACCAATGACGAATGACGATTGACGAATTACGAATGACGAATAACAAGTGCCTAATCCCTAATGGCTAAAGCCTAATGGCTAGTGACTAATGACTAATCCCTAATAGCTTATGAAAAAAATAAAATCATTTTCGATCTCCCTGGTGATGGCGGGTCTCCTGTTATCTCTTTTGACCGGGGGCTGCAAAAAAAACAGTGAAGATCCTGTTCAGCCTGATACACGTAAAAAGCTGGAGGTATATGCACACCGCGGAGCACGAAGCTATGCCCCTGAGAATGCCATCCCCGGTTATACCGCGGGCCTGGCCATCGGAACCCACTGGGTGGATATGGACATCGTGATGTCGAAAGAGGGGGAGGTCATCGTTTCGCACGACATCAGGCTGAATCCTGATATTGTACGGGGGACCGACGGAAAATTCATAACAGAGCGGAAAATTGTAAAATCACTCTCCCTGGCAGAGGTTCAGAAATATGATGTCGGGCGGCTGGATACAGCCAGCGCCTACAGTAAATTTTTCCCCGCCCAGATAGGAATGGATGGCGTACACATGCCCACCCTGCGTGAAGTGATCCGCTATGTGAACGGCAGGACCAATAAACAGGTGGGTTTCCAGATCGAATTTAAAACAGACCCCGAACACACGGACTGGACTTTCACCCCGGCTGAGTTTGCTGCAGCACTTTACAATATCCTGAAAGAGGAAGATATTGTAACCCTTTGTGAAATCCAATCGTTCGACTGGCGATGCCTCTATGAATTACAGAAACTGGATGTCAGGGTAAAGACGGCCTACCTCACCGAATGGGACAATGAACCGGGAACTCCCTACAGCTTCTATGATCCCAATCCGGCCATTGCAGGATTGTGGACCGGCGGAATTTTAGTGAAGGATCATAAGAATTCGATTCCGCAGATGGTCAAGGACATGGGCGGAACGTGCTGGGAACCGGAGGATGTTGTGCTTACTTTGAAAACGCTGGAGGAGGCCCATGCCCTGGGATTGAAGGTCGTGGTATGGACGTGGCCCGAACATAGCAAAACTACCTTCGATGTTAATCTGGTGTCGAAACTGATCGACTGGGGAGTGGATGGGATCATCACAGACGACCCGGGAATGCTGATCTCCATGCTGGCAGCCCGGAATTACAAGTTGCCTGCGCGGTATTGATCAGGGAGCGGAAAATTCCGTTAACCTCAATGTCGGGCCACTGAATCACCAGTCATGTGTTTGGGGCAGCCTTTCATCATGCCTCCGCCTTTCATCTTCCCTTCACATTTCATCGAACTGCCGCCTTTCGTCATTCCCGTTTTGTTCACAGCGCTTTACAACCGAACGGCAGGTAAACATATGCAAATATAATCCTGATTCTAATCAAAATTATGTAACAGGATTTAAATAAATGTTGCGATATCGTAAGTATGCATTATGATATCGTAGGCTTTTCATTCATCCATGCATTCAGTATGGTGAATCCCGGGAATACGGTGAAGATATCTGGGCGGAAAGTGAGGAAGGCAGAGGAAGTACTTTTTATTTTACGCTGCCTGACAAGGAGTAGGGCTTATGCAGGCAGAGATCAGATATTCCTGGTTAAGGAAAACACCAATGAAATGAATACAATGGTATTCAAAATGAAAAAACTAATCGAAACCGTGGTAAAAACGGGGTGGCTTGTTGTTTGAATTTCGTTCGGTTCCATCTCTTTGTGAATTTATTCTACAATAATATGATTTCAATAGGGTGAAATCAAATCATAATGAGTATGCGTCAACGCTTTTTTAGTAAGTGTATCAAAATACCGGTAAATTTGCCCGAAATCATGATGCAGTGTAATCCATTACAAATAAATCAGCGTTCCAACTATTTGAGCATTATAATAATACCCTATCTTTACTATTTCTTTCATCCTAAATGAAAAAACAATTTTTATTGCGCGGCAGCGAGGAGAAATTCCGTTCACTGATTGAAAATATGGGTGAAGGAGTAGGCTTCTTAAATCCGGATGAGACCTTTGATTTTGCCAATCCGTCGGCCGAAAAAATATTCGGAGTGGGCAAAGGAGGTCTCAAAGGGTTATGTTTACATGAATTTCTTCTCGACGAAACGATCGATGTCATCAAAAAAGAGACAAAAAAGCGCAGCGAGGGGATGAACAGCACGTATGAACTCGAAATATTTTTAAAAGATGGGAGTAAAAAGGACATTCTGGTCACGGCGACTCCCAGTTTCGAAAACAATAGGTTTACCGGGACCTTTGGCATTTTCCTCGATATCACCGAACGCAAACAGATGGAGCAGGCTTTAAGGGAGAATGAAACAAAGTTGCGAAACGCTTACCGCTATGCACGCAGCTTGCTTGAAGCAAGCCTTGACCCCTTGGTAACGATCAATGTTGACGGACAAATTACGGATGTCAACCTTGCAACTGAAAATGCGACCGGGTTGTCACGCGACAAGCTTGTCGGGACAGATTTTTCGGATTATTTTACGGACCAGGACAAGGCAAAGAGCGGATATCAGAAAGTTTTCGAACAGGGATATGTGATCGATTACCCGCTTACCATCCGCCATTCATCCAACAAACTGATGGATGTTCTGTACAATGCAAGTGTGTTCAAGGACGAGCAGGGAAAAATCCTCGGAGTTTTTGCCGCTGCCCGCGACATCACCGCCTACAAGAAGGCCCAGGAAACGATCTCCATGCTTGCGCATGTAGCGCGAAGCATTAAGGAATGCGTATGCATTACAGACATGACGGATAATATCATCTTTGTCAACAGTGCGTTTCTTAAAACATACCAGTACGAAGAACATGAACTGCTGGGGCGTCCCATCAGCATCGTTCGGTCGCCCAACAACCCCCCGGCCCTGGTAGAGCAGATTTTTCCTGCAACCTTAGCCGGAGGGTGGCAGGGTGAACTTCTCAATATAAAGAAGGACAGAAGTGAATTCCCTGTTTACGTTTCCTCCTCATCCCTTCGTGATGAAAACGGCAGGCTTCTTGCGCTGATCGGCGTCGCCATGGACATCACCGAGCGGAAGCTGGCAGAGGCGGAGATAAATTTAAAAAACCAGGAGCTGGTTAAACTCAATGCCGAAAAGGACAAATTCTTCTCCGTCATCGCCCATGATCTGCGCAGTCCATTCCTTGGATTTCTCGGGTTGACCCGGATGATGGCAGAGGACTTGCCTGCATTGGGGCCCGACGATATTCAACGAATTGCAGTCTCCATGAGCGACTCGGCCAACAAACTCTTCAACCTGCTCGAAAACCTGCTGGAGTGGTCGCATTTGCAGCGCGGCCTCATGCAGTTTAATCCTGAATCGTTCCTATTGCTGAAAGGGGTTGTTCCGGTTATTGAGTTGGTTCGCGAAGCAGCCGATATAAAAGGGATAAAGATAGATCATGATGTTCCGAAGGATTTGAGGGTAATGGCGGATGTGAAAATGTTCGAGGGGGTGATGCGCAATCTGGTTTTTAATGCCGTGAAATTCACCCCCAAAGGAGGGAACATTACCATTGCCGCAAGAGCGGTGCCCGGCCATTCTGTTGAAATTTCGGTAATGGACACCGGCATCGGCATGAGCCCTCAAATGGTGGATGATTTATTCAGGCTTGATGTTCAAACCAACCGCCAGGGAACCGAGGGCGAGCCCAGCAGCGGACTTGGGCTTATCCTGTGCAGGGACTTTGTTGAAAAACATGGTGGACAGATTTGGGTGAAAAGTGAAGAGGGAAAAGGCTCCGTTTTTTATTTCAACTTTCCTGGTATTTTGTAGATGTTGTCTGTTACAGCCGCGGTTTTATTGCCATTTTGAAGGGGATTCCCTTTTTATGATTGATTACTCCCGCTTTTTTTTTGGAACAGTTCATGCAATATGACCATCAGGGCGGCCTTATTGAAAGGTTTTGGAATATAATCATTACATCCGGCCTCCAGTGCCTTTCTTCTATCGCCCGACAGCCCAAAGGCTGTTTGTGCAATGATAACCACCTCCTTGTTGAATTGTCTGATTTGCCTGGTAGCCGTGTACCCGTCCATCACAGGCATTTTAATATCCATCAGAATCAGATCGAGGTCAGGATTATTCCGGCAGGCCTCAACAGCTTCAACTCCGGTTCTGACTGATAAAATTTCTTTGCCAAAAATTTTGATTGTCATTGAAAGTAACATGGCCGACGTTTCATCATCTTCTGCAATCAATATTTTCAGCTTTTTAAACTGATAATTCTCACCTCCATCACCCGGCAAAATGCTGTTAAAGACTCGTTTTTCTTTAACCCTGGGACTGTAAGGAATGGTGAAATAAAATGCTGATCCCTTTCCAAGCTCGCTTTCCACCCATATTTTCCCTCCCAGCATTTCGACATACGACTTCGAGATGGATAATCCCAGTCCTGCTCCTTCATAATTCCTGGTAAGCGATTCGCTGCCTTGTCTGAATCTTTCAAAAATGATCTCCATATGTTCCTGATGAATGCCCTCTCCTGAATCTTTCACAAAAAATTCAAGGAACTTCCCTTTCTGCTCATATCCGATTTCAATGGAACCTTCACGGGTAAATTTTATCGCATTTTTAACGAGGTTGGTAAGGATGGCGTATAATTTCTCACGGTCTGTTCTGATGATGGTTTTTATCGGAGGCACACATTCTTTTAAGCAAATCTGAATTCCTTTACGCTCAGCCTCCGGTTTAAAAAAAACATAAACAAATTCAATCTGGTCTTTTATATTCGTCTCTGAAGTAGAAATTTCCATTTGTCCGGATTCTATTTTCGAGATGCTGACAATGTCGTTGATGATGTTCAGCATGCGAACACCGCTTTTCTCGATAATACTGATGTACCTGTTCTGTTCTTCGCCTGTAAGTCCGGGCTCTTTAAGCAGGCCGGCAAAACCCAGGATGCCATTCATGGGTGTCCGTATTTCGTGACTCATGTTGGCAAGAAAAGCTGATTTCAGATGGTCGCTTTCTACGGCATGCTCCTTGGCGATGATGAGCTCTTCGTCCGCCTGCTTACGAATCAGTGCCGTTCCAATAATTGAACAAATCCCTTCAAAAAAGGCGATGAGTTCATTCGAAAAAGCTCCTTTTTTCTTATCATTGAGCTGGAGAAGGCCGGCAATCTTGTTATTTGTTCGAATGGGGATGAGCGCCATGGAACCAAAACCGAGATGAATGCATTTATTTCGGGGATTCAGCCTGAATTCCTGATCCGCATTAAGCTCCAATAAGGGATATGAGTCGTTTGTCCAAAAGCTGCCTCCATTCGTAAACAGTGGATTCGATTGACATGCTTTCCCCGAAATAACCAAACCACAGGTACATGATAATAAAGGGTTTCCGTTTTTATCAATACAAATTTCCCTGTTTCTGCCTTTAACCGTGAGTGTGTTTTCTGTCAGAAGAAAATCCCTGGAGAAACCGAATTGTGCAAAATAGGGATAATCATGCTCTTGTTCGAGGCGTATGCCCACTGCGGAAATTTTCGTTTCGAGCTGGATGGCTTTAAGAACATCGACAATCCTGTCGCTGAAGCTGACATCGCCGGAAAGGATCCGCAATATTTCATTGGAAAGAAGTTGAAGCCGTTCCGCCCATACCCGTTCGGTCATGTCCCGGATATTGCATTGGATTACCTTGACATCATTTACCAAATAAACATTACTGACAAACTCCACATGGATCATTCTCCCGTCGAATGTTTCAAGGGGTAAATCTTTATACCGGATATATTCCTTCTGCTGTAATTTTAAAAAGTTATCCTGATTGGCCACAACATCTTTAAAGAATCCGATTTCCCATATGGCTTTTTCAATGAATTGATCCTTGGAATATCCCAGGAGTTCAATCAAAAATGGATTTACATCCATAATCATTCCGGTTTCGGCATCAAGAATAAGAATGCCATCTTTCGCCGTTTCAAACAGCCGGCGATAACTGGTTTCAGAAACAGCCAAAGCCTTTTCCTCCCGGGTTCGGTCGGCGACATCAACTTTGAATGCTGTTTTCAGTGCGGTAATTTCCTTGCGGAGTTTCTCTATTTCTGTCAGAAGTTCTTCCTTGGTTTTATCCGGGTTATTCATAACATTTTCAGCAACAACGAGTAAAGGTACATAAATCAGGGTGCCAATCCAACAAATAAGCGAAAAAAAATTTCGAAGGGAGTGCGCACTTCTCCCAAATAATAATGCACCATCCAAAAATCAGAAAAAACAACTTATCTTTGTTAATAGCAACAACTTTATTCATGGCAGCCCCTCAATTGGCTTGAAACTTGCGATGGTTCTCGCCCTTTTTTAAGCTGAAAACTGAGCAAATAAGCGAATCAAAGACATTAGGACAACCAGCAGTTCATGAAAAACACCCATAAAAAATCCGAAGCCACAATCCTTCGCCGGAAGGCCGAAGAATTGCTGAAAAAGAGAACATCAGCAAAGGCCTCGCAACTTTCTGAAGTTGAAATGCTGAAACTCATTCACGAACTCGATGTGCACCAGATCGAACTGGAAATGCAGAACGAAGAGCTCATGCATGCAAAAGAGCAACTGGCAAAAGCTGCAACGGATAAATATGCCGAATTATACGATTTTGCCCCCACAGGATATTTTACGCTTTCCAAAGAGGGTGAAATTATCGAGTTAAATCTTTCAGGAGCAACCATGCTCGGTAAAGAACGTTTATTGTTAAGAAATAGCCGGTTTGGCTTTTTCGTTTCCAACGACACAAAACCGGTTTTTAATCTTTTTCTTAAGAAAATATTTGAAAGCAAAAACAGGGAAGATTGTGATGTGACCCTGTCGACCACCGGGAACTTGCCTGTTTATGTTCATCTTAACGGCATCGTTAACAAAAAAGGGGATCAAAGCCTTGTAACGATGGTTGACATCACCGAACGCAAACTGGCCGAAATTTCCTTACGCAAGAGTGAAGAGATATTCCGGATTATTACGGAGAACACCACGGATGTGATCGCAATTCTGGATATGGATTTTAACATCATTTACCTCAGTCCGTCCGTCGAAAAGATCAGGGGATACAAATGGGAGGAGGCCATGTCTCAAAAACCGGAACAGATCCTTACCCCGGCATCCCTGCACAAATTCCTGGAAATGGCCAGGAACATCATCCCGGCTGAGAAAGACGGGACTGCCCGGGTAAGCAGTTACCCCGCCATTGAACTGGAGCAGGTCC
>SESC01000900.1_pt1 | contig 10320 bp, 8 predicted proteins | sample 3171431 | NCBI WGS metagenome assembly SESC01 (sample SAMN06051868, study PRJNA518727) | freshwater metagenome | biome: subpolar coniferous forest; feature: holomictic lake; material: water; isolation source: holomictic Lake 227, 8 m depth | place: Canada: near Kenora, Ontario | collected 2014-07-08... | reverse complement strand
ATTTTTAGATGTTCATCTCTTTCTTTATAATCAATAGATATTTGTTCTTTCCACCATTGGTTTTGTGAAATTAAAATATTTTGATTATAAGACATAATATCTCGCATAAAATATCACATTATAGTTGGTTATGTGCAAGTAACATATTATTAATAATATGTTAGGTGTATATAACATACTAATAGTTATCCTTTTAAATAGATCTATGATGTTATTAGGGCCTAGACTTACGTCTCAGGAGAATTTAAAAAAAGTTGAAGCCTTTTATCAGTAAAGTCACTGATATCAAAAATTATAAAAAATTAATTGGGGGCTCTAACATAGCAAGAAATGAACTTACAGGTATTGCTAATGTATTATTTTTTTCTATATCAACTAGCCCTTGAGGATATCTAGTAAGTAATAAATATTCTAGATCTCCTGCGATCTTATTAGGAGCGACGATATTAGCCCTATATTTTACTTCTATTGCTTTATTATACATTATAAAATCAACTTCTTTATTTTTTGTAAATAAATATTGTAAATTGTGAAAATAAATATTATGTAAATGACCAGCAACTACATTTTCAACTAATTGACCTTTTGTTTGTTCATTTAAAATATAATTTATAGACTCCATAAATGGATCTAAATTAGAATAATATGAATTTATTGAGTGGATTATAAATGGATCTTTAAAATAATATTTTTTTTGATGATCATTTTGTTTTTCTTTAACTTCGAATAATAATAGTAACTCACTTAAATCAAATAAATAGCTTTTAACAGTATCTGGGGATAACTCTGCTTTTTGGGATATAGTAGAATACTTTAATGAATTAGACAAACTATTGTTTAGTATTCTTAAAATAGAAATTGTTTTTTGTTTATCTAATTTTTCAAATATTTTCTGTATTAAGTCTTCATAGTACTTTTTAGTTATTGTATTATTTGTTAGGTAACAATTAATAGTTTCTGGGAAACCACCAGTTAATAGATATATATCAAAATATTTTTCTATTTCTATGGTATGGGGTTCTAATAATAAATATTTTTCTTTTATTATTTTATTACTATCTTTTACTGATATTGTGTTTTGTAATGAATTATTTAATTTTAGATTATTTTCTTTTGTTATATTTAATAAAAACTGTCTAAAGGTTAGTGGAGCCATTATTCTTTGTTCTTCTGATCTTCCAATTAATTTTTGTTTGCATACTTCTATTGCTCTTGGATCAGAACCAGTTACAAAGACTGTTGCCTCTTTTAATATATTTAAATCTGACATTGCTTTTAAAAATGAGCAATTATCTTTTAAATTTTGGACTTCATCTATAAGTATTATTGCATCTTTTTTAAGATTAATAAATGATTCTATTTCTCTTATTAATTCATTTGGTTTTGTGTTTGAAAAAGAATCTAAATTAATATAAAGTGCTCTATCTTTATTATCTCTAGCAATTTGTTTTAGGTATATTGTTTTACCTACTCTTCTTGGTCCTTTGATTAGATATACTTTTCCTTTTACTACCTGTAAACTTATTCTATCTATTTTAAATTTAGATTTACTTACTTGTAAAAGATCAGAATCATCCTGTTCTCCCCACCAGGGGTTCTGTTGGATTATTTTATTTCTTTCCATATATAGTATATAACTAAGGATATATATATATGTATCGCTAAATTAACTAGCGCACTAGTTAATAATTAGCTATTTTTCACTAGTCAACTTGGTAATATGTATAAATTAGTAAGGGTGGTTTAATTAAGATCAGATTAAAAACAGGTGAATATAGGTCTTTATTTGGTCAACCTGTTGAACAAAACCCACTTGCTTTTGATCAAGCTATTGACCAAAATAATCAGAAAAATAATTAGAGCCTAGACTTACGTCTCAGGAGAATTTAAAAAAAAAGAAAAAAGGAAAAGGAACTTAATCCTTTTCATATCTCAAACATTTACATGTTTTCGATTGCTGCGATTAATTCCTTTGCAGCTGAAGCTGTGTCAACAGCGTCTGTTCCAGCAACTATGATATTTCCGTTAGTTGCTTTTCCAACAACGTAGTTACCTGATTGAACAAGCTTGTCTTCAAGGCCGTATACTGTCTTTGCAAGAGTGTTTACAACAAATCCACCAACGATGATCATGTTACCTGCTGGTGATTCATTATCTAAGTAAACAAGTCTATTAGTTCCAACATTCCAAGCAGCTGGAGTTATTGCTGTTCCAGATGATCCGCCTATAACGTTACTTGAAACTAACTTTGCAGAGATTGCTCCGTCTTCAGTTGTAACAACAGTTCCAACAGTAGTTAAAGTAACATTTCCACCATTAAGTGTTGTTTCAGATGAAATTCCTCCACCTATGAAGATTTGTCCTTTTAATTGTTGTTCAGGAAGTGTCATATTAACATATCCGTCTAAGATAGATATGTATGCACCGTATGTTGTGTAACCGAATTCAAGATCTGTATCGTTTCCTTCATCAGATAAATTGAATGTGTTTGTTCCAGCTGAATAAGCAACTTGCTTGTATGTGTCAGTGAAATCGTTATCTGAAAGGTTAACCATATCTCCTGTGTATGCATCTATGTAAGAGTAGATTGTTGTGTCTGTTGCATTAGTTACATTTACTCTTGCTATAGATCCGAAACTATCGCTTGCATAGTTATTTGCTGCTGTAGCACTAACTGCTCTTTGTCCAATGAATGAAGCACCATCTGTAAATGCAGATGTATCTGTTCCGTCTACATCAATACCTGCGATATCCCATGTATATGTTGTGTCTCCAATTGCTAAATCTGTTGTTTGGTTATCCATTAAACCGAAAGCAACTGTTTTAACAGTGTCGTATACATTTGTTCCGCTTCTTGGAGTTACTAAGAATCCATAGTTAACAAATCTATCTTCGTTATTGTACATTGGTATTTGAAGGAAATATGATATAGCTACTGTATCAGCGTTTAAGTCTGTTGGAGCTACTTGATCTCCTGTTTTTCCGTAGTACATTGTAGCATCATTTACTAATGTTGTAGTCCATGTTGCTGCTGTTCCTGCTACTCCACCATCTTTCAAATACTTTCCATCTGAATCATCAAGTTGTACTGTGAAGTTAGCATCTCCTGCTGCTCCATCATAGAACTTGAAATATAATGAATGACCATCTACTTCAGGTGTTGTGTATGAATCTCTAGCAGTTGTTGCTTCATCAAGATCGTAAAGGAATAATGTGTGATCCTTTCTATCTACATCTGTAAATGTCATAACATTATCTTTAACCATATATTCAGAACTCTTTTCTTCAGTTAAACCTAAGAATTGAATTTCACCGAAATCAAGTGGTAAAGTAATCTTATCATTTACTTGTAATGCATTATCGTTTGTGAATCTTAATGATGAATCATCTGTAGCTAAAGAAATACCTGTTAAATAGTTTCCACTAGTTGTAAAAGTAGATTTCCATAACTTATCTCCTGTTTCTGGGAAATCGTTTATCTTTGAACCGTTTTTTAATTCAAGTTTTCCAGATGAACCTGTAACAACCTTAACACTATCTGAATAAACTGTGTCTATATCAAGTGTAGCTGTTAAAAACTCATCAAAGATCTTTGTGTCTCCAGTTCTAAATACATCAGTTGATACAACAACGCCTGCTGCGTCCTTTAATTTCATTTCAACTTCGTATCTATTTGTTGTAGCACCAGTATCCTTTATTGCAACTACTTCAACTGTATATGTATCAGCAGCTATTGTGTCTCCTACATTATATGATTGTGTTGCAATATTTTGGATTAACTTTAATGTAGTTCCATCATATGAGTCGATTGTATAGTTCTTACCCATTAAATTGAACTTGAATCTTGGTGATGCACCAGCGTCTGTGTAATTATTCTTGATTCCTTCATCAAAGTCAACAGAGTAAACGATTGCTCCCTTATCTATTGATGCAACTAAATCTTTAACATCTTTATCTGTATTGAAATAAACGTTTGCAGTTACTGCAAGTTGATCGTATGTTGTTAAAGTTGATGCACCAGCGTGATCTGAGTCAGCAGATATATCCTTCTTATAAAGAAGTGAATAATCTTGGTCATCTATTGTCTTTAGTGTTGTTGCTGCGTTAATTACGTATTGATCAGCTAAGTATCCGTCACCAGATATTGTTGATGTTCCTTCTGATCCAACTTCAACTACAACGTCACCTAATGTTGCGGTTCCTGTTGATGTTGATGTTACGTAAGCCTTCTTTCCGATAGCTGCAGCGATGTTACCTGCCCATACTACATCTACTGGCATTGCCATAGATCCAAGTACGATATTGTATGCAGGAACTCCGTTTGAGAAAAGGTCAGCTTTTGTTAAAGCATTTGGAGCTTGCCATGTAGCATCTGTTACGTTAGCAGCAACTACAGCACCTGCAAACATTGCAGAAATACCAAGTGCAGCTACTCCAGCTACTACTTTTTTCATGTTTATATTTTTCATTTTCTTACACCTCATGTGTTTTGTTTTTTGTTTTTTAAATCTAAAAAGAATTTTATTTTTTTTCTTTCTAGAGTATTTGTTGTGTGTTAGATATTAAGATTGAACCTGCGTAGATGTTTGTTCGTCGTATGATATTTATCGTAGAACAGAAAAAAAGAATAGTCCTACCTAGTAAGCAGATCCTAGTAAGATAATTAGGAGGAGTTTCATTTAAAAACCTTACTCTTTCGGAAAGGAAACAATAGGTTTTTAAAGGAATAAGAAGTGGGAAAGCACTTAGATTTAAGTGGTTATTATGTATACACCTACTGGTTGAAGAAGTACTTTGTTTCTTATTTATATATATAATATAAGGTGTGTAAGGAGTTAAATAACCTACTTTCACGTCCTTTGACTTACTCTTCCTTTAGCTTTGCTTCTAACTTTGTGTAATAGGGGGTGGCTTAGCTTCCTTATCTAGTTAAATATTGGAATATAGATCATACGAAGTGGGGATCTTAAAGGATGCTTTTGCCTTTAAGTTAGAAACATCACTAGAATGTATAGAAATAGGTTTAGTTCTAGAAATCAGTTAATAAAACCTGCCCTTGTTTTACAACAATGACAGGGAGATTAGTATAGATATTAGGATATAACCTATATTAAAATATATCTTAATGGGTCTAGTTCAAGAGGATTATTCTAATAACCACTCCCATAATGGAATAGACTCAATTCCTTTTTCTTGCTTACCTAAATCTTTGGTAAGTATTATCTTCTTATTTATTTTGATTTTTGGATATCTTTTAATAAATTCGTTTATTGAATCTATTTCTCTCTTCGGAACATCATCAGTGTAACAAACATTAATTAAATCTACAGAAAGATCTTTATTTTTTATTATAAAATCAACTTCTCCTTTCTCTCTCCAATAATATATTTCTTTTTGCTTTCTTTTTAATTCAATAAATACTAAATTTTCTGCTAAGCGACCTTCATCTTCTGAAAATTTAAATGATACTGCATTTCTTAAACCATTATCTATTGTGTATAGCTTTCTTGTATTTTGCTCTTGAACTTTCAAAGAATATGAAAACATAGGAACAGTAAATAAAAGGTATGCTTCTTCAAAATAAGACATATATGACCTTATTGAATCTAAAGATAGTTTATATAAGTTTCTCAAAGCATTATAACTTATAGGATTAGATATGTTTGTTATACAATAACTTGCTAATTTTTTTAATGCATTTAAATCTCTTATATTATATCTTACTGCTATATCTTTATAGAGTATATCTTCATAATAATTTTTTAATAATTGTTTATCTTGTTTTAAAGTATATTGTGGAAATCCCCCATCAAATAGATATTTATTAAATTCCTTTAAATAAGTAATTCTATTTTTTAAAATATCTAATTTATTCTTAGGTAATTTCTTATTTTTAAAAGTTAAATACTCTTTAAAACTAAGTGGCATAATTTGAAAAGATAGGTGCCTTCCAGTTAACGCAGTACCAAATTCTTTACTTAATAACTTTGAAGAAGACCCAGTAACAAACACATAAGCAGAATCTAATTCCCTTATTTTTCTAACCCATTTTTCCCATTCTGGTATTAATTGCACTTCATCTAAAAATATATATGGTTTTGTATCTGAATTAATATTTAATTTATATACCTCTAATATTTTATCTAATAAATCCAATGAATAATCATTTACAAAAGCAGGCTCTTCAAAATTAACATATAGTACTTGATCTTCTTTTAGTTTTAATTCTTTTATTACCAATACTAAAATTGTTGACTTTCCACTTCTTCTAACACCAACTAAGTCAATTACTTCTTTTCCTACAGAATTACAAATAGCTTTAGTTATTTCTCTTGGTTTGTATTCTTTTTTCCAGAATTCATTCCATTCTAATAATATTTTTAATATTTTTTTATCTTCCAACATACTATATATAAGAAACAAAATATTTAAAAAGTTAACGATATATCGTAAGCTTTTGGTAAAAAGTTAACGATAAGACCCACCATACATTTCAAATGCACAAATACAGGTATTTTGTGCAATCAATGAAAAAGAAGCATTTTAACTAAATATTATTAGTTTACAATCATTCAAAGACAATTATTATACTAATACCCGAATGATATATAAACTATTCGGTTTTCAGTATAATTTAATAAATAGCAACATGTTAATTAAGTTAGATTAGAAAGAAGTAATGTTTTGCTTCTTACTTCTTTAAGTGCCCCATCTCTTGCTTTAGCTTGTATATCATGTCCGCATACCCATGTGTCATGTCAACTATTGCAAAAAGACCTTCTTGCAAGTCAGAAATAGAAACAGTTAGCTTTTCTGGCTTATTAACATCTATTGAGGTTACTCCATAATAGTAAATTAACTTTAACAAGGATTGAAAGTCAAGACAAGAAACCTCAGCCTCTATATAGGTTGAAAACAAACTAGTTGCTTCTTGAACCACAACCTCAGCTAAATTAGCTTCATATACCTTATAACTTGGGTCGTTCTTTAGTCTTTCAAGTATCTCTTCCATTGCATTTCTTAAAGCACCCTTATCACTAGCCATGGATTCAATAATAATAGATACTTTTATAGGATTTTGATCAGTATTAGATATTTCTTTCCTTTTAGCTAGTTTCTCCTTAATATCAAGAGATAAAGAATATTTAATAGGAAAACCTTCCTTTTTAATTAACTTTAAGGTTAACATATTTCTTAAAGCAAGAACTAGTTCTTCATAAGTTGCTCCAGGAATTAGCTTTTTAAGATCCTCTTCAGTCTTATCTCCAGTAGATAGATTCTTAGCTATTAGGTTTCTAAGATCTATAATTGAAAGATTCTTCTTAAGTTCTTCATCTTTAAATGAAATTGGTTCTTCTTGGTCTACCATATTTATCAATCATTTTATTTCAATATATATATTAATATTAGATAAGTATATAAAGATAAGGAAAAATCTAATATTTAAAAAAGGAATAGCATATAATATTTAGTATGGATGCAAACATAATCTCTCAAGGAACAGATAAAGTTTTAAATTTAGTTCATAATCCTAAGATTCTTATCTTAGGAGTTATCTTAATTGGAATTACTTTACTGATTATGTATTTCTTAAAGCATTTCATTGTAAATAGTATTATTGGAATTGTTGGATTATTTCTTTTAACATTTATTGGAGTTAAATTACCTTTTATTGTGACTTTAATAATTACAGCAATTTTTGGTCTTGCTGGACTTGGAACAATCTTAATCTTAAAGTTTTTTGGAATTATCTAACCTAAATAAAAAAGGAAAACAAACATGAGTATATATAATTGTGATTTACATTATCATTCTCCTTATGCTGCAGCATGCGCTAAAACAATCACAATTCCTGTTCTTGCAAGAGAAGCAAAAAAGAAAGGACTTAATCTATTAACAAGCGCAGACATTCTTCATTCTAAATGGTATGAGCATGTTAAGGAAAACTTAATTGAAGATGAGAATGGATCATTCTATTTTAAGGAAGATAAAGATCTTTTAGAAAATAAAAGAACGTACTTTCTTTTAGGTTGTGAAGTTGAAACAGTTATGCGTGTTCATCACCTTCTTTACTTTAAGGATTTTGAACATGTTGATTTATTTAAACGCGAGTTTAATAAATATAAACCTGGACCTGAAAAGTATGGAGATGGGAGACCAAGAATTCCAATCACAGCTAAGCAATTAGTGGATATTTGTAAAGAGCTTGGAGTTCCTATTGGCCCAGCTCATGCATTCACTCCTTACTTTGGAGTTTATTCTCATTTTGATACACTTAAGGAAGCATATGGAGAAAACTATAAAGATATTAAATTTATTGAGCTTGGACTTTCAGCAGATAGTGTTATTGCAAACAAGATACCTGACCTATTAGGAATTAGTTTCTTTTCTTTCTCTGACTCACATTCACCCATGAGTTATAGGATTGGAAGAGAATATGTGGGAATGAATCTTGAGGCTCCAAACTTTGATTCATTTGTTAAACTCTTAAACAAGAAAGGAAATAATAAAGTTGAATATAATGTTGGTTTCAATCCCAATGAAGGAAAGTATAATAGAACTGCTTGTAGAGTGTGTGGTCAAGTTCACTTGATTGAACAAGCAGAAAAGAATAATTGGAGATGCATTAAGTGTAAGGGCATCTTGAAGAAAGGAGTGGGAGACAGAATAATTGAAGTTGCAAGACACCAAGGAAACAATGAGCTTAAAGATATTGATAAAAGACCAGAATATAAATATCTTATTCCACTTGCACAAGTTATTCAACTTGCACTCAAGGAAAAAAACATTGATTCAAAGAACGTTATTGAAAAATATGAACTATTTATTAGTAAGCACACAGAAATTGAAGTTATGCTTAATCTTTCTGAAGATGAATTAGAAAAGATAGATAAAGAAATAACAAAATATATTCTTGCATTCAGAAAAGATCTTGTTGTGTTCAAACCAGGTGGAGCTGGGTTCTATGGAGTTCCATACATTTGCTTTACTGAAGCAGAAAAAAAGAAAAAACAAAAAGAAATAGATGAAGAAACAATAATAAAGTTTGAGCAAAAAACTTTATTTTGATTTTATCTTCTTTTTTTGTTTTGGAACAGATGCAGAATACCTAATCTTCTGCTTAGGAGATGCTAGGATTGGTTTTAATTTGGTAGTAATAAATGGATTATTTATCATTGATTTAAATATTTCTTCTGGAATATCATTAGGGACTCCTCTTCTAGCTAGAAGTTCCATGAAGTCTCCTATATACATATCACAAAACTTAGCACCACCAGAAGTTGTTAGTTCTCCGTCAGCATATAACTTTATTGCAAGCTCTTTTAGTTCTTGTTCAATTCCAAATTGTAATGCTTGTCTTACAACAGAAGATCTATCTAATTTTCTATATTTTGAAATTTTATCTAAATTTTCTAAAATTACTTTATCAATTCTAATTGTTAAGTGTGCTTCTTTCATAAAATACCTCTTTCTTTTATATTATTTAATATGAAATTTATTTCTTTTTCTTTATATCTACCCTCTCTAATTAATATTTCAAACGCGAATTCAATTTGATTTTTTGAAATATGCTTATTAACTGCTAATTCATTTAAAATTAATAGTGCAGTGTGTATTTTAATTCCTATTTGGTTACAAACTAACATACCTTTTTTATCATCTATTAATATACCTAAATTTGTTTCTCTCGCTAATGTTATTGCAAAGAGTTCACCCATATCTAAATTACAAATTGTTTTTATTTTAGTAACATTTTCTTGCATTGGGTTAATAATTCTTATTTTATTTTGATTTAAAAATTTCTCAATTATATATGCATCTTGCTTGTTTTTTTCCTTGCCTTTCATTATTTCATCATAAACAATAGTTGGAATTATTATATCAGTTAATTCTAATAAATCATCAAGAACGTTTGCTTTTGCAAGAAGTATTAAAGAGGATGCATCTCCAACAATTAATTTCATAGATATATAATAAATAGAAATAAATATAAATGTAACACGTTTTAGTGTTTTGTGTTACATCACCTATTTTAAGATTATTTTGAATCACAATCTTTCTTTCTTGTGTCTGTTAGAAGTTTACTTATTGATTTAGATGTATGCATGTTAAATATAACTTTTGCAAAATAATCGTCAACAGAAACAGAAGCAAACCAAGGATGTGTTTCTACAAAATTTGGTTCATGATAAACAGCATCAGTTCCAATTATTTTTTCAAGAAACTTATTATTATAAAGCTCATCCATTCTTGCACAAGCCTTACCATTAAAGAAAGGAAGAGAACAAGCAAAGTAGATCTTGTTTGCACCCTTTTCTT
>SESC01000895.1_pt1 | contig 10342 bp, 9 predicted proteins | sample 3171431 | NCBI WGS metagenome assembly SESC01 (sample SAMN06051868, study PRJNA518727) | freshwater metagenome | biome: subpolar coniferous forest; feature: holomictic lake; material: water; isolation source: holomictic Lake 227, 8 m depth | place: Canada: near Kenora, Ontario | collected 2014-07-08... | reverse complement strand
TGTTCAATTACAGTTCATCATATTTAGACATCCCAACACCATGAGGTCTTAAAAATGCTCCAAAAAACTTTTATGGCTGCGATAATTATCGTTATTACCGGCTCTGTCAGCATGGCGGGCAGTATCAGCAATGGAACCTGGTCGCCCAATAATTGTGGCATTGAACCTGCGCTTCCCGTTATTAAACAAGACAGTGTTGAGACCTATAACCAAAGCATCAAAACCATTAATGAATGGCAGAAAAAAGCCAATGACCATATTTCTTGCGTGATTAATGAAGCGAATGCCGACAATGCCATCATCGCCAAAACAGCCACGGAGCAACAAAACAAATTTCGGGCAGCGGTAGAAAAAATCAAGCTTGCCACCGATGCCGCCAAAGCCACGTTGGATAAACAATAGCCCCGCTCTTAATTAAAAGCGTGCTTATCCGGTAGATGCCGGCTTCATTCATAGAACATGGATGACACAGATTATACGGATTTCAACGGATTTTATTTTTAGTCGAAAAAATACCTTAGGCAGTACGCAGCAAATAACCACCAGAATCAGCCTAGTTCCCACGCTCCGGTGGTGGTTATTTTTTGCGAGTTGCCTTACGTGTTCATAAGATTGATAAAATTCCCTTATCCGTGTCTATCAGTCAAATCCGTGTCATCCGTGTTCCATTTTTTAACGGCTGAATAGTTCTTTCACAGGTTACCCACTAATTCGGGTTGGCTTCATTCATCAAAGGCTTAACAATGAACAAAATTGGACTGGCAATATTTTTTTCGGTGCTGATATGGTCAGGTATAAATCCCAAAGATTACCTGACCTGGATACTTGAAACCATACCGGCAATCGTGGCTTTTATTGTTCTGATGGCGACTCGGTCACGCTTTCCCTTAACCGGTTTGGCTTATGGTTTGCTGCTGTTTCTTTGCCTGATTTTAATGATAGGCGGGCATTACACTTACGCCGAAGTGCCTTTGTTTGACTGGTTTAAACAGGTATTTAAACTTGACCGCAATAATTTTGACAAGCTGGGTCATTTTGCGCAAGGCTTTGTTCCTGCGATCATTGCCCGAGAAATCATCATTAGAAACGATGTTTTAAAAAATGCCAAATGGCTTAATTTTTTCGTTATTTGTATCTGCTTGGCCATTAGTGCTTTTTACGAATTAATTGAATGGAGTGTTGCAATCCTTATCAACGAAGCCGCTGACGCCTTTTTAGGGACTCAAGGTTATATTTGGGATACCCAATCAGACATGGCTTTTGCGTTATTGGGCGCAATACTGGCACTGACAATCTTGCATAAGGTTCATGATCGACAGATCAACCAGTTAAGCCGCTAAATCAATCTTAATTGTTACTGCTAGTACTTAAAAGCGACAAGGAAATTGGCGATAAAATTAATTTTTTTATGCCCATTATTGGTTGTTTCTTTACCAGCAATACCTGCCAGAATTTCATAAGGTCGCCTTTAGTGCTGTTGATTGTCAATACTGGATACTTAAAAAACTGTTTTCCTTGCCAGTGAATATTTATTTCACTGACATAAAGCATCAATGCGAGCCAATAAATCGTAAGCCAAGGGGCGCTTGCAAGCATTAAGGGATGGATGTTGCCTGTATCTCCCGGCTTAAGCGCCGGGAGCAGATTGATGCTCTTAAGGTGACCTCTAAAACGGTATATCGTCATCAAAATCTTCATAAGAAGGAGGTGACGGTGGCATGGATGCAGAATTATTGGCTTGCGCTGACGGCTTGGGCTGATAAGCGGGCTTGGATGACGCAGCCGGATACTCGGCAGGTGCTTGATCTGCGCCAAAACTGCTGGTGCCGCCACTGCGACTGTCGAGCATGTGCATTTCTGTGGCGATAATTTCAGTGGTATAGCGATCTTGTCCATTTTGATCTTGCCATTTGCGCGTTTGTAAACGGCCTTCTACATAAACCTGACCGCCTTTTTTTAAGTATTCACCAGCTATTTCAGCCAAACGGTTAAAAAATACCACTCGATGCCATTCAGTGGATTCTTTTTTTTCGCCGGATTGCTTGTCTTTCCATCTAAAATTGGTAGCCAAGGTTATATTGGCTACAGCGCCACCTGATGGCATATAACGAACCTCTGGATCTGCACCCAATCGTCCAATTAAAGTTACTTTATTAAGCATGTAGCCTCCTGATTATTTTTTGTTTGTTTAAATTGAGTAACAAGTCCCGTAGATTAAGGTTCTCAGGCCAAATTATCATCATGACCAATCTGAATATTTCTTTTAAAGTTTGGCATATAGTACCCGAACCGGCCCTTTAAATTTAAAAAATTTACTCACCCAGACGCACTTTTTGTCAGCTAATTTCTCTTTGAAGCTGCGTGACAAAATACTCTGACCCTAAAATCTGGTAAAATAACATAATTAACCAATCCGCAAAAAATATTCAATGGCGCTTAAGTCCACAATTTTTAAAGCAGACTGTCAGATAGCCGACATTGACAGAGGCTATTATCAGCTACATAACCTGACTATCGCACTTCACCCTTCTGAAACCGAAGAGCGCATGATGGTGCGTTTGCTTGCTTTTATAGTCAATGCCCATGAGCATCTGCAATTTTGCAAAGGCCTGAGTTCAGAGGACGAACCTGATCTCTGGCAAAAAAGTCTGACCGATGATATTGAGTTATGGATAGAGGTCGGGATGCCGGATGAAAAACGTTTACGCAAGGCATCCAATCGCGCAGATAGAGTTATTTTATACACGTATGGCGGACGCAATGCGGTTTGGTGGAAGCAAATTGAACCCAAGCTGGAACGCTTTGGCAATTTAACAGTCGTAAACCTGCCTAAATCGGCGACCGATCAACTTGCTTTGCTGGTAAAACGCGTCATGCAATTACAAATCAGCCTTCAGGACGGGCAGATTTGGGTCAGCGATGACCAACAAACCGCTCACATTGCGCCTGAAATATGGCTTAATTATTAGCCCTTGGAATAGGCGCTGCACACTGGGTACTCTATCCCCTCACCTCATTTCGGTGATAAGAGAAAGTAAAATCAAGTGTGTCCTATATATTCCTTAACCCTGTTTTTTTACTTTTACCCTTGAGAACAATACCTTGATTTCTACAGCTAACATCACCATGCAATTTGGGGCTAAACCCCTGTTTGAAAACGTCTCTGTCAAATTTGGCGACGGCAACCGTTACGGCCTGATTGGCGCTAATGGCTGCGGCAAGTCAACCTTTATGAAAATATTGAGCGGTGATTTAGAGCCATCAGCGGGTAATGTCAGCATCAGCCCCAATGAACGACTCGGTAATTTGCGCCAGGATCAATTCGCTTTTGAAGACTACCGCGTGCTGGACGTCGTGCTGATGGGACACGCAGAAATGTGGGCGGCCATGTCGGAACGCGACGCCATTTACGCTAATCTGGAAGCCACAGAAGACGACTATATGCATGCCGCCGAACTTGAATCGGTGTTTGCGGAATACAACGGCTACACCGCCGAATCACGCGCAGGTGAAATACTGCTGGGACTGGATATTCCGTTGGAACAACATAGCGGTTTAATGAGTGCAGTCGCCCCCGGTTGGAAGTTGCGGGTGTTGTTGGCACAGGCGTTGTTTTCCAATCCTGACATCATGCTGTTGGATGAGCCCACCAACAACCTGGACATCAACACGATTCGCTGGCTTGAAGATATATTGAATCAGCGCAATTGCACCATGGTTATCATCTCGCATGACCGCCACTTTTTAAACAGTGTCTGTACGCACATGGCCGATATGGATTATGGCGAACTGCGTGTTTATCCCGGTAATTATGACGATTACATGATAGCGGTTACCGAAGTTCGTGAGCGTTTACTGTCCGGCAATGCCAAGAAAAAAATCCAGATTGCCGAACTGCAAACCTTTGTCAGCCGCTTCTCGGCTAACGCTTCCAAAGCCAAACAAGCCACCTCGCGTGCCAAACAATTGGATAAAATCAAACTGGATGAAGTTAAACCATCCAGTCGGGTTAGTCCGTTTTTACGCTTTGAACAAACCAAAAAACTGCATCGTTTGGCGCTGGAAGTTGAAAACGTAAGCAAAGGTTATGGTGCAGAGCCCTTATTTAAAAATCTCAATTTGATGATTCCCGTAGGCGAGCGTGTTGCTGTTATTGGCCCGAACGGTATTGGTAAATCAACGTTGTTGCGCACGCTGGTCGGTGAATTACAACCCGATGCAGGTACTGTTAAATGGTCAGAAAACTCGGAAGTGGGCTATTTTGCCCAAGATCATTCCGAAGACTTTGCCGAAGATGCCACATTAATTGACTGGATGAGTCAATGGCGTAAAGAATCTGATGATGATCAAGCCCTACGCGGCACCTTGGGTCGATTATTATTTAGTGCAGACGACATCAACAAATCGGTTAAAGTCATCTCCGGTGGTGAACAAGGTCGTATGATGTTCGGCAAACTGATACTGCAAAAAAACAACATTATGGTGTTGGATGAACCCACCAACCATCTTGATATGGAATCCATTGAATCCTTAAATACGGCTCTGGAAAATTATCCCGGCACCTTGATTTTTGTCAGTCATGACCGCGAGTTTGTATCGTCACTGGCGACACGGGTTATTGAATTAACACCCCACGGGATAGTTGATTTTAATGGTAATTATGAAGACTATTTGAATAGCCAAGCATAGAACCCAAAAACTTAAGTTGAATATAAATTAAGACCGCTAAGCGTGACTGGGTTTGTAAAACTCGTCTGACTCAAGGACATTCGATATGTGGGCAGCGCTTTTCTGCCCACCATTTTCATGCCGTTGTTTTAATTTCGCGTGGGCACAAAAAGCGTGCCCACCGGTCTTGGACTTTAGATTCAGTGTGTAAGGCAGCTAACGGAATGATGATATTGTAATTTTTCCTTGGGCTTGAGGGGGCTACCCACTTTAGTCAGGACAAAAATACCGAAGTTAGACCAGGCAGGATTATAAAACCTGCCAAGTCTGTCCCTGTGTTAAGTTGACAGTCGGCTTGAGGGCTCATAAGGAGCAATTATAATGACAACATCATGTTACGAGAACTTAAGTCACTCAAAATTGGATTGCAAATATCACTTGGGTTTTTTTCTCCCAAATGTAGAAAAAAAGAGCTGTATGGAAAGATACGAAAGTATCTTGATCCCTTGTTTCATGAACCTGCTGCTCAACAGCTGAGGGCTATGCCCTGAAACTTGACTCGGGACGTGAGTAATTAACCCGTTGAGTAGATGTGATCTACTGTTTTTTAGCAAATATGTAAGCCGCCGCTTTTGTGCCGACCAATGGTGATCTGTCACCCATTACCCCAAAGCTACCCATATAGTAGTTAACAAAACCGTTGGGGACCGCTAGATCCGTGAAATCCGCGATCGTGACAAACGTAGGCCGACGACCACCCACACCAATCGTGAACTGGCTGGCAGCATTGTGGCCGACTTTAATGACATTGCCGTCGGTGCTGATGCCCGTCGCCGTTAACACCTGACTGTTGCCGTTGGTTAAATAAGTGATATCCTGATTACGGGCTGTAACTTTCCATGTAATGATGTTTTTCGGAAGCAGTGCTCCGATGGTGCCATCAGTGGTGATCGTGCCAAACATTGTCATCAGTATCGGATTGGTAGCAAGTGTCGGCACAGAGATATGAAAAACGTTCGGTTGATTGGCAACTGACGAAGCAGCATGGTACTGAATGTTGTTTCTCAGATTCAGTCCAAGGTAATTCAAGCCGCCAAGTTCGTCTTGCCAACCCGCTGCGCCTCCAACATAACCAAGGTTGGTGCTGAGGTCGGTGAAATCGGCAATCAGGGCGCTGGTCGGGATAGATCCTCCCGCGCCGCCTCTGCTGAAGTTAAGACTACCACCAACTTGAATGCCGTCCGGTGAGGAGGCAACGTGGATTTTCTTGCCGTCGGTAGAGACTTTAGAGATGTTCGCGGCGCTGCTGTTTTTTTCCGTCCAAACCATGTCGGTAGTTTGCATAACCTTCAGGTTCCAATTGAGGATGTTGGCAGAGGCGAGCACACCAACCGTGCCGTCTGTAGTAATCGTACCGGTAATAGCCCAACCGTTTGCAAGTTTGATCGGGTTAAGATTGAAGTTAACCGGATTTGCGGCTTCAACCGCAATCGACAATAACATAAAAGTAAACAGTATTAGTAGTCTCATGGATTTCTCAAAAATGTGTTAATGTATCATAAAAATATTAAGTTGTCTTACTCGGTTACTGTTATGCTGCCACCCGTATTCCACAAGCTCCAAACCACGCCGCCGGGAATAATTTGGGAGCCGACTCTGCGGCTACGCAACAATTGATAGCGCACATTGCCATCTTGATGAGTGCTTATTTGAAAATTTTTGCCTGTGGTGTTATCAACCCCGGAGCATGAGCCATCCAGAGCAAACAGGTAAGTCGGGATAATTTTTAAAATAGCAGGTGCGATTTGTGCCGCAATTGGATAACTGGCAGTACCGGAAAAATTGGCACAGCTTAAGGTTCTTCCGTCCGGCAAAGTCACATCCAGTTTACCGTTTGCAAATATACCACCGGTTTTAGACAAATCAATGCCCCAATTAATATCAAGTTTGGTGCCTGCCAGCCCTCCAGTGACGTCCGACAAAAACATGCCCACGCAAGAAGTGGTGATACTATCGGCAGCGCGTGATGAACTGGAATAGCCACAGCTTGTACCCAGATTGGTATGGATGGCGGTTTGGGCAGCATTTGCTTGCTGGGCAGCAACCAAGGCCACAGCAGCAGTAATAAAAGTTAATTTTTTCATATTATGTTCCTGTAAAAGTGCTATATGGACAAATGTATTAATTCGTTATTAACTATTTTTCGTACCGATTTGTGATCGCAAGTTGATGCACCTGCTGACAGCTTCAAGTGATGTTGAACATTAATCAATCTTTCAGCGCAGGACAATTCTCTAAGTGATTCAATTTTTGGGTTAACAACCATTTACAGGGTTGTTAACCCAACGATCATGAAGAAATTGAGTCACCCCATAAAATATTCAATCGAGTCAGCATAGCGGAAGTTGACGCACACAAAGCAAGTTGCTGAATTGACATATCGCCAATTTTTTCGCGCTTTCAAGCGTAAGGATTTTTTCATTGCCCAAAGCCCATAGTTCTTTGACGGTAAAAAGCACGAGTTTAACTCAAGGGTACGTGGATAGTTCCGGCAACATAAGCACCGAAAACGCATGGATAAGCTGTTGAAAGGTTATACCTTGACATTACCTAAAACAAAGCTAAGCATCTGCAAACCTAAAATAGATAAAGGAATTGCTAAGGCCACTAACAGTGCGGTGTATCCTACTGCTTTGTAGATATCTTTTTTCGAGGTTGATTCTCTATTCATCGTTATTTCTCCGTTAGGTTAATAGTATGTCTATTCATAAAAGCCTTTGTACAAATTCTAACGCGGTAAAGTTAATTGAAACTTAGGATGACCTCAAAAATTGCTTTTTCATAATATTGACGAATCTAAGTCATTGAAATGTATAAGCACCCATTTTTAAAATTGAATTAATAGAGGTTCCCTTAAAATCCGGTAGTAATAATAAATCGTGAAAACCGCTCATCCCGAAAGTCATCGCGACCAGCGTTATAAACAATTCGTTACGACTGTGTAAAGATTACACAAACAAGATGAGAGGAAACCTGTAGGTTTGATTAAGATTAAATGAAGATTTTGTCAGATTAATGCCGTTGGGCGGCCTCATAAAAAAGTCGAACCAATGGCGCATAGCGGCCATGTTTCATGGCATGTTGCATCGCGGCGTAATACATCGCCCTGTTTTCACCATCAAATACCGGCGGCATTAAGCGGGCATTCAAGCACTGCGCCATAACTAAAGCCCGCCCCACACGGCCATTACCATCAACAAACGGATGAATTAAAATAAAATAAGCATGTGCCTTGGCAATCGCTGCCAGCGTAGCGGACTTGGCCTCTTTATAAACCCACCTGTGCATTTCTTCGTCAATATCTTCCGGTTCAGTTGTTTGCACGCCTTCCAGTTGCCCCATCACACGAATTTTGGTGGAAAAGAAACCGGCATTTTCATAAATACCCCGCATAAAATCGGCATGTAATGTCCTAATACTTTCTACAGTAATCGGCATCGGTTCACCATGCTCCACAATCTTTTGCCAAAGTTGCTTGTGCGTAATAAACATATTAAAGCCTTCAAGAAAGGTCTGCCTGTCCATAGCCTTGGGCAGCTTCTTTTCATCAATAATGTTATCGAAATCCGCTTTCGCCATATCGGTTTCGATTTCAATCGTGCCATAACTTATACGACGTAGAAAAGGCAGAAACAGCGCCTCGTTGTGAAGCATGTCATCCGGTAACAAAACATCTTCAAAACTTTGCTTGGGAACGTCCCATTCAGGAATCAAAAAGTGCCGGCAATACAAAACATCAATATCCAGACGATACTTGGCGGAGATCGACTCAGGCTTCTGTCGCCAGTTGAGAAGCGTTCGCCTTGAAACGCCAAGCGCTTCCGACATCTTTGTCGAATAAACAAACGCCGTCTGAAGCTGACCAAGCTTATCTAGTGTGCTAATTTTATGGTATTTCATGATAATAACGGTTGCTTCCCAGTATTTTTGGTTAGGGTAACAAAAGCGGGAAACCTGTTCAATATTAATTAATCTGTTTCTCATGTCGGATTCTCAGGCATCTACAGCCAGAGATGTCCGTGTTGAGTGTATAATTAACCGTACCCTTCATAAATCAACTGCATTGATAGCTCAAAAACTGTGTTAATCTGTTCTCGAACTGTTTTTAGATTTATCGCCCATTAATACAACCTAGTCGTGCCGCCCATGAATGCCCAACAGAAACCAGCCAATCTTGATGATTTAATTTTCGATAACCGCTTTATCCGCGAATTACCGGCAGATGAAGAAACCCTCAACAATCGTCGTCAGGTTTTCGGCGCATGTTACTCGCGAGTAAAACCAACCCCGGTTGTAAACCCGCTACGGGTGGCTTATTCGAGGGAAGTCGCCGAATTACTGGATTTGACCCCGGATGCCTGTGAAGCGGATAATTTTACGCAAATATTTGCCGGTAACAGTCTGACTTCCGGCATGGAATCTTATGCGACCTGTTACGGCGGCCATCAGTTTGGTAATTGGGCGGGTCAACTGGGTGATGGCCGCGCCATTAATTTAGGCGAGATAGTCAATCAAAAAGGTGAACGCTGGGCCTTACAACTTAAAGGTGCGGGGCCTACACCTTATTCCAGAACAGCCGATGGTTTGGCCGTGTTACGATCATCCGTGCGTGAATTTTTATGCAGCGAGGCCATGTATCATTTAGGCGTACCCACCACGCGGGCGTTAAGTTTAGTGCTGACCGGTGAAACCGTTATTCGGGATATGTTTTACGACGGCAATCCCAAAGCGGAACCGGGTGCTATTGTTTGTCGGGTAGCGCCCTCTTTTACCCGCTTTGGCAACTTTCAAATTTTAACCGCACGCGGCGATGTTGTTTTGCTAAAAAAATTGGCGGACTACACAATTCGCACTGATTTTCCGCATTTGGGCGAACCTTCAAAGGAAGTTTATATCGCCTGGTTTGCGGAAGTTTGCCGAAGAACGGCGGAAATGATTGTGCACTGGCAGCGCGTCGGTTTTGTTCATGGGGTCATGAATACCGATAATATGTCGATATTGGGTTTGACCATTGATTACGGGCCTTACGGCTGGCTGGAAAATTTTGATCTTAACTGGACGCCTAACACGACTGATGTCGAGCAGCGCCGTTATCGTTTCGGCAACCAGCCGCAAATCGCTTTCTGGAATCTGGGGCAACTGGCTAATGCCATTTATCCGCTCATTGAGCAAGTAGAGCCGTTGCAAGAGGCGTTGGCTGTTTATAAGCTGACCTTTGAACGGAACTGGCAAACCATGATGGCGGGTAAACTGGGTCTAAATGCCTTTTATCCGGCAACCGACGGCGAATTATGCACTGAATTGTTGGAACTACTGGCGTTGATTGAAACCGATATGTCTATTTTTTATCGCCAGTTGGCCAAGATAAATATTATTGTAAAGCCGGTTGATTATGAAGCGGTGCTTGATCTCTTGGCTCCCGCTTATTACGTTCCAGAACAAATAACGCCGGAGTATAAATCCCGTTTAACTGTGTGGCTTGAGCGTTATATTAACCGTTTGAAAATTGACGGTACAGCGGATGACTTGAGAAGACAGCGAATGAACGCTGTCAATCCTAAATATGTCCTGCGGAACTATCTTGCCCAGCTCGCCATTGACAAAGCTGATCAAG
>SESC01000878.1_pt1 | contig 10431 bp, 12 predicted proteins | sample 3171431 | NCBI WGS metagenome assembly SESC01 (sample SAMN06051868, study PRJNA518727) | freshwater metagenome | biome: subpolar coniferous forest; feature: holomictic lake; material: water; isolation source: holomictic Lake 227, 8 m depth | place: Canada: near Kenora, Ontario | collected... | reverse complement strand
TGCCTTCAGTGTCCTGTTCCCGGAAATATTCGCCTGAGGTGACGAGAAATGGAAAAACTGGAACCAACTGGAAAAAGTGAGACCTACGAAGGAAGCAGTGATAGTTTCCTTGCGAAGCAGTTCTCAAAATTCACCGAGATAAACAAAAAATATTCGAAACCACAAATCAAAATGACCCCCATGGTCAGGATAGCCCTGCTGGGGCTCAGGATATACTTAATTGTCCTGGTGCTGGTGCTGGTATACAAATTTTTCACATTAATCAGGATATGAGGTGGGAGTGATGGAGAACAACACAATACAAAACCGGAAAAAGGCAGAAGATGAGTATTTCCTCTCTCGTGTTATTGGTGCTGCGGTTCGTTGGAACGGGAAAAAAATCGGGAAGCTTTCCGACTTTGTTATTGTTGAAACGGGAAAGATCCCTGAAGTGACCCACCTCTCTATCCAGCGACCTTTTGGTTATCCATCCCTGGTTGTCCCGATGAGCCGGGTCCTCGCATTTTCAGGGAGGGAAATTATCCTCCGGATAGAATCTGTTGAATCGTATGAGGGTTCCCCTGAAGAATCTGCATTCCTCCTCAAAGACCATATTCTCGATAAAAAGGTCCTCGATATCGAAGACAAGGAAGTAGAAGTAGTCTACGATATCCGCATCGTATACCGGAACGGCAGGATCTATGTTACCGATGTCGATGTAAGTCGCTATGGCCTTTTGCGCAGGATCGGGCTGAAATTTGTTGCGGACCTGATTCACAACCTTACCCCTGACCGCGAGGAACAGATGATCTCCTGGACATTTGTGCAACCCCTGCCAAACCCGATGGGGAGTTTCAAGGGAAACGTAAAATTAAATGTCCTGATGGAGACCCTCTCTGAAATCCATCCCGTTGACCTGGCGGATATCCTCGAGGAACTTGACAATGAGCAGCGGGTCATGATCTTTTCTGAACTTGATACCAGTCAGGCGTCCGATACCCTCGAGGAGATTGACCCGAATGTCCAGCGTGAACTTGTATCATCTATGAAAAGGGAACTGGTTGTCCAACTGATCGATGAGATGACCCCGGGGCAGGCCGCCGATATCCTGTCAGTACTTCCCGCATCTGATGCCGAGGAGATTATCCTGGCATTGGACAAGGAGAATGTAAAAAAAATCCGCGCCATCCTCGAAAAGCAGGAAGAGACCATCACCGACTATGCAACATCCGGGTATATCGGGTTCCCCCCAGAGATAACCGCAGAACAGGCAATAAACCAGTATGCAGCTGTTGCGAAGGGTAAGGACGTCATTATGTACCTCTATGTGCTTGACAGGGAAGAACACCTACTTGGGGTGATTGATATCAAAGAGCTCCTTCAGGCTGAGGATATGAAAAAACTCGGAGAGATCATGGTATTTGATTATATCAGCCTCAGCCCAGATAGCACACTAAAAGACGCCAGGCGTATGTTTGACCGGTATGATTTCCGTGCTCTCCCTATTACCGATGAAGGAAAAAAGATGCTGGGGGTCGTCCCTTACCGGGACGTGATGAATCTGACTCACCATTTCATTGAATGATTGAGATCTTTGTTGACCCTGTTCGTTTCTCCATTCTCTTTATACAGACTTGGGGGCCTCTCTCACCACGCCCATAAAATTAGACTAGGTTTGTGAGTTTGCGATAATGCTAGCTCAGAAGAAGTATTGTCTTTGACCAATGGTTCTTTTGAATAATCTTTCATTGTTTTATCGGATGTTGCAAAAACAACAACACCCCCCTACTTTTATATACCGATAAGTATGAGGTATGTAGATAATCTGGTATCTATGATTCAGAAAATAATTGACGTGTTAACTCGTCCGGATGCAATATTCCAAGAGAAGGTAAAGTCCGAAGAAGACCTGAAAATCCCTTTCCTGTTCGTTGCAATAGTCGGGATTATTAGTGCATCGTACGGATACATGGTTGGTTCCCTGACAAGCAGGATGTTTGCCTCTGCAGGTGCCGGAATGGGTGAAATTGTTGCCGTATCAACGGTGATTGGTGCTATTATCGGTATCATGTTTTTCTGGTTAATCGGGTCAGCAATCTTTTACCTGCTTTCAATGCCCTTCAAAGGTACAGGGGGTTATAATAGGACCCTTGAATTTGTTGGCTACGGATTTATACCACAGATTTTTGGCAGCCTACTAACACTTGTGATGGCGTTGTATTACCTTCCGATGGTCCAGGTCCCGGTCGTCAACTCACTTACGGACCCGGCAGTTATCCAGAATGCGGTTACCCGCCTGATGCACGATTCAGCAATGATGGAATTTACGAAAGTAAGTGCCGTAATCGCTGTAATCTTTCTTATATGGAGCGCCAATATCTGGATTTACGCGATTAAATATGCCAGGAATCTTACGATAAAACATGCAGCAATTACCATTCTGCTCCCGGTTATTATCTACATCATCTATACCCTGTTCATGACATTTGTGGGCGTTTCTGCCCCCGGAGGATACTAATGAAAACTAACGTTCAGGAATCATTCTTACGTGAAAGGAGATCCCTGCTTAAAATTTCTATTACCCTGATTATTATCTCTGCAATGGCATTTACTGCCCTTGCAGCCTCAACAGATACATCAGGATCGACCATGACATCAGGATCAGTTACCACCACGTCCCTTTCCCCTGCATATACCCAGGTGACGGTGAGTGATGTAACCTTAGATCCCGGAACATTCGCAACCGGAGATGAAGGTACAATAACGGTTATTGTCCAGAATACTGGTACCCAGAGTGTAACCATCCGCCGTGCAACTCTTTATGATAGGGATATTACGCTTGCATCCACGACTACTTACGACAGTGTCGGGTCGGTTGGAGCAGGAAATAAAATGCCTTTTACCTTCACAGTGAAAGCAGATGTTCCTGAAGGAATTTATTACCCAGTGTTCTCCCTTGAATTTCAGGATACCGGATTCCTTCGTTATCCTGTAAAATTAGAGGTGAAAAATTCTCCTGTTGTCCTTTCGGTAACTGATAAGCCTGATACATTTGTATCGGGGAAAAAAAGTGTTGTTACCCTTTCATTGAGCAACCTCCGAACGAATGCGATAAAAAATGTTATTGTCTCGCCAAATGTGTCTGATATTGAGATAATACCCCAGAATATCGTGATAAATACTCTTGATCCTGGTCAGACCGTTAAGCTCCCTTTCAGTATTACCCCGAAAAGTCCGACTGATATAGACTTTAAAGCGGTTTACCTGAACGGTCCGAATACACATCAGGTTGGACTTATTCTCCCGATAGAATTCACTAATGATAAAACACAGGCGGATCCTGTAATCAGCAATATTGTTTCAGCAGCTGATGGTACTCATATCAGGATTACCGGAGATGTAACAAATTCAGGTCTCCAGGATGCGAAATCAGTGACGGTTACCGCTGGCAGTCCGGCAATTCCTGTTGATCCGTTCAAAGTCTACGCCGTAGGTTTACTGAAACCTGATGACTTCTCAAACTTTGAGCTGACGGTCAGTTCTGAAAGCCCGGACGAAGTCCCAGTTATTGTGAGTTATAAAGACCAGGATGGCAATATTTACAGCCGGAGCATTGCTGCGGACATCTCCCTGGCCAGGACTCCAAAAAATAATGGTTCAATGTCAAATGCCCCGTGGATTATTGTTGGCATTATTGCTGTCATAGTAATACTCGCCATCGGGTACCAGTACATCCGGACAAGAAAACATTGAGGGGAATTCCTATTTCCGATACACCTGTAATCCGATTGGTTGATGTCCGTAAGGTCTACAAGCTCAAGGCCGGGGATGTCACTGCACTCCAGGGGATATCATTTGATATACAGAAAGGTGAATTTGTGGCCATCATGGGGCCTTCTGGTTCCGGAAAATCGACCCTCCTCAACCTGATCGGCTGCCTGGATGTGCCGACCTCGGGAGAGTTGATCCTCGCCGGACGTAATGTCAAGGACATGTCCGATGACGAACTGACCTTTTTAAGAAGGGATGAAATCGGATTTATTTTTCAGAAATTCAACCTTATATCATTGCTTACTGCGTATGAAAATGCAGAATACCCGATTATCCTCCAGCAGGGGCATATGGATGAAGAGGGTAAAACTGCACGCATGCTGAAAATGGTCGGGTTTGGCGATGACCTGATGACCCATAAACCAAATGAGCTTTCCGGGGGGCAGCAACAGCGTGTGGCAATAGCACGGGCACTAGTCAATGACCCGGCATTGCTCCTTTGTGATGAACCGACAGGGAATCTTGATTCCGTTACCGGGGGGCAGATTATGGATATTCTGAAAGGCCTGAACGAGCAGGGCCGGACGATTGTTATGGTTACCCATGATCCAAACATCGCGCGTTCTGCGCACAGGATTATCAATATTGTTGACGGCAGAGTGGCGGCATGAAAAAGAAGAAAAATGTTTTCTTCCAGCTGGCCAGCAGGAATGTTAAGCTTAACTTGTCCCGGTCGCTTCTTGCAGCCCTGGGAATTATCATTGGTGTTGTCGCAATTACTACCATGGGTATACTCGGGGTCAATATCCAGCTCGCGGTCTCGTCCAACCTCTCGAGCAATGCAAATTCAATCATTATTACACCTGATACCGGTGGATCAGGGGGTTTTGGTCCTCCATCAAGAGGGACGACCAGTCTCCTGATTACTGATAACCAGGTAAGGGAGATCGAGCAGGCAGCAGGACATAATGTCGTCGTCCCTATCCATTCGGGGTCCGATCTCATACAGGTAGGGACGAAAGATAAAAAGAGGGTAACTATCTATGGTCTTGATCCTGAAAAAGTCTCATATTTCGTTGAAGTTGCTGATGGGATCTCGCTACGAGGATCTTCAAGTGGGGTGCTCGTCGGATCCACACTTGCGCGGGATGAAGGTATTACGACAGGTACCCGGATTAAGATAGGGGATAATTCAACCGGTACGAACGAAGTGGTCAGGGTTGTGGGTATCCTTAAACCCAATGGTTTTGGTATCGGCCTCTCTCCTGACAATGCGATCATCGCATCCGATAGCTGGTATACATCGGTATATGGTCACAAGGGTGAATATCCGCAGGTGGATGTCCTGGTCCCGGAGATCAAGGATATCCCCCCCATAAAGGAAGCAATAGATAAAAAGATGAATAAAAAAGTCAAGGTGGTCAATATTATCGATTCGGGGGCGCTACTCGAGACCATAAATTCCACGATTGGCCAGATAAGTATGTTCATCCTCCTGCTTGGTGGAATTTCACTTCTCGTGGCATCGGTGAGTATTTTCAATGTTATGATGATGTCGGTAAAAGACCGGATTAATGAGATTGGTGTCCTGAGAAGTATCGGGACGACCAAGGCAGAAATACGGAAAATGTTTATTTACGAGTCATTTATCATTGGTTCTATCGGGGCCGTAATAGGTGGACTGATTAGTTTTACCGGGGGGTATCTCCTTGTCCGGTTGATCGGGACCTCGAATTATTTCTTCACCCCTGCAAGTATCCTGTATGTGCCGTATGGCATGGCAATAGGTATTGGTGTATGTCTTTTATCCGGGCTTTACCCGGCTTCAAAGGCTGCAAATCTCAACCCGATTGAGGCGCTCAGGCATGATTGATTGCAGGAATGGATCCACGGGATAATTCTACCCCGATGAGCCCTATGAAACAGGTCAACCCCTTCGATTTTTTTTCAGCACTGTTACGTGCAAATTCTGACCAGGTAATCCACATGGTCCTTTATTTTGAAGGTTCAATTAACCCTGGAACGATGCAACGGGCAGTTAAGGGTGCCGTTCTTGCCGAACCCGTTTGTCATAGCAGGCTGGTTGAGGCCGATGATACCCTCTGGTGGGAGCCCCAGTCCACTGTAAATCCTGCAGATTGTTTTTCATTCCTGGAAAATACCGGTACGGACGCCGCACTATACCAGGCCTTGTCGGAGATTATCGACCCCTATCAGTGCCCCCAGATAAAGGTCATATTAATACGGACCATTGAGGGTAAAGGGGACGTCCTGGTGATCAATGCCTGCCATGTCGCAATGGATGGCCGTGGCCTGAAAGATATCGCCGGGCTGATCATGGAATTGTACCACCATTCAATGGAAGATCCCTCGTCCATCACCGGTATAATACCGGTTGTATCAGGTGATTTACCCTTGATCTCCACGTTCCTGCCACCCGGAGATGGACTTCCCTGGCCAGAAGAGTTCTCCTCAGGAGCAGAACGGTGGACATTTCCGGTACAATCCCACGAGGCTCACCAACCGGCATATGCAGTTATGACGATTCCCTGTATGAGGGTTGCTGCCATCCATGCAAAACGGAAGGAACTCGGGGTAACCGTGAATGATCTTATGCTTGCGGTTGTTGCGAAGGCCTGTTCAAACCTTGGGGGTGGAATCGACCCGGCAGAATGTTCGTTCTTAACTACGATTGACCTGAGACGGTACCATCCGGTCCCTTTGAGATCGGTGACCAACTATTCAACCGCATTCGAAGTCAGGGTCCCGTTAAAACCTCTCGATACGTTGTCCTCTCTTTGCGGTGTTGTCCACGAAATAATGGAAAACAAAAAGAACAACTGCCCTGGAATGAAAGATGCACTCATTGCCGAACGGTTATGGAACTCCGGTGTTTCTGCCGCCCGGAAGACCTTACGCACCCGGGTAATGGATCCGGATAATTATGAAAACCAGATCCCTATTGTTACAAACACAGGGATTATTGACCTGGGCCTGGGAAATCATTGCACCCCCCGGATCAAAAATGCCTGCATGCTGCCATGCCATGCTCCCGCCCCGGCCTTTTTCGTCGCCATTTCAACGTACAAGGATACCATGACCATCAGTTCAACCTACCATCGACCGGCTGTTGCGGATGAACAGGTACGGGCATTCTTTGACTGGATTAACCGGCTTCTTCCTGGGTATACCGTTTCAGATGATCAGGACTGGCTACAATTCATCCCAAGATGAATTATTTTTCACGATTGAACCGGAGGGTACCTATCCCGGTTATCAGAAGAACATTTCACTTCCCAAAACCCGGGTGGTCCATTTCAAAGACCTTCTGGTCCCCATCAATGATAATGTGGTCACGCCGGTGTATGATGGTTGATAACCTGGTGGAGGGTATATGGCCCACGGTTGTACCCTCAGGTAAGGCCCAATGGAGTGAAACGCCCATTGCTATCTCCCCACATTTACCTCGAGAAAAAAAGCCAGTTTGATGAGTTTCAAAGGAGAAGCTAATACGTCATGCAGGAAAATACTAGATCATTTGTGGAGTGGGAATGACAAATATACTCATCCTTGGAATGACGGAATTTTTTATCGTCCTTTTCGCAGTCCTTGCTTACATGATCAAATACAAGGGACGGGTCGATATCATCGCAGGCTATGATGAAAAACAGGTCAGAAATAAATCAGGACTTGCAAATTTTGTTGGTAACAATCTCATCATCCTGGCGGTGAGTGCTCTTCTGGCATTTATCTTTGAGCTCCTGAACCCGTCGACTGAATTTCTTGCATTCCTTGTATTTGCCTCAGTTATTGTCCCCATTGTCGGGATAGGGACTTTTTTAGGCATGCGTAAGTTCCTTGTAATTCCCACTCCTGCCTCTCCCTAAAAAAAGTGTCATTCATTTCAGATCCGGACATCAATTTAGTCCAATCCAACCTAAAGATAAATCCTGTCATATTCCGGCCTCAATATTCCAAAAATAAGCAGGGTATCGGCATTGCCCCACCCTTTACTTCATCCCCTCCTGTAAGTGCCCTGAATTTCAGTCCTTACTGTTCGTATTTCTGCATGTTTCCAGAAATACCTGATTATTAGCCGTATTAATAAATAACCCCAATATTTCCTTGGATCATCCGGATCCGGACCCATAATGGGTCTGGTCCATTTCACCATGCCGTTACCCGGTACATGGTATTACCTGGAATGGGAGCATTAACCCAGCTGGAATTCCGGTTCCGCTCCCCCTGCAAATTGTTAATGGATTTATAAAGCTTCTATCAATGCTTATATTATTTTAAGGGGACTTCCGGGCACAAATATTAAAATACGCCTTATTTGCATTAAGGATGCGGAGTCCCCATTCTAAAATGAGGGGCATGACCCCGAGGACGCCGACCCTGAAACGTAAATGGTGGAACCAGGTATCTCTTTCCATGCCAAAGGTCACCATCGGACGCGAAAGATGTACCAGCTGTTTCGTCCTGCTGGACCAAATTTCCTTCGTTTTTTGTGACAATCCGGACGACTTATTCTCAAAGGTCAGAGAATAATTCAAGGAACGGAAAAGAGATAAGCGTTGGTGAAGTTCCAGGATACCTCGCCGGTTGTGTTCAGGAAGCCACGGACCTCTGCCTGGTGCAGATCATCCGTGTAGATGTGCTGGATTACCCGAGGATACCTGATATTTTTAGAAAATCTCCAATTCCGTTAGATTTTTTTTTTAATAAGGACCATTTTTTTGGAATTGATCATAAGCAAACTGTCCGTGTTTCGCGATAAACAATCATAAAGATCCATTTTTTACCGTGCATCCAAAAATTGGCAGGAGCGAACCGTAATTGTTAACAACCCAAGCCATTAACATTCCTTCATGCATGAACTGCTGGTAAATATTGATGATACTACCTACCAGCGAATCATCGAAGATGCCAGAATAAAAGGGATTAAACTCCACGACTGGATTGACCATGCAATGAATGACTTTCTTCTCCGGCGCCAGTCCGCGATAAAAGAGGTACCGGCATGTGAAAATGAGTCCAGTCTACCCGGTGCAGCGAATGTACATGCTGAGGTCTATATCCCACATCCCGAAGGGGCCTGTTATGGCATTGTTGAACAACTGCAACGGCAGGTCAGGGATCTGGAGGCAGAGCGTGATAATCTGAAGGGACTCCTCGATCAAAAAAATGATCCTGGAGATAAGGTCTCTTTGGATGAGGCCCGGATTTTTACCCTCCAGCGAGAGATCGAAAAAAATGCGTTTGAGTTTGATGAGATGGAGGCGGCACTAGAGAGGCTCCGCCTGGAGAGAGACCGGTTATTGACCAGTCCAAAAGGTACGTGCAGGGTACAGCACATAGAAAATGAGATCGGGAAGCAGCAGTTTGAAGTGGAAAATTTCAGGGAAGAGATCGCAAAACTAATGTCCACCCGTGATACGTTAAGAGTGGAACTTGCAAAAAAACGAAGATGATACAATCACTTCCCGCTCTATTTCAACTCAACGCAGTTTTTATTGGTATCGCCTGGTGAGACGGTCACATGAACCATAATCGTTCTCCAAATAGAGAATTTCGAGTTTAGATATGCCAAACGGAACCCTATGCCTCGTTTTTTTGTATGTAAATTTACCCATATTCACCTTATTGTAGAATGAAAACCATTCGTGCGACAGCATCTGGTGTAGCCCTCAATGAATAAAAGGAAAATATCCCACAATTTGGTATGAAATTCCCCCGATTTTCATAAATCCAGGCCTCTGAACGTTGTTCTCATGGATGGTTTTTAAGGAATGATTCGCATCGGACCACTTGCCCTGGTATACTTTGCATTTCCCGTTAACGAACAGATTGATCTACCTGATATCCCACGTATACAGGTCGTTGGTAGAACCGGTTTTCTCTTCCTCCACTGCAGTTTCTGATTTGAACGAAGGGTTGTTCACCAATTTTGTTACCCTGTATGCCTCCATATCGTCAGGTGGATAGGGATTTAGCATGGTTACCAGTCCTTCGCTGATGTCGCGGCCCGGGTCCAGCCATTTTTTTTCATCCTGGGGGTTGAGAATTGCCGGCATCCGGTTATGGATGGGAGTGACCAATGAATTCGGGTTGGTTGTGATAATTGTGAAAGACCACACCATCCTGCCATCCGGCGCCTTCCAGGAATCGCAAAGCCCGGCCATGCCAAAAATTTCCTGGTTTTTCATCCTGAAATAATAGGGGACCTTCTGATTTCCGGACTTTTTCCATTCATAAAAGCCTGTGGCCGGAACAATGCAGCGACCATGTAAGAGGAGTGGACGGAACAACTTTTTTTCGTTCAGTCCCTCTGCCCTTGCATTAACTGGTGCTTGTGCCGGTTTCTCACCCCTGGTCCATGAAGGGATGAGGCCCCAGTGCATCATGACAACCTGTGCACGTTCATTCCCGGTAATGACGGGGACTTCCTCACCCGGTGCAATATTGAACCTGGGCAGGGAGATCCCCGGGGGTTCACGGACACCGAAGCGCTCAGCCAGGTAACCTATCCTCACTGCGATAGAGAAGCGACCGCACATTACTGACTGGTAGTTGTGAAAAGCGGATAATAGTATTCCCAAAAGAGGTGACCCTGCCAGGGTATCCGATGTGGTGGTTTTATTGTGGTTCCGGCATTATGGTAAAAATCCACGTTTCGGC
>SESC01000877.1_pt1 | contig 10432 bp, 7 predicted proteins | sample 3171431 | NCBI WGS metagenome assembly SESC01 (sample SAMN06051868, study PRJNA518727) | freshwater metagenome | biome: subpolar coniferous forest; feature: holomictic lake; material: water; isolation source: holomictic Lake 227, 8 m depth | place: Canada: near Kenora, Ontario | collected 2014-07-08... | reverse complement strand
GTTCCTCACCGCCTGGTGGTCTTTCTATGCACCCGTCAGGGGCGGACGGTATGCTCGCCCCATGCGCGCCAGGGCTCCTCTCCTCGTATTCCTCTCCGTGGCCTCCCTCGTCGCTGGCGCCTGCTCCGGGAACAATCCGCAGCCCCCGAAGATCGTCCAGGGCGGCTGGGCGTGGAACCCGTCGGTGGCCGGCGACATGCCCCTTCCGGTGACCTGGACGGGAGCGGCGGCGCCGCAGCAGCTGCCCCTCCTCCCGGGCGGCGACTGTGGAGCCTCGGGGTCGGTGCAGGCCCTCACCGTCAAGGGCAAGGCCGCCTACGCGGTCGGGACCTCGGTGGCCTGCTCGGCGGGGATTCCCTCGATGATGCCGGTGGCCTGGCACGACGGGACCGTGACCCGCCTGGAGCTCCCCGCCGGCTGGGCCCACGGGACCGCGCTGGCCGCGGCGGTCGTCGAGGACGACGCGGGCAAGGAACACGTCTACGTGGCCGGGGCGACGGGCGACGAATTTCCGCTCCCCACCATCTGGAAGGACGGCGTGCTCGCGACCCGGGAGCCGGACCTGATGCTCCCCGGCGGCTACGACGCCGGGCTCATCACCTCGCTCGTCATCACGACCCGGTACGCCATCGCCGGCGGGGTCCTCCACGAGGCGGGTAGTCAACCACCCGTCTACCTGGCCGTGGTCTGGTTCCTCGCCCCGGACTTCGCGTCGGGGACCGTCGATCCCCTCCTGCCCCCGGCGGGGTACGGGACGACGACCACCTACGGCGGTACCGTGAGCATGGCCTACGACGGCCTCTTCGTGTACTCGGTCGCCACCCTGATGGAAGGCTCGCTCGAGAAGGCGGTCTTCTGGGTGGACGACGCCGGCGTCCCCATGCTCGGCAGCGGCTTCGGTAGCTCCCCCTGGGGGATGCCGACCGGCATCGCGCTCGTGGGCGAGGCCCCCGACATCACGCCCTACATCTCCGGCCTCCTCCGGTCGCCCACCTCGCGGAGCACGCCGGTGCCGGTCATCTGGACCCCGTCGGCGACGCAGGTTCTCTCCACCGCCGGAGAAGGTGGGGCGGGCACGGGCGAGTCCATCGCCGTCGATCGCGGCTGGGCCTTCGTGAGCGGGGAGTCGCTGGGAGCCGACCCCACGAACGGAACCCGCTTCGTCTCGGTGCCGGCACTCTGGACCAACGGAAATCGGGCCGACCTGCCCGGCCTCACGGCTCGGGGGGGTGCGACGGTCCTCCAGAAGCCCCTCTTCGGCTGGTGGAAGGTCCCCGGGGCCGCCGCGGCGATCGACTGGCCCTACCCCGGCGGCTTCGGGGAGATCATCGGGCCGTACCAGGTCGCGGCGGGGGGCTCCGCCGTGGCCCGTACCATCGTCGCCATCCCACCCTGACGATCGTCCGCGCTACTTCACCCAGACGGTCTTGACGTTGACGAAGGCGCGGATGCCCTCGAGGCCGAGCTCGCGGCCGTAGCCGGAGGTCTTCACGCCGCCGAAGGGCAGCCGCGGGTCGCTCTTCACCAGTCCGTTCACGAAGACCGCGCCGGCCTCGATGCGCGGCACGAGCCGCTCGATCTGCGCCTCGCTCCGGGTCCACAGGCTCGCGCCCAGGCCAAATCTGGAGTGGTTGGCGATCTCCACCGCCTCGTCTGCGCTCCCGGCCCTCATCACCACCGCCACCGGGCCGAAGAGCTCCTCCCGGGCCGCCACGTTGCTCGTCTCCACATCGGCCAGGATCGAGACCGGGTAGAAGGCGCCCGGGCCGGGCGGGATGGTGCAGCCCATCACCACCCGCGCTCCCTCCTCGATGGCCTGCTTCACGAGCCCGTGCATCTCGTCGCGGAGGTCGGCGCGGGCCTGCGGACCGATGTCGGTGCCGGGCTGGGTGGGGTCGCCGACCTTCACCGCCCGCATGGCCGCGGTGAACTTCTCGAGGAAGGCGTCGTACACCGGCGCCTCCACGATGAAGCGCTTGGCGCAGATGCAGCTCTGCCCGGCGTTCATGGTGCGGGCCACCGCGGCGGTCCTCGCCGCGGCGTCGATGTCCGCGTCGGCCAGCACGATGAAGGGATCGGACCCGCCGAGCTCCATGACCGAGGGCTTGAGCGACTCGCCGGCGGCGGCGGCCACCGCGCGCCCGGCCGGTTCACTTCCCGTGATGGTGGCGGCGGCGATCCGGTCGTCCAGGATGATCCCGCGGACCGGCTTCGAGCCGATGAGCAGCGTGCGGAAGAGGTCGCGCGGGAAGCCGGCGTCGTGCATCAGCTTCTCGATGGCGAGCGCGCACTGAGGGACGTTGGAGGCGTGCTTGAGGAGCCCGCCGTTGCCCGCCATGAGATGGGGGGCGATGAAGCGGAACACCTGCCAGTAGGGGAAGTTCCAGGGCATGACCGCCAGGATCACGCCGAGCGGATCGAAGCGGACGTAGGCCTTGCTGCCGTCGCTCGTCTCGGCGCGGGGCGCCAGGAACTTCTCGGCGTTCTCGGCGTAGAACTCGCAGACCCAGGCGCACTTCACCGCCTCGGCCGCGCCGTCCTTGAGCGGCTTGCCCATCTCGATGGCGGCGAGCCTCCCCAGCTCCGGGGCGCGCTCGCGGAGCAGTGCCGCCACCTTGCGCATGAGGACGGCGCGCTCGGCGATGGGCACCCGCGCCCAGGCCTTCTGCGCCTTCACCGCGGCGTCGAGGATGCGGTCCACCTCGTCCTTTCCCATCTCGGGGAAGGTGGCGAGGAGCTCTCCGGTGGTCGGGTTCAGGGATTCGATGGCCATGGGGTCCGTCCTTTGGCTGGAGCGCGATCCATGAATCCGTAGCACGGTCAGGGAGGGCATCCCAGGATCGCGAGCCCCTGCCGTGCCGCCTCCTGCGCTCCGCCGGCGGGCGGAAGGCGCAGGACCGCCTTCCAGGACGCGCAGGCGTCGCCCTTCCGCTCCAGGTTGGCGTAGGCCGCGCCGAGGTCGTAGCGGACCGGCGCGTCGTTCGGGCGCGCGCGGACGGCCTGCTCGAGGTAGGGCACGGCCCCGGCGTCGTCGCCGCGCGCCATCCGCACCTGCCCCATCACCCGGGTGGCCGCCGCGGCCCCGGGAGCCCGGTCGAGCGCGGCCCGGGCCGCCTGCTCGGCACCGTCCAGGTCCTTCTCGTTCCAGAGCGCGAGGGCCAGCCCCTGGCGCGGCTCGAACGCCCCGGGATCGAGCTCCACCGCCTGCCGGAGACGCAGGACCGCCTCCGGCGTCCGGCCGAGCTGGATGAGCGCGCCGCCGAGGTTGTGGAGGAGCGCGACCCGCAGGCCGATGGCGTCCTCGGGCGCGCGCGAAAGCCCGGCCGAGAGCTCGGCGACGGCGCCCGCGGCATCCCCTCGCTGGGCCAGCGCCAGCCCGAGCCCGAGGTGGGGGCGGGCCTTGCCCGGCGACTTGGCCACGGCATCCCGCCAGAAGGCCAGGTCGCTCTCCCACACCGCGTTCCGCAGATGGAGCGCCACGGCCAGCGCGAGCCACACCGCGCCCACCCCGACCACCGCCACCCGGCCGCGGCTCCCCGACGGCAGCCGGCCGAGGAGCGCCTCCCCTCCGAGGACCAGCGCGAGGAAGGGACCCCAGGCGGCCAGGTAGACCCGGTGCTCCACCAGCACGTCGGCGATGGGGAGGAAGCTCGAGGTGGGGGCGAGCACGAGGAAGAACCAGACCACCCCGTAGGCGGCCGCGCGCCCGCTCGCGGCGGGGGTGTCCTCCCCGCGACGGCAGCGCCACCAGGTGAAGGCCGCGGCGGCGAGCAGCGCCGCGAGGAAGGCCCCCGACGCCAGGACGGCCGGCTCCCCCACCGAGGCGGAGAGCGGGAAGCTCCAGTCGGCGTTCTGGCCGGAGGGGAACACGAGCAGCCGCAGATAGGTGGTGACGGCCCGCCACTGGGTGAGGAAGTAGCTGCCGGGGGCCGACCGGGGCACCGAGAAGCCCGCGTCCGCCTTCCCCTCCACGGAGACGAGCGCCCCTCGCACGAGAAGGAGGGTGGTGAGGACGAAGGGGGCGACGAGGGCGAGGCGCCATCCCCACCGCCCCTTCCCCGGCCGTTCGCCCTCCGGCGGGACGGCCAGGAGGAGGAGCAGCCAGGCGAGCGGCGCGGTGGCCAGGATGGCCTTCGCCCCCATCCCCACCACGAAGAGGGCCAGGGCGGCGAGCCCGAGGAGCGCCCCGCGGAGCCCGGCGCCGGCCCGCTCGGCCCGCAAGAGCAGGAGCAGGGTGGCGAGGTAGAGGCCGGAGGCGAGAACCTCCGAGCGCTGGGCCACGTAGGAGACCGCCTCGCTCTGGAGGGGATGGAGCGCGAAGAGACCGGCCACCGCGACGGCGACGCCGTCCACCGAGGCCCGCCCGGCCCGCCGGAGGATTTCCCGGGTGAACAGGAAGACGAGGAGGACGGTGGCCAGGTGGAGGAGCAGGTTCCCCAGGTGGTAGCCCCGGGGCGACAGGCCTCCGATGGCCCGGTCGATGGCGAAGGTGACGTCGGTGGTGGGGCGCCCGCCCTGCAGGAGGGCCCCCGGCCACGCCCGCACCGTGCCGGGCAGGTCGGAGAGGGACGCCCGCTCCACCACCACCGGGACGTCGTCGAAGACGAACCCTGCCCCGAGGACCCGCGCGTAGGCCGCCACGGCGAGCAGCAGGGGGACGAGGAGCAACAGCCAGGTGGTGGGTCGCCGGGGCATGGGCCCTGCGCGGGGCGCAGGCACCCGTACTCTATCCCGGGTGACGGTTTGCACACGCCCGGTTTTCGGTTACAACGCGCCGTCGCGCGCCGCTAGAATGCGCGTCTTCCCTCCCTGTCCTCCCGAGGTGGCGTCACATGGTCGAGTTCGGCAAGCGGATCCTGTTCGTCGGTTACGGCGCGGTCGCGCAGTGCACCCTTCCCATCCTCCTCAAGCACCTCAAGGTGAGCCCGAAGAACGTCACGGTGATGGACTTCGAGGACCGGCGGAAGGCGCTCGCCCCCTGGACCAAGAAGGGCGTTCGCTTCCTCCGCAAGAAGGTGACCCGCGAGAACATGGGCTCGCTGCTCGGCAAGCACCTCTCCGCCGGGGACGTGCTCGTGGACCTCGCCTGGAACATCGACGCCTGCGAGATCCTGCAGTGGTGCCACGACCGCGGTGTGCTCTACGTGAACACCTCGGTCGAGGTCTGGGACCCGTACGAGGGGGCTGCGGACAAGCACCCCACCGAGCGCACCCTCTACTGGCGCCACATGAACATCCGGCGCATGACCGCGGGCTGGAAGGAGAAGGGGCCCACCGCGGTGCTGGAGCACGGCGCCAACCCCGGCCTCATCTCCCACTTCACGAAGCAGGGGCTCCTCGACATCGCCAAGCAGATGCTGAAGGACGGCAAGGCGAAGGGGAAGGACGCCGAGGTCCTGCAGCAGCTCATGAAGGATCGGTCCTTCAACCGGCTCGCCCAGAAGCTGGGCGTGAAGGTCATCCACTGCAGCGAGCGGGACACCCAGATCACCGACGTGCCCAAGCAGGTGGACGAGTTCGTGAACACCTGGAGCGTGGAGGGCTTCCGCGAGGAGGGCACCACCACCGCCGAGATGGGCTGGGGCACCCACGAGAAGGAGCTGCCCCGCCTCGCCATCCAGCACGAGGACGGCCCCCGGAACCAGATCTGCCTGGCCCGCATGGGCATGAACACCTGGGTGGTCTCCTGGGTCCCCGACTACCGCATCCAGGGCATGGTGGTGCGCCACGGCGAGGCATTCACCATCAGTGACAAACTCACGGTCTGGGAGGACGGCAAGGCCGTCTACCGCCCCACCGTGCACTACGCCTACTGCCCCAGCGACTCGGCCATCGTCTCCCTGAACGAGCTGCGCGGGTACGACTACGAGCTGCAGCCCAGCTACCGCATCCTGAACGACGAGATCACGGGCGGCTCGGACATCCTGGGCGCGCTCCTCATGGGGCACCCCTACAACTCCTGGTGGACGGGGAGCGATCTCTCCATCGAGGAGTCCCGCCGGCTCGTCCCGCACCAGAACGCCACCACGATGCAGGTGGCCATCTCGGTGGTGGCCGCCGTCGTCTGGATGGTACAGAACCCCGACCGCGGGGTGGTGGTCCCCGACGACCTGCCGCACGAGTTCGTGCTCAAGATCGCCAAGCCCTACCTGGGGAAGTTCATCTCCCGCTCGTCCGACTGGACGCCGCTCCAGCACCAGACCAATGCCTTCCAGGGATTCAACAAGCCGAACATCGACGCGAGCGACCCCTGGCAGTTCAAGAACTTCCTCATCACCGACGGCGACTGAGCGCCGGAGCCGGGAGGGACACATGATCTCCGCGAAGCGTCTGCAGCAGCTCGCGCGGCAGCACGGCACGCCGCTCTTCGTCGTGGACCACGACGAGCTGCGAAGGAACTACGCCACCTTCCGGAAGTACCTGCCGCGGGTGCAGGCCTACTACGCGGTGAAGGCCAACTCCGATCCGGCCATCGTGAAGACGCTCTTCGACGCCGGCTCCAGCTTCGACGTGGCCTCGATGCCGGAGTTCATGATCGTCCACGAGCTGATCCGCGACATGCCGGAGAAGGAGCGGCAGGCCTGGATCTGGGACAAGATCATCTACGCCAATCCCATCAAGGCCAACGGGACGCTGCGGCAGCTCGATCGCTACAAGCCGCTCGTCACCTACGACAACCTCGAGGAGATCAAGAAGATCAAGAAGTACGCCCCGCACGCCGGCCTGGCGCTGCGGCTGCGCGTGCCCAACACCGGCGCGATGGTGGAGCTCTCCTCCAAGTTCGGAGCCCACCCGGGCGAGGCGGTGGACCTGATCCTGGCCGCCGAGAAGGAGGGGCTCGGCGTGGAGGGCATCTCCTTCCACGTGGGCAGCCAGACCACCAACTTCGACAACTACGTCCAGGCGCTCAACCTGGCCGCCAACGTCTTCCGCGAGGCCCAGGCGCGCGGCGCCGGCAAGATGTTCCTCGTGGACATCGGCGGCGGGTTCCCCGCCCCCTACGACGACTCGGTGAAGCCGTTCCGGGAACTGGCGCGCACCCTGAACCGGGAGATCGACCGGCTCTTCCCGAAGGACATCCAGATCCTGGCCGAGCCGGGGCGATTCCTCGTCGCCACGGCGGGCACGTCGGTCTGCACCGTGATCGGGAAGGCCGTCCGGGACGGGAAGCTCTGCTTCTACGTGGACGACGGCGTCTACCACACCTTCTCGGGCGTCATCTTCGACCACTGCCACTACCACTTCGAGGCCTTCCGGAAGGGGGCGGAGGAGACCTGCTCGGTCTTCGGCCCGACCTGCGATGCGCTCGACGTGGTCTCGATGACGGAGCGGCTCCCCTCCGACCTGAAGCTCGGCGACATGGTCTACAGCCGCAACATCGGGGCCTACAGCCACGCCTCCTCCACCTCCTTCAACGGCTTCCCGCCTGCGAAGGTGGTCCACGTCAATCGGTGACGGTCCGGGATCATCAGTAAAATTAGATACTTACGGCCCGCTCCGGGCGGGTGAACCCGTGTCCGGAACCGGAGTAGAGTGAAGGAAAGTCCGCTTCGAAGCGTCGTACCGACAGGTGACGCCATGAAGACCTTCCTCGCCGCCCTCCTCGCCGCGCTGCTCCTCGTCCCCGCCCTCGGCCGCGCCGACGACCTCCCGCAGGGCGTCGAGCCCACGGGCCCGGCTCCGGGCTGGATTCCCCCTCCCCCCGGGGAGTTCGACGTGGCCACGGAGGAGGTCGCGGTGCAGCCCGCCACCCCGTCGGGCCAGTGGGTCTTCACGAGCCAGTACGGCTGGGTCTGGATGCCCTACGCCAACGCCTACACCTATCTGCCGGCGAGCGGCGCCGCGCCGAACATGTACGTCTACTACCCGGCCGTCGGGTGGTCCTGGGTCATCGCACCCTGGGTATGGGGTTTCGGCCCGAGGCCCTGGTTCGGCTACGCCGGATGGGGCGGCTACGGCTGGTACGGCTACGGGTACGGTCGCTGGAACGGCTTCGCCCGGCCGTACGCCTCCGCGGGCTGGGTCGGCGGCGGCTACTACGCCCGCGGTCGCTGGAATGGCGTGGGCCCGGGCTACCGGGCGCCGCCGGGCGGAGGCGCACCTCCTCCGAGGTCCGTCGGGTCGGCTCCCCCGACCGTTCGACCGGGCGGCGGATCGCGCGGGACGGCTGCCCCTCCGTCGGGCCGGCCTGTGGGCGTCCAGGGGGTGGCCCCCGGGCGCGGCGGCGCAGCCTCGGGCCGCTCATTCACCCCCGGTGGATCGCCGTACGGCGCTCGTGGGCCGGCGCTCGCCGCGGCCCCCGCGGGGCATGTGGGGCATGTGGGGCACCCGGGCGGCGGAAGGCGCTAGAGCGGCGGCAGCCGCCTCTTCGTGCTAGGAATCCGGGCGATGCGCTCACCCGCACTGCTCCTCGCCCTTTCCTCGGCTCTCCTTCTCGCCTCCTCCGCGCGCGCCGCGGACCAGGCGTCCCCCCCGGTGCTCGTCCACCGCTCCTCGATCGCGGCGATCCTCGCGAAGGGCGGGACGATCGGGCTCACGCCCGATCAGGTGAAGTTGCTCGAGCACGCCGATTCGGTGCTGGCGCGCGACCAGGACGCCGCTCGCGCCGCCGCCGCGGCCGTCTCCGACGACGGCTCCCGGAAGGCGCCCGACCGCCCCTCGGGCGGCGGCCCGGCCAGCAGCGGCCCCGGCGGGATGTCGGGCGGGAAGGTACGCCCGGTCCCCAAGAGCAAGGGGCCCGCCCCCGATCCCGCCGCACTGCTGGAGCAGCAGCTCGACGTGCTGGACACCGAGGCGTTCCTGAAGGCGGTGGAACCGTTCCCCGAGGCGCAGCGGGAGAAGGCCATCGAGATCGCGTCACGGTACCGGGAGCAGGTCTTCGAGCTCCGGGAGAAGGAAAAGAATCGGTAGTCGCCGAAGGAGGGGAGCATGTCCGGGAAGCGAAGCACGGATGGCGCGGTCGCGCGCATCCTGAACGTCGTTCCCTCGCGGAAGACCGAGGACGACTGGAACATCGACATCGCGCTGGCCTCCGGGGCGATCCGGAAGGTCTCGCCGCTCCCCGCCGAGGTGGACCTCCGGGAGGACTGGTGGGCGGTGGGCGACCAGGAGGAGACCGGCTCCTGCGTGGGGTGGGCCTCGACCGACGGCCTGCTCCGCCATCACCTCGTGAAGGCGGGCAAGCTGAAGAGGAGCCAGCTGCTCTCCCCCCGGTTCACCTGGATGGCCTCCAAGGAGACCGACTCCTCGACGGCGCGGCCGGAGACCTTCATCGAGAAGGCCGGCACCTCGCTCAAGGCGGGACTCGACGTCGGCCGGCGCTTCGGCGCGGTGCTCGACGGGATGCTCCCCTTCCGCGTCGACCACCTCATGTTCACGGGTGACGAGGACCACTTCTACTCGGCGGCTGCGCAGCGGAAGGTCGCTTCCTACTACAACCTGGGGAGGAAGCCGCGCCACTGGCGCACCTGGCTCGCCTCGCAGGGGCCCGTGCTGGCGGCCCTGGCCGTGGACCAGAGCTGGCACCGGGCCAGCCGCACCCACGGCGTCCTGGGTCGCTACCGGCCGTCGACCGTCGATGGCGGGCACGCGGTCTGCATCGTGGGCTACCGCCGCGACGGCCGATTCATCGTCCGGAACAGCTGGGGAAGCCGCTGGGGCGACGGCGGGTTCGCCTACGCATCGGAGGCCTGGATCCAGGCGGCCTTCCTGCCCGAGAGCTACGGGATCACGGTCTGACGAGGGAGAACGGATGAGGGAGAGAACCATGTCGGGCGGGCGGTTCCGGAGGACCCTCTGCATCGACGTCGGCCCGTCCGGGCTGAAGGCCGTGGTCGTCTCCCCGAGCGGGAAGCCGCTCTCGGTGCGCGCCCGCGTCGTGACGCCGCGGCCGGCCACTCCGAGGGGCGTGACCGCGGCCCTGCGAGGGATCCTGCCGCCCCGCGATTCCTTCGACCGGGTCTCGGTGGGGTTCCCGGGCACGGTCGTCGATGGCGTCGTGAAGACCGCCCCGAGCCTGCACCGGTCCTGGGCGGGCTTCGATCTCGCCACCTGGGTGCTCAAGACCACCGGGCGCCCCACCCGCGTGATGAACGAGGCCGGCGTCCTGGGGCACGGCGCCGTGCAGGGGCGGGGCACCGAGATCTGCGTCGCGCTCGGGCCCACATTCGGATTCTCCCTCTTCGCGAACGGACACCACGTCCCCAACGTGGACCTGGGGCACCACCCCTTCCGCAAGGGCAAGTCGTACGAGGAACTGCTCGGCGACAAGGCGCTCCGGCGCCGCGGGAAGAAGCGCTGGAACAGGTCCCTGCTGCAGGCCATCACGCAGCTTCAAGATACGTTCCACTTCCGGATGCTCTACCTGGAAGGAGGAAACGTCCGTCACATCCAGGCGCCCCTTCCACGGAACGTGAAGATGGCGGCCGACCGG
>SESC01000876.1_pt1 | contig 10435 bp, 6 predicted proteins | sample 3171431 | NCBI WGS metagenome assembly SESC01 (sample SAMN06051868, study PRJNA518727) | freshwater metagenome | biome: subpolar coniferous forest; feature: holomictic lake; material: water; isolation source: holomictic Lake 227, 8 m depth | place: Canada: near Kenora, Ontario | collected 2014-07-08... | reverse complement strand
AAACCCAATCCAGGTGACCGTCCCAGGTCAGTACGGTGGGACTAATTTCTCCGACCAACGCTTATCCGTCATGGGCAGTATCCCGGACGGCACCCCGATAACCTTCACCATCGATGGCAACCCCGCATTGTGCTACAACGTCAATGCCCCGAACGGGTGGCAGAAAACTATTCCGTTCCAGAGCAGTGCATCAACAAACGTAGACCTCAAGTCCTCGTTCCTGCCGACAGCCGCATTCACGTCGACCGTAACAGGGGGGTCACCTCCGCTTACTGTGGACTTCATCGACCAGTCAATCGGCGATCCAACTTCCTGGAACTGGAGCTTTGGAGATGGCAAGAGTTCAACCGAGCAGGACCCACGAACGATCTACTACACATACGGCCGCTACACCGTTACATTGACCGTTACCAATAATGATGGATCTGACACCCTGACAAAAACCGACTACATCTACACCTACAGCAGCAATGGCGGCGGCGGTGGCGGCGGTGGGGGAGGAGGCGGCGGTGGCGGTGGATTTGAGCCCGTAACTACCACAAAGGTTCCGACTCCGACCGTCACGATCCCACCCGTCACGTCAACTTCGATCACCATCGGGTCCGGCGACGGCATCGCGCTGATAACCGCAAGCCCGGGTACGACCATGAACTCGGCCAGCGGCGGGGTACTCTCAAACCTCACCATCACCAGGGTTGAACGGTCAGCAGTACCACCCGTACCGGCAGGAGCGACCTATAGTTTCACCGGTATTGCGTATGATGTCGAGCCAAGCGGCGCCACATTCGACCCGTACGTAACGATCAGCTTCATGCTACCCGAGAGCGACTGGAACTCGCTCGCGAACCAGGACCTTTCGATCAAGTGGTATAATACGGCAACATCCCAGTGGGAAGACCTCCAGACAACGGTAAACGCACCCATCCGGACCGTAAGTGCAAAGACCACGCACACAACGGTCTTCGGGTTGTTCACCAATAACCCGCCAACACCTACGCCGACCACCATTGCGCCAACACCAGCAACACCGACACCCACGCCAACCAAGGCAGCAGGACTCATTCCGTTCCTGCCATTCAACACCATAACACTCCTGGTGATTGTCGTCGTGGTCATCATCATCGTAATGGTAGTAGTCGTCGTACTCATACTCCGCAGGAGAAAACAGTCGACAGATGATAATGGAGAAGGAGAAGAAGAAGAAGAAGCGGAACCATCGGACGAAACACCCGACTGGCTCGACCTCAAATAACCATTTTTTCGATTCTTTTTTATATATCAAGGGGTAAATTCTATTAATTAACAGTATTTTCGGAATAACCATTGCCCGAAAACCTGCCAATGATGTGATGTAGTATGAGTAGAATGTTATGTGTTCTCATGATAGCCGCACTAGTACTGGTCGGTACGGTTGCGGCAGCGCCAGTACTTCCTGGTGAGTTTTACGGGTCTGTATTCCTGAATGGCAATCCGGCACCCACCGGGACGGTAATTGTTGCCAAGATAAACGGTGAGCCCCGTGGAGAGTTCACCACAACAGTTGACGGCGTATATGGGGGACCCAATAATTTTGACCCCCGACTTATCGTCACCTCGACAGAAGAGGAAGTGAATGCAGGGACGGTCACCATCACGTTCTTCGTCGGCGGGGTCCAGGCATTCCAGACGGTCCCTTTCAAAAGTGGTAACTCGGAAAAACTTGATTTGCTGGCAAGCGGTAAGGCTTTCGATACGGTAGTTACTACGGTCATCCCAACCTATTCATCTTCCGGTGGATCGTCTGGTGGTAGCAGTGGCGGCGGCGGGGGATACGTATCGATTGCTTCCGGGACAGGATCAGGTTCCACACCAGTTGTACCGGTTAAAGGGACAAGCGTCACTACCCCGGCAACTACTGAGTCCCGGTCTTCTGTTTATGCCAATATCGATGCTCCGCAGAATGCGACCCTGACCCCCACCGTAATAACGACAACTGCAGGGACGATGGCACCAGCGGTGACAACAGTACCTGCAACCACGAAAAAAGCGGGAGCTGCCGGACCATTACCGGTCCTGTTCCTTGTCGGTTCTATTATTGCAGTACTCTGTATTGTTGGCCGGACCAGCGATACCAGGAAACGGAGATAGGACATCTACTCCCGTCTTTTTTATCAATCGCTATTCCGTCGAGTTCACACCGGTAATTATCCTGGTTTTAAAAAGTCCCCGGGGTAATTTGAAATCGAACGATTTTGCGGGGGCTTTATCGGCAAATACAAGCGTCGTCCCAGGTATGCAGGTATGATTGGATGTGTCTGTTACTGCGATGCCCGCTTATGCCCTTTTATTGATGCCTCAAAATGGATGGAATGTAAATCTGACAGATTTTCAGGCTTGAACCAGGAGTGACTGTTTTCGCAGGTTTCATTTCCCCCCCCTTTCACATCCCCCAGATAGTAATAGGGAATCGGCGTGGATTATCGGCTGTTCCGTCATATACCCGGTTCTCCAAAAATATCTTCTCGTCCCATGGTTTTTCCACCGTCCGATCAAAGATAATGAGATGAACCTCATCTGCACCGCAGCGATCTGCATACTTCCACGCCCGGGCCATCCCATCAATAATCGTCTGCTCTCGAGACTTGTAGAGAACTTTTAGTTCTATAATTACTCGCTGAAACGAGCCGTCCTTTCGTCGCCAGAGGATGAAGAGATCGGTCCGTGTCCTGCCCAGCCCGTACTCACGGTCTATCCGCCCTCCACCATTGATAATCCGCTGAAGGAATGCCTGGAGAAGGATCTGAGGGCCTGCTTCTTTGTAGTGAAACCGTTCGATCCAGGACTCTGAATTCTCCCGGAAGAACTGCCGGAAGGATTCGATAAGGGTCGAAATTTTCAATCTGCCATCTTCATCAATAAACCAGGACTGCTGAATCGCCATCCCTGACTGGCTCTCCCAGGCGAGCTGCCGGGGGATGATCTCCTGGTAAATTCGGTTGGAGATCGAAATCTCCCCGTCCATCGTCTGGGTAATCAGACCAAGGTCCTGGACATACTCAATGTCTTCAGCACGAAGCATCCCTTCATAGACATCTCCCATGAGGATCGGTTCGATCACCCGTCTCACCCGTTCCTCTTTGAGTTTATCTGCCAGTTGATCGAGATGGGTCTCCCGCCTGAGTATCAGGCGTTCTTTGGCCTCTTCAACCATTTGCGTCGTGATCGGATTCTTCCGATCTTTTCCTTCTTCGAGTTCGAAACAGGTCTCATATGCAAGGGCATTGACAAGCCATGGCTGGCCGGAGGTCAAGTCCCAGACAGCATCCAGAGCGGCAGACTCAAAGACCTGCCCTGTCTCTTCGGTATGCTGGAGGCAGAGTGTACGGATATCATCGGCAGAAAAGTTACCCAGTCGTAAGGATTTTGCCTTGATATTGAATGCACTTCCGCCGGTGATGATCATCTGATCTTTGTCAGAATGGATCCGATAATCTCTGACATCACGGACCCCGCAGAGGATGACAGTCAAAGGAAAAGAAGCGGGCCGGTGAGGATATCCGGACCTGAGCTGACGGAGGACCGAAATCAGCGTATCTCCCACAAGTGCATCGATCTCATCGATGAGGAGTACAAGTGGTCGGTCCATTTGTTTACACCATAGTGCGAGAATAACCGCAAGTGCTGCATCTTCTCCACTATCTTCAATAACGAAGTTTTTCTGTTCAATCAGTGACCGATCGTTTAAGGTTGCTTCCGCTTCATATGCGAGCTGGGTGATAATTGCTTTTATTCCCCGCTTCACATCCCCTCTCGCAGTCTGTCCAACCTCAACATTTACATATACTGCATAATACTGCTCCTCATGGTTGATATAATCCCGTAAAGCCATAAGACAGGAGGTCTTTCCACTCTGCCTTGGCGCATGAAGGACGAAATATTTCTTCTGCCCGATAAGTTCGACGATCTCAGAAAGATTGAACCGGGATAGTGGAGGGAGGCAGTAATGATCCTCGCAGTTGACCGGACCGGCGGTATTAAAGAACCTCATCCTACAGGGTATATCAATCGCAGGGAATATAGGTTTTCGGATGGTAGGATTATCCGAACTCTCAAGTGGACAATTTTCCCCCCCGTTCACATCTCCCAGGTGGTGAATAGTGAACCGGGGAGGGTTATCGGAAATCACGTTAAAAACCCTTGTTCCTCTAAAAATATCTTCTCGTCCCGATAGTACGTGCTGGAGTGAATCAACGACCTCGGGTAGCAGCGTGTCCCAAAATTCAGGATATAAGTATGCAATAGATTCATTTCAAGGGTTTTATGGAAAAAAAGAAGAGCCGTCCGAACTTGTCACCCACCGGAGTGAATAGTTATATCGATGAATCAGGAGATGTCAACAAAAGAAAATCCAACCCCATTCCAGCCCCTTTATTCCCAAAATGAGCGGGTGTATGATCGTTGCCCACACGTTAGTACCCCCCTTCCGGCAAGGGCCCTGATTTTTGTTCCTTAGCGCCCTTATTCCTGCCTGTTTTAGAAAATAACCAATTATTAGATTTATTTTTGAATACCCCCGATAACCCCTTCTTTTATGAGAATCCGGGCTCGAAATGGGGCCGGAAAACTGCACCTTTCTGTTATCTGGCACATTGAAAGACTGGAAACGGAACCTTTCGTGAGCTTGGAATTTCGAGTCCGGACCCAGATACAGGTCTGTTCAATGACGGTTTTTTATTTGTGTGGGGCATACGAATGGTAAAACGAAATGAGGCTGAAGGGTCGACACAAATATTTACGGGTACCTGGTAACCTCTACCCCCATTGCGGAGAAATGCTTGTCGTTTGTAACAACCGTGGCATCAACAGACCGGGCTGATGCGGCGATAATCGCATCTGCAACCGATATTCCCGGTCGTTTTATTGTGCCGGCATCCACCGCAATCTCTGCAGTCAGCGGGATCAGGAGCAGCTTTGAGTGCTGGACCTGCAGTACCCGGTGCCTGGCGAGGGGTGCATCGGCTTTTCTGGTATAGATGTACGCCAGTTCCGCTAAGGTTATTGTTGCAACAAATCCTTCCGTATCCCCATTCTGGATAGCATTGAAATACGTCCTGATGCATTCCGATCCCTCCTCGCGGTTGAAAAAATCAAGGAACGCATGCGTGTCAAAGAGCAGCCTTGTCTTCGAGCTCATCGTTCCACTCCTTTCGCACCTCATTGAGTACCGCCCTTGTGTCCTTCAGGTTGTCAATACCCCAGAGTTCTGACAGGTTGACCAGCGGCTGGAGATAGATAGTGTCGTTCTCCACGACAATAACCAGCGAGTCGCCGGTCTTTAAGGAAAATTTTTCCTGGATTTTCGCGGGAATAACGATCCGACCTTTTGAAGACAAGGAAACAATATCCATTGTATGATATCCATTTGATTGAAGGTGGAAAATAAATCTTTGGATTACTCGTAAGAAAGTTGTATGAATTTAAGATGCAATCAAAAGGAAGACCGGCTCATGGCACGATGCGGTACAGGGAGGTTCTCTATTCATATAGTGACGCCCGATATTTTTTTTGCAGCCGGAATGGATCTGACCTCCCTCGATTCGAGCCTTGAAATTGATATCATTTGATACAGTGGAGAAACAACGTTGAATTAATAAATGGAATTCCTTAATTATTCCGATTAATTTGCGCAAACCTTTATCATTGAATCAGGATAAGCCACTACTATAAATAGGTGGCATAATGATACAAAAATCTGGATTTAAATCGTATCTTAAGATATCGATTTTAATTTTTGTCTGTTGCATTTTTCTGATTCATAATGTGACGGCAAGTGATGTTACAATGTTCAGGGGAGACCCACAGCATACCGGTGTGTATGACAACGGGGGAATAAACCCTGATGGAATATTGATATGGAAATTCACCACCGGCGGTGGTGTAGACTCAAGCCCGGCGGTCTCGAACGGAGTAGTCTATACCGGTTCCAACGATAAAAATATCTACGCTTTCAATGCAGCGACGGGTGTGAAAACCTGGAACTTCACCACAGAGGGACAAATATTTTCCAGCCCGGCGGTTGTGAACGGTATCGTCTATATCGGTTCCGGGGCGGGCAATATCCAAACACAAGTGTACAATGGTACCGTTTACGCACTCGATGCAGCGACGGGTGCGAAAATCTGGGACTTCGATGCACTTGGTGAGTTTAAGTCCAGCCCGGCTGTTATGGACGGCATTGTCTACATCGGTTCTGTGGATGACAATGTCTATGCACTCAACGCAACTGCGGGGACAGAGATTTGGCACTTTGATGTAGGGGAAATGACATCGAGCCCGGCGGTCGCGAATGGAGTTGTCTACATTGGATCCCAGGATGGTAATCTCTATGCACTCAACGCAACTACAGGAGATGAGATCTGGCATTATGCAACAGGATCCTGGATTACGTCCAGCCCGACAGTTGCGAACGGTGTCGTCTACGTTGGTTCCCATGATCACAATGTCTACGCACTCAACGCAGCAACCGGGGCTGAAATCTGGCGTTACGTTACAGGGTCGCGTGTGGAATCAAGCCCGGCGATTGCGAACGGTGTCGTCTACATCGGTTCGAATGATCACAATGTCTACGCACTCAACGCAACAACCGGGGCTGAAATCTGGCACTATACAACAGGGTATTATGTGGGGTCCAGCCCGGCGGTTGCGAACAGCGTCGTCTACGTCGGTTCTTTTGATAACAAAGTCTATGCACTCGATGCCGTAACAGGGACGGAGATCTGGCATTATACAACCGGGGGTTTGGTAATGTCCAGTCCGGCGATTGCAAACGGTGTTGTCTACGTGGGGAGCCAGGATGGCAACGTCTATGCCATCGGTTCTTCCCCCGATAACACCGGTTCCATCGCATTCAGTTCTACCCCTGGTGACGCACAGATTTACCTTGGCGGGAATAACTCGGGCCATACGACACCATATACTCTGGCAGGTATCACACCCGGGCAGCATGCGGTAACACTGAAACTGAACGGGTACCATGACTACAACCAGAACGTAACCGTGGTCACCGGGCAGACCTCGGTCGTGAATGCGACATTATCCCCTGAAGGCTGGACCCCCATTACCGCACCATGTATCATTTCAACCCCAGGACACTACCGGCTTACAAACGACCTCACCAATTCCACGGCGGAGACGGCCATCTGGATACAATCATCTGACGTGTTCCTCAGCGGTGACGGCCATACACTGAACGGTATATCGGCTGAGAATACAACCGGGGTCCTGGCTTCCATGGATGGCGTCACCCTCTCAAATATCACCATGGTAAACCTCTCGGTCACCGGGTGGCAATCTGGATTTACTGTTTTCGGGGTTGAACATGGTGGCCTGCTGTGGTCCTGTTCGGCAACCGGAAATAATAAGGGGGTCATCATTGCCGAGTCCCCTTCCTTTACGATTGGCCTCTGTACTGTAGAAGATAACATCCCTTACATGGATCACGGGATATCCATGGGTGGAACAGGTGTCACGCTAAGCAACTCGTCTGGGACCTATATTCTTGATTCGAACATCAGTCACAACGGGTGGGGGGATAATCCCCCCTACGTCGGGGGGTATGGCATTCTCCTCGTGGATTGCCCCGGCGTCCTGGTAGAAGAGTGCACCATCAACAAAAATATCAACACCGGCATCTGGAACACCGAGTCACCCGGTATGCGGGTAATTGGAAATGAGTTCCATGACAATTCCGGAAACGGGGGGATTTTTATGACAGCCCTGGAGGAGACCCCGGTCATGAACTGCACGATCCAGGATAACCATATATCGGGGAGCGGGTGGGGGATCTTCCTTCGTAACAATAACTACCTGGTGAAGAACAACCAGGTATCAGAATGCGGGTACGGGATCCTGTTGGAATCCAGTCAGAACGCAACCCTCGAGGGTAATACCCTTAACGATAATGAAGTGAATCTTGCAGTGAATGGTCAAAACGAGGAGGAATACCACCACCAGATTGATATCTCCAATACAGTCAATGGAAAGCCGGTCTATTACCTGGTCGGGCAGACTGGGGCAGTTGTCAATGAAACTACGAATGCAGGGGTAGTCTTCGGCATCTCCTGCCCTGATCTCACAATCCGGGACCTCGAACTCCGTCACAATGAATACGGGGTATTTCTGTTAGGATCAGAAAGGGCGATCATCTCGAACGTTACCTCCCTTGAAAATGCCATTGGGTTTAATATTCTTTCAAGCAAAGCTGTCCTTTTAGACCATTGCACGGCTACATTAAATCCAATCAATGGGTTTAAAATCCTTAACTCGGACCGGGTACTGATACGTAACTCGGAAGCCTATAACAACAACGATCCTGAAGGGGGTGCGGGAACAGGTATATCCATCCAGGACAGTTCTTCTTTCCGCATGGAAAATGTTGTGTCCACTCACAACTCCATGTTTGGCATAGAACTGGATAATGCTGAATTGGCGGACATTGAAAACGCAACGGTGAATTCAAACAGAGTTGCAGGCATCGTGGTTAAGGGAGATACCATTCAAATCATCGGATCCTCGATCCGGGACAATGAAGGCCCGGGTATCGGGATGCTGGATTCAAACAATGTCAGCATCTGGAACAACAACTTCTCGAATAATGAAAATGTCGGCATCTCTGAAGTGAATGCTACCGGCACTACCTGGAACATCACCAAAACCACCGGCTCCAACATTGTCAATGGCCCCTTCCTTGGCGGGAATTACTGGGCGAAACCTGATGGCACCGGGTGGTCACAGGTAACCCCTGACCGTGGCGACGGTTTCTGCAGTGCACCGTTTGTCCTTGATGCGAACAACACGGACTACCTACCGCTTCACACGTATACGCCACCCCCCTCAAATGACAACATTACCCTCGGTGTAGGCTGGAACATGGTGTCAGTACCTAAAAAGCTTGCTCCAGGGTATGATACCGGGTCGATTTTAAAAAATGTGACGACCGAAGGTCGTACGATATGGGAATATGACGGGGTCATCCGGAATTGGGTTCCCGTATCCGAAGATACACCGGTTTTACCCTTGTACGGGTTCTGGATTTATTCAAAATACCCGACAACGGTCCCGCTGAAGTTCGATCCCAACCCATTACAGGTCCCACCCACGCGAAAACTTGTAAAAGGATGGGAACTGATAGGTTTTACCGGGACAATTCCTGCGTCTGCCCGTGATACGTTGATATCGGTACGAAATAACTGGACCCAGGCAATGGGATTCGATACGACCGCCTACCAGTACGATATCCAGATAATTAACGGTGGGAGTGGGCCGTTCAGTGACTCCCGACTCATGTACCCGACAAAAGGGTACTGGTTGTTCATGACTGGCCCCGGCGATTTATCCGCCATTGGGGTATAATTTAAAATTACTTTTTTTCGGGTTTGAACCCTCCTTGTATCAGCCTTTCGGGAGAGAGGGTGGAATGGGTGAAATAAATTGCATCGCCGATTGTGTTAATTGGGAATGATGATTTGGATGGGACAAAGGTTCCGGGCCCCGGACTTTCAATTGGTGATCGTTTCTCGATGTGTGATACCTTTTAGTGTCAATTGATAATTATTTCTCAATACGTTGTAATGGCGACTCAGAAAAATGTCGTGGGGAACCCATGGAATATTTGGAAAAAATATTATATCAGTTATCGATAATACCCCTCATACAGCTTGTGGATAGTAAACCGGCTGAAAGGGTGATCTCATGAACAAGTATCCAGTAATTATTATACTGATATTTCTCCTGTCAATGTGCCTGCCGTGTGCCGTCAGCGCCGAATCCGCTGCGGTTCTCATCACGAAAGGCGATGAATTATCTGGTGCAGGCAAGTATCAGGAGGCATTGGATGTATATAATGAATCGATCGCACTTGATCCGAATCAGGCTCGGGCCTGGGCTGGCCAAGGCTATGCCTATAATGCCATTTCAGATTTCCCTTCCGCTCTTGTTAGTTTTGAGCGGGCGATCGCCATTTCCCCAAATTATGGAAAAGCTACGCTGGAAAAAGGAAATGCCCTTTTTGGACTGAAACGATATGACGATGCGATAATAGCCTATGGAGATGCTATTAAAATCTATCCCGAATATGCATATCTCGGTTATTATGGTGAAGCCCGATCATTCCAGGCCTTAACGAAATATAATGAAGCCCTGCCACTTTATGAGAAGGCCTTAACTTTCAAGCCCGAATACGCACCCGGATGGAACTACAAGGGAGAAACGTTGGTAGCGCTCAATAGGTCTAGTGAAGCGATCGCGGCGTTTGACAAGGCGATTTCCATATCTCCTGGATATTTACTGGCCGTGCAAAACAAAAAAAATGTAACGGGTTTATCAACGACATCCACACCCATCTCTCCAACCACGGCGATGACGAAAGTACAGGTAACGAGTCAGGCAATAACTACAG
>SESC01000875.1_pt1 | contig 10437 bp, 9 predicted proteins | sample 3171431 | NCBI WGS metagenome assembly SESC01 (sample SAMN06051868, study PRJNA518727) | freshwater metagenome | biome: subpolar coniferous forest; feature: holomictic lake; material: water; isolation source: holomictic Lake 227, 8 m depth | place: Canada: near Kenora, Ontario | collected 2014-07-08... | reverse complement strand
GCCAAAGGTCTTTGATTGATTGCATGGTTTCGATGGGAATGGCTTTGTTTATGATTCCCTTACGCCGTCAGCAGCGTGAAAAGCGGTTCGTTGATGAAAAAATTGGTCCGACCCAGCTTCTGCTTTTTGAGCATCCCGGCAGCGGCCAGTTGTTCGAGGTATTTCGTCGCCGTTGGGCGGGAGACGCCGAGGTCGCGCTCGATGAAATCGATCTTGGTGTAGGGATAGCGGAAGAGGTTGTTGAGCAAATCCTGGCTGTACATTTTCGGGAACTGCTCCCGCATCTCGTGCTTGGTTTTCTGCATCAGCTCGCGGATCGCGATGACCCGGCGCACGGAATCCAGCGAGGTTTCCTCCACCCCTCGGATCAAGTAGAGAAGCCACCCCTCCCAGTCGGCCTCCGTCCGTACCGTTTGGAGAAGCCGGTAGTAATCCGCCTTGTTGCGAATGATGTAGCGGCTCAGGTAAAGGATCGGGATGTTGAGAAGCCCCTGAGTCACGAGGTAGAGCAGGTTCAGGATGCGGCCCGTCCGCCCGTTCCCGTCGTAAAAGGGGTGGATACTCTCAAACTGGTAATGAATCAGAGCCATCTTCACCAGCGGGTCGAGATCAGCCAGCGCCCCGTCATTGAGGAACGCAATCAGGTTGTCCATCAGGCGCTCGACTTCCACGGCATCTTGCGGCGGTTCGTAAATCACCTCGCCGGACTGCTGATTTTTGAGCACCGTTCCGGGGAGCTTCCGCAGGCCCGCCCGGTTCTGCTCCAAAGTCGCCTGAACCTCCAGAATATCCTCCAACCGGATCAGGCCCGTCTCGCGCACCCGCTGGAACCCGACCTTGAGCGCGGCGGTGTAATTCTGCACCTCCTTGGCGGCTGGCCCCACCAAGGAATCCCCGCCCACCTCGGCCCGGAACAGCTCGTCCTGCGTGGTGATGATGTTCTCGATGGCCGAACTGTCCTTCGCCTCCTGGAGCGCCAGCGTGTCGATGAGGATTGATTCGTTCGGGATACTCGCGGCCACCCCCTTCAATTCCGCCAAAAAACGATGCGCCCTGGCGCATTGCCTCAGGACGGCTTTCGTCTCCAGAGTCACCGACTCGGCAACCGGCAGCGGCGGAAGAGAAAAGCTCATATGTAAAGAAACCGGCAAAATCTTTTCATATTTCCGGGAAATGTAAAGAAAAGTGGCGGATTTTTACTACATTTCTTCATGCGCAAGATCGGTTTGGGAACCATGGGGCGCAGTCGAGTTTAGAGCGCGGTGTATTCGATGGTGGATTATGTTGAGGGCTTCGAAGTTACTGCTTGGATGAGGGAAGCGGAACATTCCAGATAGTACGTGCCATGATTCCCAGCATAGCTTGTCTGCACGCTACATTGTTTTCATTCCAGATGTTGAACGGGCACAACTCTCGAACCGCACGGTCAACACTTGTGTTCGCCCCAACCTTGGGAAGTTCCGCAATCGCGTGGACAAGTAGCAACTTGGATTGCGGATAAACAAGCCGCTTCTTGGAAAAGGGTTTATTACCTAGCGAAGCATTAATGGGCTTCTCCACCAATACCAAGTTGCCCAGGCGATTGATAATGTTTGGATCAGATACCGCTCCAAACTCGTCCATCGCATCTTTGCAGGGGTTGGTGGGCTGAATGTGTTCAATCTGAAACTCGTTTGCCACGTAGTTCTTCAGCCATCGTGTGCCCTCGGTTTCGCCATACGCGCAAATCTCCACATGCTGGTTGAGCTTCGCCAAAATATACCGAAGTCGGTAAACCTGAAGCTCATCCGAAGTCATCCGCTTGAATGTGTCATCGAATTTATCAGAGAGAGCGGCTTTAGTCGGCTCGATTCGCAGCCTTAGAAATTCCTGCAACTGCTCGTCGGATTTCGCATCCCTTAAATCTGGAGCCCACTTGGCGAAGCTGCGTTCAAAGTCGCGGGTATTTTCGCGGCATGCGACATAAACGAAGAACAGGTTTTCAACCTCCCGGACCAAACGGCTGAATAATACCTCCGGCAGGTGTCGCCCGGCGAGCAGTAGAATCAAATGCTGACGCGCTGCACTCCCGCCCAAAAATTGGAGACTTTGCAACTCAGGACGTTGTTTACCCGTCGGATCACAGCCATTGAGAAAGTGCCCATACGCCTTGGCTGCATCAAGTAACTCGCGGGCAAATTTTAGCGAATCCTCGGCATACCCGCAGATTTTCTCGTTCTTCGAGAACCATCCGTAAATTTCGTCCTCTCGCAATACCTCTACGTTGTAACGGCTGAAAATAAAATAGCGAAGAAAGCGCAGCGGCTTCTCTCCTGCCGAGAAAATAGTGTCCTGAAGTTCCTTCCAGATTTTTTTCAGAGACTCGAATTCATCCTGATCCGACTTCATGAAGAGAAGGTTTTTCAGCAAGTCCATTGAATCGAGTCCGACCCCACGGTCATTAATCGTCTCGAAAATTTTGAGCGCCTTGGCCACATCTTCCGTTTGTATGCGGATAAGTTTTACCCGATTGATGAAGTAACCGTAAAAGACCCGTAGCGCGTCTGTGTTATCCCCAAACTGTTGGGTGAGAAAAATCGTGATTACGTTGTAGGCGTTGAGGATATTGCGAATCGATCGCGTTTTTGTGGCGTCCACGGAATCCTTTTTCTTGTCCGCGATCTTGAGAAGCACATCGCCGCTGTCCTCATACTGCAAGTCAAGCCGGTAGCGAAATACATCGCGACCATGGGCGTCGGAGGATGTCGTGGCGATTTGGGATCCAAGTGCTCCCGGAGAATTGGCACTCAGTGCCTCAAATCGATCTCTGATGGCGCAAAGGGTAAGAAATAGCGTCGTCATCCGCTGCTGTCCATCAATCAGGTCATAGACATCGTCTTTCCCCGGGCACACGACGATGCTGCCGATAAAGTATTCCGGTGCCTTATCTGGTTCTGTTCCATTTAGTTCACCGAGGATATCAGAAAGCAGTTGTTCTACTTGTTCCGATTGCCAGACATACTCTCGCTGGTAATCGGGGACTGAATAGAAGCCGTGGAAGACTTCGGCAATTTTGATGTCCTGACTCTGGATGCTCTGATTACTCATGAAGAAGTGGCGTTATTTAAGATGAAGATGCAACATCCCGCTCAACAGCTTCGGCAGCAGCGTGTCGCGCAGAACGGCGAGGGTGTAGGGATTGCCGCGATGGCGAGATTGCCCAAAACAAGGTGCTTGTATTCCGCCGCATCCATGTTGTTGCGGAGCTTGTCGGCGGTGAGCCAGAGCTTGGCCTCGAAACCAAGGTTGGCGGCTTGGTTGTTGGAAGCGTTCTTGGATTTGGCGATACGGGGCATGGGGAAAAGGTGCAATCCCTGCGATAAGGAAAACCATGGGATTAAATACCGGGCTTCTCTGGATGCCAAGCCCGGAAGCACGGGTTTATCTTGCATCTAGCAGCACGCCTGGGGATGTCTTGGTTTGCCCAGGGGTGGGGCAACGTGTCACCCCCAAGCAACTCCTGGATGAGCGACAGAACAGCATCGAGACCATCCGAGACCGGTCCATCCTCCACCTCAGGCACCGCGACAATCACCCCGTCAGCGCCAATTCATGGCACGACCGGGGGCACTGGAGATCACTCGGAGGAACACCGTGAACGACACCATGAAGAGGGTTTTGCTAAGGCCAACGCATGCATTGACTGGCTCTCTGGACCTCGTAATGACCTGTCTCCCCCGAAGCTACGCTGGCCGCCAAGCAGTCCGGTCAGCTCAGGGAGTGGATCAACCAGAACAGGCCGGAGGCATACGCTGTGAGCGGGTTTACCGCACTGGCCTGCCTCGGGTTGGTTTGGATAGTCCTGTAGTTCTGCGGTAAAAGTGCGCACGTTTTTCATCAACTTGCGCACTTTTGGCCTGAAAGTGCGCAAGTTTTGCCACTTGCGCACTACCCTTACTTTTACATCCATCTGAACGAGAGGTGATTGTAAAAGTCAGCTGGTAGCTAAAAAAGACGCTAAATAATTTACAATCACCTGAGGCCAAGGTGTTTATACCCAAACTAAATTTACAACTTTGCCCTGTCTGGGCTGTTGGTTGAGCTGCGCGAACCCTGATTGCGTCGGTTTTGATCTCCGCCGATGTCAGCAACCAGCTCTCGCTGGATCATGGGGATGCAGAGGCAAGCGCATCGAAATGCCGTGCCCGGAAGGTCCAAAACGAGGTTGGCCAGCACGAAGAAGAGGTGTCGCCGCAGCAGCAAAACCTACTTTGCCATAATGTCAGAAGTGATCCGCCCTACGCCTTCGAACGCATCGCTGCCTGCTTCACCCCTTAAAGAGCGTATCGAGTGAGTGGCCGGGGGCATAGGCGAGGCATGGGAACTGGCCTGCTATTTTGGCCAATGTAGGCTTTCGGGGAGGCTGAGATGGGCATACGAGGGAGCACGTTTTCACCCAACTTGCTCCCAAAATGGCCTGTACGGGAGCAAGTTTCGCCACTTGCTCCCGATGTCAACTTTTGCAATCACCTGAACAATAGGTATTTGTAAAAACGAGCTGATAGGTAAAAAATAGGCTAAATAAAATACAATCACCTGAGATCCAGGTGGTTATACCCAAATTGAATTTACAACTTTGCCTTGCTCGGGCGCGTCGGAAAGGTGAATTCTATACCGGATGTGCAAAAATCCAATCGGATAAGGCTCTGTTTTGATCCTTAACGGCGTTCCTCCACGTGGTCCCTGATGCTTTTCCTCTCGACCGACCAAGCCCATGGGGCTCATGCCGGGTGTTTGCTTCCAGCAAGTGGTGCACACCCCGACGAGGGACGGGGACGCAAGCCGCGCTTAACTTCAAAGGACATCAAGAAGATCGTGGATTCACGCTTCAAACCAAGCCAACGGGAGACATGCACTGGAGTTGCCGCACCATGGGGCGAGCACAGAAGGTCAGCAAGGCCACGGTCAATCGCATCTGGCAGAGCCACCGTATTCAGCCCCACCGGACCAAGAATTTCAAACTCTCCCGTGACTCCAGTTTCTCGAAAAACTCACCGATGTGGTGGAACTCCATCTCAATCCGCCTGAAAAAGCTTTGGTGCTGTGCGTGGATGAAAAGAAGCATTCCAGACCACTGACGCCTTTGTTAACGCCACGGCGATGTGTGCAGCGTTCGGAAAACGGCCAAATGACTTCCTGGTGCTATCATCAACAAAGGCGTTCCAATCTGCACTTTCTGAGGAACTTAAGGCACTACCAGAAAATCTGGTAACGGTCGTCCGGGGCGGAAATCTCAACGCAACCGAACAAGGGACATGGCTTCATCTTGATCTCGCCATGGAGTGCGCCCGGTGGCTCTCTCCGAAGTTTTCTCTTTGGTGCAGCCGGGTTATCCGGCGCATCTTGGAAGGCAAGGCTCCGGCGTTCCCAATTCCCCGTGATTATCCCGAGGAGTTGGAATTTGCCGCCGCGCGACAGGAACTTACCAAGCATAGCCATGCCTGGGCCAAAGCGCGCGCAGTCAAGCGGGCCTTAGCACAAGTCCACATTCACCGAGGCATGCCGGGAGTTCACCTCCTTGATGCCATCGGACTGCAAACAGACCGGACACGGAAAGTAAAGCTGCCTGCCTTTGTTTTCCGGCGCAAAGTGGATCCGGCTATGCACCCGAATCATGGCTTGCGCCAAGTTGACAATCTCCGGAGGGATAGTGCAACCCGGTCGGCTTGGGGTGTATCGGTCATAGAAATTTTTTAAGTTCTTCCTTCTTGGCGGTAAGCTCGGCCTTCCAGACCTCACGAGCCTGGAGTATCTCGGCTTCGGTAATGCCGTAGACGTCGGGGAGCTCCACCCGGCCTTTCAGATACGGCAGGATGGTGAAGTTCTCTTTTAGTTCCTTGGAGATCTGTGTCCGGTATTTCGGGGTCACAGTCATCGGGGCGCGACGGGCGTAGCGCACCAGAACCACGGCCCAGTGGTCATAGGCGGGCGGGATGAAATTGTCCTCCAGCCCGTGGCCGTCAACATAGTGCCGGGATTGTTCCAGAAAAAACTCAGGATCTCCTCCGCAACCCTTGAGCTTCCCATTCAAGATGCTCAACTCGCCAGCGATATGCTCCCCGATGGCCTGAACGGCCAGTGGAAATTTCTTCTGGAGCAATTCCTTGGGGTCTGGAGTGCGCCAATCCTGAACATCTGTGAAGACTTGCGTGCGGTAAAACATCCGCAGCATCCGCAATCCCTTGTCGGTGATCTTTCCGTTTTCCCGGGCGCGGACATAATACCGGGCGGTGTCGATGCGCTCTTCCCACTTGAAGTTCGGGAATATCTCCGGGATGACTGATCCCAGTGGGTCATGGTCTCGGATCGTTTTGGGATAATCAGTCCTGCCGTTCGGCAGCCGGGCGCGTTCTCCTTTGGTGGTCTGGGGAAAAAATTCTGGCTCCCTTTGCTCAGCAAAGGGTTGGGGATTTTTTTTCTTTGGGGATTCCTTTGTAGGTTCCTTTGGTATTGTTGTCTCACGATGAGATACGGGCGTCTCAGCGTGAGATATGGGCGTCTCACGCTGAGAACTGGAACTTCTCGCGCCGAGATTTGCTTCTTTCACGAAAACCAACTTCCCGGCACCCCAGAGTGGGATGGTGTAACCCTTCTCGCGGAGAACGGCGCTAATGCGGACAAGGTCGAGTCTATACCACTTCGTCCGGTCTCGTTTGTCGCACGGATTGAAACGGTTTTTCACCCAGCCAGAGTCGATAAGCTTTTGGATGATCCTCTGAGCCGTAGCTCTGGAGAATGGGTGCATCAGTTCTTCGCAGAGCTCGTCGAGGGTTTTATAGAACCAGCCCTCGGTAGGGCTGATATAGGCTTCCGATGTTTCCGGTGCCTGGCTGCGCGCATTCTCCTGTTCGATGAACTTATCGATGTGATGCGTCCAGGTCTGATACAGATTCATCTGACCCAACACCAATGCCTCGAAGTAGTCTCCCGTCAGGGCGTAAAACTCTTCATGAACAATCGCTAACCGTTTGGGGGTTTCCTTCATGGTATATTCCTACATTGCTGCCGTTATTTCTTTGGGAAATTAGCTGTCGCAGCGGATTGAAAATTGAAGTATGTAAGGGCTCATCTCCCGTGAGGAAGACGAGCCCTCATTGGGTTACTGGTTATGACTGGGGTCGCACTCACCGATTGCCTGCTCGTTTGCAAGGTCTGATAGGTATTTAAGGAGTGCCGTTTCATCCACCAGCCTGATGCCCCGAAGGGCATTGCGTTTCCGAATCAGAACCGATCGTACTGGCGGCTTGAAATCGTTCGCGGCGCATGGGATCGTCAGTTCGTTCAATGTGGAACGGCTAAGCCCGTGGAGCCGAGCGCCCAGTTTGGGTAAACGGATCCAAGCGTCATTCCCCTCGTGATTGGGAACGCCTGGATAGGGAGTGTCTTTAATCTCCGGCATAGGCGACCAGTGTCGCCCGTTTAAATGCTTGGTCGAGTAAACCAAAGGGGGCCACTAAGTCTGTTGCCCGCTAGCCCCCTTTTTAGCTTACTTTCTTGCTAAGCCCACCACGTCTGGGTGGCAAAAAGGATGCCATCCTCTGGCCCTCCCTGATGCTGAAGCACCTAGAAAACAACGACTGCGCGTCTTTGCGCAATTCCTTCAGCCCTTCTTTCCAGCCCTTCGGCCTTTTGTGTCCGCTCAAAGGCTTCCGGAACTCATTGGAAAACTCTGTCCAACCAAATTCCTTCTGGCTCGCTTTTTGCATAATGCGCGTAGCTCCAATATCTCGCAAAGAATGACGTATCGCAACATGAGCGACTCTAGCAGATTTGGGCGACGGCACGCGCTTTGCTTTCTCCTGCTGAATCCACTTCCCGATTTCCTCCAGTATTTCGGCATCCGTGAAATCATCCAAATTTATAAGAAACGGGAATGGAGTCACGTGCTGGTAATTGATACGAGCGAGCAGCCAATAGCGGGGATCACCCATTGCAAGGGTGTTTGGATCCACAAACTCGCTCTTTTGATTTTCCACACTCTCCACGCTGGTTGTCGTCCTCCGACCACTACAGGAGGATGCTCTGGAAAGATAGGCCAGTGTGTCTTTTTCCTGTTCCGGTGAAGCCACATTCCACTTCTCAGGCGGAGGTGGAGGGAGCACAAATTTCCAGCTCAGCGGCTTTCTTTCATCAAGGAACAAAGGGATCAATGCAGGCCAGGGACTTCGCATCGGGCGATTGATGTCCTCCCGAACTTTTTGGGGTAACTGCTGCCATGGCAATAACCGATGGGGCATAGCCATAACGATCCACTGAAGAACCCCAAGGGGAACGTGATGAGCAGCGGCAGAGAACTGAATCAATTCCTTCCCGGGGTCGGTCAATAGCTTTGCGCTATAGCCACTGATCCCATTAAGCCCTTCCCCCTTAATGTCTTCGTCCCTTATTTCTCTGAGGTTTTCCCATGTAAGGCAGGCCGCAAGCTCTTCGTCCGGCACTCCGTTAAAAAGCAACTCAGCCCGATGCTCCGAGAACCAACTGTCGAGTTCAGCGGCTGTCTTTACCTCCGGTTTCATACATGCCCTTCTTTGGCATTTTTTCTGCTTGCTCGTGCCTTGGGGCGATCAACGGGGTTCGACAGTGATGGCAGCTTCTCAATCGCTGATCTAAGCGGTTGGAGCTGGATATGCGTGTAGCGCTGATGTACCTCCTCGCTGGAATGCCCGGTGAGACGCATGCGTACTTCGTCAGGAACCCCAGCGTTGGCGAGATGCGACGCGAAGCTGTGACGCAGACTGTGAAAGCTCTTTGTGGAAAACGCTCGCTTCCCTTTCTCTTTTGAGGAACCGCGGTCAACTCCGGCACTGTCCATAAGACGGGCAAAGTGCTTGGACAGGTTGCCATCCCCCTTTCCTGTCCTGCTGGCAAGCTCCGGGGTCAGGTTCCCACGTGGATCATCCCCTGCCATCCCAAGCAGGTGAGATTCCAAGTCCGGATGGAGCGGAGCAGTCACATCGCGACCGGTTTTACGTTGTTTGTAGCGGATAACGTTGTCGCCGAAATCAACGTCCTCCCAATTCACTGTGACAGCGTCTTCCAATCGCGCTCCAAGGTAATAGCCGAGCATGATGGCTGTCTTCCATTCGACCGATGCTGCCGCAATCAGTTTGGAGACCTCCTCTGGAGTGAAGGTCTCCCGCTCTTTACTCCTGCCCCGAGGCAATTCGCATCCCTGGGCGGGATTGTGCAGCAAGACCCCTTGGCGACGCGCCCCCTCAAGCACCCCTCGGATAATTTTGATGTCCACGCTGACTGTCCGGCTAGATAATTTCTTCTCAAGCCGAGCATCTCGGAAGCCCTCGATGTCCCGGATTGTGAGCGCAGAAAGTGGCCGATCCGCCCTGTCTGCCAAGTGTTTCAAGAAGAGTTTCACAACAGTTTTGTAACGATCCGCCGTCCGATCGCTCTTCGAAAGGGTTTTCCCCCGCATCCAGTTCTCGAAAATTTGCCTCGTCGTCTCGTTCGCTATGGGGCTTTGCCGCCCGGCGACGAGCATGCTGTCAAGCATCGCCCGGGCATCGGCCTCGGTGAATTCGCCCCGGATAAGTCGCTTCGAGGCGGTGATAAGGCTCTCGGCGACCTCGCGTGGGTTCTCGAATTTCAATGCTTCGTTGCCTGTAGTGGGTGCAAATCCATCTTCAATTCGCTGCCACTGCTCACAAAGAGTCTGTGCAGCCACCCGGTTCTTTTCTGTCGCCGGAAGACCGGTACTGCGGAACGTCCGCTTGCCGTTGCTGAGCTTTAAGGAACATACCCAGTTCTTTGACGCACCGGGCAGCTTCTGGATGCTGGCCATGCGTCTATAACTGCCTATAACGTCGCAGACGTCAAGGATTGTCGTAAAGGTATCGGATGAACGCCACTCGCTGGGCCTTGCCAACCGTAATGGGTATCCCTATTCTTTGCTCAATAGAACCTAAGTGATGGGCGGCATGCAAACCCTGCCGGGATAAGCAGAGCTCAGGTCATCACTCTTTCAGTCTTATAACATGGCATCACAACCACCAGACTTCTCCAAGGCGTTCTCCAACAGTCTCAAGAAATGGGGCGGATGGGCGGCTCGTAGCTTTGTTGGCGAGGAGAATCATCTGCTGGCCCCAGTTTCTGAACATATCTCCTCGATATATTCAGGGCGATTTATTCCGAGACGTTTCAAAGAGGAAGGCAGGCAAGACGAGTGGACTCAAATTCCAGGGATCGCTCGTGTCTTCTTAAATGCCTTCCTTATTCAGGAGTATGATAGACGAACGGACGGGCCTGAAAACCTGCATGGTCTTCTTGAATTGACCGAATCTCCAATCGAGACCGCGTTCTTGCTGGCTTTGATCCTCTGTGGACGCGAACACTTCATATCTATCGCCGTTGACGGCCACAATCCGACATCGAAATACCCATTTT
>SESC01000873.1_pt1 | contig 10442 bp, 9 predicted proteins | sample 3171431 | NCBI WGS metagenome assembly SESC01 (sample SAMN06051868, study PRJNA518727) | freshwater metagenome | biome: subpolar coniferous forest; feature: holomictic lake; material: water; isolation source: holomictic Lake 227, 8 m depth | place: Canada: near Kenora, Ontario | collected 2014-07-08... | reverse complement strand
AAAAAGAAATCTATCAACGCTGAGGAATTTGATACCCTTTTTGAAGAGGGTGCGGATATAGTCGAATACCTGGCAACTGAAAAGGCTGAACGTCCAGGATTAAAACAACGACGTGTGAGCGTTGATTTCCCTTCCTGGATGTCACGCGTCACGCGTCACCTGTCACGATTTTTTCGTACATCGTATATCGTAAATCGTAAATCGTAAATTGTAAATCGCATGTTCATCCACCGTCCTGTCGAAATGCCAGCTCCCAGGGATCCGGGGTTTCGGTTTTATCTTGGGCTGATCATCTTTATCGCCTCTTTTTTCATGCTTCCCATCGGGCTGGTCCTCAAGGGATTCATGATGACCCATTTCTGGAAAGGCTTTATCCTGGCGATTTTCTGGATCAGCGCCCCCATCATGAAGATCTCCTCCGTGGCCATCCTCGGAAAATCTTCCTATGACTTTATCAATTACAAGATCCATTACATCTATCACCATGTAGCCAAACCGCACCAGGTTACGCCACTGCGGTACAACATCGGGCTGGTGCTCTTTGTCCTGCCCTTCCTTCCCAACTACATGATCTCCTTTATGCCGCACCTCTTCTCCATGTCCCTCTTCACGCGATATATCATCATCGTCATCTCCGACCTGATGTTTGTGGTAAGCCTGTTTGTGCTTGGCGGTGATTTCTGGGACAAGCTGAGGGCGTTGTTTACGTATAAGGCTAAGGCGAGGTTTGAGGAAAAGTGACAGGGTAACAGGGTAACAGGGTGACAGGGTGAAATGGTTTTTGTCACGCGTCACGCGTCACCTGTCACGTTTTTCCGTCACGCGTCACGCGTCACCTGTCACGATTTTTTGTCACGCGTCACGCGTCACCTGTCACGTTTTTCCGTCACGCGTCACCTGTCACGTTTTTCCGTCACGTTTTTTCCAGCAATTTTTTCGTATAGTCCACCAAAAACAACGGAATATTTATCAATCCCTCTTCAAGCTTCAGATTTCTCATTGAATAGCGTATGCTCAGGGCGGGATTAAATGCTTTACGATAAAATGAAAGACTTCTGCTTTTCACATTTTCATCTGATTTCACTTCAACCGGAAAGATGCTGTTTTTGTATTGAACCAAAAAATCAACCTCTGCTTTGCCCTCTGATTTCCAGTATCGGGGCAACCCTTCAAACTGCTGAACCAAACTCTCCAGAATAAAATTTTCAGTCAATGCACCCTTAAATTCAGTCAGAAGCCGGTTGCCTTCAGCTATGGCAGATGGGTCCAACTGCGACAAACGACGAAGCAGTCCCACATCCTGCAAATAAATTTTGAAGGCCGACAGGTCATCATAAGAACTCAATGGCAACGCCGGTTTGGATGAACAAAAGATCCGGTGAACCAGTCCTGCATTGACGAGCCACAGTAAGGCATCTTCATATTCGCGGGCCCGTGCGCCTGGCTTCACCGTCTGGTATAAAAATTTCTTATTTTCCCGGGCAAGCTGAGAAGGCAAAGAGGACCAGATGTGATTTATCTTAGGGATTTCACGATTTTCAACATGTTTAGAGAAATCGAGGGTATATCCGTTCAGTATATTTTGAAGCACCTTCTGGGTACGTTCAATATCTTTTTTTTCAAGCAATGCAACGATCGATTCGGGCATCCCTCCTGAAATAAAATACATCTTCAACTTATCCTTGAGGGGATTGAAGAATATATCGGGGATGGCCTCTATATGATCCAGATTTTCTAGATAGGAGGAGAGATGGACATCGGCTGCTGTTAGAAATTCGGAGAAGGTAATTGGGTGAACCTGAATAAATTCCACTTTCCCGACAGGAAATGATGCCCCGCGGCTCATGGCAACGCCCAACAATGATCCTGCGCAGGCAATCGCGTATTCAGGGTTATTCTCCTGAAAATATTTAAGGGAGTTTAATGCTTCATTGCATTCCTGTATCTCATCAAAAATGATCAAGGTTGTTCCAGGAAGTATGGCCTTACCATGCACAAGTGAAAGGTTCTGAAGAATCCGTTCAGGATCTTTGGTTGTCAGGAAGAATTGCCTGAGTTCAAGTTGCTGATCAAAATTAAAATAGGCCGTACTTTGAAAATGGTCCTTGCCAAAACGCTTTAACAACCATGTTTTTCCAACCTGACGAGCTCCCTGTAATATTAAAGGCTTACGATCCGGATTGTCTTTCCAGGCGATAAGCTGCTTGAAAACATTCCTTTTGATCTCCATAAATCACATTTTATGTTCCGTTTTTGTGTTAATTATCACATTTTCGGAACTTATTATTGGCAAAGATAATCTTTTTTACCCCCTTTTATTACTTCTTACAGAAAAAACATTGCTACTCCGCCTACGGCAAGGAGCGCGCCTGCAACCTCTTTGATCGTCACTTTTTCCTTGTAAATGATCATGGAGGGCGGGATGATGAGCACGGGGACGAGGGCCATGATGGTGGCGGCGATGCCGGTGTCGGCGTACTTGATGGCGATGAGTGAAAAGGAGACGCCGAGGAAGGGGCCGAAGAAGGCGCCGAGGGTGAGCTGCAGCATGGGTTTGCGGTAGGTGAGCGCCCTGAAAGCATCTTTCCAGAGGCGCATGATGAAAAAGAGGAGGGAGAAGCCGGTAATGCCGGCGATGACGCGGATCTGTGTGGAGGCGAAGGAGTCGTAGCCCTGCATGCCCACCTTGCTGAAGACCAGTCCGGCCGCCTGTCCGAGCGCCCCGCCCAGCCCGAGCAGGATTCCCCACAGCGGGTAGTTGAATTTCACCTTCCGGCGGCCGCCGTTGCTCTCTTCGGCGGTATGTCTCTTCAACACCACCAGGGCGATGCCGGCCATGGTGAGGATCATGCCGACCCAGCTTTTCCATGAGAGGGTCTCGCCCAGCACCATCCACCCGATAAAGGCGGTCATGGGCGGGGCCAGCGCCATCATCAGCATCGAGATGCGGGCCCCCACCACCACGAAGGCCTGGAAAAGGCAGAGGTCGCCGAAAACGAAACCGATCAGCCCCGAAAGGCTGAGGTAAAACCAGGCCCGGGGCGTAGCATCGAGCGGCAGCAGGGATCCGCGGTAGAAATAGACGAAGATGGTAAGAAAAGTGAAGCCGATGATGAGGCGCCAGATGTTGACCACCATGGAGCCGATGCGGCGGCTGGCGGCTTCGAATGAAAGGGCCGTTACGGTCCAGAAGACGGCAGTAAGCAGGGCGGCCAGTTCGCCGGGATGATGCATCACAATACGATCCTCCAATCTTCCACACGCATCCTCATTTGCATTGGTTGCATTCTTTTCATTGTTTGTACTGCACTTATCTTACGCCTCCCGCCAGCCATCCTTCGGGATTCTGTATCACCTTGCCGCGCCATATTTCAAAATGCAGCTCCGTCCGCTGATCTTCGGCGCTGGTAAAGACCCGCCCGATGATCTGCCTGGCCGAAACCTCCTGCCCGTCGCGCACACTCACATCGGCGAGGTTAGAATAGACTGTGAGGTATTCGCCGTGGCGGATGATCACCACCTTGTTGAGGTTCTGGAAGGACATGACCCGGCTTACCTTGCCGAAAAAGACCGACTTCACCGCCGATCCGCGTTCGGTGGTGATGTCGATGCCGTTGTTTTTAACCTTCACATATTCGAGTACCGGGTGGGGATGCTCGCCAAAGTTCCCGGAGATGTATCCCCGGTCGCAGGGCCAGGGAAGCCGTCCGCGGTTGGCCGAGAAGGAGGAGGAGAGCTCCTTTTCGCGGGGCGTAAGGGTCAGGGCCGAGCGGCTGTCGACCCCCTTTCCCTTCGCGCCCGTCTTATTCTCCGTGGCGGTGCTTTTCCGGCTACGCTCTTCGGAGGCCTTGATCTCATCGGCGATCAGCTTTTCGATGGCATATTCAAGACGGTCGGCCGCCTTTTGTTTGGTGCGCAGGGTCGCCAGCAACTGGCTCTCTTTGGATGCAAATTCCTTCACCGCTTTGGCCTTCTCCTCTTTCTCGCGGTCGAGTTTCTGCTTCTCCTGCTGCTGGGAGGCCACCAGCGACAACTTCTGGTTTTTTATGGCTTCGAGATCCTTGCGCTGCCGGTTGATGGCCGTCTGGGTCGATTCGATCCGTTCGGCCTGACGGCGGCGGTAGGAGGCATACTGCTGATAGTATTTCAGCCGCTGATAGGCCTGGTTGAAATCCCTCGCCGAAAAGATGAACATCAGCTTGTTATAGCCGTTCATCGTGCGATAGGCGAAGTAGATCATCCGCGCATATTCCGATTTCAGGGTCTGGAGCTGTTTCGACATCTTGTCGATCTGCAGGTTCTCGACCGAGATCTTCACATCCACATCATTGAGTTCGCGGTTGATGGTATTGATCAGCGCCTCCCGGCTCCTGATCTGCTTGGCCAGGAGCTGCATCTTCTGGATGGAGGTCTGCTTGTTTTTTTGGGTCCGTTCGAGCAGGTCGGTGGTACTCCGGATCTCCTCCTCCAGCTGCTGCTTGGTTCGCTGCAGCTTCTCCTTATCCCTGGTGGCCTGAGAAAATAGGGTGACCGAAAATAACAGCAACCCCATCATCAGCAGCCCGGCGGCGGATAAAATAAAAAGGAGGCGGTTTTTACGGACAATCATTGAACGTGTGTTGTACTATAATTTTGCCGGCTGGTAACTGGTCGGGATTTTAAACGGGAACTGCAGGGGAATGTTGATCGACATCTTTGAAAATGAGGCCTTCACCCGGATGGTATTTCCGGCGGAGATGATGTAGTTCATCTCCCGCGGAAAAAGTTGCCCTTCAACTGATTCGAAGCCCCCGTAGCTCGATTCAAGCTTAATGTTGTCGCGCCCGATCTCCTTCACATCGGCATGGGTGATCTTGAAATTGGCCGGGTCGAGCCAGATGTTCTGAATGAAGATCTTCAGCTTTTCCTGGCTGTTGCGCACATATTTCTTCAGTTTCATGCGGGCGCTGGTCGAGAGTTTGTATTCGCCGCCCTCGATGGTCGCCCTGAACTTGCCATCTTCGTAAAACTGCAGGTCGGTCCCCAGCAGAAAGGCCTGCAAAAGGTCGTAGTCGATGTTGGTGTTGAGGAAGCGGTTCAGGCTTTCATAATCACCGAGGAAATAGGTGTCGTTGAGGCGGTTGATCATCTTCACCGAATCCTGCGAGATCATGATCCTCACTGCTTCGATGCCGAGCATGGGGATGAGCGAGATCCAGATCAGGCTGTCCTTGCGGATGCGGATCTGTCCGTTGAATGAGTTTTCGCTCTTTTCGTTGGTGTAATCCGCAGAGAATTTGGCCGAGAACCAGTCGTATTTCAGCTCCTTCTCCTTCAGCTTGTTGAACAGGTAATCTGCCCCCTCTTCCCTGATGGGGGCTTTCATGACTTTGCGGGAGGGGGAGCAGGAGGAAAGGGGTAACAGGGTGACAAGGTAACAGAATAACAGGGAAATCGTGACGCGTGACGCGTGACGGAACAACGTGACGCGTGACGCGTGACGCGTGACGAAACAACGTGACGCGTGACAAAACAACGTGACGCGTGACGCGTGACGCGTGACGAAACAACGTGACGCGTGACCAAATGTATCTTTGAATTTTATCATGTTCACGGATAGTATTTTTTGTCGGCGATCTTTTTTTCAAGGAGGTCGGAGGCTTTGCCTTTTTGTTTGGCTTTCTGCCAGTATTCGAGGGCGAGCATGGGATCGTTCAGTTTGTAAAGTACGTCGCCGTAATGTTCCAGCACTTCGGCGCTGGCTCCCTCCTTGTTGTTCACGGCCTTTAGAATCCATTCGCTGGCTTCGTCGTATTTTCCCTGCATGAAGAGCACCCATCCGTAGGTATCCTGGAACGAGGCGCTTTCGGGATCGAGCGAGACCGCCTTTTTCGCCATCTTCGCCGCCTTATCCAGCTCCACCCCCTTCAGGGAGAGGTAATAGGCATAGTTGTTCAGCACGTAGGCATTGTCGTAGTTGAGTTTGAGCGACTTTTCAAAGGCATCAAAGGCCTCGTTCTCTTTTTTCAGGGCATGCAGGGCGTCCCCCTGGTACATGTAAAACTGGGCCAGGAGTTCATCGTTATTCACCACCAGTTTCAGTCCGGTGTTAAAGATTTTCAGGGCCTCTTCGTTCTGCTTGAGTTGCAGGGTGGCCAGTCCGGTGAACAGGAAGGGCAGCGGCTGTTCCGGAAAAAGCTCCATGGCCCGATGGCCGCATGAAACCAGATGGTCGAAATCACCCTGCTGGAGGTCAAGGCGAAGCACCTGCTCCCAGATGACATAGCGGGTGCTGTCGAGGGTGAGGGCCCTGATGAAGGTTTCGCGGGCTTCGGGGAATTTCTTATCCTGCATCAGCAGATCACCGTAGATGGAAAAGACCTTCGGATCTTTCGGATGGGTCTCGATGAGGATCTTCGACAGCGTAAAGGCCTGGTCTTTCAGATCGTTGTAGATCTGGTTCACGGTATAAAACGACAGCAGGATGCTCACCTTGGTATCGACGTCGAGGTTCGGATTGGCGAACCCCAGCCTGAGCTCTTCGAACGCCTTATCCTTGTTGCCGGTCTTGCGGTAGTAATCGGCCATCGACATGTGGATGTAGGCATTGTCGGGGTCAATCACGGCGATTTTTTTATATACCTCCAGCGCCTTATCCGGCATGTTGTTCGACATATAAAATTCGGCCAGGATGGAGTGGTAGCGGCTTTCGTCGGGGTAGGCTGTGATCAGTTTCTGAAGTTCGCGCTCGGCTCCCCTGAGGTCGTTGAGGTGCAGGTAGATCTTCTCCTTCTGGATGGTGATCTCCTCCGAAACGCCCGCTTTTTCTTCAATCTGGTCGTAGATCTTAATGGCGTCGGGATATTTTTCAATCTGCAGGTACAGGGCGGCAAGCTGATAAAGGTAATCGAGGTTCGCGGGATATTTCGCCGCCACCTTCTCATAAATGGCGATGGCATCCTGGGGATGGGTGGTGGACTGGTAGAGTTCGGCCAGGAAAAGGGAATACCAGGGGTTTTCGGGGTCGAGTTTCGTTGCTTCCCGGGCCAGGCGGATGGCTTCATCGATGTTTTTCTGCGAGGCCTCAAGCCGGGCCAGTTCAAAACATCCGACCGGATCGAGGGGATACCGGCTCACATACCTGCGGAACATCTCCAGCGCCCCCTTCACATTCCCGATCAGCGCCTCCTTCTTGGCATCGACCAGCTGGTTCGTGTTGCTTTTCCCGTCCTGGGCAATAACCGAGGAAGGAGGAATAATTTCCAGCAGGAAAAAAAAGCTGATATATAGGAAGACGGATCTCATTAAATCAAATTATTTGGTAACAAGGTGACAGGGTGACAAGGTAACAAGGTGACAAGGTAACAGGGTGACAGGGTGACAAGGTAACAGGGTAACAAGGTAACAGGGTGACAAGGTAAAAAGTAATGAAGTAATGGAGTAATGGAGTAATGAAAAAAATCGTAAATCGTAAATCGTAAATCGTAAATCGTACATCGTAAATCGTACATCGTAAATCGTAAATCATTTCTCCCCTGTATGTCCAAACCCTCCTGCTCCTCTTTGCGTTGCTTCCAGTTCGTCGACCTCCACCCATTCGGCCTGCTGGTGGGCGGCGATGATCATCTGGGCGATGCGTTCGCCGTCGCGCACCACAAAATCCTCATTCGACAGGTTGACCAGGATCACCTTGATTTCGCCGCGGTAATCGGCATCGATGGTTCCCGGGGTGTTCAGCAGGGTGATCCCCTTTTTGGCGGCCAGCCCGCTGCGGGGCCTGATCTGGGCTTCATACCCGATGGGAATTTCGATAAACAGTCCGGTGGGAACCAGGCTCCGTTCGAGCGGTTTCAGCAACACTTCATGGTCGAGGTTCGCACGCAGGTCCATCCCGGCCGAAGCAACCGTTTCATAGGCCGGCAAAGGGTGTTTTGAATGGTTGACAATCCTGATCTTCATGAATAAAAATAAATTAATACCGTCCTGATGAAGGATCCCCACTTCAAGGGTAGTTACATTCCTTCAGTGGCAAGCCTCATTACCAGGGTTAAACAGGTTCCAATAAATTGAGGGCAAAGGTAATAAAATCTTGTTTATCGGGCAGCAGCCAGGCGCGGCTTTTCAACCAGCCAGGCGACTACTGCATAGATGATCAGCAGCAGCGTATGAAAAAGAAAACGCAGGGCCCGTCCGTCGGGAACCACGTAGACGCTGACGAGGTAAAGCAGCACAGCCAGGGAGAGGTAGCCGAAAAACCTGTTGAGGTTGTACTTCACCGGGAAAAACTGCTGCCCGAGGAGGTACGAAAGGACCATCATCGTGCCGTAGCAGATAAAGGTGGCCCAGGCCGATCCGAGGTATCCGTGGATGAGGTGATCGGGGCTCAGCGGGATCCACCAGAAATTCAGGGCGAGGGTGATCACGGCGCCGACCAGTGAAAGCCAGGCCCCCCATATGGTTTTAGAGGTGAGTTTGTACCAGATGGAGAGGTTATAATAGACCCCGAGAAACAGGTTGGCCATCATGAGGATGGGGATGACCCCTTTGCCCTCCCAGTAATTTTTTCCGATGAGGTAACGCATGACGAAATCATCGAGGTAGACCATGGTGGCCAGGAAGATGAAGGAGACCACCACGATGAAATAATCCATGATGCGGGCATACAATATTTTGGCATCTTTTTCCTTTGCGGCGGCGAAGAAGAAGGGTTCGGCCGCGTATTTATAGGCCTGGATGAAGATGGTCATCAGGATCGAGATTTTGTAGCAGGCGCTGTAGATCCCCACCTGGTAGGAGGCGATGCCTTCGGGCAGCAGGTACCTGAGGAGGATGCGGTCGAAGGTTTCGTTGACAATGCCCGCCATTCCGGCAAAGAGCAGGGGAAAGGCATAGATCAGCATGGTTTTCAGGAGCTTCCGGTTGATTTTCCACCGGATCCCGGCATACTGCGGGATCAGCAGGATGAGGGTCAGGATGCTGGCGATGAGGTTGGAGACAAAGATATACTCAATTCCCCAGTCGGGCCGGTAAACCAGGCGGATGAATCCGCCGAGGAAATCCCACGCTGCATGCTTCAGGGCCCAGGGACAGAAAAGCAGGAAGAACAGGTTCAGCAGGAAGTTGACCGAGATGTTGGTCAGGTTGATGGTGACAAACCTGATCGCCTTGTTTTGCGCCCTGAGCAGGGCAAAGGGGATCTTCGACAGTGCATCGAGGCCAAGAAACCAGGCAAACCAGAGGACATACTCGGGATGATCGGCATAGTCGATCCACCGGGCGATGTCGGGAGCAAAGAGGGAGGCCAGGCTGAGGAAGATCACCGAGGAGATGATCAGCGAGATCATGGCGGTACTGAAAACGCCGGATTTGTTTGTTTCATTTTCATGGAACCGGAAGAAGGCGGTTTCCATGCCGTAGGTAAGGATCACCGTCAGGAAGGCGGCATAGGCATAAAACACGCTCACCGTGCCATATTCTCCCGGCAGGAAGACCCGTGTGTAGATGGGCACCAGCAAATAGCCCAGCAGGCGTCCCAGGACGCTCGATAATCCGTAGATGGCGGTCTGGCCTGCAAGTTTTTTGAGGGGATTCATCTTCGCAAAGGTATTGCATTTGGGAAAATGTATTTATACCCGGAAATGTTATTTTTGCACGGTAATCTGAAATATGCCGAAAAATAAATACTACGTTGTCTGGAAGGGCAAAAAACCGGGGGTCTATGAGGGGTGGGCCGACTGCAAAAAGCAGGTGGATGGGTTTAACGGGGCCCTGTACAAGGGCTTCCCGACATCCGACCTGGCCAGGGCGGCTTTGAACGACGATCCGCGGAAATACATGACCAAAGGGCTGAATGCCCCGAAAAAGATTGCCTGCTCCAATCCCCTCATCGGGGTTCCCATTGCAGACAGCCTCTGTGTGGATGCGGCCTGTGCCGGAAACCCGGGTATCCTTGAATACCGCGGGGTGGATACGAAATCGGGGGCTGAACTGTTCCACATGGGTCCCTTTCCTGAAGGGACGGTAAACCTGGGCGAATTCCTGGGCATCGTGCATGCTTTAGCTTACCTGGCCCAGCGGAACAGCGACTGGCCGGTCTATTCCGATTCGCGCACCGCCATCGCCTGGGTTCGCAAGAAAGCCATCAACACCAACCTGGCCGTATCGCCAAAAAATCAAAAACTCTTTGACCTGGTTGGCCGCGCCCTGAAATGGCTGCACGAAAATTCGTGGCCCAACAAGATCCTCAAGTGGGAAACCGAATACTGGGGCGAGATTCCCGCGGATTTCGGGAGGAAGTAAAGGGCTGGGGAAGGAAGTTCCGCCAGATTTCGGGAGTGGATAATCGGAGATTTCTTTATGGCGTTGCGTAGAATGCATCCCTAACGTGGTTCACGGTTATTGTATTGTTTTTCAATACGATAACAATTACATCGAACCTTATTTCACCTAACATGCCATGATAC
>SESC01000864.1_pt1 | contig 10485 bp, 11 predicted proteins | sample 3171431 | NCBI WGS metagenome assembly SESC01 (sample SAMN06051868, study PRJNA518727) | freshwater metagenome | biome: subpolar coniferous forest; feature: holomictic lake; material: water; isolation source: holomictic Lake 227, 8 m depth | place: Canada: near Kenora, Ontario | collected... | reverse complement strand
TAGTTGTTCATAACACTGGTAACCAAAGATCGTCTGCAACTCCAATGGGGGCATCAACATCAACAACTCCATCTGGAAAAATTGTAGATGGTAAGAAAGAATTTCAAAAGGATTTAGCAAAGATTGCTATTGCTCACAATATCCCTTATGTTGCTACAATTAATCCTGCTGATCTTGGAGATATGCACGATAAAGTTAAGAAAGCATTTGAAAAGAAAGGACCAAGTGTATTAATTGCATTTGCTGCTTGCCCAACAAACATGAAAGCACCAAGTGATCAAACAATATCTATTAGTAAGCTTGCAATTGAAACAAATTCGTATCCTTTATATGAATATGAAGATGGGAAATATAAGATTAATTATAAACCAGAAAAAAGAGAACCAGTTGAAAACTTTTTAAAAACCCAAACTAAGTTTAATGCAGTTCTTAAAAATAAAGCAGAGATTAAGAAAATACAAGAATATATTGATAAAGAATGGAAAGAACTACTCTTGAAAGAAAAAATGAGTAATTTTAAATAATTAGCTTTATAAAGTTAATTACATACAATATATTTATTATATTTAGATAAGAATGGAGATGAATTACTTATGCCAGGAAAACCATTAATTAGAAAACCAATTATTGAAAGATTGAAATTAGAAAAGAAATTTGCAGAAAGAATAGGATCAGGTCAAGAAGTTAAATTTAATTTACGACAACAAAAAAACTTATTGCCTGCAAGTACTACAAATTACCATTCTAAGAATAATATTACAATAGTAAATGCGTGGCTACAAAAACTAGGTGGAAATGCTACTTTTAGATATGAAGATTATACAAATTTGGATAAAAAAATAAAGAATAGAAACACTCTCTTACATCCAAAAACAAGATACAACATAAAAAAAAAATTATTACAAATACAATCAAACAATTTAGAAATATCTAATTTATTTAAAGAATGTATTGAAAGTTATGATGGAAGAATAGAACGTACTTTATTAGATAAAGATTATTGTAAAGGGGATTATAGGGATAAACTTTTAGTTCCTAAAAGCTATGTTGAAAAAATACAAAAACAATATACTGCAGAATTAATTAAGAAAGTAAAACTAGTTGTTAGATCCCAAGATTATAGAAATGGAGTTTCAGAAATAAATAATTACATTTCAGAATTTAAAAAACAATTAATTAGTACATTAAGAATAAAAACTGCATAAATGATTGGTTCAAGCAATCACGTGAAGCCCAACCATTATAAACTTTATTCCATTTGCAAATGTAATAAGCCCAAGAATTGTGGATATTACTCTTAAAGTTACTTTACTTCTATTAAATATTTTTGTAAAGAAAGTTGATGATAAAAAAAGAATTAAGGTTAATGCAAATATTAATGCGGTTGCAAGACCAGTCATAAGTAAACCATTATCAACAACAGAGATAATTACTGTAGTTATTGCTGCAGGGCCTGTTAGAAGAGGAGTTGCAATCACAATTGCGGTTGTTAGATTTTCGTCTTCTTTTGCTTCTTCTTTCGTTGTTGGTTTTGAAAGGTAAACTCCACACATTGCAGCTCCAGATAAACCTAAAAGAATACCTCCTGCAATTCTAAATACATTTATGTTTATGTTTAGAACTTCAAGAACCTGTGCTCCAAAGAAAAGAAAAACATAAAGAAGAGCAATAGCAATACCTATTGAAAGAAATGCAATCTTTCTTCTTTCAAGTTTTGTTAAAGTGTTTGTTTTAACAAAGAAATAAATAAAACTTTTGATTGGATCGATTATTACAAAAAATAAAACTAATAAATTTATAAAGTCTATACCCATAATCAATCCTTTAAAATTAAAGAAATGGAACCATTCACTTTATACAACAAAGTGAAGTCCAGTTAATATGAAATCAATACCCCATGCAAGAGTAATTAATCCTAAGATTGTGGTCATTACCTTGATTGCAACCTTACTTTTATTAAGTATTTTATTAAACACAACAGATAAAAGTAATAATCCAAAAGTTAAAAGTAATACAAGACCTATAGCAATTCCAGTTAATAATCTTCCATGATCAACAACCGAGATGATTGTTGCAGTTATTGCTGCTGGTCCAGAAAGAAGAGGGGTTGCAATAACAGTTGCTATTGTTGTGTGTGAATCCTTTGCATTATCCTTATCATCATCATTACTTTTTAAATAACCACACATTGTAATTCCTAAAAGTGCAAGTAAGATACCACCAGCTATTCTAAAACTATCTATGTTTGTATTAAATAAATCAAGTACTCCTTTTCCAAAGAAAAGAAATGCATATAATATAACTATTGCAATTCCTGTTGCAAGAAGAGCGATGTTTACTCTTTCTTTTTTAGTTAGAGCATTTGTTCTAACAAAGAAGAATGCGAAACTTTGTAATGGATCTAAAATTACAAAGAATAAAACAAATAAAGATAATAATTCTGGCACCATATTTAATCACTTAAAACCTCATGCACATTATTTAATTTAGTTATATAATAGTATGAGTAAAGATTTAAAAATAGAATTAATAAGAACAACAAAAAAAGCAAGCTGTTGTAAACTATAAGTGTCTAAGATCTAATATTGGAGTGAATCTATTTAAAAATATATCTTTAAAGAAGATATTTGTTAATAGATATAATATATATAAATTAAATTAGAATCTTTTATGCAACTTAAAAAAATACCAATAATATCAAGATTAGAAAAAGAATCTAAACTGAATAGTAATAATTCTTTTTTAATTAAAACACAAAATAAAAAAAAATTAGTTGAAAATAATAAAAAATTAGAAGAAAAACAAAAATTAAGAACTTATAAAGAAAAACATAGATTAAGAACAATACAACACGAACAAATCATAAAAATAGAGTGGATTGATCAACTTCTAAAAAGATTACCTGAAAAGAACCAAAGTAGAATTGAATTAATTGCAATAAAAGGATTTATCCAAAAAATAAATGAAACAATAGAAAATACAGAGGGACCTTACTTTAAAAAAGTATATGAAGAGTTTACAAAGGAATTAAGACCAAAGGTCAATAATTTAATGTATGAATTTGATTATTCATCTCTTGCAGATATTAAGGAAGTAAATAAAAAAATACTTGAATTAAAAGAATATACACTTAAATTTAAACAAGAATTGATTAAGGCTATTGAAAGACAAAGAAATAGGAAAAAATAATAATTAAAATATTGGAGGAATTAATTATGCCAGGAAAACCAAATTATAAACCAAAAATGCAATTACTTGAAAGATTGCAAAAAGAAAAAGCTACCCTAAATAAAGAATCTAAGAAAGCATCGCTTGCAATTAAATATGACTTAAAAGATAAGCTTTCAGAAAAAATAAAGGAAAGAAAGATGTTAGAGAATAATAAGACGAGATACGCAATTGCTGGTGAAATTTTTGAAGCAAATTTAGGAAAAAGAGAAGAACTTATACAACGATTAATAAACGAACTTGGAATTAGAATTCCTCTTGATAGATTTAAAGGAACACACTTAAAAAGAATTACAGAACTAAATAAAGAAATAAATAATATAATCCAAAATTCAAAAGTACATAATGCTACTTATTTTCAAAAGATAGAAAAAGAATATACAAGTAGCTTAGTCAGAGAAATTAAGAGAACACTAGATGCTAAAGGAGAAGGCTCAAAAAATTTAGGAGAACTAGCTAAGTTTCTTGAAAATATAAAAGCAGAAGTAACTAGAGCATCATATAGACAAAAAAGTAGAATAGATTATTTTAAATAAGAAAGATTATATTCTTAGAACTTAATCTAAGAATATCTTATTTTCTATTTTTTCTGGAAGATATTTCTTTGCAACGAAATCAAGTGATTTGTTTGCAAGAGCCTGTTGCTCAATTCTTATCTTCTTATCTATTGCAATCTTTAATTGTTCTTGCCATTCTTTTGACTTGAACCATTGATAATCAAGCATTTCTTTTGCTCTCTTTACATCTCCATCCTTCATCTTTTCAGTTACGTTTTGAAGTCCGTATGTTTCAACATCAGTTAATGTCATTCCAACATACTTAGCATCAGGTACTGCGAGATATTTTGAGTGAGCTGCAAGTGCCATTGATCCACTTTTTAAAACTGAATAAATGTACCAACCATAAGGATCTCCATCAGTAAAAACAACAACTGGAAGTTTAAATTCATAATGAAGTCTATGTATTAATCTTCTTGCTCCTCTTGCTGCTTGTCCAGAAGTTCCTACAAGAATAGCTTTATGCTTGTGTGCATATCTTTCTTCAATTAATCTATTATACATTGCAGCAGTTTCAATAACTAAAACCATTTCTGCTTGAACATCAACTATCTCAACTTCTTCTGGTTCAATTCTTGACATAATTGACCATCCACCACGCCCTAGTGAATTACAATTGAAAACATCATTATTATGTTTTAAATCTTTTAAAGTAATATCTCCATATAAAGAACCTCTTGGTTCAGCATGAAGTCCAAGCTTTTCTCTAATTGTGTTTACTGAATGTTCTAGATCAACAATAACATCATTTGATTCCTCTTGTCCATCAAATGTGTTTTCTTTTGTGTTTTCAACAGTGTGTTTAAGTTCGTAATAAATTTCTCTGATTGATGCAGTCTTGTCATGCTTTAAGTATTCACAACATTTATCATTAACAATCATTGTTTGCATGAACTTACGAGCAGCTCCAAGGTTTAGAAAAGGACGAGTAACTGTTTTATCTCCTAATTGAATATACCCTTCTTTTTCATCAAAGTATACATTTGATAAACCTCTAACTCTTGTTGAAAAGGTTGGAGAATGATTATGTTCAATTTGGTGAACAATGTTTGTTGCTATGTTTTGGAGTTTGTCCGCAATCTCCTTACTTGTTTCAACCTCGTACTTTTCAAGCTTCTGCTTATGCACTTCTTTTTTATCTTTTTTTTCAACCATATTAATCAACTTCTAAATATTTATTCATCATCACTTGCTGGCTTTTCTTCTGAATAATCGTCTTGGATCTTTTCTCCTCTTGCTTCAGCTTCATCATCCATCTTAAGCTTTTCAAGAACCATTTTGTCCAAGTTTTTTTGTAACATCTTACCGTCAGCTCCAGTTGTATGAACTAATGCTTTAACAACCTCTGGAGCGTACTTTGCAAATACTTTTCTTTTTTCTTTTTTATCAGCTTCTCTTCTCATTTGAATAATGTATGTTCCAAGTCTTCTTGCAACATCTTGAAGAGCAAGTTTTGTTTCTGTTAAAATTTCTTCTTCATCTGCAATTGCGGATTTTCCTGCACTTGTGTATGGAATATGAACTGAGATTAAGTTAACAAAAACAGTTGAAGGACTTGTATCAAAGTTTTGAATACCATATCTTCTCCAATCTATTGAATCTACAGTCTTTGTGATTGCACATCCACCAGCATCAAACAAAAGAGGAGCTTTATTTGCATACCTAATTACTTCTGAAGCTCTAATTTCTCTTGGTTTTTCTTCTTCTTCAATTATAATCTTACCATTCTTATCTTTCTTTGGTTTTGCATTCTTTGGTTTCTCAGGAGCTTCAATTGAAATTAATCTTCCTGCGTTTCCACCATAAGCAAGTCCAACTTCAACTTGAAATGCATATCCACCTTTGTAAACAGATGGTTTTCTTGTATAAACAAAACAAAATTCAGGGTTAACAATTGACTTAAGAGATTTTTCAATAAACTCTTCTCCGATTGGAACTAGGTTATCTGTGTTTGGTGCAATGAACTTAGTTTCTTTAATTGCATGAACTATCTCTTCAGCTTCTTCCCAAGTTAATTTTTTTGGATCTTTATTAATATCAAAATGAATTAATTTTTCAACATTATCAACTGCAGTTTGTCCAAATCTATCAAATGTTTGCATTAAATAACTTGAAACCTTTCTTGCTTGTGTGTATCTTGCTAAAGAAACCATTTCATCAACAGTTACTCCTCTAGGGTGTGGTTTAACTTGAGTTGGTATTTTTGGCATAACCTTAACTGATCTTTTATATTCAGTAATTTCTTGGAAAGGATCTTCAAACTTAATTGTTGCATGTGGATTTGAAATTGCGGTTCTTCTTAAATATTCATCAACTGAAGATTGTCCTTTCTTATATTGTATTTCTTTAAACTTAGATCTAATTGCTGTTCCTCTGAACTTTTTTTCTAAATAATGCTTATCTGTAATCTTTGGAGAATTTGTTTTTGAGTCTATTGAGATTTCAAGAGAAACTGTTTTTCCATTGTTTGTTCCTGAAATTACTTTAGTTGGTTTTCCTGTTGTTATTTGTGAGAAAAGAATAATTCCTGAAACTCCTATTCCTTGTTGACCTCTTGTTTGAACAAGTCTATGAAACTTAGTTCCAGCTAGTAGTTTACCGAGTGCAGACCCTATTTTTTCTTCAGGTATTCCTGGACCATTATCAATAACACCTATCTCATAGTATTCATCTCCTATCTCTGAGATTTTAACCTCTATATCAGGAAGAATACCTGCTTCTTCACAAGCATCTAAAGAATTTGTTACAAGTTCATGAACTATTGTTGTTAAAGTTCTTTGCTTACCGTAAAGTCCAAGCATTTGTCTATTTTTTTTAAAGAAATCTGCAACTGAGTGTTCTTTAAATTCAGTGAAAAGAACATCTGCGTCTATTCCATCCTTACCATTATCTTTAAGCTTAGTTTCTTCTTTTTTATCTTGTTCAACCATTTATTATCACGTTTTTATAAATAGAAATATAATCTAGTTTGTCTATATATATTATATATAGAAATATACTTAAATATATTTATAAATATATTTATGAGTAAAGAAAGGAGATTAAATATTTAAAAAGAGTGCTTATTTCTTATTTACTATCTTATCTACCTTCTTTAATGAATCTATGAAGATATCTACTTCTTCTTTTGTATTGTATAAATAGAAGGAAGCTCTTGTAAGTCCTTCTTTGCTAAATCTTGAAACTATTGGTTCTGCACAATGCATTCCTGCTCTTGTTGCAATCCCACTCATGTCATCTAGAAGAGCAGAAAGGTCAGTACAAGCTATTCCCTTAAGAGAGAAGAGAAGAATAGATCCTTGCTTGTTTGCATCTCCTGGATTATATAGTGTGAGATTATTAATTTCTTTTGTTCTTTTTAGAGCATATGATAAAAGATCTTTATCATGTTTATGAATATTATCAAGACCAACCTTTGTTAAATATTCAAGAGCAGACTTTGTTCCAAAAACACCAGAAATGTTTGGAGTTCCTGCCATGAACTTGTAAGGAAGAGTATTCCATTCACTTTTCTCTAAAGTTACCTTTGAAACCATATCCCCTCCAAATCTTGTTGGAGATAGCTTCTTGAGTAGAGGCTCCTTTGCAAGAAGAATACCAATTCCTGTAGGTCCTAGCATTTTATGCATGGTGCACACAAAGAAATCTGCATTCATCTTCTTAAAATCTTGTTTTTCGTGTGGTGCACTCTGTGAACCATCTATCAAAACAAGAGCACCAAACTCATGCGCTTCTTTAATTATTAAATCAATGTTATTCTTAGTTCCAATTGTGTTTGAAATGTGCGTTACTGCAACCAACTTTGTTTTTTTAGATAACTTCTTTCTAAAATCATCATAATCAAGTGTAAAGTCTTTTTTAATTTCAATGAACTTAAGCTTAAGTCCTAACCTTTGGGAAAGAATTTGCCAAGGAACTAGGTTTGCATGATGCTCCATTACTGTTAATAAGATTTCATCTCCTTTCTTAAAATAATTTGATAAAAGTAAAGACTGTGAAACCATGTTAATTGAGTCTGTTGAGTTATTTGTAAATATTACTTCTTCTCGTTTACAATTAAAGAACTTAGCAGTGGTGTCTATTGTTTCTTCATAAATAACTGATGCTCTCATTGATAGTCTGTGTATTCCACGATGGATGTTAACAGGGCACTCATTGTAATAGACATTCATTCCTTCAATTACTTGCCTTGGCTTTAAAGAAGATGCTGCGCTATCAAGATAAATAATTTTTTCTTTCTTATTTGTTAGAACAGGAAAATCCAATCTTAGTTTTTTAAAGTCCATAATCTGTTTACACCCTATTTTTTCTTAATATATATAGTTCAAAAGGTTTATAATGCTTTTACATATTATATATAATTATGAGCGAAGATAAAGATTCAAATGAATATAATGTTAATCCGTGGGAAGTTACTGGTTCTATAGATTATAAAAAATTAATTAAGGATTTTGGAACAAGTGAGCTTACAGAGGATCTTAAAGAAAAATTAAGACTTAAAACTAAATCTAAGAAGTTGCATCAATTCTTTAGAAGAGAATTTATTTTTTCTCACAGGGACTTTGATAAGATTCTTCCAAGCATAGATAAGAACGACTTTTACATTTATACAGGAAGAGGACCATCAGGGGATATGCACATAGGTCACTTAATATCTTTTATTACAACTAAATGGTTTCAAGATGAGTTCGATTGTAACGTTTATATTATGCTCTCTGATGATGAGAAGTTTGTTGTTAAAAAGAACTTAAGTTTAGAAGATGTTAAAGCACAAGCTGATAAAGATATTGAAGATATTGCTGCTCTTGGGTTTAATCCAGATAAAACATTTATTTTTAAAAATCTAGAGTACATTAAGCAAATGTATCCTGCTTCCTTAGAGTTTGCTAAAAAAACAAATCTTTCAACAGGAAAAGCTGTGTTTGGATTTGTTGGAGAAACAAACTTAGGACATACCTTTTATCCATTTGTTCAAATTGCACCAACTACATTTGAAAAAAATAAATTTTGTTTAATTCCTGCTGGGATTGATCAAGATCCATATTGGAGAATACAAAGAGATAGAGCAGAAGCACTTGGATACAAAAAAGTTTGCGCAGTTCATAATAAACTATTATCTCCTCTTCAAGGGATGGATGGGAAAATGTCATCCTCTGATAAAAATTCTGCAATATACTTAAGCGATGATGCAAAGAATGTTGAAAATAAAATTAAGAAGTATGCATTCACAGGTGGAAGACCAACTCTTGAGGAACATAGAAGACTTGGTGGAATTCCAGAAATTTGTGTAATTTATAACTGGCTTGAGGTCTTGTTTGAAGAAGATGATAACAAGATTAAAGAAATATATAAGGATTACAAGGCAGGAAAGATTACAAGTGGAGAAATTAAAATTTATCTTATAGAAAAATTAAATTTATTTCTTGAAAATCATAGAAAAAACAAGATTAAGAATAAACCACTTATTGAAAAGTACATGTACACAGGTGCACTAGCAAAAGAAATGTGGAAAAAATAAATGCAAACAAAAAAACTAGAACAAGATATTCTAAAAATCAAGGAAAGAAATAAAAGAGTTGAGCTTGACAAAGCTTGGGAAACAAGCTTAACAAGAAAAATCACAATTCTCATCTTAACCTATATCGTGACAGTTATTGTGTTTATTGTTATTGGACTTCCAAATCCTTTCCTTAATGCAATTATTCCTGCAGTTGCATTTGTATTATCAACATTAACATTAGATCCAATCAAGAAGCTTTGGATAAAATATAAAAAATAAAATAATAAAGCCTGATAGTGTAGTGGCCAAGCATACGAGACTCTGAATCTCGTGACAGGAGTTCGAATCTCCTTCGGGCTATAAACCATTTCTAAAAACAAAAGAAGATGATTATATGAGAATTGGAATTGATTTTGATGATGTTCTTGCTCCATCTATTATCTGGTTTAGAAGATACTTAAATGAAAAACACAATAAACATATTAAAAAATTATATATGGATGAAATTCATAAGCTTGAAATGTCTAAAGATGAATTCTTTGAAGCATGGGATAATTTTTGTAATACTGAAAACCAAGAAATTCTTCCACTTGCGGATTCAATTGAAGTAATTGAAAGACTTGCAAAGAAACATGATCTATATATAATATCTGCAAGGTCCGCGCACTTAAAAGATTCTACAATGAAATTTATAAATAAGTATTATCCTAATTTATTTACAGATATGCATCTTGTTAATAGATCTCATAGAGATCAGCCAGTAAAAAAATCAGTAGTTTGCAAAATGCACAAAATACATATAATGATTGATGATTCTTTAGAAAATCTTATTGATTGTAAAGACATAGGAACTAAAGGAATCTGGTTTACACAATATCTTACAAGCAAGAATAATGATTATAAGGATAAAAATATAATTATTGCAAGATCTTGGCTTGATGTTGAAAGACAAATAGAAAAATATGAAAAAAAAGGAAAGTAAATATTACTTTCCAATATCAACTATTTCTGAATCAAGGTTTTGATCTAAAATTGCATCTCCAGAAGAGAGGTTATCTAAATCATTTATAAGGTTTCCATCTATAGGAGTTTCGTTGTTTATTGAAGTATCTGTTTTTGGTCCCATAATCAAAAGTATTATAATTATAATAATTAAGATTACAAGAGCAATGATTATTCCTAGTATTAGTTTTCTATTCA
>SESC01000860.1_pt1 | contig 10505 bp, 11 predicted proteins | sample 3171431 | NCBI WGS metagenome assembly SESC01 (sample SAMN06051868, study PRJNA518727) | freshwater metagenome | biome: subpolar coniferous forest; feature: holomictic lake; material: water; isolation source: holomictic Lake 227, 8 m depth | place: Canada: near Kenora, Ontario | collected... | reverse complement strand
CGCTTCATGGCAGTCCGTACATAGGATCTGGCAGTTTTCTTTATCTAATTCTTTGGTTGGATCTACAGAACGTGAAGTAATATGGTCAACAGTGAGCTTGAGCTTTGTAATACCGTCTACACTAAAATCGTTCCTAGATCTACCACATAGCGTACACCTTCCCTCAGACTCTTTTAGGACTTCATATCGTAAGGTTTTCCACTCATAAGAAGAATAGAATGGGTCTCTTTTTCTTTTAGGTTTCTTCGCAGTTTTAGGTTTTCTTTGTGGTGGGTTCTCATATAAAGGTTTTAGTCTTTTTTTGAAGGACATAAAGTTCTCAATTTAAACAGTGAATAAAAATCTATCACCAAAGAAAACATCACTTCAAATTAAATTATAACGTATTACCTATAACGCTTGGTGGGGTTTCCCAAACATCTTTTACTGTATTATGAATTAAGTTTGTTTTAAAATCATAATTCGTATATCTAAATGAAACTGTTGCTGTTATAACATCTATAGAACTAACTGTAGTCGTTAAATTAATATCACTTAAAGAAATAGGAAATAAATCCCTGAAATATAGAGTAATATTAGGATTGGAAGCATTAGTTAAAATAATTAACATCCCATCCGATACCGTTTTACTATCAGACTTCTTTAAAGCATCGTATTGGTTTCCTTCTTTTCCTAGACGGGTAGGAGCTAATCCTCTCATCCAATTATATATTTCTCTCCAATTATTTAGAGATTCATCTACCGTAAAGGTTAGGGTTAATTCATTATATTCGAGGGTATCTCCAGGTATAGCAACTTTTCCTGTAGCATATTGTTTTGAAGCATCACCTAAAGCAATACCGGGTACATTAACTTCTTGAGTAAACCAGACTAAATTCGGCGATCTTTGAATACCGAATTCAAATCCTGTACTACGCAATATATTAATATTATCAACTTTATTAGAAGATGGCATGGTTTTGATTATATTGTTATTATAGTTTATAGTATCTCTACTATTTATAAGAAATATAAAATGCCAACAAAAAAGCACCTATTCCTAAGTGCTTTTATATATGTAAACGTTATTACCGCAATCCCAAAGTCTTCGGTATTTATTATTAAACATGTTTTCAGATTCAGAAAGATCCTGATTATAAATATTTAATAGTTTTTCTAATTTATTTTTTTGAAATTTTGTTCTTGACCAAAGCATATTACCATCAGTCCAATAATATCCTGGATTAGTTGAGTATTCTTTCGTAAATCCTAAGTTTAAATATACATCACCCTCTCCATATCTTCTATTAGAATAACAAATAATTCCATTACCAATATTATAATTATTAAGGAAATATTTGAATAGTTTATTCGCACCGCCAACAACTGTTACATTTATCTTAGAAGAAAGTCTTATTAATTCCCATGAATAATTTTTATTGAATCTAGGCGTTCCAAAAGTCATTACCATTACTAATTCATTATTGTTGAATAAACCAACATTCATTTTAGAACCTGTAAACCCTTGAATATGATTAGATGTTATAAATTCTTTAGATAATTTAGAATCTATAATCTTAACTTCACATTTTCTTCCGTGAATTTTATCGGTAATACCTAACCTAGAACAAATCATAGATTGAACTATTTCTTTCTTATTATTCCATTCATAATCTAAAATATGTAATAACCTAACTCCTTTTTCTTTAGCTAATAAGGTCTTATTGAGATGGGTATTTTTTTCTTCTTTAGACTCTTGTTTATTAAATGAATGCCAATAAAGACCATCTAATTCTATTCCTAATTTAGAATTTTCTACGTATATATCTATTTCTTTTCCATTCAATATAGATCTATCAGATGTCCAATTAACAGATAAAGAATTTAACCAATCACCTATTTGCTTTTCTTGAAGGGAATAATTAGTGTTTTGTCTAATTTTAAAACCGTGTTTAACACAATAATCACCTACAGTTCCATAATATAGTTTAAGATCTTCTGCTATATCAACTAGTGTTCTTTGTTTTGTGATATATTCATTATATAACCATTCAAAGGAAGATAATTTTTCAAGAGAAATTGGTTTGCTATATTTAATTTTAGACTGTGATAAAATAGATTTTATATCCTCTCTTTGTGAATTGAATTCAACTCCATATTTACTCACCATAGTATTTTTTCGCTTCATAGAAGCAATTTCTTTATCTACATTTATGAAAGACGCTTTCCTCTTCTTTCCTAAATTAGGATCTTTCCATAAACACTCTTTTGAACAATAAATAGAAAGTTTTTTATTTCGTTCAACAAACATAACAGGTTCACCACACGTTACGCATAAAGGGTGGTAATTTAAGTTTGATTCTATAGTAGTTATTCTTTGCGATAAAGTATATGATTTATTAGGAGATAAGAAATTAGATTTTTCTATAATGAGATTGTAAAGATCTAAATGCCCATATTTTATCCAATAAGATTCCTTATGTCTTTTAGAAATATTAATACCATTAGGTGCTACTATAGAATAATAGGCCCTGACAATTTCATGATTAGTCATTTATTATGATTGCTTATTGAGATATTATATTACGTAGATAGTTACTAAAAATATGTACAATTAGGACATCTAATTAGTTTGAGGGACAAGAGGTACTATATTATCCTCTCCAACAATATTCCAAAAGAATCCTTTCTTAATGTTATATTGTTGTCGTTGTTTGAACCATATAGGTTTTAACTTCGTAGCAATGTTAACGGAAGCGTTCAAATCTGCATCAATAATGTTACCACAATGACCACATTTAAACTGCTTTCCTTTTCTATTGCTACTACGAGTCCATCCACAAACAGAACATCTTTTACTTGTGTAAGTAGGGTTTACTTTAACTACATGGACACCATGTTCATTACAATAATCCTCTATCTTATAAAAGATATCTGTATAAGTCCAAAGACTTAATTTCTTACTACTTCTCTTACCTTTGCGTAAGTTCTTTATATTCTCAATCCGAACTTCTTTTACTTCGTCTAAATTTAATTGGTTTATCGACCAATTAATGAAATTAGTTCTATGTTTCTGTGCTTTTATAAATCCTTTAGATCTTTTTTGTTTCCTTACTAATTTATTCGTTATTGAATCTAAATCATGACCATGAATGTCTTTTACAGATGTAAAACCATTAGAACAAGATATTGCTGTTTTCTGACCTACATCAATTCCAAGAACAACTCCTTCATTTTTTTTAATTATATCAGGAATATCAAAATTAAAACTTATAGCGTTTTTTCCTATTCGTGCTCCTTCCTTAAGAGTTCCTTTTGAATCTAATGTGTTAAAATGTTTATTCCTTCTGAACGGAATTTTCAATTTTAATTTGTTCCCTATGGATGATATCGTTATCCACCCATCAAAAGATGTTTCATTTTCAAGATTTGTCTTTACAAAACGAGAATCCAATTCCATTTCTAAGTTTTCAATTTTTGGTTTCGAAATCTTAGTTTTATCTATAATTCTTTTTAACTTTCTTGCTTTTTTTGGTTTGCCGTCCCTAATTAATTTATTATAAATAAATAGACGTTTTTCTTCTTTCTTTCTGGTTCCTCTAACTATCCCCGATGCTTGCTTACCTGCGCACTGAACCATTCTTGCTGATAACCAAGTATCAATTTTTGATGTAATATCTTTATCTATAAATTTAGGAACTGTTTCTAATCCCCACAAAATATCAATAAATCTTCTAACAACAATCGTGTATTCATCAATAATTCTATTGAGAATAGTTACTTTTCTCGTGTTTGAAAATTTGAATGATATTTTAGAAGATTTAATCATCTGTTGAGGATAATTCTTTTATTATTTGTTCCGTTTTCCGCCTCGTTCTTCGTTTCCCATATAATCTTGCACAAAATGAAGTAACCAAAGAAACAAAATCTTGCATTAAATCAGATTCATCTTCTATTACTTCATTTATTATAATTATTTCACCGTCATAAAGAGTTTTTATGTATTCGAAACCAAATCTGGTTAATCTATCTTTGTGTTCCACAATTATTCTTGAAGTTTTACCTTCTTTCAATATTTTTTGTAGCTTTGGGCGTTTATCATTAAGACCACTTGCGCATTCCTTTATCACTTCGTGTACGACCCATCCTTTAGCAGAACAAAAATCAGAAACTCTTTTTGCCTGCATATCAAGATTTGTTTTATTTTCTGAAGAACTTACTCTCGCATATATAACATTATGTTCTTTTTTAGGTTGATTTAACGATTCATCATCAACAATTATAGTTCCTGATGGAAGTTGTTTAGCACCGACTATCAATCCTTTTTTAAAAATACGATATGCTGTTTTATAACATACTGAATTTTTTATAGCCCATTCCGATAATTTCATTTCTTTTATATCTCTTATATCTATTTATAAAAATCCATATTTGTACATATTTGTACATATTTGTACATACTATTTATAAAAGAATAATATACAGAAAATAAATCAATTTTCCAAATATCAACAAAAAAGCACCCTTGTGAGGTGCTTTTTGTTTTACCTAATTTAATAAGGTTTTATTCTTATTATATTAAATTGTTGATTACGCTTATTCTAAAGTATTTATTCTGGTGAGCACCAGTTCTTGTTCTAGAGAACGTTGAACCTGCGAATGGATGCTCTGTTATACCATAACGAGTTTTGAATCCGATAGATGGCTGGAACGTGTTAGGATTCTGCGCTCTAACCAACTGAAGTGGAACGTATGGACAGTAGAAAATACCTGCATCATAAGGAGAAGTACCTTTGTAACCTACAGCATAGAAGTTCTTACCGAGGTTGACATAAGGGTCAATAAATACCTTAAGACGTCCGCCAAGTGAACCAGCGTAAGTGCTTGTAGTTTCATCAGGAACAGAGCCAAGCTGTGCTTTTGGTGAAATTAAGGATGAGTAATCAAGAACACCTGCAAGAGCAAGAGCTGAAGCTGTTTCAGCGTCAACTATAATATAGTTACCTTTACCACGTCTTGTATCTTTTGCAATCGCAATAGCATCACGCTCGATCAAGAACTGAAGACCTCTCCACTGTTCACCGAAGAAACGTCCATTAACGTCTCCGTTAGATACTGTTAGGTTAACTGCACCTGTGTTGTTCTTTCCACCTGGTTTTGCGACGGTGTAAATAAGGCGAGTAACTTCACGGTTAATTTCACCCAATATTTCCTGCGAAAGGATGTTTGAAAGTTCTGACTCTGCGTCAAGATTATGAACTGCTTTCAAATCCTGTGCAAGTTCTAAGGTGTAATCAGCTTTAAGCCTACGTGTCTGAACGTCGACTGCTGTCTTTTCAATTGTGAAGCCCATTTGCGGCCAGTTTGAGTCAGCTTCACCTACTGAAGTAGAAATTCCAAGACCTATGTCAAAATCTGCAAGTGCGTTGTTCGATGTACCTGGAAGAATGCTCTGACCAGTTGAACCTGTGCGTGTACCAGACCAAGCTGTGTTTGCTTCGTTGAAAAGTGCTTCCTTAGTAAACGATGAAGTTGTGTTAGCGTAACCTGATCTCAATGCGAAAATAAGTCCTGTAGGCATTGTAAGAGGCTGTACACCGACTGTATCGAAAGCGATAAGCTGTGGAATACTTCTACGAATAAGAGAAATAAGAATTGGGGTGAAGTTTGAAAGTGACTGACCTGCATTATCACCCAATCCGCCTGAAGTTTGGTTTCCTGTAAGACTATCACCAGCTACGTTACCTTCAAAAATCATACCCTGATTGTTTAATACTTTCTCGGTAGTTTCAAGGATAGTTGCGGTAACACTCTTTATGTGTGCGTCCTTAATTGGATTTAGAGATTTGTGCTCCAATACTGGTGACCACTTTTTAATAAGTTGCTCTGTTAAATGTTCCATTTGGTTGTTTTGTATTATTATTGTTCTAAAATACTACTTACTTAATATATTTTGAAAGTGTATCAACATAAGAAGTCATTGTTTTATCTGAAATTACTACATTTTCTTCTGTAATATGAAGTGGACCAGCATCAATATAAACTGATTCAGTTGGTGGAGTTTCTTTCTGTCTGAAATATGACTCTTTGATCTGTGAAATTTTCCTTATGAAATCTTCTGTTCCTTCGAATTCTATTGATTCTGCAAGGCCTTCAAGTTTTTCAATCTGTGTATCGGCTAAACCTTTTGAAATTTCAGCAAGAATTATGCCTTTTCTTAGGCTCTTATTTTCCTTAACAAGGTCAATATTCTTATGTATTGCTATTTCGAATTCTTCCTCGATTTCAACTTTTTCTGCACTTACTTTTTCAAGTATATCTTCCTTACCTTCAGGGATTTCAATATAGCTCTCCTTGAAAAGATCTTTTAGACCAGAAATGAAGCCTTCGGTAATCTCATTACGAAGTCCTTCCTCTATAGAAAGTTTATTTTCAGTCATCCATTCCTCAACTACGTAATCGAGATATTTGTCGATTTTTTCTGTCAGTTCTTCCGAAACCAACTCGACTTCTTCCTCAACCAAATCGTCAATTGCTTCGTTGACTAATTCTTTGTAAGCATCAACTTGGCGCGCTACAGCCGCTTCGAAAATTGTCTGTGCTTTTTCTTTGAATTCTTCAGTAAGATCAGCTCCTGCAAACATTGCGTCTACATCCTCTGTTACTGAAACATCTTCAATAGAACCGTACTTATCATTAATCTTTCCAATTTCTTCTATGCGGTTCAGAATTGTTTCGGAGTATGATTCTTTAACTTTCTTCTTACAACCTTCTTTTACTGGTTTTTTATTAGAATCATCTTCTGAATCATCTTCTGAATCATCTTCAGAATCATCTTCAGAATCATCTTCAGAATCCTCCTCGTCCTCAGAGTCATCTTCTGAATCGTCTTCTGAATCGTCTTCTGAATCGTCTTTGGAACCTTTCTTTTTTAATTTACTGAAGTCAAATCCTTCTTCTACAGAGTCATCCTCTATGTCATCATTTTCATCTTCCTCTACTTCTACATCTTCGTCATCTTCAACCGATTCTATAACCGATTTATATGCGTCGACACCACCATCACGCAATTCTGTAAGTACGGTCGCAAGTGATTTATTATCAGTTTCCTCTGCGATTGAAGCGGCAGATTGAAATAGGGTTAATTCATCACCCTTCAATCCTTGACTTAATTTGCTAATTAAACTCTCTTTATACATTTGAAATTCCTTTAATTTTTATTGATTTTTGCAAAAATCCTTTGTAGTATTATCTACTTTGTTTATTTATAAATTTTAAGTTTTCTCGATTTTATCAGTTTTATTAACTCCCTTAACTAAACAACCTTTTTTATGCCCAGCCTTATATGAATTAGAAAATTTGCCGGAAGCTTTTTCGCTATGTGGTTTGCCTGCTTTACCATCTATGAAACCTTGAAGGCGTGCGCTTTCTGAGGCACTTTCGACGAGTTCGAGAGAATAGTCTTCTTTTATCAAAAAATAATCAGTCTTGATATTATTTCTATCATCGGATTGCCTTACAGAAAGATACTTCCCAAAAGGTCTAATAGAATAACTGTATCTGCCTTTATATACAGATACATATCCATTCTTTAGTGCTGTCTCTTTGTTGTCAATACTATACTGCCCAGTTTTTGTGTATTTCTTATGAATAGCATCATAGAGTTCAGGTGTCATTTTATACCCCTTTCCCGATCTCTCTATTGAGTTCTGTGCTACTTGATCGGGGAATGATAGTGAATCCTTAGAACCTATTTTTATTTCATTTATTTCTGTTTCCTCTGTCTGGCAATCGCCTGTATATAGTTTCTTACAAGCAACATTCATACCAGCCCTTCTTTTCTTTCTTTTCTCTGGAGTATCACTTGTTTTGAATGCGTTCTTCTTGCCTCTCACTATACCCAATCCTGCTTTGTAAATGTAGTTTTTTAGAGTGGTATCTTTCAACTCATCCAGTTCCACCTCTTCGTTCTGTGTCAATTCCTTCTTCCAAACGTGACCAGCTAACGACATTTTTTTGTTATCTGATTTATTTTTCTGTAAATCATGAAGTTTTTTCCTAGCGGCGTTTGTTGTATGATGTTCGTTACCATATTTGGTAGATAACTTTTCTACTTCTTTAGCCTGTTTTGAGATTTCACTTTTATCAAGTTCAGCCTCACTCTTCGACGCCTTGTGGGTTGTGGAGCGATGGATGAACACGTATGGACGTGAAAAAACTGAGGCTATTTTATCTGTAAAAACCTTCTCCTGCTTTTTATTTTTATTAGCATCGAGTTTATCCATTCTTGATGCCCACTCCTTCTTCGTCTCCTCATCGAATAACGTAGAAGAAATCTCTTGCTTCCTTTCCTCTATGCGAACAAGAACCTTGTCGTGTATAGAGGAAAGAATATCTTTTTTGAAATCTTTGAACATATTACTTACTCCTGTTTATAGAATAGTCGTCATTTTTTAGTGCCGCTCTTATAGCATCACTGTGTGAAGTATGTGTTGATATAACTTTACCCGCCTTATCCTTTACATGAAATTTGCGTTTATCATTACTTTTATTTCCAGAACCCGCGGCATACTGTCCTGTATCAACTTCTTCTGTTTTTAATTTGTATGTCCACTGGTGTGTTTGACTTGGTAACTGTTTTCCCATTTTCTGTTTCCAAACGTCAGCAGTATAACTTTGTTTTACTCCACCCTTTCCAAGAGCCATCTTTTTCTCAAGTGACTTCAAGGTTTCATCGTAATTTACTGATGTAGAAATACGTTCAAGTTCGCTTCTTCTACTTCCAGGTTTGAACCCAAGTATCATTCCAAGAACTAACCATTCTTTATCTGATAATGAATTAGCAATCATTTCGATTTCCTTTGGCGATCTTGTTGCCTCTGAAATCTCAAACTCTTCATTCTTATTTGACATTGCAGCAATCCTTGCGTTCGATGCAATCCTAGCATCATGTGTCGCTTTTGATACTGCTATATAACCGCCATTTCCGGATAGGTTTAACTTCTTCATTTTTGCGTTAGCGCCTGCATATCCCTTATGTGTCGAAACAATATTTCCCTTGTGCATTACGTGCCATTCACCAGAATCGGGGTGTAATGCCTCGTCAATTTCTGTGGATTCGTTATTAAATATTTCTCCAGCAACTTCTTGCTTCTTTTCTTCAATCATATTGAAAGCTTTTTCTCTTAAAGCTATTAGAATATTTTCTTTGAAATCTTTATAAATCATATTAGATAAGGGTTTCTTTTGCTTTAGAAAGATATGCTTTAGCAAGATCAATTTCTTTCTTGGAAGATTCATATAGGTGATTGCTTCTTAGCAATTCAAGTTGATTTTCAAGAACGCTGATACTGCTACGTAATGCAGACCATTTGTCGTAAAAAGAGTCTGTTTTATCTTCTACGGCAAGTTTAGGTCTGTTTTTCAAGAATCCAGAAATATCATTAAGGAATTCTTTATCGTCGGCTGCTTGGTGTGTGAGTTGGAACATTTAAGTAATTATTTTAGGTTAGATATGAATGCTGAAAACATTACAAATTTTTCTTCTTCTGTCAATGTTTTATATTTCTTCTTAGCTGTTTCTTGTAGTTGTGGAATTAAATCCTGCCTAATATAGGCGTTTGCTTTTGCATCGAAAATCCATGAAACTGATTCATTAAGACCTTCTACAAAAGCTCCGGGGGCGCTCGGATCCCCCACAATATCTATTGCCGCAAGTTTGAAGTCTGGCTGAACAATTTGTTTTCCGTTAGACTCTTTAAGTGTACCTATCCCACGTGAAGAAACTCCTACTTTAACTCCACCTCCAAGTAAACCTTTAACAACTTCTCCCATAGGAGTATCAAGAATTTGAGCTTGCCCAATAATATCATTACCAGATTCTGTTAATCCTGTAATACGATGAGAAACTCTATCAAGTCCAATAGCTGGCGTGCTTGGGTGACCTAATTCTCCTACGGCTCTTCCTGTTTCAACAAATTCTCTAACATAACGAGCAACTTCTTCACTTAATGTTTTAAATGGGTAAACTCTACCGTTCTTATTCTGAATTTCTCCCTGAAGCATCACTCCTTCAATTCTCCAACCCTTTTTAGAGTCACGAATCGCTTCAGCTATAAACATTTCTTGTAGTAATCTCATTTCGTTATATCGTTAGTGGTTTTAACTTATCTGTTATTTCTTGAGGAGTAAGTTTATATTTTTTTGCGGCTTTTGTTACTGCGGCATCGAATGTAATTAGGTCGGCAGGTGTTTTTGGAACCTTACCCTTAATTTCTTTCAATACTTCGTTAGCGGCAACTTCAGCCGACTTATTTCCTGATGATTCACAGGAATAAAATTTTTCTGCTACCTCTCTCTTTCTTATCTCAAGCCTGTCTGCTATTTTAGTTTTAAGAGATAGTAATATATTTGACTTAAACTGTCTGAAATCCATATTGTTATATTTTTATATAGTTACTTAAAATATAGGAATGTCCTTATTCAAGTTTTAAAGACATGCTTCAACACTTTGGACTTAACTATAA
>SESC01000859.1_pt1 | contig 10505 bp, 7 predicted proteins | sample 3171431 | NCBI WGS metagenome assembly SESC01 (sample SAMN06051868, study PRJNA518727) | freshwater metagenome | biome: subpolar coniferous forest; feature: holomictic lake; material: water; isolation source: holomictic Lake 227, 8 m depth | place: Canada: near Kenora, Ontario | collected 2014-07-08... | reverse complement strand
CCCAGCACAAATTGCTTGTAATGTATCTGCTCGATATCCAGGACCGTTATCTAAAATTATTTTATATGGGAGCCCTCGCTTTAAAATTGCTTGTTTTAATGCATTTTCAATATCCAATGCAGTTTCACCAAAACAAAATTCACTATGAGCAATTAGCCTGGATGCATCGTCTATTAGAGACACAAGATATGTTTTTTTCATACCATTTGGTGTTTGTATGCTTGGTCCATGTAGCACATCGCCATGCCAAATATCACCAGAGTGAGCTGCTACAAAAGATCTTCTTTCTATAGTTGCTAAATCTGGCAATATTTGTTTGGAAACTTTTTGCTGTTGTAAAAAACGATGCACAGATGCTCTTGATAATGTGTTTTTAGAAATTAAACCTTGTTTTTTCAAGATAGAAATAACAGTATTAATTGACCTAGAAGGTTTGTCTTTTTTTATCAATAGTAGTGCATCTTGTACTTTTTTAGATAATTTTGATTTACCTTTGTCGAGGCGCATTTTTGGTATTAGTGCATCTATACCGCCTACTTTCCATTTATAGTACCAGTTTCTAACAGTTTCTTCACTTAAATGTGTGCGGCGTGAATCTGGAATATTATAAGTTTGCGCAGCTAATTCACGAATAATTTTTTTCATTTCCCCACGCTTTATTTGATCACGGCTTGCTAGAGGCCCTAAAACAGTTAAACGAAATAATGCAACAGGGTGTAACGGTTTAATCATATACTGTCTCCTTTAATAAAAATTCAGTACATCATAAATACCGTGTTGGTAAATATGGGCAAAGTGTGTGGGTTAATTTTTTTTAAAAAAATTAACTATTTCAATTTTTAATAATATTAAAAATTCATGGGATATTTACTCCTGCAACATTACAAATACGCATAGATTGAGCTAGAGAAATATCTTTAAAGCAGCGGCACCAAAAATCAGTAAAATCTTTAGTTCGCCCTAAATTAACAAAATGTTGGCATAAAACAGATTTATGCAATTCAAATTGTTTTTTAAAATTGATAATCCAACGTCTTATGGTATAGCGTGATGGTATAGAATCTTTGGCTATAGCGTAAATGGTTTTACCAATAAGAAACAAGGCAAAAATAATTTGTTGAATTTTCCATAAATACCAACGTCTAGGTGGAATACATTCAGGCAAAGCAGAACATGTTTTTTTACAAGATAGACATAAAAAACGTTGAATTGGAATTGGATTTAATGATTCAGTTGCGTGGTTATCACGATCTGCTTTACGATAATACCAGCCATGTTTCCATAACTTGTCACAACCACAATGAACACATCGTATATTATCAAATATATCTGATTTTGAATTTTCTATTTGAAATAAATATTGCGTTAATGTTGTTATTTCTGGCAAAATTAATATCATAGTTTTACTCCTTTTAGTGAGATTACTTATATGAATATGCTACAACTAAATGATTTATTACAGCCATCTGAATGGGAAGGTTATTGGACATTTTATGGATATGAACATGAAGGATTGCCTAAAGACGCAACATATGTAGTCTTTGAATATTATTGTATTAATGCTGAATGTGATTGCCAACGTATCAAAGCTGAGATAATGCAGCTTGACAAAGATGGTGAACCTATAAATAAGCCTTTTGCTATAATCAACTACAACTGGTTATCTTCAAACACTAAATGTTACCCCACTTTAGATGAAGAATCACCACAAACAGTTATGTCTTTACGGTTATTGGAAGTATATAAAAAATTTATTCACTCTGATGAATACTTAATCAGAATTAAGAGACAGTATGCTCAAGTAAAATATTTGGCATCCCAAAAATTATTAAAAAAACAATCATTAGAAATTATTTCTACTAATAAAAATATTGGTCGTAATGCTAAATGTCCGTGCGGAAGTAACAAAAAATATAAACAATGTTGTTTGCAAAAGAATGCTTCCACCCATACTGGTTAGTAATTGATCTGTATTTTATTTTTAAAAAAATTAGTTGTGACAGATCAAGAAATAGTTTTAAAAATATAAGTAAAAAAAAGAATTTTTTGTAATTTGAACAACTACAAATTTAACTGGATTAAAAAATATTATTTATAAATTGTCTCGAAATATTTTAATTATTTAACAAAAAAATTTAATAATGGTTATAAAACATTGCGGGACAAAAAGAGAAGTTAAGAGTTAAATTTCTTGAGACGTTACATCAGGTTCAGGTGGTATTGTTTATTTGAGTTGAACAAGGTATTAAATAAGGGTAATGTGTTTATATGAAAGTGTGTTTTGTACAATATGTCCAAGAGTTTAAACAATAGCGGGATAATATGATGGCTGATTTTAGTGAGCTAAAAATAGCTGTAATTGAAAAACAAGGGATTATTTTAAATAAATTAACCGAATTATCATATAGGGAGTTGATACAATTATTTGCAAGCTTATCCGCAATAATCAGTAACCTTGAAAATATGTATACAGAAAGTGAAATTTTATGTAATAAAATAATATCTGAACAAATGTTATATGATCACAGGACGACGTTTGCTAAGGCAGAATCTATAATGAAAAGCTCTGAAGTTTATGTAAAGAGTAAAAACATAGCCAATCTTAAACAATGCGCGTTAAGGGCTATGAGTCTTGCAAAAATACACTTACAATACTATTTTTTAAAAGAAAAAATAGTGTCAGAATCATTAGAAGGTCTGTAACGTGGTAATTCAGAATATGGGGTGTTTGCTGAGATAGAAGATGCTAGTGGCAAGTGTTATACGAATATAGTTTAGAGTAATAAAAATGTTTTATGAATTGGAAAAAAATATTACCACCAGGAATTGATCTTAAAAAATTATCATTTGAAGATTATAAAAATTTTAAAAACTTTTATAAAATTCTAGAACATATTAATAATGATCTTACTGGTCCCCCTGGATTTAATATATTCTATAGACTGCTTCATTATTTATTCTTTTATGGTAGCTGTTGTATTGTAGAGAATAAATTTCCTTCTCTCAGTAAATGCTGGAAACAATTATCTTCGTTATTTTTGGAAACAAAATATTCCAATGAATGGTTAGTGCATTGTTGGATATTTTGTGATTTTCCTTTAAATTTAATAACTAAAGAAGTCTTTTTAGATCATTATATGAATTTTTGTTTAGAAATAAATGGATTTCCGGAAGATTATGTTCATGTAAAAAATTTTGTTACTATTATGAAGAATAGTAGACTAGGACTATATCAAGAAATTGCTAGCACTAACCACACAACTAAGTATAGGGAATTATTTACTAATCAAATTGTAACTACAGTTAGAAGTGTATCGTACTATGAACCAGGAGAAATTTTTTTAACTAGGATCATTTCCTATTTAGGGAATAATTTTACGATCCATGATTCTTGCAGTTATCCTGCTACAGCTAAATTACAATTAGTGGAGATGGTAGAGAATAAATTAAAATTATTTGCTAATGGCAAGAATGGTATAACAAATTATGATAACTTCATGAAATTGGCTGGACCTTATTGGATGTCTTGTACTCATACTAATTCAAAGATCCCGATATTATCACCAGACGAATATTTGAATTATTACAAAAATCAATAGTGTTTTACTATTAAACGTTGTTATAATATTGAAAAAGAAGAATTGATTTTTACGAAATTTTATTTTGATAAATTAACAGGAAATATCAAGTTAATTGTATTAAAATACTGAATTATGAGTGTTTATAAAAACGTTGATCAACTCAGGGAACATTGCGCCAAGGTATTCAAATGACTAACTGTGTGCAAAATTTGAGACATTTCGTAGGATCCCTACTTCGATTTAAAAACCAATTCTGTTATTTTGATTTTTTAAAAAATGGCGATAATAGGGAATTTCCATTAGGTCGCTTACGTTACTTTAGAGATAATGTGTGGAGTCTAGCTTTCTTTACTTACTGCGATGAAACGTATCAACCTTGTGTTTTCTTAAACGGTGAATTAGAAGGTACTTTGTAGAATAGGATTAAAATATGTTAAAAGCGTATAGGTGATTAAGAGGCTTTTTTTATTTGTTCCTTTGTAACGATTGAAATTTTTTGTTAGTAAAGGATCGAGTTATTTTTTAGATTATTATGAAATGATAATATTTGGTTAATGGAGTTGTATGAAAATAAAATTTAATCAACATCTTTACCAAGATTTTTTAAAACTAAGGAAAGAATTAAAGGAAACATTTCCAAAATGTTTCTTTGATCTAGGAAATGAAAAGCCTTTAAAGATTGGCATTTTTCATGATCTCATGGCAAGACTGGGTGGATTACCTCAAGCACCAAGTAAAAGATTAGTTAAACTTTTTATGGGCGTTTATACTAACTCAATTTTTTATAGAATAGCTTTAATTATTCCTAACGCTATGCGAGTCGATTTAGATGGTAATGAAGTAGGCATGATTTCACAGGAAGAGCGGTTTAATGCTAAAATAATTTTTAAAACAATCGTCTGGGATTTAGATGAAAGTGAGCTGGAACAATACAAAAAAGAAAAGGCAGCAAGATTAAACAAGCTACTTAAAAAGGCAGAAAGATCTAAGGAGATCATTAAAAATCCTGATCATAATGTTAAAAAAGAAGACAAAGAAAAGTATAATCAACCAAAGAATACCAAGACTGCTACAACTAAAAACAGTCCGATCATAATTGTTAAGAAGAAAAGAAATATTGCCATTCCAAACCAGACACTATTACAAGAATCGTGATTCAACCAAAACATAATCCAATAATGGAGTCCATACATAAAAATCAAATGAACTATAATAACGGTATTTTAATATTTTCTCCTTCAGATCTAACGCTTTATATGGAGAGTGCATTTGCGTCGTGGATGGAACATTATGCAATCTTAGATCCAGCAACCACTCCTGAGCCAGATCAACCAGATGTAATGATGCAATTATTACAGACAAAAGGTAATGTCCATGAGTTAGCAACTTTAACCAAGCTAAAAGCTAAAGGTTTAAGTGTAGCAGATCTCTCTAATACTAATATAGATTTTGCACTAGAAAATACTATAAATGCTATGCAATCTGGAGTTGATGTTATTTTTCAGGCTAGTTTAAGTAAACGACCATTTCACGGGCGTGCTGATTTTTTAGTGAAGGTTCTTGGAGAGAGCATGCTGGGAAATTACCATTATGAAATTTGGGATACAAAATTATCAAAAACAGTTAAACCTAACTTTATAATGCAATTATGTTGTTATGCAGACATGCTTGAAGAGCTACAAGGTTGTCTTCCAAATAACATAAGCATTATATTAGGCAATAATGAACAAGTACAATTAAAAACTAATAATTTTTTTTATTATTATCAACAATTAAAGAATTCATTTCTGTTAGCACATAATAATTTTAACCCAAGTGTTCGACCTGATCCGACAGATTCAAAAAGTTGGGGACGATGGAGCAACTATGTTGAATCATTGTTACTGGAACTTGATCACTTGTCACAAATAGCAAATATTACTAGAAGTCAGGTTAAAAAGTTGAATAAATATGGGATCCAAACAATGGAACAATTAGTGGCTAGTGAAAATGTTAGAATACCTGGAATAAATATAAATGTATTAACAAAATTAAAAGCGCAAGCTAAGATTCAAAAAGACAGCTTTGGCAAATACCCGCCTTTATTTCAGATCCGTGATGCGGAAGCAAATAAAAAACAAGGATTAGCGCTATTACCACCACATTCGCCATTAGATATTTTTTTTGATATCGAAGGTTTTCCGTTAGAGGAAGGTGGTCTAGAGTATCTCTGGGGTAGTGTTTTTTTTGATGAAAAAGGTGATCGTCAATTTAAAGATTTTTGGGCACATAATAAAAAAGAAGAACAACAAGCATTCAAAGATTTTATTAATTGGGTATATTTACGTTGGCAACAAGATCCAACTATGCATATTTATCATTATGCTAATTATGAAATAGCAGCTTGTAGAAAACTAATGGGACGTTATGGGGTATGTGAATATGAAGTTGATCAGCTGTTACGCAATGAAGTATTTGTAGATCTTTATAAAATTGTCAAGGTAGGGTTGTTATTGGGAGAACCTAGATATTCCATCAAAAATGTCGAGCACCTATATCGTGGAAAACGAAACACAGCAGTCGAAACTGGAGACGAATCAATAGTATTTTATGATAATTGGCGTGAAATTCCGGATGGTGATTCATGGCAAACGTCTAAAATACTTAACTTTATACGTGAATATAATATTGATGACTGTAATTCAACTCAAGAATTAGTTGCTTGGTTGCGGGAAAGGCAATCATCCAATAATATTAAATATATTGGTAAAACCAAAATAATTGAGCCGGAAATCAAAGAAGAGATTTCTCTTAGTATTCAACTACGAGATGCTTTATTAAATCGTGCTAATCAACTAACCCTTGAAAATCACCAAGACGCCACTGTTGCAGAAATTTTTGCCTGGTCGTTAGAATTTCATCGTCGGGAAAATAAACCGTTGTTTTGGCGATTTTTTGATAGATTAGGAATGGAAGATCATGAATTATTAGATGATTTCGATTGTTTAGCTAACTGTATGCGAACTAATACAGCCCCTTTCAAGCCAACAGCTATAGCCAGGAATTTTGCCTATGAATATAAATTTGAACCAGATCAAGAATTTAAAGGAATAGCTGAAACCTATTATATTTTAGGTGAAGAAACTGAAGATGGGAAAAAATGTAAAGTAACCTTAATAAAAGAGCACAGTAATTTTGCAGAAGGTATTATAGTACTGCAAGCTAAAAATGAACCTCCTAGCATTATGAGTTTAGTGCCGGATGAATATATCAATCCTGATCCAATGCCAAAATCAATATATGCCCAAGCTAAGGCATTTTATTACACCCAATTATCTGGCGCTATTTTAGATTTTTTGAGAAGAAGTACTCCAAATATTATGGGACATAAAGCAGGAGATCCTATTGCTCCTAGTAATGATGTTAAAGCACGAATGGCTCAAATCATTAAAGCTGTTATAAATCTTAATAACAGCTATTTAGTAATTCAAGGTCCGCCTGGGGCTGGCAAAACATATACAGCCATGCATATTATTGCAGAATTACTTAAATTAGGTAACCGGATTGGTATTTGTTCGAATAGCCATAAAGCTATTAACAACCTGCTGATCAATACAGCTCAATATTGTATGGATCATAAGATTAAGGCATTATTTGTTTGTACTAAAGATACCGATCCTAGATTAGATCAATTAAAAGTTAAAGTATTAGAAAATGGTAAATTATCCTTAGAAATACAGAATGCCTGTGTTGTTGGAACCACCGCTTGGGGTTTTGCTCGCGATGATTTAGCTAATACATTTGATTATCTATTTATAGATGAAGCCGGACAGGTAAGTATGGCTAATTTAATTGCTATTAGTCGTTCCACAAAAAATATTGTTTTAATGGGAGATCAAATGCAACTTGATCAACCATCACAAGGTAGCCATCCGGCAGAAAGTGGATCATCAGTTCTTGGCTACTTATTACATGATCTTCCAACGATCCCAGAAGAATTTGGGGTGTTTTTAGGCACAACATATCGGATGCATTCAGCTATCAATCATTTTATAAGCAATGCTATTTATGATGGTAAACTGAAAACTGATCTAAATAATGATCAACAAACTATTAGAGTACCAGTTGGTTATAATGGTGTTTTAAATAAAGAAGCCGGCATTATTTTTAGGGCTGTTGAACATGAAGGCAATACCCAGGCTAGTGATGAAGAAGTATACGAAATTAAACAATTAGCTAATGAATTACTCGGAAGAATATTTACCAACAAAAAAGGAGAACAAAGAGCTATAGATTGGGAAGATTTATTGTTTTTAGCGCCATATAATCATCAAGTAAATAAATTGCGACAATCTTTGGGTAACCAAGCTAAGGTTGGTAGTGTAGATCAATTTCAAGGGCAAGAAGCTCCTATCGTTTTTCTAAGTATGTGTGCTAGTGATGCCAGTGAATCACCTAGGGGGATTAATTTTTTGTTTGATCAACGTCGGTTAAATGTGGCTATCTCGCGAGCACAATGTTTAGTAATTGTGGTTGCCAATCCAAAATTAAGTCAATTTACAGCAAAAAGTGTTGAACAATTATCATTGATCAATATATTTTGTTATTTGCTGCAATGTGGTCAACCTAATCCACCTGAAAACAGCAACCAACAATATATATTACAGAAATATAGAGAAGCGGCATGGTAAATATTAATTTTCATTTCATACATATAAATTTTGCCGCCAGAGGTAGCTTGATATGAGAAGTATATATGACCCAATCAATAGAAGCATTGCGTACATATATATTGCAACTACACTTATGCTATCCATTATCATTAACTATAATTTATTAATAAGGTTTTTTTAATATTATATATAAAGGTTTTATTATGCCAGGAAATATTGGTGATTTTAAAGAATTAATCGAAAATAGCAGAAAAACAGGACTATTTGTAGATAAATCTTTATTTATTCAAAGCATTATTGATTCTCAAACAGATCCTATATTAATTACCCGCCCTAGAAGATGGGGTAAAACCATTAATATGAACATGTTATTTTATTTTTTTGTTCATGCCAGCCAACTTGAAGGAATGGGTAAAAGTGCGGAATTTATTAAACAATGCAATGATTTGTTTACAGATCTTAATATATTTACCAAAAATGCTAATGTTAAATTAGCTAAAATGTATATGAGACAATATCCAGCAATCTTTGTTAGCTTTGCTGGATCGGTGGACGATTCAAGCAAAGAAGATATTACCAAACCTGATTGGGATAAGATTAAAGGACTAATAATTGGCAGAATAGCGGAGCTTTTTGCTGAATTTAATTATCTTGCTCAAGATTTAAAAAAGAAGATTGATGAAAATTTTAATCAAGCATTAGATCAAAAAATCGCTGAATATAAAAAACGTTTTAGTGTAGCAAATTTGTCAGATGTAGAAAGGATCAAAATATACGAAGAAGCTGTGCAAAGTCAAATTGCTGTTCAATCAATATTTTCGGAACAAAAAAATTTAGAAAAGTTTGATCGTATTAGTCGAGGAAAACCAAAAGATGATGCGGAATTATCTGATAGCGTTAATTTTTTAGCAAAATTATTAAATAAATTCCATGCCAAGCCAGTATATATTTTTATTGATGAATACGATAGTTTAATAAATAAATATTTTAATCAAAAAGAAATTTTAGATGAATTAACTGCTACATTTAGTGGAATATTTTCTGCTTTTGCTAAACCTACTGGCATGATTAACGATCATATTCAAAAAGTGGTTTTTACTGGAATATTACGGGTTGCTAAAGCTAACATATTTTCTGGATTGAATAATCTTGCAGAAGAAACAATATTAGATTACAAATTTAGTGAATATTATGGATTTACCGAAAAAGAAGTTAATAAATTATTAGATCAAGCTGGTATTTCAAATAAACAAGAAATAAAAGCTTGGTATAATGGTTATATAGTAGGAAGTAATACAGTTTATAATCCCTGGTCAATTATGCAATGTATAGATCATGCTGGAAATTTAGAGCCATATTGGGCTGGAACAGCTAATCCCCAAATGCTTAAAGATTTATTAATTAATAAATCTTCACGCGAAGATAAGCAGAAAATTCGTAATTTAATTAAATATCAAGAAGCTATCTTAGACACTGATTTAAAGAAGCAGGTATCATTTGATGATTTACAAAATAATCCAGGCATTGTTTGGAGTTTGTTAATTCATACTGGCTATTTAACATTAATTACTATGAATGATAAGCGTCAGGTACGATTGCCCAACAAAGAGGTAGCTTTATTAATTAAAGATTACGTGGATAATTGGTTTATAGAGCAGTCATTTTTAAGTAAAACTGCAAATAGTTTATTAACTGGAGATTTTATAAAATTTGAAGAAGCACTAAAAGAAATTTTTAGTGATCCAGCGTATAGTGCTAGAATTTTTAGTGGTGGTGGGCGAGTTAAGGCACTAGCGGTAGAAACAGCTAAAGAATTTATGTATCAATTTTTAATAATGACCGAGCTTAGATGTATTAATCTAGTTGGTAATTCAGAATATGAGGTATTTGCTGAAATAGAAGATGTGAGCATTGGTAAAACTAGACCTGATTTATTAGTAGTTAACCATAAGCAACACTTATGTGTGGTTGGTGAAATTAAGGTTGCTTTTAAAGCAACTGAGGATTTAAAGAAATTAGCCACAAAAGGAGCGTTAGCCCAAATTGATAGAAATCAATATGGTAAAATGTATCAAGAAAAATATGGTTATAAAATATTAAAACTTGGTATTGCTTTTAGAGGCGATAATTTTGAATTAGCTTATTAAATTTAAAATTTATAATTTTTTAAAAAATTTTCAAAACCCTAAATTTTAAAACCTAAATTTTAAAAGCTTGACACTAGCAAAGCAAATATAGTAAAAAGATCTTATACCATGGAGAATTATTACAA
>SESC01000857.1_pt1 | contig 10517 bp, 6 predicted proteins | sample 3171431 | NCBI WGS metagenome assembly SESC01 (sample SAMN06051868, study PRJNA518727) | freshwater metagenome | biome: subpolar coniferous forest; feature: holomictic lake; material: water; isolation source: holomictic Lake 227, 8 m depth | place: Canada: near Kenora, Ontario | collected 2014-07-08... | reverse complement strand
GATATCGCTTCCAATGCTGACCCATTGGCTTCCTAATCCAATTGCCAGTTTCACCCAGACCAATCCGTCGTAATAGTAATAAGCATTGTTCCCCTGAGGACCATTTGCAGTCACATAGATAAGAAGTCCGGTGACGAGATTAGCCGAAGGACGATTATTGTAATCAAGCCTTGGTATTAAAATCCCCTTGCTGTCACTTTTAATATCCAGCACCGCAGCTGGCTGACCGCTGATATACAATGAATCGTCAGTGATTATGGTCTGCGCCTTACCCTGAAATAATCCAAACATAATACCAGCAACAATGAGAAAGACAAACTTTTTCATGACCTTATATATTTTAAGTAAAAATGGGGAATTAAACAAACCTGGTCAATGACACAATCATGTCAATTTCAGGACATCATAAACGAAATCAAATTCAGACCAGGTGCTCCTTGATGGCCTTCGCGACGGCCTGGGCCCGGGTGTGGACCTGCAGCTTTTCGTAAATGTGACGGATATGGTTTCGTACGGTCTCTTCGCTGATAAAAAGGGAATTGGCAATGGATGAGATTCCTGCACCCCCAACTATAAGATTCAGAATCTCTTTTTCCCTTGAGGTCAGATGATATTCTTCGTTTTCCCGGACTGAATTCTTGAACAAGCCAAGCACCTGCCTTGCAACGGAGGGTGTAAGAGGGGAGCCCCCTTCATACACCTGCCTCACGGCTTCCATGATCTTCAGTGGATTGGTCTTCTTCAGCAAATACCCGTCGGCACCCTGTTTGATCGCATTAATCACATTCGAATCATCTTCGAGGATGGTGAGCATTATGATGTTTGCCTCAGGATGCTTGATTTTTAAAGGAGAAATGGCTTCAATACCCGACATGGAAGGCAGGTTGATGTCGAGAAGGATCACATCCACGTCTTTGCTGTTTTTAAGCGCAAGCTCGGCAGATTCAAAACTCCAGCTCACAAGAAAATCCCCCGCTGACACTAAAAGGAAAGACAGACTTTGCCTGAAATCTTTATGATCTTCAACGATCCCTACACTTATCATATGCTCAATTTGCTGGCAAGTTAGAACTAATCTGATGCGCTGTCAATGATCAATTTGAGTTATTTTGAAACATATACAAATCTCTGTCCCCACTCCCGGCTGTGATTTTATCTCCAGCAAAACAGAAGATTCAAACGCCCTCCGCCTCATATTCACAAGTCCGTTCCCGCTCGAACTGTTATTTGTATTGTCTGCGGATGAGATGAATCCATTACCGTTATCTTTCACCAGGATTGTACACATCCCGTTCCGTATAAACGCTATCAGGTCAACATGCTTTGCCCCGGAATGTTTAATAATGTTGTTGGCGGTTTCCTTAAGGATCAGGAAGATATTCTGTCTCAGCTTTTCAGGGATTAAAGTGTCTTTTTCCGGAGATTCAACATCCGCAGAGAAATCGATATTATTATCAACAAAAAGGTCATAGTAATAGTTGCGGATCTTCGACAGTAAGCTTTGAAGTGAATCATGCCTGGGCGATGTGATCCATATAATGTCGGAGATAGATTGAAGAGCAGAAGCAGAAAGTTCGGCTATTTTGGATGCAATGTGAGGCTCATTGCTGAAAGCGGATGTGCCGTTTTCTTTTAAAGTGCTGGAATAGATTGAAATGCTGCCGAGGGTGGAAGCGAGGTCATCATGAAGGTCCCTCGATATATTCTCTCTCACTTGCTGTTTCTCTTTTTCAGCTGCCCTTCTCACCAGTACCCTTTCGATCACAAGATGGAGGATAATGAGCAGGATAAGAACCACGGCCAGCGGAAAAACAAAAGCATACCAGGGGTTCTCATACAGCATAAGTATGTCGATGCTGATGAACGACAAAAGAATGAGCAAATAGATGATTATCAGATGACCTGGTCGCGCGAATGATTTTTTTCTCTGGATGAATACAGACAATGTGACCAAAGACAGAGCAATAAGATATTTAAGGATTTCTACCTGATCTTCGGGGTCGGTGAAAAATCGCCTGACAGATTTCCCGAACAGTGAATATTGTGCCGAAAAACCAGTTTCTTCGCGGATGTCAAGGACATCACCGGGTTTTACATCATCTATTGTAATGGATTTATGTGCAGCATGGAATGTAACGACTGCAGAATACCTGGATCCGGGCTGCAAACCGAAGATAGCTTCCTTTGCCGAAATTGAACCATAGCCGCTTCCACCGCTGATCTCCCGGCTTCCGGCGATTTCCATTCGTCCATCCGCAGAGATCCTGTATAAAGTGATCTTCGAACCTATTGCATCACGGTTCGAACTTGTACCGTGAAGTATGAATTTGGCTGAGTTCCGTGGATCGGAATTATTGACAAACAAAGTGCTGATGCCGCCGATGTAATTTGCAACATAAAGGTCAGGGTCGCCGTCCCCGTCAATGTCGCCGGCAGCACAGCCTGTGTAATAGCCTGAAAGATCCGCCCCGTAATCGTCGGTAACATCCGAAAAGTGCGATCCGTTAACATTCTTGTAATATATATTCTCACCAACATTGGTCACATAAAGATCGAGGAAGCCGTCGAGGTCGAAATCAGCAAAAACCGCGCCGTTGCTGAGGTAAGTTTCCGGCGGAAGATATTTGTCGGTGACATCCCTGAAAATCCCGTGGCCTTTATTGATATATAGCTTGTTCGGGGAGTTCCTTCTCGCGATGAACAGATCGGATAGCCCATCGTTATTGATATCGGCAAAAACCACTGCATTGCTCCGGCCCCGTTCCTGCCTTGCAAGGTCGCTGTACTTCGTAATATCCATGAACCTGACTTTTCCTTCCCGGCTCAGGTTCAGATAGATCCTGTCGCTTGAAAACCAAGAGGATACACAGAGATCAGGAAGCCCGTCATTGTTCACGTCAGCAAAAGAAGCACACATCCCTCCACTCGAAGTTGCAAGACCGGCTTCAACTGTTATATCCCTGAAACGACCGTTTCCATCATTCAAAAAGAGCTTGTTCGAACTTTTCTCGTTGGTTACAAACATATCGAGGTTACCATCCCCGTCGACATCCGCAAATACCGATACATTTGAACGATGCATATCTTCACATGCCCTTCGGTCCTGGGCTGAGACATCCCTGAAGTAACCTTTCCCATTGTTTACCAGCAGTTTATTCCTTCCGTTCAGTGAACAGATATAAATATCTTCATCACCATCATTGTCTATGTCAGCAGCGCCGGCCCCAAGCTTCAGTTCAGCAGGAGAACCAGAGCCAACGACCTCAGGTATTCCAAGGGCATTTCGTTTCAAAGCCTCCTCAAGAAACCTATCGCCGGAATGGAAAGGTTCACCAGGAACTGTAATATTGATATACAGCCGGTCAGGATTGAAAATACATACAGAATAAATATCGTTTTTACCATCCCCGTTAAAATCAGCAATCGCAACCCCGTATTCATCATCAGCTTCCCCACCGTATTTGTATATTTTGAACCTGCTAAATCCAGGGATATTCTCAGGCGCGGTACCTAATGAGCGGTTCCCTGAATACAGCAGCAAGCCCTGCTCCCCGCCAATCCAGGTTTCCCCGTTAGCGCCTATACAAATATCATTCAAACCATGGGGAAAAGACTGAGCTGATTTTTCAAATTTACCCGAACTCCAAAAAGCCAGGAATCCACCGGCACCGGTGAAAACCAATCCCTTTCCGGGGATTTCAGCCAGCTTTTCAGCCCTGAGGAGTTCATCAGAGCTAAACATCATTTTCGCTTTCCCCTTACTGATTTTAAAAACTTTGTTACGGCAGAGGGCATATCCGCAGTCATTATCAGTGAAATAAAAATCCACGACTTCAAATCCGGGCAATACAGCATGATATGCCTTTTGAGAGTAATGGAAAAGCTCACCATTGCCTGTCCTGAGCCAGAAATCATGTTGAGAAACGCCCCAAACCTTCAAAACTTCGCGCAGGCTGGGGGGGGAGGGGAGCCGACTGATCTTCCCGTTTAAATAAACCGCCATTTCACACCATCCCGCAAAGATCCCGGCTCCATCCTTAAAAAAACAACAGGCATCTATCTCGTTTGCAAACGGAGAAGCCAGCTTCTCGGTATGACCGTTTTTATAATGATAGATAACCGAAGTATGATAAGGTGTGTTTACAGTATACCAGTAATCCTCGCGACTCAGGGGAAAAAACAGGTTCACCGATTTTACATCATTCAGGTTAACCCTGCTCCAGCTATTTTTTTCCCTGACGAATACCTTTTCAGTAAGAAAAAAAGTGCATGAAGTATCACAGGCAAACACCTTTCTGATAGTGCCTTTTGTTTCGGAGTTTAGTTTGATGAACTGCGGATGGCCCTTTGCCAGGATCGGGGGAGGGAATGAAAGAAAAAGGAAAAACAGGAAAGCTGAGAAAAAACCGGTGAGGATACCAAGCTTCATTTTGATACTGGCATTTCAAAGTGCAACAATGCTGTGAAGCGAATATAGGAAAAATAGTCCGTAATTGCTGATTCCTTATCTTTGCCTTATGGTTGATTTCGTTTCACGCCTGTCTTCCTGGTACCAAACTAATGCCCGGGATTTTCCTTTCCGGCGGACGATTGATCCCTACCTGATCTGGCTGTCGGAAATCATTATGCAGCAAACCCGCATAGAGCAAGGAGTGCCGTATTACAACAGGTTCGCGGAAGTTTTTCCTACGATACATGACCTGGCGGGGGCGTCGGAGGAAGAAGTCCTCAAGCAGTGGCAGGGACTGGGGTATTATTCCCGGGCACGCAACCTGCATACAACAGCAAATGAGATCGTTGAAAAATACGATGGGAAATTTCCCTCAACGTATGAAGGACTCAGGGCCCTCAAAGGCATTGGAGATTATACAGCGGCTGCAATAGCTTCCGTATGTTTCGGCCTTCCCCATCCTGTAATGGATGGAAACGTGATCCGTTTCATAACCCGCCACTTCGGGATTACCGGGCCGGTGGATCAGTCTGCCGTGAAGAAAGAGATCATGGATGTGTTGGAAAGGCTGATGGAGTGCGCAAATGATGCAGGATGCAGGATGCAGGATAAGGAGCTTTGCTCCGATACAGGATTCAGGATGCAAGATTTCCCGCATCCCGCATCAGGCAACTTCAACCAATCCATAATCGAATTCGGTGCAACATATTGCGTACCCCGTAATCCGCAGTGCAATGAATGCATCTTCAACGACAGCTGTTATGCATTGAAATACGGAATGGTTGATAAACTTCCGTTGAAAAAGCAGCAGCAACCCCTGAAGCCAAGGTACTTCCACTACCTTGTAATACAAGTCAGGGGAAAGAAGGGGATGTATTTCAGAAAGCGTACAGGAAATGATATCTTGAAGGGCATGTACGAATTTCCGGTGATTGAGACCACAAAAACCATTAACCTTCCCCGGCTGATGAACAGCCCCGAATGGAAACAGCTTTTCGGGACGAGCCAGGTAAAAATTATCAGTCAGTCAACCCAGGTGAGCCAGCTGCTAAGCCACCAGAAGATCAATGCCAGGTTTTACACCATTGAAATCGAAAAAACCTCAGAGAGGTTGGGCAATTTCATCAGCCCCGAAAGGATCCATGAATTGCCTGTGGCCAGGATCATTGAGAAGTACCTGGCTGCTGGGGGTTAGGGGTTGGGGATTGGGGATTAGGGGTTGCGGTTGCAAGTTCGTAAGATCTCGTTTTTACTATAATTTTGTGCTTAGTATATACATAAATAATTGAAAATCTTCGCCTTCACCAAGTCTTACCATGATTAGATTCTTTTCAGGACAAACCCCCAGAACCTGGCCATCATACCCATATGCATAAAAATACGAATGAATATACCAGATTCGCCAGGAATTTTGATTTGAAGCATCATGCCATATCCTGAAAATGCATTTCGAATATTTATTATCGGGACTGTGCCAGGCTGCCGATGCGCTTAATGAATCAGGATAGGACTCTTTAGAATTTGAAGTAATGAAGCGCCATTGATATTGATAACCATTACTTTGCTCATTTGGGATGGTTGACTTTTTCACCCATTCATCCGACACGATTTGTTTACCTTCCCAGTTACCGTGTTGGAGATACAGACGGCCTATCTTTGCTAAGTCAATAGCCGTGGTATTTAATCCCCCGTAGGCTTTTGCTATACGATGTCGTTTATCATCCAGACTCCAGGAAGCCCCGTTTTCCATCCCCATTGGGATCCATACCTTTTCCTGAAGATATCTGGCAAGCGAAATCCCTGTTGCATTCTCAACAGCAATCCCCAGCAAGGCAGTGGAAACACTCTGATATTCAAATTTTTTACCAGGTTCGCTTTCAAATTCCAATTTTTTAATTTTCCCCAGTTGATTTCCCCCGTAATAATGTCGGGCCATCCGTCCGAACGGATTTAAATAGGATTCAGTGAATTTTAATCCTGCACGCATATTTAATAAATCCTCGAGGGTAAGGCGGTCAAATTTCGGATCCTTGCCCTTCAATTCAGGAATATATTTGGTTATCGGATCCTGAATACTTGAAATAGAACCGTCATCAACAGCCATTCCGACCAGAAGAGAGGTGATGGATTTTGATATTGAGAAAATCGTTGAGATTCTAGCCCTGTCGTAACCCCTGTAATATTTTTCAAACAGAATGGAATCATTGCGGATAACGAGAAAAGCCGTTGTTGCAGTTTTATTAAGAAAATAATCAAGGGTAAATGGTAAACTGTCATGTAAAGTCCGGATGCGTTTTACCTCGTCATTATTTAATATCGGCTTGTTCAGAATCGCTTTATTGCCTTCTTTAAAGTGAAATGGTACACCTTCAGGTTTAATTGTATCAGAAGGAAAAATTTTATAGGCGTCAATGCCTGGTTCCCCGTATCTTATTTCACGATAAATACTCGTGCAGGACTGAATAATTATTGATGTTATAGCAAGAATAAATAGTTTTTTGATCAATTAACTTTTTTTTAAGAGCTAGCGTACATCGTACATCATTCATCACCTTTCACCCCGAAATTTGCCCCGTTTGCCGATTCTGCTATGAAATTCACCTGCGGGGATATTAATTTTACCTTCAGACGAACAGTAATTCATAACCGCTGACACTTTGTCTGGCTCCGGGGAAAGATGCAAGGGATAATAATCGGGCTTTATGTCCCAGCCTCTTCCCCGGTTATCCCGCATCTTGTATCCTGCATCCCGCATCCCGCATCTTGTATCCTGCATCCCGTATCCCGCCTCAAGTTTCATGTTCTTCAGGCAAGACGGTAATAAGCAGGTCGACAAGCATGTTTTTCCCGAAGGGTTTGGCGAGAAAGTACGAAGCGCCTCCGCTCATGATCTTTTCCCGCATTCCGGCCATGGTAAAGCCGGTAACCGCAATTACCGGGACTTCGGCATACCCGGAAATCTCCTTAATCACCCGGGTGGCCTCTATCCCGTCCATCCCCGGCCCGAGGTTGATGTCCATAAGGATGGCGTCGTACAAGACTTTTCCTGCCATGTCAACGGCCGACAGCGCATCAGCAGCAATGTCAAGCTCATATTTCCCGCTGAGGTAGATCTTCACCAATTCGGCATTGATGGCATTGTCTTCAGCCAGCAGTAGCCTGAACTTTTTCCCTCCCGAACGGGGCGTTTTCGGTGGCTGTTTTTCAACGGAAACAAATTCACCCGGTGGTTCATCGACAGAAGGCAGGAGAGATTTCTCAACAAGGGGAAGCACATCCATCAGCTGTTCCTGCCCCTTTTCATCTGATCCGATCTTTGCAACGAGCATGACCGAATCAAGCATTTTGATCATCTCCTTGCCTGAATCATGAATATATTTTGGGATTTCAGCTTGTTCTCCTGCATTTTTCTTTTCCATCATCAGCTCACTGAAGCCCATGATGCTGTTCACGGGTGAACGGAAATACTGGTTGAGGAAGGAGATGACCGACGACTTCAGCCTGTCGGATTCCTCAAGGTTGTTCCTTGCAATGTTTGACTCCTCCTGGGCATTTTTTCTTCGTTCAATTTCCTGGTTGAGTTCGAGGGTCTTTTCCTCGACCAGCTTTTTCAGCATTTTCTCCCTCGACCGCCTCATCCCCGAATGCAGGAAAAACCAGGTAATTAAAATAAGGACCAAGGCCATTGTAAGGATAAACCAGGAAGTGCGGTAGAAAAACGGTCTGATTTTAAGAACGAAGAGCCTCTTTTCAGGGGTCCACCTCCCTGTATATCCCTTTGCCATTACCCTGAACACATAACTTCCCGGCGGGAGGTGAGAATAATACGCCTGTCTCCGGCTCCCTGCGTTGATCCAGAAATGGTCGAACCCCTCGAGCATATACTTGTATTGGATCTGTGTGGGATTTAGAAATGAAGGTGAGGTATAATCAAATTCAATGTCAACCATCCCGGGATCGAGCACCAGGGGTGAAAAGGGATCCGTTTCGGTATTGTTCACCAGGACTTGTGTGAGTATGACCTGTAATTTCCCGGAATTTGGTGTGATATCTTCTGCATTAAGCTCTGCAAGCCCTTTTGGGGTGGGTATAAAAAGCCGGTTTTCCGAAGAGATACATCCGGCAGGGAATACATGACCACTGCACTCCGAACTAAGCATACCTTCAGGTATTCCATAAACCAAAGGGTGTAAAATATCACCCTTTTTGTCGTTGTAGGCGATCAGTTCGTTACGCGGAAACGAGATAATCCCCTTGTTTGAGCTCAGCCACATCCTGCCGTTCCGGTCCTCAAGGATCTGGAGTATGCCCGCCGCATACAAGCCATCTGCTTCCGAGATGATATTCACCGAATCATTCTCGATGAGTGCCAGTCCGCCATGTGCACAACCAGCCCAGATCATGCCTTCCTCTTCGTGCAGGGTGAGCACTATATTATCAGGCATTCCTGTCAGTGTCGTGAGCCATTTGATCTTTCCCTCGTCGAGGATGTTGATACCACCACCGTTGGTTCCAACAATCATCCTCCCTTTGCTGTCTTCAAGGAAGCATAAAACCTGGTCGTGCGAAATTCCATTACCCGTATTGATCGATTCGATTTTCCCATTATACAGAATATTGATCCCTGAATTTCCTACACCCGCCCAAAGTTTTCCTTTGCTGTCAACATAAAGGGCGCGGATGACGTCCGATGCAAGTCCATCCGCAGTCGTAAGATGAACCACTTTATCATTTGCATACCCGTAAATCCCTGCTCCATCGGTTCCGATCCAGAGCATACCTTTACTATCGAAGGCCAGGGTATTTACAGGGATTGATGGAAGCCCGATCTTTTTCTCGAGTTTTCGAATGCCTGCGGATGAGATTGCGTTGACTGCACCTTTGCCGGTTCCTGCATATATAATCCCGCCAGGGCCCGCGATCACGGGGCCGATGCTGTTGTCGCTCAGTCCGTCATCGGCGGTAAGCATGTGAATACTTCTCCTCCTGAGAGCATTGAGCCCTGAGCCTTCGGTCCCTACCCATATGGTGTGCTCCCTGTCTTCGAATATGCTGCTGATGATATTCCCCGACAGCCCGTCGGCCGTGGAGATCCCGCTCAAAACCCCGTTAGTGAACCTGAAAAGACCGCTGTTTGTACCAATCCAGATCCCTTCCTGCGAATCTTTAACCAGGCTCAGGATGTATGCGGGGAGCCTGTTACCGGTGGCGTTAAAACGGTTGAATTTTTCCTTGCTGAAGATGCTGATACCTCCTCCGTTTGTGCCTATCCAGAGGTTCCCGTTCGCATCGAAGCAAAGGGAGCGGATGTCGTTATGGCTTAATCCATCGCGGGTGGAAAAAGTTTTTATAATACCGTTTTTAAGATTGCACAGCCCCGATCGGGTACCAATCCAGAGGGAGCTGTCTGGCGCAGGCAGCAAAGCCTGGATGTAGGTATTGGGAAGACCGTCCTTTTCGGTAAGGAAGTTCAATTTCCCATCGTAACCCTGATGCCCGAGGCCAAGTCCGTCAGTGCCGAACCATAGTCCTTTCCCCGGATCATAAGCCAGGGAAAGTATGCATTTGATCCAGTCAATTTCACGGTCGAACAGCCGCATGAAACTGAGTTTTTTATAACTCAGTATGTCACCATGGTAAAAGCCGATCACCAGTGAAGAATCGGGAAAGACGTACAGGCTGTGAACGTCTTTATCGACAAAACTGCGGTGGTTAGAAGGGTCGAATGTAAGGAAACTGTTGCCGTCAAAACGTACCAGGCCTTCTTCGGTACCAAGCCAGATAAATCCTTCGGGGGTTTGTGCGATAGCCTGGATGCTGTTTACAGGAAGCCCGTTGTCGGTGGTCCAGGAGCGGATGCTGTAATCCTTTTTCAGGCCGGATTGGGCGGATGCGATGTTCAGTAAGATGACAAAATACAGGATGCAGGATGCAAGATGTTTCATAATCCCGGATGGCTGATGTAAATGTAGTAATAATTTGGATGCGGGATGATGGCGCTTCGCGCCGATGGAAGATGATGGCGCTTCGCGCCGATGCAAGATGATGGCGCTTCGCGCCGATGCAA
>SESC01000856.1_pt1 | contig 10524 bp, 6 predicted proteins | sample 3171431 | NCBI WGS metagenome assembly SESC01 (sample SAMN06051868, study PRJNA518727) | freshwater metagenome | biome: subpolar coniferous forest; feature: holomictic lake; material: water; isolation source: holomictic Lake 227, 8 m depth | place: Canada: near Kenora, Ontario | collected 2014-07-08... | reverse complement strand
CGTCAAATTTCTCCAGTTCAAGTAACCGGATCGCGCCAGGTGCACTCTGTACTGTAGTTACGGCGATATCTCCGGATTGCTCAAGGAACAGCTTCCCGATTTCAAGAAGGTCTGGTTCGTCATCAACATAGAGGACACGGAGTGTATCTGCCATTTTTTAACTCTCCCCCGCATAACGCCACGCACCGTTCGGCACCGTCATCTCGAACCGTGCTCCCTTGCCCGGTTCGCCGGTCTCCTTAATGGTAATACCGGTGATATCGAGAATCTCCCTGACAAAGAAGAGTCCACGGATTGCGGCCCTTTCACCACCACTGCGTAAAAATATCCGTTCTTTTTTCTCATGCGGAATGCCGGTACCATCATCTTCAAAGATTATGGTGACCACGTCGGGAGTGCTCATATGCCAGATTCGGATCCGGGTGACATGTACACCGTGCGTTATCGAGTTCTCGAAGAGGCCCTGGCATGCCTTTTCCAGCAGGGGATCAGCAAAGACCTCGAGGTCTTCTGTTTCAATGCTGTGCCGGATTTCACCGACGGATATATGGGACAGACCGAGCAACATCACCATCTTTACGTTCTGCCATGTCGGGGGTTTTGCCCCCATGTCCTGGTAATCTTTCGAATATTCAACAGTCTCGTGGATTAACCGGATCGCATGATCACCTTTTTGCAGTGTTGCAATAATCTGGTCCTGCCCTGCCGCATGATTTTTTGCCATCTCAAGGTAACTGTTCAGGACAAAGATCTGGCTGGTTAGGTCTTTTCGTGTCAGTTCGGAAAGGATATTCAGTTTCTGGTTCACTCGCTGGAGGGTGTCTTCAGCAAGTTTACCCCCGGTGATGTCCATCACAAGCCCGGTGACTTTTTCCGGCGTCCTGTCCGGGGTGTAACCGGTGATCCTGCCACTGTCATGGAACCACCGGTATTCGCCTGTGCTGGCGCGTATGCGGTACTCGATATCATAAACGGAAGCTTTCCCGTCCAGGTGATCCCGCATTGCCTTCATTACCAGCTCCAGGTCATCCGTATGTACCAGTGCCGTAAAATCGGTATAAAGGGAAAACCGGTCCGGGCTATACCCGAGCATCCCTGCTTTTTGTTCACTGCAGACAACTGCACCGGTCCTGCAGTCCATCTCCCACCACGCGAGGTTCCCTGCATCCATGGCGCTTTCAAGCCGGACATGGTTGACCTTCAGCGCCGCCTCGCTCTTCTTCCGGGCTTCAATCTCTTCTTTGAGATCGTCGAGCAGGTTTAACATGGCAGTTTTATTCTTCTCAAGCACCTGGTTCGCCTCCCCCAGTTCCTGCTCGGCTTTCCTGCGTTCTGCCAGTTCCCATTCCAGTTGCGAGGTACGGTCCGCAACCAGTCCTGCCAGGTATTTCTTCTCGTCCCGCTCCCGCTCGCCCGCCGCCTTTATCTTCACCATTGCCCGTATCTGGGCGGTCAGTTCTGCCTCGTCAAAGGGCTTGGAGATAAACGCCTCACCTCCCACCTCAAGCGCCCTGATGCGGCTCTTCCGGTCATCTTTTAATGCGGTAAGAAAGACCACCGGGATGTGCGAAAGGTACGGGTCAGCCTTCAACTGACTGCAGACTTCAAACCCATCCATCCCGGGCATGAGGATATCCAGCAGGACCACATCAGGGTTCTTTTCACGTACCAGTCCGATGCCGTGTTTACCGTTTTGTGCGCTATACACGCTGGCGCCTGGAAAAGCATCAGTCACGAAGGCTTTCAATGCTACCAGGTTGTCTTTATTGTCATCGATGGCTACGATTATCGGGGCTTTATGTTCCATGGAGGACCTCGTGTATCGACTGTAACAGGAGTGGCCCGTCGACTGGTTTTGAGTGGTAACCGTTGAAACCATAAGACAGGATCTCCTCCCGGTCGCCTTTCATCGCCCGGGCCGTCACGGCAATGACGGGGATATGCTTTAAATGCTCTTCTCTCCTGATCGCTGCAAGCATCGTAATTCCATCCATCACCGGTAGCGATAGGTCCATCAGGATGAGGTCGGGTGTGCGTGCACGTACATGTTCAATACCAGAACGGCCGTCCGTGGCCTCGATAATGGTATAACGGTCCTTCAGCAGTGCCCGGACCGTCAGCATATCATCCGGGTTATCTTCGACAACAAGGATGGTTGGCTTTTCTGGAACTTTCTTTCTGGCAGGTCGTTCCGCCACCGGTAATTCGTGTTCGCGGGGCACCGATACCATCGTCTTCACTGCCGTTAACAGCCCGCTACGGCTGATATCTCCTTTCTGGATTAACTGGTGGATATGGTTTCCTTCCAGGAAATCGAGCTCTTCCCGGGTGATGTGCTTTGCGGTAAGGATCAGTACCGGCAGCAGGGCAGTCCTCGCATTACTGCGGACCATCTTCAGGACGGTAAAACCATCCACCTCTGGCATCATCAGGTCGAGGATCATCGCATCCGGCAGTGCGAGCCCGATCTGTTCGAGGGCTTCCTTGCCATTCCGGGCCACCTGGACCTTGTACCCCTGCCCGGTGAGGATATCAGTTATCTGGATAACGGCAGGTTCACTGTCTTCCACGACAAGGATCGTCCGGTCTTTTTCGCAAGGTAAGGAAGGCAGGTCTCCAGCCTCGGCAGGTACGGAATATTTCTTTATTTCAACTGCCTTGTCATCGTGCAGGTTTTGGGAGAGGGCGAGTGGCAGTCGCAGGGTGAACATTGAGCCCTTACCAATGGTGCTTTCCACGCCGATGCTGGCATTGAGCAACCGGGCATATTTCTTTGCAATGGACAACCCGAGGCCGCTTCCCCCGTAGGTCCGCGCAATGCGTTCATCTGCCTGCCGGAATTCATCGAAAATATAGTGGATCTGGTCAGGGTCGATGCCGATACCGGTATCCGTAACGGTGATATGAAGTTCTTCACCAACCACCCCTGCCGTGATATCTACCGAGCCCTCGTTTGTGAACTTCACGGCGTTGTCAACGATATTCTGCAGGATGTGCTGGCACTTCGAAAGATCGCTCGTGATGGGGGGGAGGGAATCACTTACCAGGTTATGAAGGCTGATACCCTTCTCCTCTGCCTGCGGTCCGATCATTGCTAACACCATGCTGACAAGGTCCTTCACAGAGAACTGGGAGATGCTTATCTCTTCGCGTCCCGCTTCGATCCGCGAGATGTCTAATATATCGTTGATCAGTCCAAGCAGGTGCCTGCCGTTTCGTTCGATCACGTCAAGATAACTGTATTCTTCTTCCGGGATTTTCCCGGCCAGCCGGCGGTTCAGGACTCCGGACAGGGCGATGACCGAGTTGAGCGGGGTCCTGAGCTCATGGCTCATATTGGAGAGGAAGACACTTTTCAACCGGTTGGCCTCGTCAAGCTGTTTTTTCTGGACTTCCAGTTCGGTATTCTGCTCCCGCATCACTTCTGCCTGAACGGTCATCTCGGTATTCTGCTCCCGCATTACATTTGCCTGGACGGTCATCTCGGCGTTCTGTTCACGCATTACCTCTGCCTGCTGGGCCAGCTCCCGGGACTTCTCCGTCAGCTCGCGGTTCTGCTGTCCAAGCAGTTCGGAAAATTCCGTGATCTTCCGGTATGCCAGCACCCCGTTGAAGCGGGCGGTCAGGATACCCCAGCTGTCATTGACCAGCCGGATTGCCGGTGTGGTGTAGGCACGAACGGATGCCAGCGAGATCATTGCCACGACTTCCTGCCCGGAAACTATCGGGATGGTGAGGATCTCCCGTGGTATCATGTCGCCGATGACCGTGGAAAAGATAAACCTCGTATCAATCGGTATCTCCTTAATATGCTGTATCGCCCGGGTTGAGAGCGCAGCACCAAACTCACCTTCCCGCCCCATCACCGAGAACGATGCCCTTCGCGAATCCTGCAGCCCGACCGATTCGAAGAGCACAAAACCGCTCTTTTCAGGGTTTAACAGGTAGACCGCCCCTACCTGCGAGCCGGTAAACGTAAGGAGCACCGCCAACAACTCCCGGCAGAACGATGGCAGTTCTTCTTCCCGGAGCATGACTTCTGAAATACGGGCGGCGTTCTCTTCGCCCTGTAATTCTGCCTGGACGGTATCAGCAAGCCCGTTGAATGATGCAGCGAGCACCACTATCTCATCCGTGGATACATACCGGCTGCGGGCGTCCTTCCTGCCACCCCGGTATTCTTCCGTTACGGCAGTCAGTTCCTTGAGCGGGTCCCGGATGCGTTTTAGCAGGAAATAACTGACACCCAGTGATATCAGGAGGATGGCGCCAAGAAGGACCACGAGCTGCATGGTTAAGTCTTCCTGGTGCTTTTTTGCGTCGCGATAAAACTGGTCACCCCGCTGTTTGGAGAAATCGCTCATCGTCGTGATATCCGCCATTATCTTTTCTACGTGAGTACCCCCGATACCGGTGGATTTTATGCGCTTTTCGGCCTCGGTGACATTTCCCGACCGCAGCAGCCGGATAGTTTCGTCACGGATGGATTTCCAACCGACGACGTCATTGTATGCGTTGTCAATATCGGAACGGGGTCCCAGGTACAGGTTGTAGAGAATATCGAATTGCCGGTAGGCATCGGCTTCTTTTGTATCGATCAACTGGATGTTCTCAGCGCTCTCCTGGTCATTGTCAGCCAGGACCACGTCCTTCATCCCCTTATGCATCAGAAGGATGTCCGCATCGAGATCCCCGATAGCCCGCCTCACCTGGAGCGGGTGTTCGTATAATCCAGTGGTTTCTTGCCAGAGGCTTGCTTCCTGGATAACCACAACGGCACCCATCAGGATGACAAGGGCAAGGATGATGCCAAGGCCGATGCCCAGCTGTTTGCCGATTGTCAGGTCTTTTATTTTCATACCATCACCTTCCGTTCATTCGTTTTTTGATATGCTGCACTCATGGTGGAAATTTCTAAAAGATTTGTCCGTTCAACAATCGCCCGTTCGGCCTCACCGGTCATTAGGTATCCGCCATGGGACAGGGCGTTGCAGAGTTTTTCCATGATGAAACGCTGGGTATCAGGCTTGTAATAAAAGAGCAGGTTGCTGCAGAAGATCAGGTCGAAATCCCCGTAAATGCTTCCCGGGGGACTGGTGGAACGCTCATCAAGGAGGTCGTAGAACGAGAACTCAATGCGGTCCCTGAGTCGCCGGGCAACCGGATAACTCCCGTGTCCCGCTTCAAAACAGGATGTAAGATGTTTCAGCCTCACGTTCTGCACCGCTCCCGCATCGTACACACCACGTCTTGCAAATTCAAGGCATTTATCTGAAATATCAGTTGCAAATATGCGAAACGAAAGGGGGGATTTCCTTGCGGTGAGGAGTTCGTCCAGCAGGATAGCAACCGAATAACTCTCCTGTCCGGCAGCGCACCCTGCCGACCAGACGCGTATCTCAGGGGTGCCTGACTCCTGTTTTTCCTGGATGAGACCGGGGAGGACCCACTGTTCCAGCACGGCAAAAGTGAGCGGATTCCGGAAAAACTCGCTGTAGGTGATATTGAGTGAGCGAAAAAACATTTCTGCCTCCCCGTCATGCCGGGAAAGGTACTCGCAATAGTCTGCAACCGTTGGACAGGAAGTTGCGGCCAGTCTTTTTTCAAGGGATTTGGAAAGGAAGGATTCGTCATAGCGGGAGATGTCCTTTCCCTGCAGCCTGTTCATGGCCCGAATTACCTCTTGCAGGTCGTTGTTCATGGTCCGGTCCGGTACTTTTCCTGAAGGCCTGAGTCCTTCAGTAGTCCATTGATCTCCTGTTTTAGTGCAATCATGCGCAGTTCCCGGTCCAGGGTAATATTATTGAACCGTTTGAGCTCATCCACCGTTTTATTAAGTGCATCTTCTGCCCGTTTACGGTCAGTGACATCCACACCGATGGCGATGTAGTCAGATATGTTTCCTGCTGCATCCGGAATACCCTTCGTATTCCAGGATATGATCTTCTCATTCCCTTCTTTTGTACGGATGACCGTCTCGAAATTTTCGAGATATTTCTTTTCCCGGATGATCCGGTTTATGGTCGTAGTAACCTGTTTCCGGTACTCTTGTTCCGGGTAGAGCATCTTCCAGATCTTATTCTTACCGATGACTTCATCCGGGCGATAACCGCTTATCTCAGCTGCTGCGGTATTCCACATCAGGATGGTTCCTTTAAGGTCAAGAACGCTCAGCCAGACCCGTGCATTGGTAATGACACTCTCCTGGAATTCGGTCAGGTGGTGCAGCACCTCTTCCCCACGTTTTCGTTCGGTAATGTCCTGGTGAGTGCCAAACATCCATAATGGTTTTCCGTCTTCAGTCCACGATGCAACCTTCCCGCGGTCCAGCACCCAGGCCCAGTCGCCGTTTTTATGCTTCAATCGGATTTCGCATTCATACCATTCCGATTTCCTTCGAAAGTGCCACTCCAGCAATTCATCGCTTTTCTGCAGGTCATCGGGGTGGGCGTATTTCTTCCAGGTCTCAATGGAAACAGGTGAAATTTCCGCAAGTGTAGAGCCGATAATTCCGGCCCACCGTTCATTAAATATGGTCTCGCCGGTTTGAACGTTCCATTCCCATGTACCTGCCCGGGTCCCTTCTATTATGCTTGCCAGGCGTCGTTTCTCATTTTCAAGGGCATCTTCAGCCTGCTTACGCATCAGCGCGATACCAATACTTGCAACGATCCCCTCGTAAAAGTGGACCATCTCGGGTGTGAAGCAATCTTTTCTCCTGTCATTTAATTGTAGGAGGCCAATAATCTGCCTGTTGGCGCGTATGGGTATAAGTGCGACAGACAGGTACCCCTGGTGAATACAGTTGTTGCGTGGATGAAACCTGGGGTCCTGATCGGGGGGCAGATCCAAAAATGGCAGCGAGTTATTAGTCCAGCTGCTCCCCCATTCAGTAAACAGGGGATTTTTTGGGTCCGTCTGCCCGGATAGTACCAGGCCGCAGGTGCACTCAAGGCTGATGTTGCCGTTTCCATCCCTGCAGGGACCGCCGGTCGGATCATTGGCAACCAACGAATTTTCAGTAAGGAGAAAATCCGGAGAGAAACCATCCTGGACAAAATATGGGAAATCATCACCGCTCTTCAGTCGAATCCCCATTGCATCAAAACCGGTCTCCCGCTTTACTGCAGCCAGGATAAGGTTGATTGAATCCACCAGGCTCGTAGGATTGTTGAGAATACCAAGGATTTCAGCCGCGAAGTACTGGCGCCGTTCTGCCTGCTTGAGATCGCTGATATCGATAATGGTCCCCTCGGCCACGTCCTTTTCACTGTTGATCCGTGCGGAAAATTGTGCCCAGAACTGGCGTCCCGTCTGGTGGTTCCGAAACAGGACGATATGGTCCTCAATATGCCCATGCTCATGGAGGATGCTGCTTACAACTAGCCGATCGTCTGCATTTACATAGAGGTGGACAATGTCCTTTCCAACCGCATCTTTTACCGAAGAAAATCCTGCAAGTGTAGCATATCGCTCGTTGCACGCGATGACAGTCCCGTCCCTGAGACTTGTTTCAAACAGCCCCACCTGTGCATACTGGTAAAGGTTGCGGTACGTGCGCTCGTTCTCTTTGAGTGCCGCCTCGGCCTTCTTCCGGGATGCCGCCTGCTTTATCATGTGGTCCAGTTCAGCAAACTGTGCACCCGGGTCACCACCTTTCTGGAGATAGAAGTCCGCTCCGCTGTTGATCGCCTGGATAACCACCTCTTCCCTGCCTTTTCCGGTAAACAGGATGAACGGGACCTGGCCGAATTTTTCCCGGACCTCTATAAGGAACTGGATGCCGTCCATCCCCGGCATCTGGTAGTCGGAAACGATGGCGTCAAATCTCTCCAGTTCAAGTAACCGTATCGCGTCAGGTGCACTCTGTGCTGTAGTTACGGCGATATCTCCGGATTGCTCAAGGAACAGCTTCCCGATTTCGAGAAGGTCGGGTTCATCATCAACATAGAGGACACGGATTGCATTTGTCATTATGTATCCTTCCCCACGTTACGCCACGCCCCTTTCGGCACCGTCATCTCGAACCGTGCACCCTTTCCGGGATCGCCGGTCTCGGTGATCGTGATGCCGGTTATCGAAAGAATCTCCCTTGATAAAGCCAAGCCAAGCCCGGTGTTCTTCCCGAAGCCCCGTTCGAAGATCTTCTCCTTCTCCGCTGCAACGATACCATCGCCATCGTCCTCGCAGACGATCTGACGATCATCACCGGATTCCTCAACAGAGAACCGTATCGTCGAAATCTTCCCACCGTACCGCACCGCATTATCCATCAGGTTATAATAGACCTTGATAACCAGGGGGTCGGCGAACACTTCCATCCCGGCAGGGAGATCATTCTTCACGATAACCTTTCCAAGAGGGGCTTGCTTTGCCGCGGTCTCTACGAGTTTATGGCAGTCCTGCCAGGCAGGGGCATTGACACCGATCTGCTCATACTCCTTGGTGAACTGGATCATTTTAGCGATCCGATCTGCAGCGGTTGAAACGGTCTGGAAATACACATTGAGATTGGGGTCTTTCACCTTACATTCAAGCATATTCATATACCCCATAATCACCGTAAGCTGGTTGTTGATGTCGTGCCGGGTGATAGAAAATAGGAGATTGAGTTTCTTGTTCGCCGCAGCGAGCGATGTTGAGAATTTCAGGAGTTCCTGCTCATGGTACTCCATCTCCTTTTCGAGTTCTTTTTGTTCTGATATGTCCCGACCTACAGACTGGTATTCAATAACCCTGCCATTTGGATCAAAGATTGCACGATCGCTCCATCGCTGCCACCGGATGCTACCATCTGGCATGATGACCCGCTGGTCGATATTCATCACTGGGTGTTCCGTGGTTAAAGATGCAAGATGCCGTGCTACAGGTTCACGGTCTTCCGGATGGAGAACGGGGCGGAACATCTGCCCGATAATCTCTTTTCGTTTCTTGTCGAAATACCGGCAATAGGCGTCGTTGACAAAGATGTGGGGGCCGTTCGGGAGGAACCGGCAGATAAACTCGGTCTGGTCTTCAACGACGTTGCGGTATTTTTGCTCGCTCACTTTTAATGCTTCTTCTGCCTGCTTTCGTTCGGTAATGTCCTCAACAATCCCTTCGTAATGATTGAGCTTGCCCTGCAGATCAGGGACGATGCGCAGATGCAGCATTCCATACCATAGGGTGCCATCTCTACGAAGATACTGGTTTTCTCGGCTGGTAATTCCCCCGCTATCCCGTGCGGCGGTTATTACAGCCTCGTATTGGGGGGGCTGTGCATAGATCTGCTCGGCAATGTTGGTGATAGAGAATATCGTTTCTTCGGGAGAATTATACCCCAGCATCTTCGCCAAAGCAGGGTTTATTTCAATAAATTTTCCTTCGAGGGTAGAATGAAAAATGCCGAGCGTTGAATTTCGATAAAGATTGTGATATCTCTCCTCACTCTCCTTCAGCGCCTCAATCTGCCTGATATCTGAAATGTCACTGAACGCAATACGGACCGTAATCGCACCGTCGCTGCCAGCGAGCCGGATGCTTTCAAGCCGGGCGGGAAATGTGGTATCATCAGGCCGATTGAGCATGAGGGTGCAGCTCCTTTTCCCATCCTGCTTTAAAACATCCATGAAATATAAATGCCATTGATCAGCATCTTTTTTCGGCATAAATTTACTGAATGGTGCCCCGACCGGGTCCTTCCGCTCAACGCCAAGGAGTGTAGCACCACGAAGGTTCACCTCGGTGATCAGCGCTTTATCGTTTAGCGAAAGATAACCGATCGGGGAAAAGTCATACAGGTCAAGAAACTTGTCCCGTGATTCCCCGAGTGCGATATGTGCTCTTCTGAGTTCTTCTGCCTGGGTTTCGAGCTCGATCTGGTGCACCTCAAGTTCGTGGATGAGTTGTGTCTGGGTCTTCCCTGCGAGGTTCCCAGAACGCTTCGGGGAGCGGGCGAGCTGTACCTCTGCATTGTCTCTCAAAGAACTGGTGCTGCCCGGGGTGTCTGTGTTCTTTTCTTCCGGCTTTTTCTTTCCCGCAGCCATCATGCACCGTTCCTATCCATATTACCGGGTTTGCGTACCGCTCCATGAGTTCCGGGCGATGTGGTACTTTTCAATAAAAACGAGAATCGGTTCTGTTCTGACCTGACCTGATATCCGTGTGGGTGTGGGTTTTATTTTTTCCTTAGTTTCACCAGGATGGGCATTTGGGGCGTGGTATTCCCCAATCCATATATCCTTTACAATAATCAGGTCACACAGTAACGGCGCATTCAGTGATATGTTAATTTTTTTAGAACCAGGTTCATACACTAAAAACACCACATCATATTCTACCGTACGCGTGATCCCGGCTAATTTATTTCAGTGCGCCAGTAAGTGATGAAATGGTGTACACAGTAATAAAGTTATACCGTGACGCGTGAAGAGACACTTATGAGTGCCTTGACTTTGTAAAACCGTTCCATGATATCATATGTTACCGGGGGTCCCTCACTCCCCCTACTTCTTCAGTTTCTCAATAAGACTCATCACCCGCTCC